>Ga0247834_1002366_pt1 | contig 28685 bp, 30 predicted proteins | sample LaCruzMarch2015__8_FD_187118 | JGI IMG/M metagenome (GOLD analysis project Ga0247834, IMG submission 187118) | Freshwater microbial communities from meromictic Lake La Cruz, Castile-La Mancha, Spain - LaCruzMarch2015_12m | ecosystem: Environmental > Aquatic > Freshwater > Lake | place: Spain...
AGCGGGGATCGCGGGTCGGCAGGGGCGGCCACCAGGACGGCGTTGAGGTAGGGCGGTTGGGCCGGGGGGCCGCCGACCGGGGCGGTGCGGAACAGGGGGGACCATCGGCAGCGCAGGTGATCGGCCTGCAGCCCCGCGGCCTGGACCGTTTCCGCCACGATCCGTTCAACCAGGGGACGCACCGCCAGCAGGGTGGCGAGCGGATCGCCCAGGTTCGCCCCCAGGGCAATCGCCAGGCTGCTGGAGGTGCCGTCGCTCCCGGCCAAAAGCTGATCGGCCAGACTGGCGCCCACCTCAACCGGTCCTTTCCCCCATGGTCGCAAGCGGCGTGCAGCCAGCCCCAGGGGCCCCCTCAGGCACGGTTCGTCAGCCCATGGACGGGGCATTCCCGCTGGCGGCGATCACGGGCCACGGCACGCTCAAGCTGGCCCTGCTGCTGGCCGCTGTCGATCCCGGCCTGGGCGGTGTGGTGATCGCCGGTGGCCGTGGCACCGGCAAATCGGTGCTGGCCCGCGGGCTCCACGCCCTGCTCCCCCCGATCGATGTGGTGGAGGGCAGCCTCAATGCCGATCCCCAACGGCCCGAGGAGTGGGATCCCAGCGCTGCCGACCCCAGCGCCCTGCCGGCCACCCGGGTGATTCCGGCGCCCTTCATCCAGGTTCCGCTGGGCATCACCGAAGACCGGCTGATCGGTTCGGTGGACGTCACCGCCTCCCTCGCCTCCGGCACCAGCGTCTTCCAGCCGGGCCTGCTGGCGGAGGCCCACCGGGGGGTCCTGTACGTCGATGAACTGAACCTGCTGGACGACGGCATCACCAACCTGCTGCTGGCGGGGGTGGGCTCGGGGGAAAACCGGATCGAGCGTGAGGGGCTGAGCCTCTACCACCCCTGCCGTTGCCTGCTGATCGCCACCTACAACCCGGAGGAGGGGGCGGTGCGCGACCACCTGCTCGATCGCTTCGCGATGGCCCTCTCCGCCAACCAGCTGATCAGCACCGAGCAGAGGGTGGAGATCACCCAATCGGCCCTGCGGCACGGGGAGGCCGGTGAGGCCTTCGTGCGGCGATGGCAGGAGGAAACCGACGCCCTGGCCACCCAATTGCTGCTGGCCCGCCAGTGGTTGCCGGACGTACAGATCGAGCGGGAGCAGATCCTCTATCTGGTGAACGAGGCGATCCGCGGTGGCGTGGAGGGCCATCGGGCCGAGCTCTATGCGGTGCGGGTGGCCCGGGCCCATGCCGCCCTCAGCGGCCGCGATCGGGTGGATGCCGACGACCTGCAGGTGGCGGTGCGGCTGGTGATCGCGCCGCGGGCTCTGCAGCTCCCTTCCCCCGATCCCGACCAGCCGCTGGAGCCGCCGCCACCACCCCAGGCCGACCAGCCTCCGGAGCCACCACCGCCGCAGGGCGAAGCGGAGGAGCCGGATCCACCCGAGGAGCCGGACCCCGAAGCGGAGGACGACGACAGTCCCAAGGATCAGGCGCCACCGTCGATTCCCGAGGAGTTCCTCCTCGACCCAGAGGCCACCGTCATCGATCCCGATCTGTTGCTGTTTGCGGCGGCGAAGACCAAACGCGGGAGCAGCGGCAGCCGATCGGTCGTGCTCAGTGACAGCCGGGGCCGATACGTCAAACCGATGCTGCCCCGCGGGCCGGTGCGGCGCATCGCTGTTGATGCCACCCTGCGGGCCGCCGCCCCCCATCAGAAGGCGCGGCGCCAGCGCGAACCGCACCGCCGCGTGATCGTCGAGGAGGGTGACCTGCGGGCCAAGCGATTGCAACGCAAGGCGGGCGCCCTGGTGATCTTCCTGGTCGATGCGAGCGGCTCGATGGCGCTCAACCGCATGCAGAGCGCCAAGGGGGCCGTGATCCGCCTGCTCACGGAGGCCTATGAGAACCGCGACCAGGTGGCCCTGATCCCCTTCCGGGGTGAACAGGCTGAGGTGCTGCTGCCCCCCACCCGCTCGATCACGGCGGCGCGGCGGCGGCTGGAATCCATGGCCTGCGGGGGTGGCTCCCCCCTCGCCCACGGCCTCACCCAGGCGGCCCGGGTGGGGGCCAATGCCCTGGCCAGCGGCGATCTCGGCCAGGTGGTGGTGGTGGCGATCACCGATGGGCGCGGCAACGTGCCCCTGAGCCGATCGCTTGGCCAACCGGAGCTGGAGGGGGAGCAGTCGGTTGATCTCAAGGAAGAGCTGCGCCTCGTGGCCGGCCGCTACCGCGGTCTGGGGCTCAAGCTGCTGGTGATCGACACCGAGCGCAAGTTCATCGGCAGCGGCATGGGCAAGGAGTTGGCCGAGGCGGCCGGAGGCCGCTACGTGCAGCTGCCCAAGGCCAGCGACCAGGCGATCGCGGCGATCGCCCTGGAGGCCCTCAACGGAACCTGACGCCCCGCCGAACGCTGCCTATTCCGCCCCCTTGGCCTTTCCAGCCTTGGTCTGGGCCGGGTAGAGCTCGTCGAACAGTTGGCCCAGCCCGATCGCGACGCTGCGCACGCCATCCATGAACACGGGGTCGCTGGTGAGCTTGCTGACATCCCCCCCCACCGCATCGACCCGGGCGGTGAGGCGCTGGGCGTTGCCCACGGTGGTCTTGAGCTCGGCGAGGGTCTTGGGGTTGTCCAGGGTGGCGGTGAGGTTGCGGACGTGGCGGCCGGCGGCAAGGGCTTCGGCGCTGGCGGCATTGAGGTTGGCCAGGATCGGATCCGCTTTGCCCACCGCCGCGTTCAGGTCCTTGACCAGCCGCTGGGCTTCCTTGATGAAGATCTGGGCCTCCCGGGAGGTGGCATCGAAGCTGCGGGTGGTGGAGGCCAGCTGCGGCAGGATTTTTTCGCGCTCGGCCTGGGCGAGGAGCTCCTGCATCAGTTCGGTGACACTTTGCAAGTTGGCGGCGGCAACACCGTTGAGCTCGTTGCCGGCGCACACCATCAGGGCCTTGTCGCAGTCCTTGTCGCGGGGATTCGGGCTGGAGGCGGGTAGGGGGTGGCCGGTGCTGATCAGGGCCACCTGGGCATCGCCCCCCAGCAGGGAGCCGGTCTGCACCTGAGCGATGGCCGGACGGGCCAGCCGCAGCCTGGGGTCGCTGATCTCCAGTTCCGCCAGCACCGCCTCCGAGGTGGTTTGGATCCGCTTGACACTGCCCACCTGAACGCCGCGATAGATCACCGGTGAGCGATCGGCGAGGCCGGCGGCATCCTCGAAGCGCGCCCTGACGATCCAGTTGTTCTGACTGAGCGAGATCCCGCGCAGCCAGAGCCACAACCCGAAGCTTCCCGCGATGGCGCCGAGCAAGGAAAATCCAACCAGAGCCTCTCGCACGCTTCGCCGCATGACGACTCAGAGCTCCGCAGGTTGCATCGGGCCCTGCAGACTACCGCTTCGAAACTGAGCCACATACGGATTATCCGTGGTGGTGAAATCTGCGATGGCACCACACCATTGCAGATGGCCGTCGTAGAGCATCGCCACCCGCTCGGCCGAGCGCAGGATCGTGCTCATCACATGGCTCACCACCACCGAGCACCCCCCCGCCAGCCGGCTGCTGGTGACGATCAGATCCTCGATGCGGGTGCAGGCCACCGGATCCAGGCCGGCGGTGGGTTCGTCGAACAGAAGCACGGGGTGCTGGCCGGTGGAGCGGCTGGGATCCTCGATCAGCGCCCGGGCGAAGCTCACCCGCTTCTGCATGCCACCGCTGAGCTCTCCTGGCAGTTGGTCCTCGATCCCCAGCAGCCCGACCGCCTCCAGCGCCCTGCGCACCCGGCTACGGATCTCCTGCTCCTTCAGGCCACTGTGCTGATACAGCAGGAATCCAACGTTCTCTCCCACCGTCAGGGAGGCCAGCAGGGCGGGGTTCTGGAAGACCAGCCGTACATCGGGGGGATGGGGCTGGTCAATGCGCAGGTAGCTCTGGGGGACGCCGTTGATGCGCAGCTCCCCGTCGGTGGGCAGCAGCAGCCCGGCCAGGATGCGCAGCACGGTGGATTTGCCGGTTCCCGAGGGTCCCACCACGGCCAGCCGCTCCCCTTCCTGGAGGGCCAGGCTGATTCCGTCGAGCACCGTGTTCTCCCCCCAGCGCATGCTCAGACCCTCCAGTTCCACCACCGGCTGCTCCACGCCGGAGCGGGATGGATGCGGTGGGCGTTCCTTGGCATTCATTCGTACAGTTCCAACGACTCCGTGCTGTGGCGTGACGCCCCGTCGGTTTGAACCCCCAGCGCCCCCATTTGCCCCGACGCCTGAGCGGCAGGCCGGTTCGCCGTCCCGGCTGGATCGGGCGGGGGGATCAGCGTCAACAGGATCTGATGAGCCGCTCCAGGCGGGCGTTCCGCTGGCTGCAGCCGGGTCTGGTGGTGAAGCGGTGGGTGTTCACCTCCGGTCTGGGGCTGGTCCTTGCCCTGCTGGGGGCCGCCATCCTCGCCGATCTCAAGCCGATCTACTGGTCGCTGGAATCGCTCAACTGGCTGCTGTCCCAGCTCACCCAGGTGCTTCCCCGAGGGATCACCGGCCCCCTGGTGCTGCTGGCCGGGGCGGCCCTGGTGATCTGGGGACAGAGCCGCAGCTTCGACTCAATCCAGCAGGCCCTGGCTCCTGAGAAGGGCACTGTGCTGGTGGATGCCCTGCTGGCCCAGCGGCGGCTGAACCGGGGCCCCAGCGTGGTGGCGATCGGCGGTGGCACCGGCCTGGCCACCCTGCTCAGTGGGCTGAAGCGCTACAGCAGCAACATCACCGCGATCGTCACCGTGGCCGACGACGGCGGCAGCAGCGGTGTGCTGCGGCGTGAACTGGGGGTGCAGCCCCCCGGCGACATCCGCAACTGCCTGGCCGCCCTGGCCCGCGAGGAGCCCCTGCTCACCCGGTTGTTTCAATACCGCTTTCAGGCCGGCAGTGGCCTGGAAGGCCACAGCTTCGGCAATCTTTTCCTCACCGCCCTCACGGCGATCACCGGCAGCCTGGAGTCAGCGATCACCGCCAGCAGCCGCGTGCTGGCGGTGCAGGGCCAGGTGGTGCCAGCCACCACGGCCGATGTGCGCCTCTGGGCTGAGCTGGAGAACGGCGAGCGCATCGAAGGAGAATCAAGCATCGGCCAAGCCACCAGCCCGATCGTGAGGCTCGGCTGCATTCCAGAGCGTCCACCGGCCCTGCCGCGGGCCCTCGAAGCCATCGCCAACGCCGAACTGATCGTGCTCGGCCCCGGCAGCCTCTACACCTCGCTGCTGCCCAACCTGCTGGTGCCCCAGCTCGTTGAGGCGATCAGCCGCAGCAAGGCCCCCCGCCTCTACATCTGCAATCTGATGACCCAGCCCGGTGAAACCGATCGACTGGATGTCGAGGGCCATCTGCGGGCGATCGAAGCCCAGTTGGCCAGCCTTGGGGTGGAAGAACGGCTGTTCACGGCTGTGCTGGCCCAGGAGAGCCTCCGGGACAACAGGTTGATTGACCACTACCGATCCCGGGGCGCCGAGCCGGTTCTCTGCGACGCTCCCAAGCTGCGGAGCCAGGGCTACGAGGTGATGCAGGCCGCCTTGCAAGGAACCCAACCCACGGCCAGCCTGCGGCACGACCCGCGCAGCCTCGCCCAGGCGGTGATGCGCTTCTACCGCAAGATCAAGGGGAACAAGGCGCTGGATTTCAGCTGAGCCGAGTCATCCCAGGCTGCCGGCTGGTTTGCCATCCTCAGTAAGCGTCCTGAAGCTCGTAGAAATCGGGCTGCACATAATCCTTGCGGAGCGGGAAGCCCTTCCAGTCTTCGGGCATCAGCAAGCGCTTCGGGTGGGGGTGGCCCTCGAATTCAATGCCGTACATGTCGAAGGTTTCCCGTTCCTGCCAGTCCGCACCACGGAAAAGGCCATAAAGGCTGGGGATCCTGAGGGCGCCATCCCGGGGCAGGAACACCTTCAAGCGCACTTCCTCAGGCCGGCTGCCAGGGGCAGGTTCGGCCGCCACCCCCAGTTTCACGAGGTGATAGAAGCTCACCAGGTTTCCTCCGGCGCCTTCGTCGTAGCCGCCCTGGCACTGCAGGTAGTCGAAACCTGCGGCTTTGAGGGCCGAGGCCAGGGCCGGCAGAAACAGGGGCTCGACGCCGATGAGCTCGACGCCGACATGGTCGGTTCCGAGCGGTTGGTGATCGAAACCCTGGCCGCTGAGCCAGTCGCTGATCGGACCGGAAGCGGGGGCCGCCAGCTCGGCGACGTCCGGTTGGGCGGCGGGCTCAGCTGAGGGAGCGGGATCGGCAGAGGGATCAGGCATTGGTGGTGGCGCTGCTGGCAGGAATCGGCTCGGGGGTCTGGGCTGATTCGGCCGATGCCGCCATCGGCAGACCAGCCGCTTCGGCAAGGGCAGCCTGCTGGGTTTCAGCCTTCAGGTAAGCCCCGGTGACGATCGGGGCAACGGCCTTGAGCTGGTGCTCGATCGTGAGATAGCGGTGGGTGGGCATGAGGTTGCCCCGCTCGGCCAGGGCTTCGTTGCCCACTTTCTTGCGGAGCTTGATCACGGCGTCGAAGATCGCCTCGGGCCGCGGCGGGCAACCAGGGATGTACAAGTCCACCGGAATCAGCTTGTCAACGCCGCGAACGGCCGTGGTGGAGTCGGCGCTGAACATGCCGCCGGTGATCGTGCAAGCGCCCATGGCGATCACGTACTTGGGCTCGGGCATCTGTTCGTAGAGGCGCACCAGGGCCGGGGCCATCTTCATCGTCACCGTGCCGGCGGTGATCAACAGGTCGGCCTGGCGCGGGCTGGAGCGGGGCACCAGCCCGAAACGGTCGAAGTCGAAACGGGAACCCAGCAGGGCGGCGAACTCGATGAAGCAGCAGGCGGTTCCGTACAGCAGGGGCCAGAGGCTGCTCAGCCGGGCCCAGTTGTGCAGATCATCGAGGCTGGTGAGGATCACGTTCTCGGAGAGATCCGAGGTGACCGTGGGCGCTCCGACCGGGTTGCAGGTGGCTGCCCGCAGATCGCGCAGGGCATCGATTGATGGGGCGGCGCCAGTGGCCTGGACCGCGGTTGGGTTGGTTGGGGAAGGGGTGATCGTCATCGCGGGAATCCAGTTAGCTCCATTCCAGGGCGCCCTTGCGCCAGGCGTAGGCCAGGGCGACGACCAGGATCGAGATGAAAATCAGGGCCTCGATGAAGGCCAGCAGGCCGAGGCGGTGGAAGGCCACGGCCCAGGGGTAGAGGAACACCGTTTCCACATCGAAGATCACGAAGACCAACGCGAACATGTAATAGCGGATGTTGAACTGGATCCAGGCGCCGCCGATCGGCTCCATGCCCGATTCGTAGGTGAGCCGCCGCTCGCCGCTCCGGGATTGCGGAGCGAGCAGCTTGTTGGTGACCAGCGCCAGCACAGGGACCGCCGCCGAGATGAGCAGAAAGCCCAGGAAGGCGTCATAGCCGGGGAGAACGAACATCGGCCGATCGAACCTGGCCGGAAGTCTGGCACCCAGGGACAGAAATTGAAGGGTTCGCCCCACAGTCCATCCCTCGCCCCCATCCATCCCCCCAGAGGGCCTCGATAGAGTTCCGGCTGACGGCAGGGGTTCCATCGCCATGACCCAGGGTCAGGACAACGGACCAGAGCCGCCTCAGCCCGTTGGGATGGCTGCTCCCGAACCGGTGGGGGTGGAGGGATCGAACCCCGGCACCCATCGCTTTGAATGCCGAAGCTGCGGGTTCGTCTACGACCCCGACGAGGGCATCCGCAAGCTCTCCATCGCCGCGGGCACCCCCTTCAGCGCCCTGGACCCGGTGGGGTTCCGCTGTCCGGTTTGCCGCAGCCGGGTCGGCGCCTTCCGGGACATCGGCCCGCGCAGCCAGGCGAGCGGCTTTGAAGAGAACCTCAACTTCGGCCTGGGCGTCAACAGGCTCACCCCGGGCCAGAAGAACGTGTTGATCTTCGGAGGTTTCGCGCTGGCCTTCGCCTTTTTCCTTTCCCTTTATTCCCTCCGTTGAGCCCCGTGAACCGTCTGCTCCCTTCCCTGCTCGGCCTGATGCTGGCCCTCGGTCTCAGTCTTGGGCTGAGCGGCTGTGTCACCTCCGGCCTGGCCCTGGCCGCCACCAGTCCCTGGCAACCGGTGGAGCTCAACACCAGCGCCAGCCCCCTTGATCTGGCCTTCAGCGACGGGCGGCACGGCTTCCTGGTGGGCAGCAACCGCCTGATCCTCGAAACCGAGGATGGAGGGGCCCACTGGCAGGAGAGGGCCCTGGCCCTGCCGGAAGGCGATAACTACCGGCTGATCAGTGTCGACTTCAGCGGCAAGGAGGGCTGGATCGCCGGGCAGCCCGGCCTCCTGCTGCACAGCACCGATGCCGGCCAGAACTGGGAGCGCCTGCTGCTCGACACGAAGCTGCCAGGGGAGCCTTACCTGATCACTGCCCTCGGGCCAAGCCAGGCGGAGCTGGCGACCACGGTGGGCGCGATTTACCGCAGCGACGATGGTGGCGCCAGCTGGCAGGCCAAGGTGAGCGACGCGGCCGGCGCCGTCCGGGACCTGCGACGCTCACCGGAAGGTCATTACGTCAGTGTCTCCAGCCTGGGGAACTTCTTCGCCACCTGGGAGCCTGGCCAGGAGATCTGGCAGCCCCATCAGCGGATCAGCAGCCAGCGGGTCCAGAGCATGGGCTTCCAGCCTGAGGGGAACCTCTGGATGGTGACCCGGGGCGCCCAGCTCCGCTTCAACGCCGATGCCGCCGATCTCGATGCCTGGAGCAAGCCGGTCATCCCGATCACCAATGGCTTCGGCTACCTCGACATGGCTTGGGACCCCAGCGGGTCGATCTGGACCGGGGGTGGCAACGGCACCCTTCTGGTCAGCCGGGATGGGGGCGCCAGCTGGCAGCGCGATCCTGTTGGAGCGGAGCAGCCCACCAACTTCACCCGCCTCGCCTTCACGCCCGATGGCAAGGGGTTCGTGCTGGGGGAACGCGGCAATCTGCTGCGCTGGGTGGGCTGATCGACGCCCCTGTGTAACCAACCACCCGATTCCCTCCCGTTGCTCCCGGGCCGACCCTTAAGATTCATCAGTTGAATTGCCCGCTGCCATGGCTGCCGGCTCCACCGGGGAACGCCCCTTTTTCGAGATCATCACCAGCATCCGTTACTGGGTGATCCACGCGGTGACCCTGCCCGCGATCTTCCTGGCTGGTTTTCTGTTTGTGTCCACAGGCCTCGCCTACGACGCCTTCGGCACTCCACGGCCGGATGCCTATTTTCAGGCTCAAGAAGCCAAGGCGCCCGTGGTGAGCCAGCGCTACGAAGGCAAGAGCCAGCTTGATCTGCGCCTGAAGTAACCCCCATGAGCCAATCCCCCACCGCCACCACGCCGCGCAATTACCCGATCTTCACGGTGCGTTGGCTTTCGGTTCATGCTCTGGGCATTCCCACGGTGTTTTTCCTGGGTGCCCTTGCTGCCATGCAGTTCGTCCGTCGCTGAAATCAGAACCATGGAACGCAATCCGAATCCAAACAACCTGCCGGTTGAGTTGAACCGCACCAGCCTCTATCTGGGCCTGCTGTTGGTCTTTGTGATCGGCGTGTTGTTCACCAGCTACTTCTTCAACTGACCTGGAGATCTCGCCATGAGCGGTAAGAAATCAGCCCAGCCCGATGGCCGCATTCCCGACCGTCTTCCGGATGGTCGGCCAGCCGTGGCCTGGCGCAGTCGTTGGACGGAAGGAGCCCTCCCCCTCTGGTTGGTGGCCACGGCCGGCGGGATTGCCGTGATCTTCGTGGTCGGTCTGTTCTTCTATGGCTCCTACGTGGCCGTGGGTTCTGCCTGAACCCAGCTTCGATACCAGGCGGCAAAGCGCTCCACCCCCTCCTCCAGTGGTGTGTGGGGTGCGAATCCAACCCACTCCTGGAGGGCTGAGGTGTCCGCTGCCGTGGCGGCCACGTCACCCTGTTGCATCGGCTCTAGCTGTTGCACAGCCCTGCGGCCCAGGGCCTGCTCCAGCACCGTGATGAAGCGCAGCAGGGCAACCGGCTCGCTGTTGCCGATGTTGAACAGCCGATGGGGCACCGCCGCCGTGGCCGGATCCGGTGCCAGCGGATCGAAGTTCGCAGCGGCTGTTGCTGGCTTGTTCAGGCAGCGCACCACTCCCTCAACGATGTCGTCGATGTAGGTGAAGTCACGCTCCATCCGGCCTTGGTTGAACACCCGGATCGGCTCCCCGGCCAGGATCGCGCGGGCGAACAGCATCGGCGCCATGTCCGGCCGACCCCAGGGTCCGTACACGGTGAAAAAGCGCAGGCCGGTGGCAGGCAGGCCGTAGAGGTGACTGTAGGTGTGGGCCATCAGCTCGTTGGCTTTCTTGGTGGCCGCATACAGGCTCACCGGGTGGTTCACCGCGTGTTGCTCGGAGAACGGCAGGCGGCGGTTGCCGCCATACACCGAGCTGCTGGACGCATACACCAGGTGCTTGATGCCGTGGTGGCGGCACCCCTCCAGGATTGAGAGGAAGCCCACCACGTTGCTGTTCACGTAGGCCAGCGGGTTCTCCAGCGAGTAGCGCACCCCAGCCTGGGCGGCCAGATGCACCACCCGGCTGGGCCGCTGGGCAGCGAACAGCTGCGCGATCGCCGCGCCGTTCTCCAGATCCAGCTGGTGGAACTGGAACCCACGGTGCCGCTGCAATCGCTCCAGCCGGGCTTGCTTCAGGGCCGGATCGTAGTAGCTGTTGAGGTTGTCGAGGCCGATCACCCGCTCCCCCCGCTCCAGCAGCCGCACCGCCACCGCGGCGCCGATGAAGCCGGCCGCTCCGGTGACCAGAACGGTCATCAATCTCCTTCGCCTACCCGCCAGACCTGGAGCCCCGCCGCCCGGGCCGCAGCGCCATCGGTGATGGCGCGGGCATCGAACAGCCAGGACGGCCGGCGCATCACTACCGCGATCGCCCGCCAGTCTAGGTGGCGGAAGGCGCTCCACTCGGTGAGCACCACCACCGCATCGGCGCCGGCGGCCGCGTCCATCACGCTGGCACTGCCCTCCCAGCTGCCCTCCCCGCCAAGACCAGCCTGGGCCCCACCCACCGTTTCCGGACAGCCCAGGTCGGTGCTGATCTGGCTGCCACCCACCTTGGGGTCGTGGATCGCCAGGTGGGCGCCCTCCTCAAGCAGGTCGCGGCAGATTCGGATCGCCGGGGCTTCCCGGGTGTCGTTGGTGTCGGCCTTGAACGCGAAGCCCAGCACGGCGATGCGCTTGCCGCTCACCGTGCCGAACAGCCGGCTCACCACCAGCCGCGCAATCCGTTGCTGCTGCCAGCTGTTGAGTTCCACCACCTGCTGCCAGTAGCGGGCCACCTCCTCAAGCCGGTAGTGGCGGCAGAGGTAGACCAGGTTGAGGATGTCCTTCTGGAAGCAGCTGCCGCCAAAGCCGGGCCCCGCCGCCAGAAATCGCTTGCCAATGCGGGAATCCGTGCCGATCGCCCGACCCACCTCGCGCACATCAGCGCCGGTGGCCTCGCAGAGGGCGGCGATGGCGTTGATCGAGGAGATCCGCTGGGCCAGGAAGGCATTGGCGGTGAGCTTGGAGAGCTCACTGCTCCAGAGATTGGTGCGCAGGATCCGCTCCGGGCTCACCCAGTGGGCATAGATCGAGGCCAGGGCCTCGATCGCGGCGGGTTCATCGCCGCCGATCAGCACCCGGTCAGGGTTCTCCAGATCCGGGATCGCCGTGCCTTCAGCCAGAAATTCAGGGTTGGAGAGCACCGCAAAGGTCTTGGCGGGTTCCGTTGAGCCCTCGCTGGGCTGGTTCTGGGCCGCGTTGAGGACCGCCTTGACGGTTTCGGCGGTGCGCACCGGCAGCGTGCTCTTCTCCACCACGATCGTGTGGCCCTGGGCCACGGCGGCCACCTGACGGGCCGAGGCCTCGATCCAGCGCAGATCGGAAGCCTCGCCGGCGCCGATCCCCCGGGTCTTAGTGGGGGTGTTAACAGAAAGAAACACCATGTCGGCGGCGGCGATCGCCCCATTCACCTCGGTGGTGAAGTGCAGGTTGCGGCCGCGGCAGCGTTCCACCACCGCCGCCAGGCCCGGCTCGTAGACGGGCAGCCGGCTGGTGTCGGCATCGTTCCATGCAGCGATCCTGGCCGCGTTCAGATCCACCACCGTGACCTGGATCCCCGGGCAGCGATCGGCGATCACCGCCATCGTGGGCCCTCCTACGTAGCCGGCTCCGATGCAGCAGATGGTGCGGATCTCCGGGGTGGCGCTCATCAGGTCTGTGGGGCCAAAGACTGTGGCCCAGCATCGCAGAGCTCAGCCAGCAGCATCTTCACAGCCCCTTGCGGATCCAGCCGCTGTTCGCCCGAGTGACGCAGATTCTTGAGGATCACCACCCCTTGGTCGATTTCGCCATCGCCGATCAACAGGGCCCAGGGCGCGCCGGATCGATCGGCCCGTTTGAGCTGCTTGGCAAAGGCGGCACCGGAGAGATCCAGGTCGACGGCGCAACCGCCCCGGCGGAGCTGCTGGGCCAGGGCCAGGGCCTGCAGCTCCGCCGCCTCACCCCGGCTGACGAGGTACACATCCGGACGGGGCCCCTGGACCAAGCCATCGGAGGTCTTCGTTGTGCTGAGCAGAAGCACCAGCCGCTCCAGACCGATTGCCCAGCCCACAGCAGGGGTGGGCGCCCCACCCAGCTGCTCCACAAGGCCGTCGTAACGGCCGCCGCCACAGACGGTGGCCTGGGCGCCGAGCTCAGCACTGGTGATTTCAAAGGCCGTGTGGGTGTAGTAGTCCAGGCCCCGCACCAACCGGGGGTTGAGCTGGTAGGGAATCCCCAGTTGATCCAGGGCCTGCCGCACCCTGTTGAAGCGTTGGCGGCTCGCCTCGCTCAGGCTGTCTGCGAGCAAGGGCGCCTCGGCCAGCACAGCCTGGGTGTCCGTTGACTTGCTATCGAGGATGCGCAGGGGATTCGTGCTGATCCGCGCCTGGGCTTCGGGATCGAGCTGGTGGCGGCGCGCTTCCAGCCACTGCACCAGCTCTTCTCGGTAGAGGGCCCGGTCGGCGGCATCACCCAGGGAGTTGAGTTCCAGTGACAGGGACCCGATTCCCAGGGCCATGAGCAGATCCCAGGCGATCGCGATCGCTTCGGCGTCGCTGCGGGGATCGCCGAAGCCAAGCAGCTCCACGCCCAGCTGGTGGAACTGGCGTTGGCGCCCCGCCTGGGGACGCTCGTAGCGAAACATCGGTCCGCCGTACCAGAGCCGCTGCGGCCCCTGGCTGAGCAGGCCGTGCTGGAGCACGGCGCGAACCACCGAGGCGGTTCCTTCCGGCCGGAGCGTGCAGCTGCGCTGGCTCCGGTCTTCAAAGGTGTACATCTCCTTGCCCACCACATCGGTGGCGGCGCCGATGCCCCGGGCGAACAGCTCGGTGGTCTCGAGAATGGGCGTGCGGATCTCGGCCAGGGCGGCCCGGCGGAACTGCTGGCGGGCACAGGCTTCCACCTGCTGCCAGAGGGCCGTCTGCTCCGGCAGCAGGTCGACCATGCCCCGCAGGGACTGCAGTTTCTCCACACCAGGGCTCAGCACTGCTGCCCAGTTTGCGGGGCCGCAGGTTCTCAGGCCGCCAGGCGGCGGCGGAAATCGGCTATGGTGCGATCGAGCCCATCGCTCAGGGCCACGGTGGGCTGCCAACCGAGCTCCCGCTCGGCCAGGGTGATCACCGGTTGCCGTTGCATCGGATCATCCTGGGGCAGCGGCAGGGTGATCAGGGGAAGGGAGGGGTCGATGCGATCGCGCACCAGTTCCGCCAGCTCGCGAATCGTGAATTCGCCGGGATTGCCGATGTTGATCGGGCCGGGGTGGTTGCCGTTCATCAGCCGGATCAGGCCCTCCACCAGATCGTCCACAAAGCAGAAGCTGCGGGTCTGGCTGCCGTCGCCGTAGAGGGTGAGCGACTCGCCCCGCAGGGCCTGGACGATGAAATTGCTCACCACCCGGCCGTCATCCGGCAGCATGCGAGGCCCGTAGGTGTTGAAGATCCGGGCGATGCGGATTTCCGTGCCGTGCATACGGTGGTAGTCGTAGCAGAGGGTTTCCGCCACCCGCTTACCCTCGTCGTAGCAGGCTCGGATGCCGTGAGTGTTGACGCAGCCCCGGTAGCTCTCCGGCTGGGGGTGCACATCGGGATCGCCGTACACCTCGCTGGTGCTTGCCATTAGCAGCCTGGCCCCGACCCGACGGGCCAGGCCGAGCATGTTGTAGGTGCCGAGGAAACTTGTTTTGGCGGTCTTGATCGGGTTGTGCTGGTAATGCACCGGTGAGGCGGGACAGGCCAGGTGCCAGACCCGGTCCACCTCCAGCCGGATCGGTTCGGTGACGTCGTGGCGGACCAGCTCAAAACGCGGATGGCCGATCCAGCCGGCGATGTTGACTTTGCGACCGGTGAAGTAGTTATCGAGGCAGATCACCTCCTCGCCCGCCTCCATCAGCCGGTCGACCAGATGGGAGCCCACGAAGCCGGCCCCACCGGTGACGAGATTGCGCTTTGGGGTCGTGCTCACCGGGCCTGCTCACAGTCCGTCAGAGTGTATTGCCGCTGGCGTGACCGCACGCCTGGCCGCTCAACGAACACCGAGCCATTTGTGGGTCTGCAGACTGAGTCGCCAGCCTGGCTGCTGGCGCACGAAGGCGATCGCCAGGTCTCGTCCAGCTGGGCACTCCCAACCGGGCTGGAGCAGGAGCACGGGAGGGGCTGCCGTTCGTTGGGCGTAACGGCGGTGGCGGGCCTCGATCGCCGCGGCGGCCATCCGCTCGGCGAAGGGGAGATCGGCCGACCCCTGCACCACCACCTTGAGCTCGTCGCATTGGCCCAGGGCTTCCTCGCTGGGGGGGCGATGGGGCTTGGGGGAGAGCGTGATCCAGTCGAAGCGCCCGGAGAGCGGATCCACCCCGCTGGTTTCCAGGTGGAGCGTCAGGGGGTGAAGGGCCTCGCACAGGGCATCGAGGTTGTGGTGGAGAGGCTCCCCGCCGGTGATCACCACAAAGCCGGCTCCGGCCCTCGCCGCCGCCACCGCCCTGGCGGCCAACTCCGTGATCGCGGTCTGCGGGTGCACTCCGGCGGGCCAGGAGTGCTTGGTGTCGCACCAGGAACAGCCCACCGTGCAACCGCCCAGCCGGATGAAGAAGGCGCTGCGGCCGGCATGGGCCCCTTCCCCCTGCAGGGAGTGAAAGGTTTCCACCACCGGCAAGAACCCTGCGGCGTTGCCGGCGGTTGGCTCAGCCATTCAGCTGGAGACCGGCACCCCACAGGCCTGGCGCGGGATCGCCTCCAGGGAGTTGGGTACTTCCGCCGGGGTCGCTGGCAGCCGGTGCTGGGCCGCCCCTATCAGGCCCTGGAACAGGGGATGGGGGCGGCCGGGCCGGGAGAGGAATTCCGGGTGGAACTGGCAGGCGACAAAAAAAGGATGGTCGCCCAGCTCGATCAGTTCCACCAGGCGACCATCGGGGGAGGTGCCGCTGATCGTGAAGCCCGATTCAAGAAAAAGGCTTCGGTAGGCGTTGTTGAACTCGTAGCGGTGCCGGTGCCGTTCATAGACCACCTGCTCGCCATAGAGGGTGGAGGCCAGGGTGCCTGAGGCCAGGCGGCAGGGGTAAACCCCCAGCCGCATCGTGCCGCCCAGATCCACCACATCCTGCTGCTCCGGCAGCAGGTGGATCACCGGGTGGGCGGCCTCGGGATCGAGTTCGGCACTTGTCGCCCCGGCGAGTGCGGCCAGGTTGCGGGCCCACTCGATCACGGCGCACTGCATGCCCAGGCACAGGCCGAGGAAGGGCACCCGCTGCTCCCGTGCCCAGCGGATCGCTGTCACCTTGCCATCCACGCCGCGGTTGCCGAAGCCTCCCGGCACCACCACCGCATCCATGCCCTCCAGCAGAGCATCGGCTCCCTCCGTTTCGATCTGCTCGGCGCAGACCCAATGCAGGTCGAGGGAGGCGTCGCGATCGATGCAGGCGTGGCGCAGGGCCTCCACCACCGACAGGTAGGCATCGTTGAGGGTCACGTACTTGCCGACCAGGGCCACCTTCACAGCCGGGCCCGGGTTGCGCAGCTTGCGCACCAATTCGGCCCAGCGGGCCATGTCACTTTCGTGGTCTTCCAGGTCGAGCACGTCGAGCACCTCGCGGCAGAGGCCCTCGCGCTCCAGGGTGATCGGCACCGCGTAGATGCTGTCGGCATCGAGGGCGGGGATCACCGCCTTGGTGGAGACCCCACAGAAGCCACCGATCTTGGCCTTGAGTTCGTCGCTGATCGGCCGGTCGCTGCGGCACACCAACAGGTCGGGCTGGATTCCGATCGAGCGCAACTCCTTCACCGAGTGCTGGGTGGGTTTGGTCTTGATCTCCCCGGACGTGCCGATGAAGGGCAGCAGGGTGACGTGCACATAGGCCAGGTCGCGGCGGCCCACGTCGCCGCGGAACTCCCGGATCGCTTCGAGGAACGGCAGGGATTCGATGTCGCCCACGGTGCCGCCGATCTCGGTGATCACCACGTCGGCGCCACTGTCGGCGGCGACGCGGTGGATGCGCTCCCGGATCTCGCGGGTGATGTGGGGAATCACCTGGACGGTGCCGCCGTTGAAGTCGCCCCGGCGCTCCTTGTTGATCACGGCCTGGTAGATCGAACCGGTGGTCACGCTGTTCAGGCGCGACATGGCGGTGTCGGTGAAGCGCTCGTAGTGGCCCAGATCCAGATCGGTCTCGGCGCCGTCCTGGGTGACGAACACCTCACCGTGCTGGTAAGGGCTCATCGTGCCCGGATCCACGTTGAGGTAGGGATCGAGCTTGAGGATCGAAACGCTGTAACCGCGGGATTTGAGCAGCCGCCCCAGGCTGGCCGCCACGATTCCCTTGCCGATGCTTGACACCACCCCCCCGGTCACGAACACGAACTTCGCCATGGACGCTGGGGCCTCGGGCACTGGCGGACTCTTCAATCTACCGACCTTGACCAGTTCTTCCGCTCTACGGGGTCTGCCCGCAGGCGGAGGGGGCGCAGGGAGGGGGAAGAAGACGGGCGCTGGGGGTGGGCGTTTGCGGGGAGAGCGGTCCGGCTCGGACGCAGCCGGAGTCTGAACAGCCGGCGCGTCTGGGCGCGAGGCGGCCCGTTACGTTCTGGCTGTTGCCCTTCCCCACCTACATGCGCCTGCGGGGGTCAGGCCTCCAGCAGGCTCCTCAACATCCAGGCGGTTTTCTCATGGATCTGCAACCGCTGGGTGAGCAGATCGGCGGTGGGCTGATCGTCGGCCGCGGCCACCAGGGGGAACAGGCCGCGGGCGGTGCGGGCCACGGCTTCGTGGCCCAGCACCAGCTCGCGCACCATCGCGAGGGCACCGGGACGGCCCTCACTTTCGGGAATCGAGGCAAGGGCAGCGAAGTGCGCTCCGCCGTAGGGGGCTGGGAAACCCAGGGCGCGGATCCGCTCGGCGATCACGTCGAGCGCGGTCCAGAGCTCCGTGTACTGATCCATGAACATCAGATGGAGCGTGTTGAACATCGGTCCAGTCACGTTCCAGTGGAAGCCGTGGGTTTTGCCGTAGAGCACGTAGCTGTCCGCCAGGAACCGGCCCAGCCCCTCGGCGATCTCACGGCGCTGGGTTTCCGGGATGCCGATGTCGATGAGGGGGGCTTCGGCGATGCTCATGCCACTCGTACGCTGTGATCTTGTTGTAGCCGGGGAAACCCCCCAGGGGGGTCTCTGGTTGAAAATCGTTGGACCTGCAGCCTCAGGGCTGGCTCAGCCAACCCAGGCGCCGCGGGACAAGCGCAGCGAAAAGGTCACCGCAAGAAGGCTGCCAAAGGCAATCAGCCAGCGCGCCCAGCGGAGGTGGGTGCTGCCCCACAGCCCAGCCAGCAGCAGGATGGGAACGGTGGCATAGAGATGGCGCTCCAGGCTGATGGTGCTTTGCTTGAGCAGATAGCTGAACAGACTCAGCCAGCCGAACAGGCTGAAGGGCCATGGAATCCGTCCCCATCCCCAGATCAGCAGGCCAACGCTGGCGGCGATCACAGATCCATTCAAAAAGGGGGCGCCGCCCACAATCCAGCCGGCAACGATGGCGAAGGCTCCCATGGAAAAGCTGAGAGTGGGACGGCGCAGCCGTTGCTGAAACGACACAACGCCGAGCCCCAGCAGCAGGGCCATTGCTGCGGGGTACCACAGGTCGGTCACTGCCCCACGGGCTGTGTTTCCTGGCCCCAGCAGGATCTGGCCAAGCAGGCGCCCCCAGGAGGGCAAGCCGCTCAGGTTCAGGCCGGGGGTGAGACCCCATCCCTTCTGGGCCGCCTGAAAAGCCAATGGATTGCCGCTGGCTCTCCAGCAGAGGCCCATGACGGAGAACAGGCCCAGGCTCGTGAGTCCTGCCGCCAGCACTCCCTGCCAGGGGCGCCTCCTGGCAAGACCAGCGATCAACAGGGCAGGCGCCAGCACAATTCCGGTCGGGCGCGTGGCTGCGGCGAGTGCTCCCAGGCCGCCGGAGCCGATCAGCCCCCATCCCGCCGGAGACCTGAGCTGAGAGAGCCAGAGCGAAGCAGCCGTCAGGAGGAGATACAGCGATTCGGTGTAGGGAATGCTGCAAAAGATGCTGAATGGATTGAAGCAACTGATCAGCACGGTCCAGCTGGCGGCACGGCCACCCCAGAGCTGTTTGGCTTGCCGATGCAATACGAACAGGGCCAACAGGAAGGCTCCGTTCGCCAAAGCCAGGCCCAGCCAGAGGAGCTGGCTCTCGCTCCTGTCGCCCAGGGCCTGCAGCAACCAGGGAAACAGGGGGAAAAAGGCCAGCAGCTCGCCAGTGGCGCCCTCCTGGGCGATGGTGATGTAATGAACCGTGTCCCAGATCAGGAGAAGCTGGGGGAAGGGTTTCACCTCGCCTCGACCGGCCGCAAGCGCCAGGGGGCCCAGGATGAACAGGCGGCTGAGGGCCCAGCTGCCGAGGACGAACAGACTCTCCTTCACGACTGAATCGGCTGGGGTGACTTGGAGCCTGCCGGAGTTGGGGTTGGCCTGGCCCATCGGGACTCAGTCGTCGCTCCAGGTGCTGGCCACGTGCAGCTCCTCCAACTGTTGAGCGCTTACGTCGGCCGGCGCCCGGGTGAGCAGGCAGCGGGCCTGCTGGGTTTTCGGGAAGGCGATCGTGTCGCGGATCGATTCCTCGCCGGCCAGGAGCATCACCATGCGGTCGAGGCCGAAGGCGATGCCGCCATGGGGGGGCGCCCCCAGATCGAGGGCTTCGAGCAGGAAGCCGAACTGGCGGTCCGCCTCCTCGGGGGGCAGGCCGATGGTCTTCAGCACCTGCCGTTGGAGGGCCGAATCGTGGATGCGCAGGGAGCCGCCCCCCAGCTCCAGGCCATTGAGCACCAGGTCGTAGGCCTGGGCCCTCGCCGTGGGCAGCCGCTCGCCCCAGGCGGCAGGATCGGCGCCGAGATCCTCCGGGTTGGGGGCACAGAAGGGGTGGTGCAGGGCTTCGAGGCGGTCCTCGTCGGCGTTGAACCCAAACATCGGAAAGTCCACCACCCAGAGAAAGTTCCAGCGGTCGTTGGCCCGATCGTCTGGCACCAGGCCCAGCTCCCTGGCCAGGAACTGACGCACCCGGTCGAGGGCCTTGTTCACCGTGGCGGTGTCGCCGGCGCCGAAGAGCAGCAGGGTGCCGGGCAGGGCTCCTGTGCGGCTGAGCAGCTCGGCCGTCCTCTGGGCCGAGAGGTTGTCCTTGATCGCGCCGATCGAATCGATCGTGCCGCCCTCCCGCACCCGGATGAAGGCCAGTCCGCCGGCCCCGGCCGTCTGGGCCTCGGCGAACACATCGCCGCCGGGCTTGATTCGCACATTGCTGATCGCCTCGTTGCCACCGGGAATGGCGATCACCTTCACCGCCCCGCCGCTGGCCACGGCACCAGCAAACACCTTGAAGCCCATACCTGCCACGATGTCGCTGACGTCCACCAGCTCCAGGCCGTAGCGGGTGTCGGGCCGGTCGGTGCCGTAGCGCTCCATCGCTTCGGACCAGGGGAGCCGGGGGAAAGGCAGGGGAAGCTCGATCCCTTTCACGGCCTTCCAGATCGCGGCGATCATCCGCTCGTTCAGGGCCAGGATCTGCTCTTCCTCCAGGAAGCTCATTTCCATGTCCAGCTGGGTGAATTCCGGCTGGCGGTCGGCCCGCAGGTCCTCGTCGCGGAAGCAGCGGGCCACCTGGTAGTAGCGCTCGATGCCTCCCACCATCAGCAGCTGCTTGAACAGCTGGGGGGACTGGGGCAGGGCGAACCATTCACCCCCATTCACCCGCGAGGGCACCAGATAGTCGCGGGCCCCTTCCGGGGTGGAGCGCGTCAGGATCGGCGTTTCCACCTCGATGAAGCCTTCGTCTTCGAGGAAGCGGCGGGCCGCCTGGATCGTGCGGTGGCGCAGGCGAAGGTTGCGCCCCATGCGTTCACGCCGCAGATCGAGATACCGGTGACGCAGGCGCAGCTCCTCGCGCACGCTCTCGTCGTCGTGCACCGACACCTGGAAGGGGAGATTGCCCTTCACTCCGTTGAGCACCGTGATGGTGCTCGCCAACACTTCGATGGCGCCGGTGGCGAGCCGGTCGTTGCTGGACGCCGCTGGCCGGGGCCTCACCCGGCCCTCCACCCGCAGCACCGTTTCGTTGCGCAGGTGCTCGGCCAGCGCGAAGGCCTCGGCACCAAGGTCTGGGTCCACAGTGATCTGGACCGTGCCGCTGCGGTCGCGCAGGTCGACAAAGATCACCCCACCGTGGTCGCGGCGCCGGTCGACCCAGCCGCAGAGTTGGACGCTCTGGCCGATGACCTCACGGCGCAGGTCGCCGCATCCGTGGCTGCGCATCGCGGGAAAACAGGAGAGTCAGGGAGTTTCCCACAGGGGGCAGATCGCCGATCAGCTCAACGCCGGTAGAAGGGGCGCTTCACCACCACCGCAGGTTGCCGGCGGCCGCGGATCTCGACATCCAGTTCGGTGCCCAGCCTGGCGGCCGTGGCCGGCACGCTGGCCAGGGCGATCGCCTCCTGCAGGGTGGGGGACCAGGTGCCGCTGGTGATTACCCCCACCACTTCGTCGCCTTGCAGCACCGGATAGCCATGGCGGGCGATCGCCCGGCCCTGCAGCTTCAGCCCGACCAGCCGCCGGCCCACCCCGTCGGCGGTCTGGCGTTCGAGGGCGCCGCGGCCGATGAAGTCGGCGGGCATCTCCAGGTGGACCAGCCAGCCCAGGGAGGCTTCCAGGGGGGTGGTGGTGGCGTCCATGTCCTGGCCGTAGAGGTGCATGGCCGCCTCCAGGCGCAGGGTGTCACGGGCGCCAAGGCCGCAGGGGGCGACCCCTTCGGCGAGCAACTGCTGCCAGAGCGCCCGGCCCCCCTGCCGATCCAGCAGCAGTTCAAAGCCATCTTCGCCGGTGTACCCCGTGCGGGCCACGAACACGGAGGCCCCGGCCGCGGCTCCATCAGCCCGGCCGTTCAGATGCACGGAGCGGTGGCCGAAACGGGGCAAGCCCGCCAGGCTCTCGCCGGTCAGGGCCTCCAGCAGGGCGGGCGCTTCAGGGCCCTGCAAGGCGAGCAGCACGCCGTCGGCCTTGCGGTCGTTGATCTGCACCGCATGCCCAGCCAGCTGAGCGCGGATCCAGGCGGTGTCGGCCTCGGCGCAGCCGGCATTGATCACGAGCACCAGGGCGTCGGTGGGGCCTGCAGACCCGTCGACGCGGCCCTGGTCGTAGATGATCAGGTCGTCAAGAATGCCGCCGGCGTCGTTGAGGAGCACGGTGTAGAGGGCTTCACCGGGTCCGATGCGATCCAGGTCGCTGGGCACGAGCCGTTGCAGGGCCTCCTTCACCCCATCGCCCTGCAAGGACAGCACCCCCATGTGGGAGATGTCAAAGACACCGCAGTGCTCCCGCACGGCCCGGTGTTCCTCCACCAAGCCCTTGAACTGGACCGCCATGTCCCAGCCCTCGAACGGCACCATGCGCCCTCCGGCTCCCTGGCAGAGGTCGGCCAGGGGAGTCCGCCTGAGCGGATGGATCGCCGCGGGAATGGGATGAGGGTCCATGGAAGCCAAGCGATCAGGGGGGATCAACGGGATCCTATGGAGGCCGATGGGCTGGTCGGACGACCGGTTGGCAGAAGCGCCAATCCGGAAGACTTCCGGGAGGTTCGGTTCTACCCCTGCTTGACAGTCTTCGGTCTCTGTACCTTGGGACCCTTGAATCCAAGACGTTCACCTGTTCATGGGCCAGCGCCCCAGCTGTCGGAGTTGCAGCCACTGCATCACCCCCCAGGGCGGTGCACCGGGCTGGTGCATGCTCAGGAGGCTGGCCATCCATCCGGACTGGAGTGGTGAACTCTCCTGTCATCACTGGACGCCCCCAGGGGCACGCTCCAGCGGGAAGCCCTTCCAGGCGTTTTCTCTGGAGCCCCAGGTCAGCTCCGATCAGCAGCTTTCCATCGCCGGCCTGCTGGAGCCGGCCTTGGTGTCCTGAAAGTCGCCGAAACCGCTGAAGCTCCGCTAGAAGTGGGGATTGGCGCCTTTGTCGCCAGGCACGCCAGATTCCTGGAGTTGGCCTGGTTTGCTGGAGTTGGCCTGATCGATTCAGGCGAACGACTTCGTTGATCTCGCACTGTAAGGAGGTAGATGGTTGGTCCAACCCGCGAAGGCTCTTCCGGTAGATCTGTTGGCCTCCCAGGTGGATGGCGAAACGTTCACTCTGCCCACCGGCACCCGCATCTTTCGCCAGGGTGAGCCTGTGAACGCCATCTATGGGCTGCGTAAGGGCATCGTCGAGCTGATCGACAAATCAGGAGAGCGGGTCTGCTATAGGCCCGGTGAGCTGTTCAGCTACCTGGACATCGTCTGGAGGGGCGGCGCGTTCAGGATGGAGGCCCTGGCCCGCACGCCGGTCGAAGTGGTGAAGCTTGGCAGGCTGAGTTTTCTGAACCTCCTTCACAACCATCCCACCCTGGCGGTGTCGCTGATCGCTCAGCAGCACCGGCGCCTGAGGGAGCAGCGCTCCAGCGGCTCCTACTGCTACTGACCCCGTCTACTCACCCCTGCTCCTGAACCCTGCGAACGGGCAAAGCCGAGCAGGAGCAGCAGGCTGCGGGTCACCTTGGCCGCCAGCACGGCGCTGCAACCGGTGGGATCGAGCATCGGCGCCAGTTCCACCACATCCGCCGCCACCAGGTTGTGGTGGCGAAGTTCCTCCACCAGGCCGCTGAAGTGGCCCCAGAGAAAGCCCCCCGGCTCCGGCGTGCCTGTGCCCGCCATCACCGCGGGATCGAACCAGTCGAGGTCCACGGTGAGGTAGAGGGGCCGGCCGCGGTGGGCCGCCAGGGCCGCCTCCAGATCCGCCTGCAACCGCTCGGGATGCAGGGAGAACCCAGGGCCTGGCCCCACCAGGCGCCCGCTGCTGCGCAGTTCGCTGAATTCCGCCCGGGTGCCACTGCGGATGGCGATCTGCAGCAACTCACCGCTGGGGAGCACCTCCAGGCAGCGGCGCATGGCGCAGGCATGGTTGTGGCGGGAGCCCAGCCAGCTGTCCCGCAGGTCGGCGTGGGCATCGAGCTGCACCAGCACCAGATCCGGGTGGCGGGCGGCCACAGCCGCCACCGCACCGCTGCTGATCGAGTGCTCGCCGCCCAGCATCAGAGGGCGCAGGCCCAGCCCCAGCACCGCTTCGGTGGCCCGGCGCACCGCGGCCACCACCGGTTCGGGCGCTCCGAACGGGATGGCCACGGCACCGAGGTCGGCGAAGGGCAGATCCTCGAGATCCAGATCCAGCTGGGGGTCATGGGTTTCCAGGCCGTTGCTCACCTCCCGGATCGCCGCTGGCCCGAAGCGGGCGCCCGGCCGGAAGGAGGTGGTGCCGTCGTAGGGCACGCCGTAGAGGCCCACCCGGCAACCGGCCGGATCGCGGCGGGCCGCCATGAACAGGGCCCCATCGGTCTCGAACAGATCGCCCATCGGTTCAGCCCGCCAGCTCCCGCTCGATTCCGGCGGGCACGGCCTCGAAGGCTCCACCCTGCCAGCGGGGGCTCCAGATCTGGCAGCCGGGCGCCACGGAGGCGGCCCGCTCCGGGTCGGGATGGCGGTAGCGGGGGCCATCGGTGGCGGCGAAGGTCCAGCTCCACCAGCCACTGGGATACATCGGCACCCAGCCGTAGAGGGGATCGGCGTGGCCGAACACCTGCCGCAGCAGCCGCACCGTCTCGAGGTGCACGCCGCGGAAGGCCTCCGGCGATTCGCTCTGGGTGGCGAACACGCCCCCCGGCCGCAGCAGGCGGCGGCAGTGCTCGAAGAAGGCCCGGTTAAACAGTCCTTCGGCTGGCCCGGCCGGATCGGAACCGTCCACGATCACCACGTCGTAGCTGGCGGTTGCGGCGCCCGCCACCCAGGCGATCCCATCGCCGACGGTGAGGTGGAAGCGGGGGTCGCTCCAGGCGCTGGCGCCCAGAGAGGGCAGATGCTCCCGGCACAGGTCCACCACCAGACCGTCGATCTCCACCAGGTCGAGGTGGTCCACACCGTCGTGGCGCAGGCATTCGCGGGCCGTGCCGCCATCGCCGCCGCCGATCACCAGCACCCGCTCGATCCGCTCGGCACCGCAGAGGGCCGGATGCACCAGGGGTTCGTGGTAGTGGCGCTCCTGGCGCTCGGCCGTCATCCAGCAGCCATCGAGCAGCAATCCCTTGCCGTAGCGGGCGCTCTCGATCACCGTGACCCGCTGGAAGGGGCTGTGGCGCTCCACCAGCACGGTGGCCTCCAGGCCATAGCGCACACCCTCGTGGATCTCATCGACCCAGCCGGGGGTCGGTGTCGGCGATGGCGTCGGGGTTTGGGGGGAGGCGGCGGCAGGCGGCATGCGGATGGCTTGCAAGGCCTCCAGCTAAGCGTTTCACGCCGGTGTCCGGCAGCACGGCGCCAGGCCTGGCAGCCTGGCTCCATGGCGGACGATCTGACGGTGACGGACGCGCTGAAGATCCCCGCCACCGAGCTGGGCTGGCGTTTCTCGCGATCCGGCGGGCCCGGGGGCCAGGGGGTGAACACCACCGACTCCCGCGTGGAGCTGGTGTTTCCGCTCGCCACCTCCCCCTCGCTGCCGCCGCTGTTGCGGGAGCGGGCCCTGCGTCGGCTCGGCGGCACGCTGGTGGAGGGGGCCGTGGTGATCGCCGCCTCCGAACACCGCTCCCAGTGGCTCAATCGCCAGGCGGCCCTGCGGCGGCTGGCGGCGCTACTGGCTGAAGCAGTCGCCCCACCGCCACCGCCGCGCCGGCCCACCCGGCCCACGCGCGGCTCGGTGCAGCGCCGGCTGGCCTCCAAGCGGCTGCGCAGCCAGGCCAAGCAGCAGCGGCGCGATCAGGGCAGCAGCGATGACTGAGCGCCGTCCGGTTCCCTCGCCTGCTCGGCGCGGATCTGGGCCTTGGCCTGGCGCCAGAGCCTTTCAAGGCGCTCGATGCTCTGGCCACTGAGATTGCCGCCAAGGGCGGCTTCCACCCGGGAGAAGCGATCCAGGAAGCGGTGGTTGGTGCCGGCCAGCCCCTCCTCCGGATCAAGGCCGCACCAGCGGGCCACGTTCACCACGGTGAACAGCACATCTCCCAGCTCCTGCTGGGCATGGGCCCGATCGCCGCTGGCCACCGCCTCGCGCAGCTCGGCCAGCTCCTCGTCCAGCTTCGCCCAGACGCCCTCAAGGCTGTCCCACTCGAATCCGGCGGCAGCCGCCTGGCACGAGATGACCCCGGCGCCGGTCAGGGCCGGCTGGCCGCGCACCTGGCGCCCCAGCCGCCCGCTGAGGCTGCTGTCGCCGGCCGCCTCGCCGCGGACGTCCCGCTCCTCGGCCTTGATCGCCTCCCAGCTGGGATGGATGGCGGATCGATCGCCGAACACATGGGGATGGCGACGCACCAGCTTGGCGGTGAGGCCGCGGGCGATCGCTTCGAGATCGAAGCGCTCCTGTTCTGCGGCGATCTGGGCGTGGAGCACCACCTGCAGGAGCAGATCGCCCAGCTCTTCGGCGAGGTGGGCGTCGTCGCCATGGCGGATCGCATCGGCCACTTCATGGGCCTCCTCCAGCAGATAGGGGATCAGGGAGGCATGGGTCTGCCGCAGGTCCCAGGGGCAGCCGCCATCCGGATCCCGCAACCGGTCCACCACGCTGAGCAACTCGGCAAGGGCGTTGGTGGCCCCGTAGGTGGCGGCGGAACCCGTCTCTGCAGTCGTGCCAGGGGAATCGGGCGGGGTCATGGTGAGGGGCTTCCTGCGGGGAGGACCGAAGCTCGATCGCGCTCACCGTCCCATCCGCTTTCGGTGGCGGCGCAGCAGGCGGCGGCGCATCAACCGGGGACGGCGTGGCAGTGGATCCCCATCCTGGATCAGGTGCAGCCAGCTGCTCGCCTCCAGCCCAAGCAGCGCTGCCAGCAGGAGGGGCCGCTGCTGGCGCCAGAGTCCGGTGGCAAGGGCCAGCAACCGCGGTGGCGAGGGGATGATTCCCAGCGGCTGCAGGACGAGGCTCAGACCAAGGGTGATCGCGGCCAGATAGGCCAGCCGACCGGCCGTGCCGAGGCCAGGACTGTGGGAGAGGAGCGAGCGGTGGCGCAGCAGTCGGCGGTAGGGCAGCCACAGCACGGCCAGCACCCCCCAGCGCCGCGTCGGGTTGGAGGGGGTGTCGAGATCGGGGGAAAGCCACAGCCCGCCTACCAGAAAGCCGGCCGCACCGCTGCCCAGCCCCGCCATCCCCAGCCACGGCCACCACAGCAGCCCGAACGGCAGGCAAAGCAGCCAGGTGGCGCGATCGTGGGCGCGGCCGTTGGCCATCGATGCAACAAGGGTCAACCCAGCCTGCATGGTGATGGCCAGGCCTCAGAATGGCTCCAGGGGCGATTAGCTCAGCGGTAGAGCGCCTGCCTTACAAGCAGGACGTCCACAGTTCGATCCTGTGATCGCCCATCCCCAAAACCCACTCCAGCACAAGGCTTTTCGCCAGGGGCACCTGAGAGCTGCCTTGGCGTTGAACGGCCTGTCAGTGCAGAAATGCGCTAATTTCTGCGCTAACAGAACCCAGCTCTGGGGGTGGCGAGCATCGTCGTGGCCCAACGAACACCCACTCCCGGCTGGGTCAGAGACCTCAGCTCACTCATCAAGCGAGAGCACGGCAAGGGCTGGGGCATCACTGAGCAAAGTGGTGGCGTCAAGCTGACCCGACGCCACCCCGATGGAACACGGAGCAGTTGCCAGCTCGACTTGCCGTGGCGCAGCAGTAGCTCAACGACGGTCCTTCTCCAACTGAAGACCATCCGGGGTCGGATGGAGGAGGCCGGCATCAGCCTTGCCGATGCCGCCAAAAGCCTTCGCACAGGCCTCACCCAAACCGCAGAAGCAGGGGCGGCAATGGATTGGTGCCTGCTTGTGGAAACCTTCGAGAAACACAAGACCATCAACACAGGCGACCTGAAGCAGAGCACCTGGAGCGAGATGTACGCGCCCGTGATGAGGCAGGTGATTGCAGCAGCAACAGCCCGACCTGCACCTCGTAGCGCTCAGGCCTTGCTCGCTGCGTTGCGCGACACCTGTGGAGGCGAACCAGGAAGTCAGGGCCGTCGTCACCGGATCCTGTATTCAGCCCAGCTCCTGCGCTTTGCTGTTCAGCGCTTCGGGGTCTCGCAAAGCTGGTCTCCTCCCTCCGATCTGGGTCCATTCGTGGGAAAACGACGGGAGGCCAAACAGGACTCCACGCCGATCACGGATGCCCAGATCCGTGTTCTGCTGGAGGGCATCCCGGATGAGCGCTGGCGATTCTTGCTGGAGCTGCTGGCCTGCTACGGGCTGAGGCCTGTGGAGGTCAAGTATTGCCGCCCGAACCAGGACAGGAGCTTCCTTGATGTCACTTACCGCAAGCGCACCAGCCGAGGCAGCACCCAACCTCGTGGCGTCTACGGCCTCGATCCAGAAGGACTGCCGGGACTTTCTGCCGAGGTGATGGCCCGATTGGCTGCGGGAAGTCCGGCGCTGCCGCCATTGGGGACAACAGACGGCGTCACCTCAAGTGCGATCACCACCTATCTGAACCGTCGTCCTGCCTGGCTGCAGCTGAAGGCCGAGGCGCGCAAAGCTGACGAAAGGCTGACCGTCTATTCCCTCCGGCATGGTTACGCCCTCAGAGCCCACGAGAAAGCGGGACTCAGCCCCCGGGTCACTGCAGCGTTGATGGGCCACAGCCTTCAGACCCACAGCTCTTCCTACGGCCAGTGGACTGACAGCCGCACGCTTGAGCAGGCGATCAATCAAAGCCGGGAGTGGCAGAGGAACCGTCAAAGCCCACCAGCTGCTCTGAGGGGTTGAGTAGGCCAGAGCAACCAGCTCTGCAGCCCAGCCAGGATCTCCTCAGAGGACCAGGGATGCTGGTGGGATCAAGGGCCAGCATGTCCTCCCTACCGGCGTGGCAACCAGGAACCGCAGATAGTGGACAGTTCGTGGACTGCCCACACAAGCCAGCCTGATGCTCACTTGCTGTGGGAATTTATTAGGAGCATTTTCAATCGGCTAGTAGCTGGTTGGAACCCCGTAACGCAAGTTCGTTACGTTGCCAGCGACTTTGAGAATTCACCACTCAAGGGTTCGACTGAATGCTGCAACCGAGAGAAATTCTTTCTTTTGCAGGTGAGCAATAACTAAGCCTCGCTCCGCCGAG
>Ga0247834_1002376_pt1 | contig 28543 bp, 21 predicted proteins | sample LaCruzMarch2015__8_FD_187118 | JGI IMG/M metagenome (GOLD analysis project Ga0247834, IMG submission 187118) | Freshwater microbial communities from meromictic Lake La Cruz, Castile-La Mancha, Spain - LaCruzMarch2015_12m | ecosystem: Environmental > Aquatic > Freshwater > Lake | place: Spain...
ATCTCTTGTTTCACACATGCAAGTGCCCAAATCAGGCCGCATCATGCGCCTCTGAGGCTGATTCCATCAGCATCAATCAAACAGAAATCGTCGCCTCGAAGCACTCTACGAGATCAAGATTTCTGAGCCTGCGCTGTTCCTCCGTCGCACTGCCACTGAGCACGGCCAGAATCTTGGCGTGGCGGCCGGCCGCGTCGCTGCCGGTACAATCCCGGAAGGCGTTCTGTTCCACCGACCAGAATCGGGCACGGGCGGCAGTGCGCCGTTGTTTCACTGTGGCCTGCCAGTGTTCCGCCGCCACGGCATCCCCATCCCATCGGCAAAGGCGGGCGACGGCGTCCAGTGCCTGAATGGACAGAAACTCCAGGCAGGAACTGTAGCCGGCCTTGCCGACCTCCGCCCAGTCAATGAACAGCCAGCGGCACCGATCCGTCGGGAGCAGATTTTGAGTGTCTCGCTTCTGTTCGAGCGCCTGCACCAGACGATCCAGGCAAGGCCGCATCTGCCGTAGAAAGTCCAGGTCGCCGAAGTGCAGGACATAATCGTGCAGGGCCAGAATCCAAAAGAACGAATAATCCGTGATGCCGTTGAAATCGACCGCCTCCGGATCCTCGCCGTATAGCGTCACCAGCGTGCGCCGCATGATTCCGGCATCGAAAAACACATGGGCGTTGGCCAGTCCCGCCAGATAGAGATCGCCAACCCATGGCAACCGGTCACGCTTCAGGCCATCGAGAAACATCTCGCGCATACTCAGGCGCAGCGTGTAGGCGGCATGCATCCAGATGCGGTTGAGCAATGGATCGGAGGATTCGAAGCTGCCGCGGTAGCGGACCGGATAGGTCGAAGCGCGCAGACGCACTTCTTCGATTGTGACACCCGGCGACGCCTCCACACGAAGGTAACGAAGCGCCAACTCGACCAGCGAGACCGCAAGCCCCGTCTCCACCCCGATCACAGGCACATGCTGCTCGAAATGGGCCGGATTGGCGTTGAGCGCCTCCATGGTGCTCTCGCCCGGATACAGATGCAGAGTGCCCTTCCCCTGAACCCGAATTTCCGGGCGGCCGAAGACCTCGACACCGAAATCCCAGAGCCCCTCGCTTGTTCGCACGGGCGAAAGCGCGAACTCCGGAAGCCGCTCCTGATGCGGAAAGACATCGTAGCCGGTGCAGGCGAGCCTGAGTGGTTTCTCGAAATACTGCTCATCCGTGCTGACCACCCACGAGGCGTCCGTGCGCAACGCTTCGCCATCGATCAGCAGGGCAGGGGGCTCACCCAGGGCGTGCACCCGGATTCGAAACTGGTTGATACCTGCCACCAGATAGGGACCCAGATCAACTTTGGTCCACTCCGGACCGGTGCTTGCAGGCAGGTGCAGAACCCTCGCACCATTCAGGACGACATGCAGATCGCCACAGGCGGCGATCCGCAGCCGCCAGTCCTTGGGCAGCGCCTCGAACGTCCACTGCCGTAAGGCGTAAAGCACCGGACTGACCGCCCTGAACCGGCCTGGATGGTAGGCGTTCAGGCAGGTGTGAAGGGACTCTTGCCGCAACCGGTGGAAGAGCCACAGTTCCAATGCACCCGGGACATAAAGCCAGCATGGCCCGTCACCAACCTCCGCAAACAGGCTCAACCCGGCCGGGTCTGGCAAGATGCGATCCGCCGCGAAATTGGGATCAATTTTTTCAGCAGAGGTCTTCATCTCGTCTCCTGCAGTTCGGGTTGTTGAAAGTCCTCCCGCCAACGCCGGATTAAAGTCGTGAGCATCGTGTCATAGACGGTATTGAGCGGCGGCGAGGCGTTGCCTTCTCCCTGATACCAGATGACACCCCGCAAGGCCATGGGCGCAAGAGGAGCCACCTTGCCGTTGTAGAGGGCACCGGGCAGGCGAAACTGCCCCTCGCTCGGGAAGGCCGGGTCGGCACACATTTGCCGGTAAATTTCCGCTTCCTTCATCGGTGCCTGGGTTTCGGAATCGATCCATGACTCGATCCAGGTGCCGCCCATGGCCGTCCCGACCAATCCGATGGGCACATCCACGGATGGTTGCAGGCTTCTCGCAAAATAGAAACCGACGGCGGAGATCGAACCGGCAGTGAACGGCGAGCAAACCGACCAGGTTCCCCCGACCACATCCCGCGCCCGTTGCGGTGAAGCCCCTTGAAAGGGCCATTGCCCGAACGCACACAGCCAGGGGTAATCCGCCTGCGCGGCGGCATCGGCCCCCCCGTCGGTCTCGCTCACCGGAATCCCCATGTTCGACTGCCCGGCCAGCAGCCAGACATCACCGACCACAACATTGTCCAGTTCCCGCTTGGCTCCACTGGCTGCTTTAACGGTGAGTATCCGTCCCTTCCGGTTTGACGGCATGGCTGCGAGGGCCACTTCCCAGCGCCCGTCGGGCCCTGCGACGGCGCGCGTCACCTTCCCGGCAAAGGTGACCGTGATTTTCTCCCCCGGCGAAGCCCATCCCCAAACGGGAATTTCCCGGTCGCGTTGCAAGACCATTCCGCTCGCAAAAATCGATGGCAGCAGGAAGTCGTTTGTGTCGGGTGGCTCGGCGTGAAGCGGTGTGGCCGCCGTCAGAAACATGGCAAGAAGGGAAAGGAATGTCTTCATGATCCCACTAATGGAAGATTCTGATTGTCCGGGCTTGAGGTATCCGCCATCCAGATGCGGGCACTTCGAGGAGGCAGCACGGGGAAACTGGCTGTCTCGCCTGCCAGCGTGAGCTTCTCTCCGCTGAGCCATTCGGTCCATGTGGAGGAACCGGCGAGGCGGGAGCGTGGAAAGGTGATGGTGCGGGGCTCCTCCGAGAGATTGAACATGCCGACCATGAGCGGGCCTTCCACTGTTTTCAAAACACAGACGTCGGGATGCTCGTAATGATCGAGCCAACGGACGGGCCACGAATGCGGAGGAAAAGCACGCTGCAGCAACTCCTGACGATCCGGAGAAAGCTCATTCCAGACTTCGGACAAGAGATTCATCCCGCCGGTGAACCAGACGGTGCGCACCCAGAATTCCGCCTCGGCGCGGCTCAGGCCAAAGTCCGATTCCGCCACGCCAAGGTCCGGCGCATTCATTCTGCCCTTGAGCTGGGCGATCGCCTCCATTTCGAAGGAGACCGCCCTGTCGCGAACGATCAGGCAGTCCGGATCGTTCTGCCACCAGACGCGCTGCATCCATTGGCGGAACAACGTCGGGTAGGCCGCCGCGCGGATGCTGCAATTCCCCTGGGGCCAATGTTCCAGATTGATGAGTGTATCCCAACGTCCGCACACATCGTAGCCGATGCGCATGGCGTCACAGAAGCCGATGGCGGGCCCGAGCGGGCTGCCGCAATTCAGAATGAACTTTCCTTCGCCCGCACATTCACGAATGACCCTCATGCCCTGTCGGAAGGCCTCGGCGGAGGTTTTACCCGGATCATGCCGCTCCCCGGCAAGAAGCCCGTGCATCAGAAAATCAATCTTGATGTAGTCGAAGCCCCACTCGTGGAAGATCCGCTCAAAAGTGGTTCTCAGCCAGGCGAGCACGCCGGGATGGGTCAGGTCCAAACCGAAGACATGACCCGGACCGGCCGGATCGAGCAACCCGGTTTCCGCATTTTTCGTTCGCACGATCCAATCCGGGTGGTCAGCCGCGAGCTGACTGCCTTTGTCCACGCTGAAGGGGGCCAGCCAGAGTCCGGCCTGAAAGCCCAAGTCATGCAATTCATCGGCAAGGGCGCGCATGCCCTGTGGAAACTTTTGACCGGGGAACCAATCCCCCCACACACGGCAATGTTCATTCGAGGGACGGTTCCAGCCATCATCAATTTGAATGACCTTGAGTTTCCCGCGCAGAGGCGATGCGGCAAGGGTGCGTGCATTGTCGAGAATATCCCCGGCCGTCTCCTTGCCGTAGTAATGATACCAACTGCACCAGCCGGTCATGGTTTCGCCGGATTGCCGCGCTTCCATGGCGGAAGCCACCTGCCGCGCATAGTCATCCAACAAACGGCTGAGACTTTCCCCACTGCCGATCAAGAGGGGGGAAATCGTCAACTCGCCGCCGGAAGGAAGGGTGATATCCTCGCGCAGGCAAATCGGAGCAATGCGGAACTCTCCCGACGATGTCTCCACGCGGAATTGATGAAATGCCTCATCCAGCTTCTCGAATCCCACCACCATCGCCAAGGTCCCTGCGGAGTCCGTAAATCCCACGCAGGAGTCCGACTCAAAGAGCCCCTTGAGCACGAAGATGCCGACCTTTCCGGTCATGGTGTTGCTCTGGGAAAAAATCCTCTCCCAAGGTTGGCCGCCCAACTTTCCGGGAAACACGCGCACCTGCCTCAGCGGGAGAGACCGCGATGTTCCGTTTGTTAATGTGGTGGCAACGCGCAGCCAGCCGTCGGCCTCGGAAAATTCATGCCTCATCAGCAGCCCCTCACCAAAATCCCAGACCAGATCCGTCCCATCGATCTTTCCGTCGCGAGCTTGGAGAAGCACGCCATCGGATAGCTCAATCTCCGGGCGGGCCTCCTTCCAAAGGAGAGCCCCGCGATGTGTAAATCCGGTTCCGCCTCGTTTCAGTGAGATGTTCCAAGTCGAAAGGGAAAGGTCTGGCATGTTCATAATTAACGAAGGGTCATTCCTGGGGCAATCCATAATCGCAAACATTCATAACCGGATCTTTCCCCAAAGCGGAATCCGGCTGGTTAACCCGACTTTCTCAACTGGAGCTATCGGCAGACCGCGAAGGTTGATAAAATCGAGATCACGATTAAAAGGTCTTCACTACAGACCGGCGGTTGATGGCAGGAGTTGGTGATCTGCGGATATGCGTGGCGGTGGTTGGTCGGGAAGCTGGAGTTTGAGCTTTTCCAGCAAGATTTTCTGATCGGTCTCGGGTTGGGTATAGCGGCTGAGGATGAGGGTTCGACCGTCGATGGTTGGGAACTGGACGTCGAGCATCTGCATGGCGGCGAACTTGTCGAGCACGGCACGGGAGGTGAGTCCGGGAGCATGGGGACGCAGACGGGCTCGCAGGGTGACGTGGAGACAGTAGGCCAAAAATGAGATAAAGATGTGGGCTTCGATCCGGGAGTCGAGTTGGTGGTAGATTGGGCGCAGGTCGAGATCGTCTTTGAGGGTTTTGAAAGCGGCTTCAACTTCCGTGAGCTGGATGAAAAAGTTCCAAAGATCGGAGGGCTTTGCCTCTGGCATATTGGCTCGCAGCAGGTAGCGGCCTTCCCGGCGCCGGGCCATTCGCAATTTGGTGCAGTCGATCCGGTAGCTGAAGCGTGCCGGGGCTTTGCGTTCCTGGGCCGTGGCTTGCTCGGGGAGTTGGAAGTCCATCAATCGCCAGGCCGTGCGATAGCGCTCACGGGCCTCCCCAAGTTTGAGTAAGAGTTCGCGAGCGGGAAGAGTCATTGCCGAGAGTTCCTTGAGACGGCGCAGCAGCCCCCGGAGTTGGCGCAGCCGCATGGCACGCTCTTTGGCCAGCCGGGCTTGTTGTCGAACACCCATCGGTAGTAATCGCGCCTCGCGAGTTTGGAGGCTGATTTTTCGTCGAGGTTGAGTTTCGCCGTCCGGCGCATCTGGAGAATCGAGCTCAGTCAATGTGGAAAGGTCAGCTGACCAGGCCGCCGGGCTTTGCGCAAAAGCTCAGGAGTCGTATATTTATCAAACCCTCCATGAGCAATCCATTCACTCAATTCCTATCCACACATGTGCAAACGGGTGCCCTGAGGCTGCGGTCTGCGTTTTCACTGGTGGAGTTGCTTGTGGTGATCGGCATCCTGGCGATGACGATCACCTTGCTCACTCCGGTGATTTCCGGTTTGGCCGGTGGTCGGCAGGTGACCAGTGCGGTCAGCGATTTTGCGTTATTGCTCGAACATGCGCGGACGCAGGCGACAGCGCGGCAGACTTACACATGGGTGCTTTTTGGAGAGGAGAAGGGTCAGGGAGGCAAGGACCGGCTTTCCGCAGTGGTTCTGGCCTCGATGGATGGAACTCCGGACTCCTCATCGGGAAATCTCCGCCAGATCAGTCGGCGGTTGGTTTTTGAAAACGTGGTTTTGGCCGACGCCGACGCCCTACATATCAGGACGCAAACGATGCTGCCCGGCACAGCGCGAGGAGTACAGATTGCATCGGCCTCGCCGGGTTTCACCCACCAGTCGGGAGGCACGACCTTCGACCACGGGTTCGCTTTCAGCCCGCGTGGAGAGGCCATGGTGGACGCATCGACCGGGCATGCGGCGGGTTTTGACCGCATGCTTGACATCGGGATCCGGCAGACCCGCGCCGGCCAGCCTCCCACTCCCAACGCCGATGATGCGGCCATCGTGCTTTTCGGGGCCTCTGGCCGCGCGGTGGTTATTCGTTCCTAACACAATTGTCACTCATGAAGATGAGAAAAAACGTCCGCGTGCCCGCTGGCCGGGTGGGTGGGTTTACCTTGTTGGAAACCGCGATGGCTCTCGGCATCATTGCATTCGCTTTGGTGTCGGTGTTTGCACTCCTGCCAGTGGGGTTGGGGAGTATCAAGAGTTCCTCCGAACAGCGAGCCGCCGCCTCGGCACTGCGGTCCCTGCAAGCCCGCATTTTGGCGGCACCGGTGGTTTCCACGAACGGCTCCCACGTGCAGTCCGTGCCGGAAATCGTGGGTGGCGAGTGGCAAATTGGGGGTGCACAGGGCGGCCCATGGAGGATTGGTTTAAATGGCGGCGGGCACATGGAGACGGTGTCCGGGCTGCAGTCCATGGTGGCGATCATCACCGTTGATCCCCCGCCCTCGCGAACGGAAGCGGGGCGAGCCAATATCCGGATTGCCTGGCCGGTGGCAGCCCAATGGACGGCTTCCGGATGGACGAATGCGCAGGGGTTCACCGAGTCGTCGTTTCACTTTTTGCCAAGATGGGAGTGAAGCACCATCGCGGGGTTTCGACAACTCTTCCCGGCCGGTCTCGCCGCAGCGGATTTACGTTGTTGGAAGTCCTCGCGGCGATGTCGGTCTTTGTGATTCTCTTGACATTGGTCATGCAAATTTTTGGACCGGCCTCGGACTTGATTTCGGCTTCCCAGGACCGCATTGAGGCCACCCGTGCCGCGCAGGGCATACTTGATGCGATGGCCAACGACTTCACTGCGATGGTGGGTGAGCGTGGAGGTCGCTTGACAGTGGGGCCTGGTCCGGTCGCTCCCAGTGGGTCGTTCAGTTTCGTCACCGATGCGAGGCCGCCGTCCGAGCCTGGCGATCCGTCCGATAATCGTTTTGTGCAGGTCTTCTACGGCGTGGTTCCCCGGGAAGTGAATGATCTCGGTCTCCAAACAACCCCCACGATTCCCGTGCTGTGCCGGGGGATTGAGCGGATGCTCTGGACCGATGGTAATGCCCGTTTCACTGCGGGTCCGGGCCAGATTTTCACATTGGGAGTCGCTGGGGGAAGTGCCATGGAAGTCTGGGAGCCTCTGTGGGAGGGAGCCTTGCGAATGGAGGTGGTTTTCATCCTGTCCGATGGCAGCCTGTCGCCGAATCCCGCAGTTGGCGGGGCTCCCGCTTTTCCCCCGGCCATGACCACGATTGATCCCTCGACGTTGCGGGGGGTAGTTATCGGGCTGGCGGTCCTCGACAAAAGGTCGCTGAAAATCCTGATCGAGACCCGCGGGACTTCTGGCGTGGAGGTGCTGGCGGCGGCCCTGCCACCCGTGGCTGCCGTCAATACCACCCCCCTGCAAGCATGGGCTGCGGCCAGTCTTCCCAACGACCTGCCGGCTCCGGTCCGGGCCGGACTCCGATTCTTCGAGCGCACGTTTTTCTTCCCGGAGGGAGGCACACCATGAGAAGTCAGCGCCACCGCAGAGGGGCAGCCCTTGTCATCACGCTGTCCATGCTCGTCCTCGTGACCATCCTCGCAGTGGCCTTTTTCGCCCGCACCCAGCTCAACCAACAAGTCGAAGCCGGTGTTTCGGGACGCGAACAGGCGGAGACCACGGCTCACGGAGCCATGGAGGCCGTCGTATCAGATCTAATGGCCGAAATCCGCGCCGCCTCGACCAATGCCTCGCCGCCTTTCCGTCCCACCACCAACACGGCCATCCCTCCCGCGCGGGTTGTTCAACCCGGCCTGGCCGGCACCCCCAACGTTCTGGTGAAGCAGAGCATTCCCGCAGGCCCGCTCGTGCCGGAGGGTGCTCCCTACACCGCCTCGACGGTCAACCGCATTCTTCCGGCTGCCAGCGCGGTATCCACGGCCACCGCCGCCGCCGAGGGGCGTGTGATCAGCGCCAACCGCTGGAACTCGATCCGCCTGCTCGAACAGCCGCCACAAAACGCGGCCGACCTTCCCAACTGGATTTACCTGAGCCGTTCGGGCTTCGCTTCACCGCAATCCATCGCACCCTCATGGTCGGATTCCGCCTCGGCCAATGGCAACTTCATTGTCGGCCGTGTTGCGTTCAATATCTATGACACGAGCGGACTCTTGAACGCCAACGCGGCGGGTTATCCCCAGGGAGTGGGCCCAACGGATCTCGCACGTATCAAGGGAACCCTCGCAGGAGCCGCCCTCACGGTCCTGCCCGGTGTGACGACCCAGGCCATCTCGGATTTGGTGGCCTTCCGGAATCCGGACGCCGTGAATTACGCCGATTTTGTGACAACCACGGCGGTGCGCTCCGGTTTTGCCAACCATGTGATGACATCTCCCGGCGGCGCAAATTGGACCAACTCGTTCTTTGTCAACCGCCAGGATCTCATCCGTTACGCCACCCGCCAAAATCCCGGCCTCGCAGGGGCACTGCCTTTTCTTGTCCATAAACGGCCCTCCCGCAATGCGCCCGCATCGCGCCCGCCTTACAATGCGGCGGAGAAAATTGGGGGATCGGGTGATGCGGATTTTCAATATCGGACTCATGAGGCCGATGCGTCCGCCCTCAACCGGGACGTGCTCACTGTCACGCTGCCGAACTCCGGCAACATCACCGGCCATCGGACAGATGGCACAAGCTTCACCTATCCCATGCGCGCCGGCGATCCGCTCATCCAGCGACGCTTCCCTTTGCCAAAGCTCGCCTGGCTGGGTCCGTCCGGCCCGGTCGGGGTCCCCGCAGCCGCCGTGCAGCACTCATTCGGGCTGCGCTGGGACAGTGGCAAAGGATACTGGGAATACGTAGGCCCGACCGGGGCCTCGCTGCAAACCCAAATCGCCACGCTCGCCGAAGTGGCGCAGCAGATGCGTGAACCGGATTTCTTTGAGCTGCTCCAGGCGGGCATCCTCGGTGGGTCGTTGGGTGTCAGCTACGGCAACGTTCAACTGGGAGACCCTGCGTGGCAAAACAACATCACACTCCAGATACTAAGAATCGGGGCATGCATCATCGACCAAGCCGATGGGGACTCCTTCCCGACCGTTGTAGAATTTTCGTCTCCAGGTGGCGCGCCATTCTGGCGTGCTGTCGGTGTGGAGGATCTGCCCTATATCGAAACCGTGCAAACTCTGGTGGGGGACAAGCCGTCGAGTTCGTCGCTGGTCCCCTATGTGGCATGCCGACTCTTCAATCCGCACCGGGCATCATCGGTGGCACCGTCCGCCGCGCCCCGAATCCGGCTCGGCTTCGCCGGGGGGATGCGGTTCCGCTCATGGTGGGGCATTTATCCCAATGCAAACAACGATCCGAGAATCCCGCAGATGATCATTTCTGTGCCCTCGGCCTCGCCCGTGACCTCGGCCCCGATGGCGGGGTTGAGTGCTGCGGATGCATTCCGTCAGGCGAGGTTGCCTGCCAACGGTGATTTCATCGGGGGGTTGCCCGACACTCTTGCGCAGGTTCCAACGGGTCCCGTTTGGTCCCAACTTCCGTCTGTGTTCGGGGGGACGGGATTGCGCATGCCGGATTTCGAGCAGAACCTGACCAAGACCGGGCCTCCCAGCAGTGCCGTGGCCAACCTAAGAAATTTCCTCGTTTACTATGGTTACCGGGGGTCCGTTCCGGTCGATCACGGAAACTTCTTCATCGAGTTCGAAACGCCCGACGGGCGCTGGATCCCTTATTCCTTCTGGACCGGCATCAACGATCCGGTGACTTGGGCAAGCACCACGCCTTATTTCACCTCGATGGTATGCAGTTTGCCCGGTGGCGCACCCGACTATGTTTACACCGGAATCCCGTTCGAGCAAGCGCAACTGGCCAGGCATGTGATGGCGATTCGTTCCGACCCGCGCTCCTTCCGAATCAATGGATTCCTCCTCAATCAGGCACCGGGCATGGACCAGAGCCCCATGCCCGCGATGTGGTCAACCGCCAACACGCAGGGCAGCGGTTATGGGGGGACCGACTCCCAACAAAACCCCAGACCCTCGGGAGTGCCGGCAGCCCCGCTGGGCCAGCGTGCTCCCCTGCGGCAATCTTACACCGGTGTCGGCCAGGGTTATTACTATCCCGGCTGGCTGAGCCGGAATTTTGCGGCGGTGGCAAGCAGCCGCATCTCGGCCTACGAGGACGCTGACGGCATTCGCCGATTGGGCGACAGCGGACGCTACGGCAACGACAATCCGGGCAACGTGGCACCCTCGGTGGGCAATCCCTACATGCGGGACGCAGACTGTCCGGTTGTATTGAATCGTCCGTTTCGCAATATCGGTGAACTCGGTTACGCCTTCCGCGACCTCCCGTGGAAGACCCTCGATTTCTTTTCCGAGAACAGCGCCGATGCAGCGCTGCTGGATCTCTTCACGCTGGCGGATACGGATGTCCGTGTCGTCGAAGACCGCATCAATTTGCAGGCCGCCCCCGTGCTGGTGCTTGAAGCGCTCCTGGCCGGGTCGGCGTTGGACCCGGCAACCGGTGCGCCGATCCTCTCCGCAGACGACGCCGAAGTTTTGGCCGAAGCGATCCATGGCATGCCCGAACGCCTCGACACCACGCAGGACCTCATCCTTTCGGCCCTCGGGCCGCTCTCCGACGATTACACGAATCCCTCCTCGACCACAGAACTTGAGGATTCGGTCTTCGGCGGGTCTGACAATGCCCGGATCAAAACACGGCGGGAAGTGATCTCGCGAGTGCTTGGCTCGCTGTCCGACGACCGGACGTGGCTTCTGACCGTTGATCTGGTTGCGCAGGCGGGGCGCTTTGCGCCGGGGGCGACCGATGCGGCCCGCTTCATTGTGCAGGGTGAGCGGCGTTATTGGCTGCACCTTGCCATTGACCGCTACACGGGCGAAATCGTTTCCCGCTCCATGGAAGCCGTCCAAGAATGAAAACCACACATACCATCGCATCACTCGCCGTCCTTTGCCTCCTCGGGCTTGCGTCCTCGGTGTCCGGGCAGGACGAGACCGACCTGACCGGCTCGGTTAAACATCCCGACCTGGTCTCTTTCGTCATGCGCGCCGAGCCGCCGCCACCTGCTGATCCGAATTCCCAGACGTTGTCGCGCCTCGAAATCCGCAAGTCCGGGCCGGTCCAGCATGGCATCGAGCAGTTCGCGAACGGCACGAAGCGCGAGTGGTGGGCGACGCGCAAATTCACCGCCTCGACCGCCTATGTCTTCGGAACCGGAGAGACCGTCGTCGCCGAAACGATCGACGAAGGCGACGCCGACCACGAATTCTCGTTTTTCTCGCTCGAGACGGTGCCGGGGCTGCGCTGGTTGCGGCGCGCCCGCGACCTCGGCATCACGACCCTCGATGGCAAGCCGTGCCGGCACTTTGTCTCCGCATCGAAGGTGCCAGACGGCACCAAGCCCCGCGGCGAAGTCTGGGTGGACGAAAAAAGCGGACGCCCGCTCAGGCTCAGGAATGATGACACAGTTTTTATCATCGAGTATCGTTCCCCGCCCGACGGACCTCTCGAGGTTCCGACAGAATTTCAAAAACCGGTCATCGAGCTGGCTGAGCGACAGCGCCGCATCGAGGCCATCCAAAAGGCCGGGAGACGCTGAGGGAAACAAGAAGTGAACAAACCACAAATTCGGCTGGGGCTGGTCGCCCAACCTCTCCGGAAAAGACTTCAACCGAACCAGACCGCCGCCTCCATTCCTGAGCCCAACTGCCAATCTACGAAAAAACCCACTGCCATGAAAAAACACGTCCTGACAATGCTCCTTATCACTGCCACATCCACGGTGCACGCCGATCCGGCAATCGACGCGCTGCGTAAAGAGCGCGCGGAACTCGCCGCGAAGCCGCGTCCGATCTTCTATGCGAACGACGGAAACGACGCATACGCCCGGGTGAATGCCGGGACCCGCGAGACAAGCACCACCCTTCCGAAAGACATCCCACTCGTGAACAAAATTGTCGAACGCCTGAACAGCTCGGGGGAGGAAACCGACCAGGTGCGGCTGAAATTCCTCACACGCCGCGCCCTTCAACTCGTCGGAACACAAGTATCGACCCACGCCTTCAATGTTGTAACCGCCAGCTTCCCCGTCGTGAATTGCCTGCGAACCAAGGTTGGCCTCCCCACGCACGAACGGGCCGCGCTGCTCTTTGACCAGGGCCTCTGCCCGCTCCAGATGAGCATCGATCTCGCCCGCGAGGCCGACATGGAAATTTTCATGACCCTCCGGATGAACGAGATCCACGACGGGTTCGGCGCGTCGCACAGCCTCGACCTCGACAACAATGCGGTCAAGGCCGATCACCGCGACTGGCTCATGCAGCGCACGGACAAGGAACCGAAACGCCACGGCTGGCTCGCATTCAACTACGAAATCCCGGAAGTCCGGAACATGTATCTGCGCTTTCTGCGCGAGATGTGTGAGAACTACGACATCGACGGCCTCGACCTCGATTTCATGCGGTTCCCGATTCTTTTTCGCACGGTCTATCTCGGCCAACCGGCGACTCCGGAGCAGACCGAAATCCTGACCGGCTTCCTGCGCGACGTGCGGGCCATGACCGAGGAAGTCGGGCTCAAGCGGGGCAGGCCGATTCTCATCAACGCACGGGTCGCCGACTCGCTGGCTTTGAACGACGCGCAGGGCATGGATGTGAAGACATGGATCAAAGCGGATCTCATTGATACGGTCGCCCTCGGCGGACGCTCGATGGTGGCACTTTACGAGACCAGCATCGGCGAGCTCAAGCCGCTCGGGAAACCGGTTTACATCACGCTCGAAACATCCATCGGCGCGGCCAATCCCCGCGGCAACGACGGCGGAACGCCGCCCGTCCAGCTGCGCCTGAGCGCAGAGGCGGCCAGAGGCCGGGCGGCGGAAGCCCATGGTTCCGGCGCGGACGGGATTTACGTCCTCAATTACCATCTGATGCGGGACTACGCACCGACCCTCCGCCAGATTGGCAGTCCGGAAACCCTCGTCGGCACGGACAAGGACTACTTTGCCTCGTGGGGATTGGGCGAATCCTTCGGCGTCCCCTACGAACCGTTCCGCACCATGGAAACCCTCTGCCCTGCCAGCCCGCGCGACCTCAAGCCGGGCGAGCCGGGCGAGGCCACCTTCCCGATGTTCGAAGACTTCGAGGCCGCCCGGACCATGGGCAAGACGCCCGCACTCATACTCCGCCTGCAAATCCAGGGAATCTCATCCGCGGCCGGTCTCACCCTCGCCCTCAATGGCAGCCCTCTCGACCTCGCCGGGGCCAAGATCCAAGACGGCTGGCTCTCCGTGCCCATCCCCGAGTCCACGCTCATCCGCGGCCGCAACAAGCTTGAAGCCACCTTGGCTCCCGGCACCGCACCGGCCACCCTCCAAGACCTCGTCCTCGCCGTGCGCTACTGAGCGCCGATCCGCAAAATCCGTGGGGAGCTGGAAGAACTTCTCCACGTTCCCGCGACTGGTAATCCTGCAACCAGACCGTGGGGCTGAGATCCCGGTCGTAAATCGGAGGATAGAGCCCAGCGTGCAGGAGGCCATCCACCGTTGCAGTCGCACGGCCCACCGCCTGCAGCTCGGTTAACGAAAAGGGCAGCAGCGTGAGCATCGCCTACTTCGCCGCAAAAACCTCCATTCCAAAATTCTACCAGGTCCACCCCGGCTCAAGGGATTGCGAATGGGAGAGTAGCAGAGAAACCCACCCTGTGGTCAGGGTGCCCCTTGCAGAACCTTGCGGCGGCGCCGGTAGAATGCCAACCCGAGGAGACCCACTCCGAGCAAGGCGTAGGTGGATGGCTCTGGGATGACGGCGGTGCCATAGATTGTGACGTCGTCGAAGGCCGTCCGGGCGTTTGGCGCTGTCGTGTTGTCATACGCATACAACCGGAAAGTGTAGCTGGACAGGTTCGAGTAGGACGGGCCAGAGAAGCCTGCAGTGTAAGTGGCCAGTGCGCTGCCGGGATTCGTGCTGACAGTTAAGACTCGCGTTTCGGCCGTCAAGCCTGAATCGACCACGGTCGCCGTTCCTGTGGTGTTTGTGATCGCTGCACCACTCGCAGTCAGCGAGGCGAACCCGCTTGGAGTCGTAAAATTACCCGTTACACTGTCCGCGACCCGAGAAAATGATCGCCGGTCCGTGGCTCCAGTTGCGGCGACCGTCGTGGCTTGGATATACGACAGTGATGAGATATTCAAAAAGTATCCGGGATCGGCTGTCAGGGTGAATTCCAGATAAACGCCGGACGACAAGCTGCCGGTCAATCCGCCGCCACCAACGGAGATGCGGTTTTGGTTTCCGCCGGCGGTTTCATTCGACGTGAAAGAGACCCCTGTTTCCGTCGCGTTGCTCCCAACAACATTCGCCGCCGAGGATGTTGGTGCGGCAACACTGGAAAATGTGCCATTTCCGCCGTTGAAATTCCACTGCACGAGCATTTGTGCAGAGGCGGTTCCAGTAATGGCCAGAAGGGCAGCACCCAAGATGGCGAGGGAGGAGAGTGAAGCGCTAGAATTTTTCATAATCTTATAGGGGTTGTGGTGGATGTAATTTGCAGAGGAACTGTCGTCAATTAACTACATGCCACCCTGCTTGACAACCGCATCCGACTGGCGAGATGTGTTAGCCAGATGGGATTCGGAATCATCAAGAGGGGTCCCCTCTCAGCAAACCGGCATTGCGGCTTGGGGGCACGGCCCGAGGAAACGGGCATCGCAACAACCTGAAGGCGAAATCCACTCACCTCACCTCTTGAGTAAAGCCGATAGACGGACGTTCAGGTCCTCCTCAGTCAGTGCGGAATGGGTGATTGCAAGGGCATCCAGCAGGAAAGGAAACGCATTTACGTTCCGCTGCCCGCCCGCCCTGACAAATCCGTCGGCTCCAATGCGAAGGTGCGTCCCGGCATTCAGAAAATCGTCCACATCGATCGAGTGCCGGGAGATGGGCACCACCTCTCGGGCCGCCTTGTCACCCGCCGTGAGATCCGCCGCGAAAACCTGAACCCTGGCCTCGCGGGGATCGAGAAATTCGACGACCACAGCGGCATAAATCCAATGCCCGGGCTTGGGCTGAATATTCCACCGCAAGAACCTCCGCTCAATGTCACCTATTCCGAAAGCGGACAAGAACGTCTGTGTATTTCCATCGAAGCCAAGCGGCGCAAATTGTCCGCGTTCCAGCCAAGACCAGCCGATGAGGTTGTGATACTCGGGATTTTCCGGACATTCCTCGAGGCGAAAGAGGAACTCAAACGTGACTTCTTTCGCCAAGAGAATCGGCTCGGCGGACTCGAGACCGGACGGCCAACCCTCTTCCAAACGGGTGCCGAGCAGAATTGCCCCGGAACCCGGCAAGAAGCCATCGCCGAGCACCTCTCCGTCATTGGCCCGGCGGTTCCAATTTCCAAGCATGCTCACCGGGTTGTTGCCGGAGTTTGCCAATGGCTGGTCCGGCTGAAACTCCCACAATTCGCGGTTTGCCGGGTGTTTCTTCACGATTTGCACCCACTCGGCGGAACCCGCCAGCGCAACCGTCGGCAGAACGAAAAGCACCGCAAAAAGCATGGTAGGAACGCCGCTGAACGATTTCGCACATTTCGTCGGCTTAATGCATTTGCGATCAATAGGTGAGTAGGGGGAACATGACATTTTTCCAGAATACCCTTGAGGAGAGATTATACAATTCAATAAACTTGGCTATACCAGCTCGCCAGATGCTCGGCGTATGATTGGTGAAAAATTCAAATCTGGAAAGTTGGCATGGCCACATTGAGGGAATTGCCGCTTGGAGGACAGTGGGTGAAATTGAATTACCTCCACAAGCCAACCACAAGCCAACTATTACCAAATTCGTCATGCTCCGCTGCTCCCTTCCACAACACGCCTTGTTATTGTCCATCTTTCTCCTGCCTTGCATGACCCTGCAATCCGGGATCTCTGCCGAAGTCCATATCGCTCCGGACATCGCGCTCTTGATCGGAGGCGTGCATGAGTTCGACCGGGATCAATTTTTGCTGATTCATGGCTCGCCCGATGAACTGCCGAAAGCGCCGCTCGACCTGATGCTGGAAAAATCAAACGCGAGTCTGGCCCGCAGCGTGAATTTGCTGAGCCATGAGTTTCGCAGCGTGCCTGCTGATCCGGCGCGTCCGGGGCATAAAAATCTTGCCCGGTTGGAAGCGGTGGTGAATGCGATGGTCGAGCGCGACGGGATCAATGGCGGTCTGCTTTGGAAAAACGTCGGCTTGTCGATGCATCCGCAGGATTTGATTCGGACCAATCCTTCGCCCGTGGAACGCGTTTGGGGAGGCGACTCCGATGACGGACGCGCCGAGGCGATGCTCCGAAGCCTTGAGCTGCTGAAAGCCGCCGGGTGGACGGTGCCGTTCTTTGAGCCGATGAACGAACCCCGCACCAAGCTCAAAATGATGGAAGTGGACTGGCCGCGCATCATTGAGTTTCACCGCAACGTGCTGCCGCCGCTTCGCGCTGGTTTTCCCGATGCGAAAATTGGTGGTTACGCGGCGTATGACATCCGTTTCAACGCGGATGACTTCACCAACTGGCGGGAGTTTGCGCAGCGATACTTTGATGAAGTCGGCGACCCCGGAGATTTTTTCTCATTCCATCCGTATGCCTACACGCCGATGAAGGACCGGATGCGCGACGCCATGGCGGGCTCGGTGCTGGAGGGATCGCTCGATTTGATGTCCGCCTACACGAATGCCAAATTCGGCAAAGTCCTGCCGCTGTATGTCTCGGAGTTCGGCTTGGCCTGGATCGAGGGCAAACACAGCCTGCTCCATCTCTACAGTCCCCGCCGGGACTGGGAGATCATGCGCGAAATCAACGGCCAGCTCTTTTCCTATCTCCAGCGGCCCGATGTGGTGATCCGCGCGATTCCGTTCATTGTGCCATTCTGGGAATGGTGGCGGCGGAGCCCGGATTCCAACCCGGCCACCCCGCATTCGCCATGGGCGCTGTTCCATGAAATCGACGGCGACTACGTCCCGACTCATCTCTTTAAATTTTTCGAGCTGTGGTCGGATGTGCGGGGGGAATTCGTCTGGTCGTCCAGTTCGGACCCAAGCGTGCCCTGTGTGGCGATTCGCAATGGCGATGTGCTGTGGATCGCCCTGCACAATCTCGCGTCCGAGCCCCGCACGGTGGAGCTGAAATCCGCAGCCCTCCCCGGCAGCGGACGTTTGCCGGATGCAGGAACGACCAGGGCCTTGGGGATCGAGGACGACGTGCCGGTTTTGCAGGTCAACGATGCGGTGGACCTTACCAAGCCCATCGAACTCCAACCTTACGAAACCATCCTCGTGCGCTGCAACGTGGGCAGCCTGATAGCTGATGCCCGATCCGTCGTCAAACGCGATACCTTTTACAGCCCGGATACGCTCATCGAAATCGGGTCAGAACCGGTCAAAACCCGCGTGCCAGGCATTGGAGAGATAAAACCGCTCGCTGCCACTTTGCGCTTGTCGATCTCCGGCAACCCGGCGGTGCCGACTCCGTCGCTCACGTTCAACGGGCAAGCCATCCCGGTGCCAGAGGAGGAAGTCGGCGATGGCCCACAAACTCCCAGTGGCGAACATTGGTCGGTTCGTCTGATCTCGCTCCCGCCGGAACTGATCCGGGAAGAGAACGAAATCGATTTAATTTTTAACAAGGCCGGAGGCCGGGTCAGCTCCCTCGCACTGGTCTTGGACCACACGAACCGCACGAAAAAAGCGGAATGAAAATCTTGTCGATGACCCTGCTCGCTGCCGCAATCGGCATGTCTGCAACGCCCCTGCAATCGCAAGAGCCTGAGAGCCCGGCTCGCCCGGCACCGATGACCTTGGAGCAATTGCGCAAGCAACGCGCGGAATTGGCCGTGAAACCGCGGCGCATTCTTTTTGCCAACGATGGCATCGACATGCGCGAGGATCGCCACCAACTCACCGTGCCCAGCGACTCGCCCGAAATTCAAGCACTCGTCGAGCAAGACGAAAAGCTCACCGACCCAAAAGAAAAACTCCGCCACGCCTTTCTCCTCCGCCGGAGCATCCCTCTCATCGGCTCGCAGGTGGACACGATTCTTTACAACACGATCACAGGTGGCATCCCCGTCACCCAACACCTGCATACCAAACTGGGCAGCCCGGTTTTGGATGAATACGGACAGCGGATTCATGATGCCGGATTGTGTCCCTTGGAGATGTCCGTGGAGTTTGGTCACAAGCACGGCAAGGAAGTCTTCTGGACGTTTCGGGTCAACTCCCTGCACGACGGCTTCGGCAGCGGCGGGGATTGGTTGGAGGGTAACAAATTCAAAAAGGAAAACCCCGGTCTCATGTTGGCACCCGGCGATTCCAAACGAAAGAAAATGGGCTGGACCGCCCTCAACTACGAGGAGCCGAAAGTGCGAGAACTCGTCAAGGGTCTCATCGAAGAGGTTTGTCAAAATTACGACATCGATGGTCTCGACATCGATTTCATGCGGTTCCATTACCTCTTCCGCAATACGTTTGAAGGCAAGCCGACCACCCCGGAACAGCGGGAAATCCTCACCGCTCTCATGCGGGAAATTCGCGAGTTGACCGAACGCGAGGGACTCAAGCGCGGGCGTCCGATCCTTATCAATGCACGAGTGGCCGATTCGGTTCCTTACAATTTGGATCACGGGATCGATGTGGAAACATGGATGCAGGAAGATCTCATCGACATGGTTTCGATGGGAGGCCGCATGCAGCTCAATCCTTTCGAGACAAGCATCCGAGTCGCTAAAAAGCACGGCATCCCGGTCTTCTCCTCGATTGAAAGTCCAATCGGAGCGGCTGTCGCGCGGGGAAATGATGGTGGAGCACCCCCGGTCACTCTTCGGCGCAGCTTGAACGCCTTGCGCGGACGCGCCATGGAGGCGCTCGGAGCCGGGGCGGATGGACTCTACATCTTGAATCTTTGGTTTTTCTTTGACAACGAAACCGCAACCCAGGAAATCGGTTCGAAGGAAACTCTGCTCGGCAAAGACAAAGACTATTTTGCCTGCTGGGGCCTCGGCGAAACGTTCGGCCTGCCGCACGCACCCTATCGCGGGATTGAAACGCTCTGCCCGGCGAGGCCGCGGGAAATCAAAAGCAATGAAGTCGTCGAAGTGAGTTTCCCCATGTTTGACGATCTCGCTGGAGCGCGGTTGGCCGGAAAGAAACCTACACTCAGCCTCCGGCTACAGTTCGAGGGTGTGGACCGCCCGGACGCTCTGAGTCTGGCGGTCAACGGCCATCTTCTCGAACTTGGCAAGGCGACGATGAAGGATGACTGGCTCGAAGTGTCGGTGCCGGAGGATGCGCTCACCGTCGGACGCAACACGTTCAGTGCAAAATCCGACACTCTGCCTGACGCCGTGCTGAAAGATTTGATCCTGCAAGTGCGCTATGCTGGCAGCGAGTCTGCGGCCTCGGTGCCGTGAGACGGTCGCTTTGCTTCACAAACAGAATCCCCCCATGAACACATCCCCGCAAACCCACCACGACATTTTCATCTGGGGTGCCACGCCGGCCGGGATCGCGGCGGCCGTCGTGGCTGCTCGGGCCGGAGCATCGGTCGTGCTCGCCAACCCCCCACCGCAGCCCTAGCGGGATGTGGAGCAATGGCGTGCGGATTGGCGAACGATAGACCCGACTTGGTGGTCGTCCACGGGTGCCGATACTTTTCTCAACAACCGAAGTCGGCGCTGGAGGAGATCAAGCCCGGCGGGGGTGGATGTCTGCCCTACCACTCGCGCCGAAGGATGCCAGACACCGCATCGAAGTGGGCATCGCGGCTGAGCACTGGCATCTGATGCTGCCTGGCCAGAGCGGCAATCCACATGTCGTTGGCCGGAATCGGTGTGCCCGCCTTCCGCAGGTCATGGCGGATGCTGCTGTAATGCGAAATTGTATCGAGACTTGGTGCCAAGACTTCCGAACGGACCACGAGGGCATCCAGCCAATTCAGCAGTTCGGTGTGGTGGCGTGAACCGTCAATTCCATAGCGGTATTCGCCAAGGGAAATAATGTTCAGCACCAACACGGGCTCTTCAGCCAGCACCCCCACCAGCCGCTTATCCTTGGCTTGAAGGGCCGAAACAGCGTTTGTGTCCAGAATCATCGCCACATTTCCGGATCAATTTTTTCAAACTCCGCTTCCGCGATCAGAGCGTTGACTTCACGCGAGGCGGCGGCAGGGGTGGAGGGTAGCTTGGCAAGCCAATCACCAACCCGCTCGCCGTCAGGCCGGGCAAGGTCTGTCCTCAGACATTCCTCTGCATAGCGGCTGAGAGTCATTCCCCGCAGGGCCGCACGCGCCTTGGCTCTTTTGGCGATATGATCTGGAAAAATGAGGGTTGTTCTCATCGTTTTTACGGATATTCCGTATTTACTGGAAATCAAACTGGTTTTTTTCGCTTCGCCCAAAGCTTAATGATAAAGTCCAGACGCGAGAGGCCGGTGGATTCTTCGGATGCCTGGGCTTCGGCGGCGCGGACCCGCTGAGTGAATTGCGGGGGATCGAGAATGCCCGCCTCGAGCAGGCGAAACCCTTCCTCCCACACTCCCGCAACGGTGCGGGTGACCGGCTCGTGAGGTCGGGCATCGTAGTCAGGGAAAAATCCTTTGGTGGCGAAATACTGAATGGCCTCGCATAACCGGCCGCCTCCGGCGTCGTTGAAAAAACTGACGATGTGGTTGTTGCTCACAAGGTGACGCAGAAGAAGGTCGGGATCGAGTTCGCCGGCTGTGGTGTGATGTTTTTGGGCGAGAGCGGCAGCCCAACCCGCGGCCTCGCCGGTTTGCATCCAGACGGGCTCGAGGCGCAGGCATCCGAAGCCGACGTGCGATGCACTCAGCGCGACCGGAACGAGCAGATTGTCCAAATCGCGAGGTAGCAGGCATTGATAGGAGACCATCGCCGGGCGGGATTCTTCGGCCAAAAAGAACGCTCCTTCAAAATGGGAGTCACCGATGCGGCGCATGGTGCAGGCCACCGAATCGATTGGCCAGTCGGTGATGGCCACGCTGTCCGGGTGGGCGGGTGTGCGTCCGGTCCCCGGAGCAACGACCCCGTCGTGTTCGGTAAAGACATGGCGACCAACAATGCGTCGTGCCTCGCGCACGTAGATTTCGTAGGGAACGTTGCCATTGTCGGAGAACTCGTCCGCAGCGAGTCCATAATCCTTCCAAAACTCGCGATCTTCCGGGTTGGCGGCGGGATCGTTTTGCCAAAACCAGAGGAGGCTGAGACTCGCATCGAGGTGAAATCGCGCGATGCGCTCGCGTTCGACCCAATCGCCCGTGGGATAGCCTCTCTGCGGCCCGGCCATGCGGCCCCCATTCCACGCAATTTTGTTGTTCGGCAGGTTGGGAACGATGCTGCGATTGCCGATGGTCCTTTCGACAACGGCGGGATCGTAGTTCTCCGGTTTCAGGATGGGGACTTTGTTGGATGGATCTTTGGTGAGGATGAGTCGGAAGTTGTAGCCCATGACCGTATCGTCGGCCTCGCCGGTGCTTTCGGGCAGGATGTGATCCGTCGCGTGGCTGTTATATCGGATGCGCAGCCGACCATCCACAGCGTCCTTCGGGAAGCCGGGTTGGCCGGGCGGCTTGGGTTTCTCGGTCATGAAAATGACGCCCGCGTGAGGTTCGCCGTATTCATCCCGCGACTCGCGACCGATGCGGCTGGGCACTCCGGCCAGCGCTGCAAGGTCGCCTTCCATCATGGCATCAACAAAGGTATCCGCGCGAACCGTCATTTCATCGGGTCCGTGCATCTGACGCAGGGTGACCTCGACCACCCGGCGCCCCTCGCAGCGCGCGGCCACGGGAAACACGCCGCGCAAAATCCGGAGCCCGGGTTCGGCGGCGAGCAATTCCTCGAAAATCCGCTCGGCGATCCGCGGCTCGACCTTGGCCCGGTCGAGATGCGAATTCGTGTTTGGGTTGGGTATGGAAGCAAGGTGCTGCGCCGAGCCTTCCCCGTAGGTCGTGGCGTAACAAGCGCTGATCCGCCGGAGCACTTCATCAAAAATCGGTGCGCGCGGTTGGTCGCACGGCGCTTCCCACCCGCCTGCCCCGCTGGTGAGAAATCCGCCCAGATGCGCGTGGTGGTGGGTGAGCAGGACGGTGAGACCTTCGCGGGCCGCACGCACCGCGCAGGCGATGCCCGATGGCGTCGCGCCAACTACCACGGCATCGAATGTTTCGCCGGATGAGCTTTGAGTCTTTTGTGATGACATGGGGCTATTCCTTGAGAATCAGATGAACAAGGACGCGTGCGCCGCCCCCGTTTTCCATGTCGCAGGCCAGCCGCAGCCAGCCTCCAAAGTGGGTCACTCGCACGAAATGAAGGCCCGGCGCGGAGATGGCCGGAATGCCCGATCCCTCGTCCACCCAATTGATCCCGTCCGGAGAAATTTGCACCCGCGCCGCAAGTTGACCGGCTTCGAGTTCTTCGACGGTGAGGAAAAAGACGGCTTCCGCAGCCCACGCGGCTTCGAAAGGCTCGGTGCAGAAGCTGCCGGCATGGCGGGTGCGGCGTTCGAGAACAATTTGCGCGAACTGCCTCATTGCTGCCTTCCTTCCGCCGCCCGGGGCCCGGCGGAAATCACAACCGAGTCCACGAAGAGAAATGCCCGTCGGTCGGTGTCGGCTTCGACCCACATCACGGGGTTCATCAGGCCCTGGATGTTCGCGTAGGGCTTGACCAGCGTGGGAGAGAGTCCGCGCAGGTCGAAAGTCTTGTTGCCACACTGCAAATTGACATACTCCTTGCGCCCGAGGTCGATCTGAAAGCGGACGTAGAGCCAGTTGATTTTGTCGTCACTTTCGTTGTAGCAAAGCTGCTGCTCACCCCCCGGCACGAACTGGAAGCCGTCGGTCGATCCATCGGCATAGCGTTGTCCGAACCACTGGGCGTCCACCCCTTTCACGCACCAGCCGGCGGCACCGTATTCCCATTGCTCGTCGCTCACGTCGGATGCGCATCCGTATTGCCAGCGGCGCACGAGTTGCCCATCCACCGAGTTGATGTAGCGCACCATCGCCATGTAGCGGGCCTCCTCATCCTGGATGTCGAAGAAGAACCCGAAGGCCCGCACATCTTTCTCGCTGTGCCCGACGCGGTCCTGCTCGGGTTTGTAGGCAAACCACGCTTCGTATTGCAGAATCCCATCCCACAGGTCCGGCGGCAGCGTCATGCGCTTGATGGCGAGGCTTTGCGAACCGGCGGCCGGTTTCTCCGTGCAGGGTGCGGCGACCGGTCGGGTGGCGAGTTTCAGCGAATAGATTCCATCCATCGACCCGTGAGTGCCGACGAAGCGGAACGAGGCGGTGCTCAACATGCACGGCCCCCACTGCGCAAGATCAATCGGGCCTTTGCGGGGCTCGAAATTCTCGAACCGGAAGTTCGGGGTCAAGTCCACCCATCCGCAGGTTCCACGATCAAAATCATCATGGCAGATGAGCACGGGCAGGGGTTTGAACTTCGCCAACGCCGGAATATGAGCGAAGGGTCGGTTCGCGATTGGATTGGTCATTGTTTGCATAAATCAGCCTCCCATGATCCAGACGACGGCACCGATGAGGAGGGCGACGGCGGCGCAACCGGAGAAAAAGCCGATGAGGGTGTTGCGTCCGGGGACGAGGAGTTCGATGCCTGTGCCGGGGAAAAGATAGCGCGGCTCGGGAACGACCGCGCCAACCGGCAGAGTGCAGGGCTCTTGGAGCACTTCTTCGGGCCTCACCGGCGTGCGCAAGAGGCCGAAGAAAATCTCGAGTTTCGCTTCGGCCACCCGCGGGCTCAAAAGGCTCACGACGATGCCCGCGAGAAATCCGCCACTCAGGTAGAAAAGAATTTGCCATGGCAGATGGATGGTCCATCCGCTGTTGGATGTTTCCCGAACCACGCCCGCATCCACCATGGCAGGAAATCCCGCAAGCCACGAGGCGACGGCTGGGATCGTGCAGACCATCCAGATTCCGTAGGCTGCGAGCACCGCCGACCAGGCCCCGGCGACCGTCGTGCGCCGCCAGACAAAGCCAAGAAAGAGAGGCAGGCCGATGATCGAGCTGAGGCGCAGGTAGATTTCGAGGCCGGTGATGAAGCCCGGCAGGAGGTAGGCGACGGTGAGACCGCCGACAACGATGAGCAAGGACGCGAGACGGACAACCATCAGGTAGTGTGCCTGACTCTTTCCTTTTACAAGGGGACGGTAAAGGTTTTGCGCGAAGAGCGAGGAAGCAGAAACCATCAATGCGTCGCAGGTGCTCATCATGCCGGCCATCATGGCGGCAACGAAGAGTCCAAGAAGCCCCCAGCCAGCCTGCGGGAGGAATTCGCGCGCCACCATCCCATACATCTGCTCGGGATCGAACTCGCGCCCGCCAAAATAAACCACGCCCGCCATTCCGACCAACGCCCAGGCCACGGTGCATATGCGTTTTACAAAACTGCCAACCATGAACCCGACCGCGCCGTCCATCTCATCGCGCCCGGCCGCGCAATTCCCCATCGTTTGCGGGGCACCGAAGACCATCAGCAAGCTCAACACCGCAAACATCGCCACGAAAAAGGCATCGATTTCTCCCGTGGCAAACAGGCTGAAAAACTCCGGGTCCACAACAGATCCGCGAATTCCTTCGATCCCGCCGACCGCGTTCCAGACAAAAGGCAGGAGGAGAAACGAAAACAGGAGAGTGAAAATCCCCTGCACAAAGTCGGTGACAATCGCGGCGGAAAGTCCGCCCGCCACGCCGTAGAGCACGAAGAGCACGGTCAGCACCAAAATAGCCCATGTGCCCGGGAGTGCCCCCCCCGTCAGAGCTTCGAGCATGATGCTGCCGCCCTTGAGCGAGAGGCCGATGCTGAAAGTCAGCTTGGCAAATCCAAGGAATGCGTAGAGGAAAGCGAGGCTTCGACCGAAGCGGGCCTCGAAGACATCCGCCGTGGTCGTGGCCCGCAGACGCCGGAAGGCAGGGGCGATGATCCAGAAAAATGGAGTCGTGAACAGATGCAGCCACGCATACCAAATGCCCGAGATTCCGTTGGTTGCCGCCTTCCCGGCGACTGACACGGCCTGGTCGGAATTCGTGCCCGTGCCAAAAGAGAAGAAAACCATCATCACCTTGCCAAACGTGCGCGGCATCGCAAAATCCGTGAGGCTGTGCACTTTCTTGCCCGTCCGCAGGCCAATGGCGGTCACGCCCAAAAGAAAAAGAATGATGACAAGGATGTCGAGAAAGTGCAGACCAAAAATCATAGGGAAAAAGGAGAATGCGATCTGTTGTATGAGAGAATGCCAAGCCGCAAGTGTTCCGAAGGTTGAAACCACAGATGGACAGGCATGTAGTCAGCCGTTGCATATTGGGCTTCCAGATCCGGTCGCCGCCCAGCACGTCGTGGAGATCGGGAGCGTAATCGTCGATAATGATGAAGAGAATTTGGCTTACTCCCTTGCTCATGGGGAGTGGCGGAGGGCCACGCATCAGCGGCAAACGTGGGGTTGCCCATGGCGAGGCCGCCAACGGCGATGGTTGCGAATCGGGAAAGGGGCACCTGACAAATATTCGTCAAAAACCGGTCCCCATCCAAGCATCCATACTGGATAGCTCGCCTTTCCAGTCATTGCGGGTTTTCTTCTGCGATGAATATGATTTGATGTTTCAATGTCCGCCTTGCCTAACATCGCAGGATGTGACCCTATGAAACCAATCCTCCCAGAACTCGAACGCCTGTTGGACACGCTTTGTGAAAGATATGACGCGGACCGCGCACAAGTTGTGGAGCGGCGTCACATGGCGTCGCTCAACTGGGAGGAAGTCGATCACCCGCCGGTGCTGGTATGAGCGAAGGGTCGGTTCGCGATTGGATTGGTCATTGTTTGCATAAATCAGCCTCCCATGATCCAGACGACGGCACCGATGAGGAGGGCGACGGCGGCGCAACCGGAGAAAAAGCCGATGAGGGTGTTGCGTCCGGGGACGAGGAGTTCGATGCCTGTGCCGGGGAAAAGATAGCGCGGCTCGGGAACGACCGCGCCAACCGGCAGAGTGCAGGGCTCTTGGAGCACTTCTTCGGGCCTCACCGGCGTGCGCAAGAGGCCGAAGAAAATCTCGAGTTTCGCTTCGGCCACCCGCGGGCTCAAAAGGCTCACGACGATGCCCGCGAGAAATCCGCCACTCAGGTAGAAAAGAATTTGCCATGGCAGATGGATGGTCCATCCGCTGTTGGATGTTTCCCGAACCACGCCCGCATCCACCATGGCAGGAAATCCCGCAAGCCACGAGGCGACGGCTGGGATCGTGCAGACCATCCAGATTCCGTAGGCTGCGAGCACCGCCGACCAGGCCCCGGCGACCGTCGTGCGCCGCCAGACAAAGCCAAGAAAGAGAGGCAGGCCGATGATCGAGCTGAGGCGCAGGTAGATTTCGAGGCCGGTGATGAAGCCCGGCAGGAGGTAGGCGACGGTGAGACCGCCGACAACGATGAGCAAGGACGCGAGACGGACAACCATCAGGTAGTGTGCCTGACTCTTTCCTTTTACAAGGGGACGGTAAAGGTTTTGCGCGAAGAGCGAGGAAGCAGAAACCATCAATGCGTCGCAGGTGCTCATCATGCCGGCCATCATGGCGGCAACGAAGAGTCCAAGAAGCCCCCAGCCAGCCTGCGGGAGGAATTCGCGCGCCACCATCCCATACATCTGCTCGGGATCGAACTCGCGCCCGCCAAAATAAACCACGCCCGCCATTCCGACCAACGCCCAGGCCACGGTGCATATGCGTTTTACAAAACTGCCAACCATGAACCCGACCGCGCCGTCCATCTCATCGCGCCCGGCCGCGCAATTCCCCATCGTTTGCGGGGCACCGAAGACCATCAGCAAGCTCAACACCGCAAACATCGCCACGAAAAAGGCATCGATTTCTCCCGTGGCAAACAGGCTGAAAAACTCCGGGTCCACAACAGATCCGCGAATTCCTTCGATCCCGCCGACCGCGTTCCAGACAAAAGGCAGGAGGAGAAACGAAAACAGGAGAGTGAAAATCCCCTGCACAAAGTCGGTGACAATCGCGGCGGAAAGTCCGCCCGCCACGCCGTAGAGCACGAAGAGCACGGTCAGCACCAAAATAGCCCATGTGCCCGGGAGTGCCCCCCCCGTCAGAGCTTCGAGCATGATGCTGCCGCCCTTGAGCGAGAGGCCGATGCTGAAAGTCAGCTTGGCAAATCCAAGGAATGCGTAGAGGAAAGCGAGGCTTCGACCGAAGCGGGCCTCGAAGACATCCGCCGTGGTCGTGGCCCGCAGACGCCGGAAGGCAGGGGCGATGATCCAGAAAAATGGAGTCGTGAACAGATGCAGCCACGCATACCAAATGCCCGAGATTCCGTTGGTTGCCGCCTTCCCGGCGACTGACACGGCCTGGTCGGAATTCGTGCCCGTGCCAAAAGAGAAGAAAACCATCATCACCTTGCCAAACGTGCGCGGCATCGCAAAATCCGTGAGGCTGTGCACTTTCTTGCCCGTCCGCAGGCCAATGGCGGTCACGCCCAAAAGAAAAAGAATGATGACAAGGATGTCGAGAAAGTGCAGACCAAAAATCATAGGGAAAAAGGAGAATGCGATCTGTTGTATGAGAGAATGCCAAGCCGCAAGTGTTCCGAAGGTTGAAACCACAGATGGACAGGCATGTAGTCAGCCGTTGCATATTGGGCTTCCAGATCCGGTCGCCGCCCAGCACGTCGTGGAGATCGGGAGCGTAATCGTCGATAATGATGAAGAGAATTTGGCTTACTCCCTTGCTCATGGGGAGTGGCGGAGGGCCACGCATCAGCGGCAAACGTGGGGTTGCCCATGGCGAGGCCGCCAACGGCGATGGTTGCGAATCGGGAAAGGGGCACCTGACAAATATTCGTCAAAAACCGGTCCCCATCCAAGCATCCATACTGGATAGCTCGCCTTTCCAGTCATTGCGGGTTTTCTTCTGCGATGAATATGATTTGATGTTTCAATGTCCGCCTTGCCTAACATCGCAGGATGTGACCCTATGAAACCAATCCTCCCAGAACTCGAACGCCTGTTGGACACGCTTTGTGAAAGATATGACGCGGACCGCGCACAAGTTGTGGAGCGGCGTCACATGGCGTCGCTCAACTGGGAGGAAGTCGATCACCCGCCGGTGCTGGT
>Ga0247834_1002378_pt1 | contig 28517 bp, 24 predicted proteins | sample LaCruzMarch2015__8_FD_187118 | JGI IMG/M metagenome (GOLD analysis project Ga0247834, IMG submission 187118) | Freshwater microbial communities from meromictic Lake La Cruz, Castile-La Mancha, Spain - LaCruzMarch2015_12m | ecosystem: Environmental > Aquatic > Freshwater > Lake | place: Spain...
TGGTGTGATGATTTTTGTCTTCTTCATCTTAAAAATGTCGCAAAATCGCTAATTACATACTTTTAAAGTACAGTCTCCGTTTTTTTTGCTATCTTAATCCTTCGTACACTCCTGATTCCGCATTCCGTATTCCGTATTCCGTATTCGCACTATCTTTGCCCAAATGGAAGAACAAACCGGCAAACTGCTGTTGGATTCGGATCGGTTCCACCTGATGATCGAACGTTTGTGCCACCAGTTGATGGAAGACTGGGGGGACATGCGCGATGCCTGCATTGTCGGCATTCAGCAACGCGGTGTGTTTGTGGCCGACCGGCTGCACAAGCGGTTGACGGAGCTGACGGGCAACCCCAACATTGATTACGGGAAATTGGACATCACGTTTTACCGCGACGATTTTCGGTTGCGCAACAAGCCCCTGACTCCGCATCCGAACGACATCGATTTTCTGATGGACGATAAAAAGGTGCTCCTTGTGGACGATGTGTTGTACACCGGCCGCACCATTCAAGCCGCCCTGGCAGCGTTGCAGCATTATGGCCGGCCCCGCCTGGTGGAATTGTTGGTGCTGGTAGACCGCCGCTTCAACCGCCATTTGCCCATACAACCCGATTATGTGGGCCTGCACGTGGACGCCTTAGACGAAGCTTATGTGAAGGTGCGCTGGTTAGAAAAACATGGAAAAGATGAAATACTCTTGTTTGAGTTCAGGCCAGACGCATAGGCAAAACAGAAACGACCATGAAACACCTCATCGGCATAAAAGACACGACAGAAGCAGACATTCAGCTGATTTTTGAAACGGCGGACAACTTCAAGGAGGTCATCAATCGCCCCATCAAAAAAGTGCCGAGTTTGCGCGACATGACGGTGGCCAATCTTTTTTTTGAAAACAGTACGCGCACCAGGGTTTCTTTTGAATTGGCCGAGCGCCGTTTGAGTGCCGACATTGTCAATTTCAGCGCGTCCAGCTCCAGCGTCACCAAAGGCGAAACCCTGTTGGACACAGTGAACAACATATTGGCCATGAAAGTCGACATGGTGGTAATGCGCCACCCGGCACCCGGCGCTTGTGTGTATTTGTCGACGCGCATTCCGGCCAACATCATCAATGCGGGCGACGGCACCCACGAACACCCCACCCAAGCCCTGCTCGACGCCTTTTCTATCCGTGAAAAATTGGGCGATGTAGCGGGCAAAAAAGTGGCCATCATCGGCGACATCCTGCACAGCCGGGTGGCGCTCAGCAACGTTTTTTGTTTACTCAAACTGGGTGCTAAAGTGCGCGTTTGCGGCCCGCCCACGCTGATTCCCAAATACTACCACCAATTGGGGGTAGAGGTTTCTTACAACATCCGCGAAACACTGCACTGGTGCGATGTGGCCAATGTGCTCCGTATCCAGCTTGAGCGCCAGGACGTCAAACTCTTTCCCAGTTTGCGCGAATACCATCAATACTTCGGCATCACGCGCGCCATGCTCGATGAACTGGATCATCCGATCGTCATCATGCACCCCGGCCCCATCAACCGCGGGGTAGAACTCACCTCCGAGGTGGCCGACAGCCCGCACAGCATCATCCTGCAACAGGTAGAAAACGGCGTGGCCATCCGCATGGCTGTATTGTATTTACTGGCCGGACACAACTAAGCGCTTTTTGTTTATCCCGTTCCGACTTTTTCGCGTTCGTAGAGGTTGTGAATCAACAGAATCATCACGCCAAAGGCCACAGCAGAAACAATCATCAGCGTGTTCAGGAGTCCTTCCGTGCCAAAAGAGACTTTGATGAGTATTGTAGAGATGATAAAACCGGAATTGCGTATGAGTTTGTTGTATTGCTCGGTGTGCCGGAAAGAGATGAGCAACAGCAATACATCCACCAAAATCAGCAGGGTGAAAAAATCGCGGTAAAACACCTGGTTCACGTCGGTTATGGCCGGAAGTGTGTCGTTGTGGTAGCCCACCACTTCCACAATCCATGCCGTGAAGCTGTACAGGGCCATGGCAACTAAAATGGGTGCCAGCAAAAAGCTGGTGATGCGTTTGGCCGCTATGAATTTTTCCAGGTACTGGTCTGTTTCTACAGCCGGTGCGCGCTTTTGTTTGCGTCCGAGGCGGTAAAACACAAAGATCAAGAGGTACAACAACAGGATACCGACAATATCTGCCGTCAACTGTAGATCATACTTGTTGGTAAACCAGTCCGTTTGCATTTCGATGTTTGAAATGTCTTTGAAAATGCGGCGAATAATGATCAGGGAGACGATCTCATACTGCTTGCCGATGTAAACGGTGATGGATTTGGGTAAATAGTACACCAGCAGGTATACTTCATAAATCAGAATGAATGAGAACGGGGTATAGATAGCCGCGATATAATTGCCAAGCAAATTCGATTTTGATTGCTCAATGGGCAAAAAGCCAAATTCAACCAGGCTGATGATCAGCAAGTGAACGATGAAACCAAAAATAGCAAAATTGATGAAAAAGCGTTCGACCCGTACCCTGGACTCTTCAGAGAGCAATATCGGATAAGTTTGGTTGTACAATCGTTGAAAAAAGTTCATAAACAGCAAGTTTACAGGTTGGAAGCAGAACGCCCCCAAAAACCTGCAACTTAAACCGTACTGTGGTGCCGGATGTTCAACGTAGATTATTACGCTACTTTTTTTGTCGCTGTGTGTACTGCCAATGACAAAATAAATTTGGCAAAAGCGGGTCGCTCGCACCAATGCAGTGATCCTGTTGTAGCTTTGTGGGAAGCTGGTTTACGCATCACCCCGAGTACAAATTCAAAATAAAACAATATGACTACCTATTCCAACATTGCTCAAATAATCATTGCTTTGTCCATAGTGATCATTTGGGTATTCCGATTCTACAATGTGGAAAGAGAATTTAAGCTGTACCTTCTTTGTTGCTCCTGCTGCTGTGTATCTTCATTGCTGCCGTATCACTCAAAGCAATATAGCCATGAGCCTCCTCATGGCCCTGATTCTTGTTTCAAGCCTTTCTTTTATGGCTTATGGCACAACATATTTTACATCAACAAGAATGAAGGAGGAGTTTAAACGCTTTGGACTTGAAAAAATAGGACCACTCACCGCAATATTAGAATTGTTGGGTGCGACGGGCCTGCTTGTAGGTCTAAAATATCAGCCTGTTTTGCTGCTTTCGGCGGGCGGATTGGCATTGTTGATGTTTTTGGGCATTGTTGTCAGGATGAATGTTAAAGATGGGCTTTTGGTTTCCCTGCCGGCGTTGTTTTATATGTTGTTAAATGCGTATATATTTTTCATGTCACTTTACCCGTAGCAGATAAAATTATGGTGCACCTCAAAATTTTGCACCCACAAGTGCAGAGAATATCTTTTCTTTGTCCTACCGTACTATAACGAGAGGCCTTCCTTTTTTTAGACACTTTTAGCCTTTTGGTTCACCTATCAACCGCATTCGGATGAAAAAACTGCTCCTGTCCCTCACCATGGCATCTTTGGCATTGGCCTGCGCGCAGGCGCAAGTCACCTGCGATCCAGTATTTCCCACCGTCGAAGACTCCGTTACCATCTTCTACAACGCTGCGCAGGGCAATGGTGCCTTGACTGGCATATCACCGGTGTACGCGCACATGGGCGTCATCACCGACAAAAGCGCCTCCCCCACCGACTGGAAATACGTGGCCACCACCTGGGGCGTGAGCAATGCCGCATCCGCCATGCAAAACGTGTCGCCCAACATCTGGCGCAAAAAAATTGACATCAAGACTTTTTTCAACATACCAGCCAACGAAACGGTGCTCAAATTGGCCTTTGTGTTCCGCAACGCCGCTGGGACCATCGTGGGCCGCGCTACCGACGGCAGCGACATGTACTACGACCTGTACCCCGTGAATGGCCCGCTGCAAACACGGTTCACCAGTCCTGCCGACGCCTTCCTGCTCCTCAGCGCTGGCCAAAACATTGCCCTCTCCGCTGCCGCCTCCAAAACGGCCAGCCTCGAGTTTTTCGACAACGGTGTATCCATTGCATCCGGCGCTGGCCTGAATTTGCAATCGGCCCTCACCACCGCCAGTGGCTTGCACCGAATCGAGTTTGTCGCCAGCGTCGGGCCCGAAGTTGACACCGCCACTTTTCAGTACCTCGTGCCGGTAAGCCAGGCGCCGCAAGACCCGCCCTCAGGCACAGAGCAAGGCATCCAATACCTGAGCAACACGTCCGTGCGCCTCAGCTTGTACGCACCCGGAAAACAAGCGGTGTATGTGCTGGGCGATTTCACCAACTGGCAGTTCGACGATGCTTACCAGATGAAGCGCAGCGTCGACGGCAACCTGTGGTGGATCGACCTCAACAACCTCCAACCCGGCCAACAGTACCGTTTTCAGTATTTTGTTGATGGCATGCGCGTGGCGGATCCCCTCAGCACGCTCATCCTGGACCCTGGCAACGATCCCTTCATCCCGGCCCTTACGTATCCAAACCGCCCGGTTTACCCCACGGGTAAAACCACGGGGCTGGTATCTGTCCTGCAAACCGCCCAAACCCCTTTTGACTGGACTGCCAACAACTACCAACGCCCCAAAAAGACCGACCTGATCGTATACGAACTGTTGATGCGCGATTTTATCGAACGCCACGATTATCAAACGCTGCTGGATACGCTGGACTACCTCGAACAACTCGGCATCACAGCCATTGAGCTGATGCCGGTCAGTGAATTCGGCGGCAACCAGTCCTGGGGCTACAACCCTTCGTTCCACAAAGCGCTGGATAAATATTATGGTACAGCAGAAGCCCTGAAACTGCTCGTAGATGAATGCCACCACCGCAACATGGCCGTCATCCTGGATGTGGTGTACAACCATGTCACCGGCGAGAGCCCCCATGCCCAACTGTATTGGGACGCTACCAACAACCGCCCCGCTGCCAATAGCCCCTGGTTGAACCCCACAGCCAAACACGATTTTAACGTGTTCAACGACTACAACCACGAAAGCAACGCCACCAAAACGTATGTGAAAAATACACTGGAGTACTGGATCAACGAGTTCCGCATCGACGGCTTCCGCTTCGACCTCTCGAAAGGGTTTACCCAAAAAAACACATTGGGCGACGTGGGTGCCTGGGGCCAGTACGACCCTGCACGCATCGCCATTTGGAAAGATTACGCCGATTTTATCTGGAATGTCGACCCGGAAACGTACGTCATTTTGGAACATTTTGCCGCCAACACCGAGGAAAAAGAGCTCGCCGAATACGGCATGATGATCTGGGGAAACTTATGGGGCGCGTACAAAGAAGCCGCCCTGGGCTATTCTACCGCCAGTTCCAACACCAACATGAGCGGCGTCAGCTACAAAACGCGCGGCTGGAATGTGCCGCACCTGGTTGGTTACATGGAAAGCCACGACGAAGACCGCATTGCCTACGAATGCAAAACGTATGGCAACAGCTCCAACCCTGCCTACAACATCAAAACCCTGCCCGTGGCCATGCGCCGCATCGAAATGCTGCAAAACCTGCTGTACACGGTGCCGGGCCCCAAAATGATGTGGCAGTTCGGCGAACTGGGATACGATTTCACCATCAACTACTGCCCCAATGGCACGGTGAACACCAATTGCCGCGTAGACCCCAAACCCATCCGCTGGGACTACCTGCAAGACCCCTACCGCCGCCGCCTGCATGACGTGACGGCTGCCCTGCTGTACTTGCGCAATACCTGGGATGTGTTCGAAACCAGCGATTTCACCACAAACATCAGCAGCGGGCAGTTTCGATCCATTCAGCTCAACAACAGCAGCCAGAACCAGCGGGTATTCGTCATGGCCAACATTGGCACCGCCGCTGGCAACACGAGTTTCCTGTTTCCCACTGGCGGCTGGTGGTATGAGTATTTTACGGGCGACAGCGTGGTGGCCATTAGCAATGGACCCACCCCGTTTACCCTTTCCGCTGGTGAATACCGCCTGTACACAAACCAAAGAATACCGCTTCCGCCCGGCCTGAATCCTACCCCGACAGTGGAAGTTTCCGGACCCCTCGACGGCGTGGTGGTGTTTCCCAACCCTACGGCCGACGCAGCTTTTGTAGACGTTTACCTGCGGGAACAGGCGGATGTGTACCTCACTGTAAATGACGCGCTCGGCCGAATGGTGTATCAACAACACCCGGGCCGCTTATCCGCGGGCGACTACCGGTTTGAGGTGCCCAAACAGGCGCCGGGCATGTATTTTGTGCACGTAGAAACCGAAAGTGGCCGTTTGGTAAAGCGCTTGATGGTACATTGACACCGTTTCGGTATTTACCCGCCCAATAAAAACCGGTAGTCATCGAACATAGCGTCCTCTGTTTTCATTTCCAACAGATCAAGCACATCGCCGTACAAGGCGCTGAGTTCGGGAGCTGTGCGGGCGGTGCGCAATTCGAGGAATTGTTGTTCAATCTGTGTTTTCCGCCAGGCATGCGTTTGGCTGATGCGGTCCAGGATGAGGCGGCACGCCTCTGCGTGGTTGTCGTGCCCGCCTGCTTCAACCGCTTCCCGAAACGCCTGGCGGTTGCGGGCAATCATGCGGCCTTCTTCCAGGATAAAATAGGCCGTGTGCGGCCACTGGTCGGGCGGAGGCAGCAGGTGTGCGTAGAGCATGAGTTGGAGGTCTTCGTTGTTGCGGATCATTTCGCGCCGGCGCGTGGCTCCGCCCCATTTGAAATCTACAATGGCCCACTCGTCGTCGCGCTGCAACACCAAATCCGCCTTTGCGCGCAGCGGCAGGTGGCCTAAAGTGCCGCTTAACGGCAGTTCGGTGTGTGCCACAGTCCATCGGTTTTGCCTTAACAGCTGCACGAGCGTCCAGGCGGAACGTTGCACCTTGTTCAGGAAGGCTTTGCGCTCGGGCTCCCGGCCGTACAGCAGCAGGGTGGAGCCTTCCTGCTCAAACAACGCTTTTGACTGGTTGCCAATCCACGCATACACGTCCGTTTTTTGCAGGAGTGCCGTGTCTTCCCGCAACAACAACTCCAGCAACCGGTGGCTAAGGTTGCCGAGCAATTGTGCGTCGGCGCTCACGCGGAGCAAACTGGCTGGGAAAAACCGCAAGTGCTGGCGGAAAAACCACCGGTGCGGATAGTACAACATGGACTCCAGCTGTGTCACGGTTTCGTATTCCACGGGCAACAGCCGATCGGGAGTGGGGAGGGGCAGATGCGGGCGCGGACGCTGAACGGGCTGCATCGGTACCGCCACGGGAGGCACCGACCTGGCCCGACGGTCTACACGCCCGGCTAAACCCGGATCGGCTACGGCGCACCACAGCACATGCGCATCTTTGAAGGTTGCCTCCAGGTCGCCCAACAGCAGGTGTGGTTGTGCATCGGAACCGTCTACCCGTTCAGGATACACAAGGGTCAGTTGCTGAGCGGTTTGCAAGATGGCTTGCCGTTGGCGGTGCAGCCTGCGGCGAGCCTCTCGATCCGGTTTTTCCAAAAAGTATCCGTTATTTTCCAAAAAAACGCGCTCCGAGCGGCGCCAAAAGTCCGGTGGAGGTGCCCCGCCATCAAAACGGAAGTTCCACCACAGCAGGCGCTCTGTCGGGGTAGCTATTGCTCCCGCTGCGTGCACAAAGTCGAGTCGTCCTTCTTCCACTGCTTCCAGTTGCATGGGAGACGGCTCGTACACGGTGCGCACGATGCGTTCCAGTTCCAAATAGCGCAGACGGGCGTCGGGCAGCGCTTCCAACAGATCGCGGATGCGGCGCGCCTGCTCGGCCAACACCAGCATGGCGCTGTCTTTGCTGCTCGATGCTTCAAATGCACTCAAAGCCCACAAATGCAGGTAAGCGTACAGGCCAATGGCGTCGCGTCTGGGCACGCCCGCATCGGTTGAATATCGGCGGCGGTCAAACCAGAAATCGTATTGTTGGCGCGCTTCTGCCGGGGCATTTGCCTGGTCCAAAAAACCAAGCACCGCGCCATACCAGGTGTCGCTGAACAAGCCAGGCTTGTCGGCCAGCACCCGCGCGATCACCTGTCCCAGTCCTTCATCAATGGGTTTGATGGGCAGGGTAACAAATTCCATGATTTTGTACACATCAACCGGCTCCCACAGGAACGCGGGTGCCAGCTTGAGCACCTGCAGGGAGGGCCGTGCCAGCGATGCCGACATGATGCCGAAAGCGGGAAGTCCCTCCAGCAACATGGCCTGCTCCAACTGGCGGTTCATTTCGGGCAACAACACCAACGGACGCAATTGGGCATTGGCAGCCAACAGTTGGGCGATGTGGGTGGCGGCCTCGGCGTCGCGCGGTGCCCGCAGGATCAGCAGGGAGCCGTCTGCCCGGGCCGTTAATTTGTCGCTTGTTGGCCCGTCGGCGAGCCTGCGTTGCCACTTGCCCAAATCGGTGTCGGCCGAAGCAACCGGCTCCACCGTGTGCAGGAGCACCGGTATGCCCGTTATCCGGCATTGATGCAAAAGCCGACGCCATTCCACGGGCAACAAGTCCTCCGGGTCGTGCAGCACAACTGCTGTCAGCGGCAGCACGTGCCCTGCCAATGCTTGCAACACCGCATCCCAGCGCTCTGCTATTCCGGTAGTAAACACCTCGTACTCGGGCGTTTTGGTCTTTTGTTGGTATCGTTTTTCCACGGCTGCCAAACAAAGCAGCCGCTCCGGCAAACCATCCTGCTCGGCAAACGTCCAACCTGTTCGCAGCAATTCATCCCGCCGCTCCAACAGCGCCCAGGCCGTAGAAAACCGGTCGGCCTCGAACGATTCGCGGAAAAACGCGTCGGGCTGCTCCGTTTCCAGGTGTTGTTGCAAAGCCTGTCTGTAAAATTCAATGCGGAGGTAATCCGTTTTGTCCGGATAACCACTGTTGCCCACCTGCGCTTCCAACCAATCGAGCAAACGGCGTGGCCCGGCGTACAAATGTGCCGTATTTACCCGCTCGGGGGTAAACAACACGCCATCAAAATCTGGTGAAAGGTGTAAGTGCATGGTGCTGGACGCGGAGCGGTTTTGACTGGTATGGAAACAATGTCTGTACAAAGATATACACAAGTTCAATTCTCCGCGTACTTTTGCCAGCCCATCGTTAAGCACCTCACATATGCATACATCAGACATCACCATACGCGTACAGCTTGATGACGAGCGCGTGCCTGTTAAAATAGAATGGGCGGCCAGCGACATGCATCCGGAAGGGACGCTCGAAGAATGCAAGGCCATGATGGTGGCCCTGTTTGACAAAGCGCACCGCGACACGTTGCGCATCGACTTGTGGACCAAAGAGATGCAAGTGATGGAAATGGATCGCTTTGTCTTTCAAATGCTCAATTCGCTCAGCCAATCGTACCTGCGGGCCACGCAAAACAAGGAAATGGCGGAAGCCATGGCGCAGTTTGCGCACTTTTTCGGTGAAAAAACGGAGATCATCCCCAAGCAATAAGGTGTTGAATGGCCTTTTGCAGCATTCCAAACACCGTTAAGCAGCTACTTTCAACCATTGCAAAATGGCCTTAGCGGGTGTGAATGCACCGGTGATGTGTATGTCATGCACTTCGCCCAAGGCAAAAGCCATATAGTCGCCTTCGCGCATGTGCACCCGGCGGGTATGCCCGGCCTGATCGGTGATGACGCATTCGCAACTGCCTTCGAGCAGCAAAAAACTCTCCAACACATCGTGGTGCACTTCTTCGGGCACCAGTTCACGGACAAAAGCGACGAAAATATCAACGGTGTCGTCACTCCGAATCGGGTGAAGATGAATGTTTTCCAAATCGTCTGGCGGCAGGATGTGCGCAGAGGCGTTTTGCCAACTAAGCCAGTTGTCTTCGGGTGTGAGCAAGGGCGGGTGGTGTATGTCTATCGGCGCTGCGTCCTGTTGCTGCTGGATCAGCCTGGCGATGTTGCCCAGGATGCGTTCGCGGAGGTCAGGAGCAGGCGTTATGGCATGTGCCTGGGCAAAAGCGAGCAGATCTTCCTCTGTTTTTTCCACAATATCTTGTATCGGCGTCAAGCTGTTTGCTGTGTTTGTACCGGATTGAACTGCAAAGTTGCGCGATTTTTCCGGCATCTGTGCACGTGCAAGCAAAAATCATCCCGGAGGCTACCTGGGTTTTACCATTAATTTTTCGGTTACCCAGCCCCGCTCTGTTTCCAGTTGAATCAGATACAACCCTCCGGTCAACCCTGTAAGCTCGATGTCAAAGGCATTGCCATTGGGATTTAAGTCCAACAAGGTTTTACCAAGCACATCCAACAACAAGATTCGGCTGAGCGTAGCGCCGGTGTTTTCCAACTGCACCCACACGTGGTCCTGGGCCGGGTTAGGGTAAATCAACACCTGCGATGAAGGCAGGGGGTCTTCGGTGTTGGTACTCCGAAAATCCACAAGCGTGCAATACTTGTCTGTGCAACCGCTCCCGTTGGTAATGTCGAGGCACACCTTGTAAATGCCCGGTACGGAGTATTGATGCGTCAAGAGGTCAAAGGAGCCGGTATGTACATAGCCGTCGCCAAAATCGAGTACCCAGTTTTCGGCCTGTACCGACCGGTTTTTTAGCTCAATAACCCTGTCTGCCAGGTGATTCAGGTCAAAAAATGCTTCACAACCCATGGGCGGGCAGCAAGGCCCTTTAGTCCACGATGTTATGCCGTTGAGGTACACGGCCACACACTCGTTTTCATACGTCACCTCATCGCAGCCACACACGGGGTCGTATATTTCGGCGCACAAGACCAAGTCATTAATCCAGGCGGGATCAAAACAGGTGCCTGCGCAAGCGCCCGGCGACCATTCGGTTACGCCGTGTCGGTTTTGCGCCTCACAGGCATTGGGATACGTGACGCCGTCGCAACCACACACCGGATCAAACACGGCCGGGCAAACGGCCTCGGAGTCAATAATCGTCGGATCAATGCACAATTGATCTTGTACGTGGACGGTTTGGCAAATCTGTTGGGTGCATACCGTGCCGTTTGGCGCATTTGGCATCACGGTGTTTACCCGCAGGCAAACGGTGTAATCACCAGGCTTGTCAAAGTTGAGGGTTGGAAAAGTATCTGTTGACGTCTGCCCGTTTCCGAAATCCCAATTCCAGTCGATGACCACGCCACCTGGCACAACCACTTTTGGCACAAACGACCAAACCGTGAGCGAACCGCCGGAATTATAGCCTTCAAAATCGACGTACAAATCATTGCACACGCTGCCGCAGGGGCCTGGTTGCCAGGTGGTGACGCCAAAGTTAAACTCCGCCTGGCAGGCATTTTCATACGTGACGCCGTCACATCCACACACCGGATCGTATATGGCGGGACAAGGTACAATGGTGTCGGGCACCGCAACGGTGCAGGGAGAGGACACGTTCAAAACCTGACAGACGGTGCAAGTTTGCAGTGTGAAATCGCTTACAAAATACGAAGCACACAGGCGGTGTTCGCCAGGCTCGTCAAACATATACACCAAATCAACACCCGAGCTAACTTTTTCACCGTCCAAAAACCACATGGTATGAAAAAAATACGGTTGAGGTTCCGATAAGTACGCGAGCCTGGCGTTCAACAGGGTGCCGTTTAGCTTGTAATCAATTTTCCAGTCGCATCCATACTGGCAAGTCGTGTCGGGCGGTGTGGCTTTTGCGGCAACAACCAGCATTGTCAGGAGGCAAAAAAGGACGAGTCGGTAACAAAGGGTAATCTTCATGGGAGTACTGTTTTTGTGATGAATCAAACAAAATGTCGCTTATGCACTTAAAGACGTATCGTACGCATTCATCCGTTGGGCCATAAGCTCCGATAATATTATCCAGTTCAAGCGCATACCTTTGCAACATGTCCAAATATGCCATTTCCGACATCCACGGCTGCAGCAAAACCTTTGTGGCTCTGCTGAACAAAATACAACTCAGCCCCTCCGATGAACTGTTTCTCCTGGGCGATTATGTAGACCGTGGCCCTGATTCCAAAGGGGTGATAGACATCATCATGCAACTGCAGGCCGACGGGTACACCGTGCGCTGCCTCCGCGGCAACCACGAACAACTGGTGTTGTACGCCATGAACAGCCTTGAAGGATTGGAAAACTGGGCTGCCAGCGACGGGCTTACCACCCTCAACAGTTTCGGGATAACCGACTTTGCCGATATTCCGGCACCTTACGTGGCGTTTCTGAATGAATTGCACCACATTATCTACGTGGACGACTATATCCTGGTGCATGCCGGACTCAATTTCCAATTGCCTGATCCGGCTGGCGACCCCTGGTCTTTGCTCACCATCCGGCATTGGCAAGACGACATTGACAGTGCCTGGTTAAAAAACAGAATCGTCGTGCATGGCCACACGCCCATGATGCGCGATGCCATTGTGTTTCAATGCGAAGACTTGCAGCAAAAGCAATACCTTGACATTGATGCTGGCTGTGTATATGCACCGCCCAGGTACACCACTCGCATCGGCATGGGCTACCTTTGTGCGTTTGATATGGACCGCCGGGAGGTTCACTTTCACCGAAATGTGGAATAACTACGATACGTTGGTTAATTATTGACGACGGACGTCATTTGAGCCTTACATTGCATATTGTCCGTTTTTTTTCTTAAACCTTTAGGGCGTCCAACCGTCTTATTTTTCAAACCGTTGTATGCCATGCGCCTGTTTGTGCTTCTTCTGATGTTTTTTTTTCCCCTGGGTTCGTTTGTCCATGCACAAACAGACAGTTTAACGGTATATTTGTTTTTGTTGGAAGACTGCAAAATTACCCAGGCATATACCAATCGGCTGAATGCCATTTACCACACGTACCACGCAGAGGGCATTCGGTTTGAAGCTTTGTTTTCCAATCCAGTCTCCACTGATACGGCCATTACAGGGTTTATCCAAAAATACCATTTTGAGGTGCCTTGCCGTTTAGATGCAGGAGGTAGCCAGGCCCGTGCTTTTGGCGTGACCGTGACGCCCGAGGTGGTGCTGTATGACGAGCGTCGACAACAAATTCTGTATCAGGGCCGCATCGACAACCTGTACGAACGCGTGGGTCATCGCCGACAAGTGGTCACTTCGTTTGAACTGGAAGCGGCGCTGTTTGCCGTTACGCATCATAAACCCATACCCATTCCGCGCACGCAGGCGGTGGGTTGTCTTTTGCCATTGTCAAAATCATAAACCGTATTTACCCATGAGATTGTTCTTTTTTACCCTTGTCTTCTTGCTTGCGTCGGTCATTTCCCTGCCTGCGCAAACCATCACGTGGAGCGAGCACATAGCGCCCATTGTGTACAACCATTGCACCTCTTGCCACCGCCCGGGTGAAATCGGGCCGTTTTCGCTGACCAATTACAACCAGGCCTATTCCTGGGGCAACATGATCCAGTACGTCACTGAAATCCGCTACATGCCCCCCTGGAAGCCCGACCCCAACTACGGTGCCAAATACCTGAAGGAAAATTTCCTGAAGGACGATGAGGTGGCCCTCATCAAAGCCTGGGTGGATGGCGGCATGCCACAGGGCGACCCTGCGCTGGAGCCCTCGCTGCCGCAGTTCCCTTCCGGTTCGCAGGTGGGTACGCCCGATCTGGTGTTGTCCTTTGCCCAAACCCACGTGCATCCGGGCACCGATTACGACGAGTACCGATACTTTGTGATTCCTACCGGTTTGACGGAAGATAAAGATCTGGTAGCCCTCGAAATGCGCCCGGGAAACACCAAAATAGTGCACCATGCGTTGTTTTGGGCCGACGATACGGGCACCGCCGCAGCCCTCGACGCCCAAACCCCCGAATACGGATACGATGGCAGCCAGGTATCGGGTGGAGGCATCAACAATTTCGACGACCAGTTGCCCGGGTATGTGCCCGGTGTGCGCCCACACGTACTGAACAACGGCATCGCCCAACAGGTGCCCGCCAACGCCGACTTGGTTGTGCAAATACACTATGCCCCCACCACCAGCGACGAGCCGGACTCCTCCACGTTCAACCTGTTCTTCGCCGACAAGCCCGCCACGCGGTACCTGCAATCGTACATCATGCTGCCATTTGCCGGTACGCTTGAAAATGGGCCGTTTTTCATTTACCCCAATCAGCAACACGAATTTCACGGTACCCTCACAGTGCCCTCCGATGTGAGTATGGTGGGCATAGCGCCGCACATGCACCTCCTTGGCACCCACTGGCGCGTGTATGCAGTCAAACCCGATGGCGACACCATTCCGCTGGTACACATCCCCGATTGGGACTTCAACTGGCAGGGTGGCTACTACTTCAAAAACCTGATTTACCTGCCTAAAAATACGGTTATTCACGCGTTTGCCGGGTACGACAACACCCTGAACAACCCGAACAACCCGAGTAATCCGCCCAAATTCACCACCTGGGGGGAGAGCACTACCGACGAAATGTACTACCTGCCGCTGCTGTTCCTCAACTACCAGGCAGGCGATGAAAACCTGAACCTTGAAGACCAGTCGACCGACACCGAAACACCACTCTACCAATTTACCCAGACCAAACTGTATCCCGTACGGCCCAATCCGGTGCGTGGGCCGGTAAACATCGGGTTCACGCTGGGCCAAACCCACCGGGTGCAACTGGAAGTGTACGACTTGTATGGCCGCCTGCAACAAACGCTGATCCAGCACCATCTCCATGCGCCTGGTGAACACGTACAGGCCTGGGACACGAGCAACCTCCCTGCGGGCGTGTACATCGTATCCATGCAGGTAGAGGGTCAACGATGGGCGCAGAAAGTGGTGGTGCCTTAAATGCTGCGGTAAAGCACGTACTGTTACAATAATGCACGCTTTGGTGACAATGTGGCATTTTGGAGAATGCAGGCGCCTGCACCTTTGCACCTATAAAACAGGACCGTAAGTCCTGCACATAAGTGCCCTGATTTTCTCCTCTTTGTTCAACCCAAAACGTGATTACAATGAAAACATGTAATGCATGCTTCCTGGTAGCCATTACCCTGGTTACCCTATTCTCTGCTGTACAACACGGCAACGCCCAGGCCGGGGGCACCAAACCGGAACTCAACATGTACCGCTTCAACGGCAGTCCCGGCGGATCGCCTGCACCTGTGGTCGCTGGCGACCTGGTGGGCACCCTGCGCTGGAAAAGCCTGACCGCCATCGGCAGCATCCGCACCGGCGCGTCCATTGAGTCTATTGCCAAACAGGTGTCGCCCGGCTTTACCAGTGCCAACCTGGTGTTCCGCACCACCACCGCCGCAACCACGCCCTTTGAACCCATCCCACGCATGATCATCACCGAAACGGGTCGGGTGGGCATAGACGAAATGGACCCCCAGTACAACCTGCACGTGAAGGGCAACACCCACACCACAGGCAATTTTTACGGCCGCATCCACTTTGACAAAAACCAGGCAATCAACGCTGCGCCGAACACCTACGTTGACGAAGCGTATTTTGAACTCAAAGACCGCTCGGTGCTCACCGGCGGACTGGTTTTGCCAGCGGCATCCGGCACGCAGGGTGGTGTGCTCACGCTCGGCCCCGGCGGCACGGCTTTTGACCACCAGCTGTTCTTTGGCGAAACAGGCATCTGGAACCGCTATACCACCGGCAATGCAGCAGACTGGAGTGCAGCCAACTGGAACAAACTGCTGTCGAGCGCCGACATCAGCGGCACACCCAACCGCATTGCGCGTTTCCTGCCTCCAAACGACCCCTCCAGCGCCCTCGGCAACAGCCAGTTGTACGACAATGGCACCAACGTAGTGGTGGGCGGCAGCGCGGCGCCGTTTACCGCAGCGCCCGCATTTAACGCCGCTTACGCCTTGACGGTGAACGGTTTAGCTGGTAATGCGGCTTCGGTAAACGGCAACGCCCGGGTAGACGGCCTGTTGAGCCTCAACAACACGGCACCCAACGATGCTTTGGTGGTAAACGGTACGTCTACGTACTGGGGAAATGCCGTGTTCAACGGCAATGTGGGCCTGGGTACGGTGCCTTCGGCTACGGATCGGTTAGACGTGTCGGGCAGTACACTGCTGCGGAACAATGCACAAATCAATGGAAATTTGGGGTTGGGTTCGGCACCCTCGGCTACAGATCGGTTGGAAGTAAATGGTACAGCCCATTTCAGTGGGGATACCCGTATGGATGGAAAATTGATCGTGGGTAGCACGGCCACTACTGCTCCGGGTTCGCATAAACTGTATGTCGACGGCAGTATCATCGCTGAAGAGATAAAGGTAGAATTGGAGGCTAACTGGCCGGATTATGTTTTTGAAGACGACTACGTCTTGATGCCACTGTCGGAAGTGGCGCAATATGTGCAGGCGCACAAGCACTTGCCAGGAGTGCCGGCGGCGTCGGAAATCGCTGAAAACGGTGGTGTGGAACTGGGCGAGATGAACCGCCGCCTGCTTGAAAAAGTGGAGGAGCTGACATTGTATCTGCTCGAACAACAAAAACAAATGGATCGCCTGCAACAGGAAATTAACGAGCTCAAAAAATAAGGCCATGATGAACAACCCAAAAATATTGGCATTCTGCGCCTTTTTTGCTTTGCTGTCGCCGCACGTATACGCCCAAACCGTTTTTGAGGGTTTTGTGGACGGTGAGATTTACGTACAGGTGAAGACTGATTTTCGAATGGAGACCCGCTTCCATTCCCCGGAATTAGACTACAAAAGGCACCTCACTTTTTTGACATTGTTTGAGTCCCGATTTGGCATTGAAAAGGCACAAAGCAGCTTCTATTTTGCCCAAACAGAACAGTTGCGTCGAACGTTCAGGGTTCAGTTCAGCAAAATGCAGCTGGTGGAAGAACTGATTGAAGCACTCAATAAACGTCCGGAGGTGGAATTTGCAGAGAAAATACCCTTGGTGCGCACCTACCACACCCCAAATGATTTGGGCGCAAACAATAACGCACCCGGGCAATATGCACTGCACCTTACACAGGCACAAGAGGCCTGGACGATTGACCGGGGAAATCCGGCGGTCGTGGTAGCCATTGTAGACAACGCAGTGCAAGGTTCGCACAACGACCTGAACGCTGTAGCGGGAAGAGATGTGGCCGATGCCGACAACAATCCGGATCCGCCCGGGCCATCCACTATCTTAGACCATGGCACCCACGTAGCGGGCATTTCAGGGGCTACTACCAACAACGGCCTCAATTTGGCCTCCATTGGGTATAATACTTCCATTATGCCCATTAAATGTACGCGAGACACCAGCACGTCTACAAGTCTGAGTCATGCTTATGAGGGTGTAGCCTGGGCTGCTTCCAATGGTGCAGAAGTGATCAACATGTCGTGGGGCGGCTTCAACGGTTGCGGGGTGTGCGGTACTATTATTGCAAACGCATTAAGTTCAGGCAGCATTTTAGTGGCTGCTGCTGGCAACGATGCGCTGGATACCACATCATTTCCAGCACAATATCCGGGTGTAATTGCCGTGGCCAACACCAACATTAATGACATGAAGAGTGGATCGTCCAATTTTGGCACCTGGATCGACGTATCGGCGCCAGGTTCCAGCATACAAAGTTTAGTTCCATTTAACGGCGTGGGCTCCAAAGGGGGCACTTCCATGGCTTCTCCTTACGTGGCAGGTTTGATCGGGCTGGCATTGAGCGCACGGGACGTCTACGCGCCAGGCATGAGCAATGCAGATGTGGTGAATTGTGTGTTGTCTACTGCCGACGATATTGACGCCGACAATCCGTTTTTTGTTGGCCAGCTTGGCAGTGGACGAGTCAATGCGTACGAGGCGCTGAAATGTATTGTAGGATGTACGGCGGTCTATGTTGAACCCACAACAACGTATAATGGAGGTGAAGTCCGCTATCGACAGGCGTCTTCCGAAGTGCATTCGGATGTCACTTGTGACGGTTGTGAGTTAACCCACAATTCCGGCGGTTTTATACGACTCACACCGCCTTTTCATGTAAAATCGGGCAACATTTACCACGGTTTTATTGAGGGGTGTAGCGCATCCAAACCAGCAATGGCGTCAAGCGAAGCGGCAACGGAAAGCCGGAATTTGGTTTCAACAAATTTGAAAACAGGTTTTAGCATTTACCCCAACCCCGCTACAGCAGACTTCACCATTTCCCTCGGCCTGGAAACGGAAAGCCTGATCAGCATTGAACTCATCGATCAATTGGGCAAGCCAGTGCGCACAATGGCCTCATCTGAACTGCGTACGGCCGGTACACATACCTTTTGGGTTTCGGGTGGCGCACTGGAGTCGGGTGTATATTTTGTTCGGGTGCAAACAGATGCTTTCGTACAAACACGGGCGGTGGTGTTGACGCGCTGACGCTCTATTGGGTTCGATACTTACATCAACGGGGTGACTGCCAGTTGCCCCGTTGGTGTAAATGATGAACTGGTACCCGTTGTTGGCGCATTGTCCGGGTATACACGGACACTTGGGCTCTGTCGTAACCGCCGGGGGTGTGCAAACAGTATCTTAATAAAGCGTGGTAATGCTCTGGTCTAACTTCACTATTTCTTCAAATGCCAGAGAGCAAAGATCAAATAGTCCAAATTCTTCTGATCGAGTACTCATCAAATTGAATATCAGCGCTTAACACTTTGAGGTTTAGAGCTACAGCTGTTGCAATAATCACCCGGTCGAATGGGTCTCGATGATAAAAGGGAAGGGTCTCCAATGTTTCGAGTTCTTTTGATTGGATGGGAAGTAAAATAATATCCTGATTTTCACATTCCTGGATCATTTCTTGAGTAGCCTTGCCTAATGTAAGTTTACCCAGACTTTTTTTAATGCTGATTTCCCAAAATGAAGCAATGCTAACAAATACCTCATTTTCTGGGTCTTCGATCATGGCCTTAATGGCTTGTGGTAAACGAGCATCTTCTTCAAAAAACCAAATGAGCGCATGCGAGTCAAGCAGTAATTTTTTCATTCCATATAATCTTTAAAATCATCCAAAGGCGCATTAAAATCTTCCGCCATATAAATTAGGAATCCTTTCAGAGAGCCAGCCGTTCGCTTCTTTTCAGGCTCTGTATTGCCATATTTGCGAACTAGATATTCAGCAAAATCCAGCAATTCTTGTTGCTGGAAAGGCGGTAGTGCCTTTAATTTTTCAAAGATCGATTCGGTCATATCGTGTTTGAATGGTCAACTGTTAAACACCAACAGCTCGTAAAAAAGTTTTTGATACTGCAAAAGTATCAATTGTGAACGGGATTTCAAATAGTTGCTTTTCCGTAGGTGAATCCATCGAATCGGTTTCTACGTCCCGATGCCTGATTTGATTTGACAAAAAAAGCAACTAAAGCAAGTACATTTGCCAAGGCCAAATTTCTTCGACAAATCCCCACTCAAATCGTGCTTTTGCCGCTCAAAACGTTTATCATTTATGCCCGCGCCGACGAGGCGCACAAAAATCAGTTGCTCCTACACCTACGCCCACTGACCAATAGCGGCCTGATTGCGGTGTGGCACGACGGGAACATCCAGCCCGGGGAAGCCTGGGAAAAACGCATCGAGGACGAGTTAGACCAAAGCGACCTGGTGCTGCTCCTTGTGAGCGCCAACTCGCTGAACTCCAATTTCATCCAGTACAAAGAGCTGCAAACCGCGCTGGACCGCCTGCGGCGGGGGGTGTCGCGGGTGGTGCCCGTCATCGTGTCGCACTGCGCCTGGAAGTACGACCCGGTGCTGAGTGGGCTGCAAGCCGAACCATTGTACCGGGGTCAAGGGCCCATGGCCGTGGAAGATCCGGTGTGGACAACACATCACCAGGCCTGGACAAGGGTGGTGGAAAGCGTAGGCGAGCTCTCCGCCCAATTGCGCGCCGAAAAAGAAGCCGATATACAAAGACAAGAGGCCGAAACAGAAAAGCATGAACGCGCAGTTGCGGATCAGGCGCGCCTCCGCCGGGCAGCCTCCGAGGAGCAGCAGCGTCAGTTGGAGGCCCGCCGCGCACAGGATGCCGATTGGCAGGTCGCTTGTGCGCAAAACACCCCCGCGGGCTACGAGGCTTTCCTGAAAAAATGGCCCAACAGCGCCTATGCTACCGATGCGCGCCGCTTCATCCGGCTTCAGCGAAAGGCTGAAAAACCGCCCATACAATGGACTCGATACGCCGGGATTGGAGGCACTGCTTTGGCAGCCAGCCTGCTGTTTGTTTGGCTGTTGAACCCGCCTGGCTGCACCACCACAGCATCATTCAATACACCCGCCGTAGCCACCGCCACTACCTTAGATACCAAAGACAACGTAACCGACCCACTGATGGGTATAATGGTGTTTGTCAAAGGCGGTACCTTTACCATGGGCTGTATGGACGGGCGCGACAGCGACTGCGTAGACGAAGAAAAACCCGCCCATGAAGTAACCCTGAGCAGCTTTTACATGGCCGAAACAGAAGTGACCCAAAAACAGTGGCGTGCGGTGATGGGCGATAATCCTTCTGATTTTAAAGGTTGCGACAATTGTCCTGTTGAACATGTGAGCTGGAACGACATTCAGGAATTTCTCCAAAAACTGAACGCCATGAGCAAAGGCGTTCGCTACCGCCTGCCCACCGAAGCAGAGTGGGAGTACGCCGCGCGGGGGGGCACCCGAAGCAGCCAGTACCTGTATGCCGGGAGCAATAATTTGGGAGCAGTAGCCTGGTTTAGTGACAATGCGAATGGCAAAACCCACCCTGTAAAGGGCCTTTCGCCCAACGAGCTGGGGCTGTACGACATGAGCGGCAACGTGTGGGAGTGGTGTGCCGATTGGTATGGCGATTACCCTTCAGGGCCGGTCAGTAACCCAATCGGGCCTGCATCGGGCTCGGACTGCGTGTTGCGCGGCGGCTCCTGGCTCGGCGGCGCCAGGGGCTGCCGCGTGTCGCGCCGCGGCGACTTCGACCCGGGCCTCCGCAGCAACGACGGCGGCTTCCGCGTCGCCTCGTCCCCCCAGTGAGGTGGTTTGTCCGCTCCGGCTATCGATTGAGCCAGGTGCGCGGAGGCGGCGGAGCTGAAGAAGGCTCTGAAGATGGTGTGAGCCTTGGTACGGCAAACAGGGTGTTAGTCATTTCCTTAACTGATGATGATCAACAAATGGCATAAAGCAAATCATTGCAATCGGCTCAGGTTCAAGTATACCTTTGTTTATGTGCTGAAAATCAGCGCTGATCTTGAACCAAATTGTACTGAAATGCATGTTTGTGAAGTGAATGACAAAAAAACGGCATCTGATTTTCTGCGGGTTCCGTTGCGGATTTATGCAGATGATCCGAACTGGATTCGTCCGCTGAACCGGGATATTAACAGCATTTTTGAACCACAACAAAATGAGGCGTTTCAACATGGCGAATGCGCCCGGTGGGTTCTTTATGACGCAAAAGGAGAGCTGGCAGGACGAATTGCCGCCTTCATTGATAGAAATACAGCCTACGCCAATCCACAGCCTACCGGCGGCGTTGGCTTTTTTGAATGTATACCAGACAAACAAACCGCGTTCCTCCTTTTTGACACGGCCAAGGCATGGCTGGAGCAAAGAGGTATGGAGGCTATGGATGGGCCGGTAAATTTTGGTGAGCGCGACTCATGGTGGGGTTTGCTGGTTGACGGTTTTCGTGATGTGCCTTATAAAATGAATTACAATCCGTCCTATTACAAGGATTTTTTTGAAGCATACGGATTCCGAGACTATTTCAGACAGTACTGCTTCACCATGCATATCGAAGATCCTGTTGATCCACTTTTCTATCGTCAGCACGATATTATAGCAAAGGATACTTCGTACAAAGCTGTTCATATTGACAAGAATCGGCTTGATCAGTTTGCCGATGACTTTTGTGCAATATTCAACAGCGCTTGGGAAGGACACAACAAAGGACGGTCGGTTGATAGCGCCTACATCCGGCGACTGTTTAGGAGAATGCGGCCGGTAATTGATGAGAATTTGATTTGGTATGTTTACCATAACGACAAACCGGTGGCGTTTTGGGTCAATTTACCTGACCTGAATGAGGCTGTTCGACATTTTAAAGGGCGATTTGGATGGATACAGCAATTGCAGCTGCTTGCATGGATCAAGTTTGGAAAATTTCGGCGCATCAACGGATTTGTATTTGGGGTGGTTCCAGAGCACCAATGCACTGGAGTCGTCGGTTTTCTAATCATAGAGGGGGCCCTGGTCATGAAAAAACTGGGGCGCTACACGGAATATGAAATGCAATGGCAAGGCGATTTTAACCCCAGAATGCTGCGTATTGGACGTACCCTGGGCAAACGAAATAGCCGCCTGTTGATCACCTACCGCTATCTGTTTGATCCCAACCAGCCATTTCGGCGGCATCCTGTTTTAAAAGCAAAGGACAAAGAAGCTGGTGTTGCCATGGAGTAGCCTCATAAAACCACACTCGGGATCATCGAAAAATAAATATTAAGTTTATTTCATAAGTAGTCGCTAAACGTCTATGCCTCTTCAGCGCAGCCACCTTAAGGTATTTGAGGATAAAGTGTTTGTAATAACCGGATCCAGCCAGGGAATTGGCAGGGAACTGGCCATGCAGCTAGCACAAAAGGGTGCCAAAATTGTGCTTAATGAGCGCAATGCGGCGAAGCTGGAAGAAGCCAGAGCGTTGATTGCCCTGTCGGGTGCAGATGTAATCGCGTGTGCAGGGGACGTAGGCGATCCGGATGCTTGCGAAAACCTTATCAACACAGCGTTGCGTGCCTACGGCCGGATTGATGTCTTAATCAATAATGCCGGAGTGGGCATACAGTGCCCGATGGAAAAACTTCAACCGGTGGTGTTGCGCAATGTTGTGGACACAAACCTGACAGGCAGCCTGTATTGCACCTATTTTGCATTGCCGCATATCAAACAGGAAAAGGGAAGTATCCTGTTCATTAGCAGCATTGCCGGCATACATGGAATCCCATCATCCAATGTTTACGCGGCAACAAAAATGGCGCTGACAGGCCTGGCGGAGTCGCTTCGACTGGAAACATTTTACAGCCGGGTACATGTTGGCATCGCATATCTCGGGTTTACGCAAAATAGCCCGGAGAAACAACACATTGGTCCGGATGGACGTCTGACACCTTGTCCGCAACGCGACCAGTCGCTGGTTAGCCCGGTAGACAAGGTGGCCAGGGGTATAATCCGGATGATTGAAAACCGACAGCACAAACGGGTATTCAGCAACCTGGGCAAGCTTTTGTATTATCTAAACAGGATGTCGCCGCGACTTACCAGCTGGGTATTAAGACACCAATTACACCGTTTTGCCAACCAATAAAAAACCATTTTTAACATTTAAATCTGCTCAAATGCCAACAAAACTAAAACCCAGGTTTACTAAAATAGCGGAAGACAGGCACCATTACAATGAACTCCGCCGGCTGGTAAACAGCAGGTTAAAGGAGTTGCCGCCCAACCGGTTATTAATCGCAAAAATCAGAGCCATTATTCTGATGCTGTTTTACTTTTCGCTGTATTTCTTGGCACTCCAACAGCAGGAATTAGTCGGACTATTTTACCTGCTGTATTTTTTGATGGGCATTACTGCGGTATTGATCTTTCTGAACGTTATCCACGAATCCTGTCATGGAAATTTGTTCAGATCTGCTTTTTGGAATAAAGTGTTTTATTCGTTTTTTGATGTTATGGGAATGAACAGCTACATCTGGGAAAAACGCCATAACCATCTGCATCATCATTTCCCCAATATCTCAGGATGGGATAGCGATATTGAACAAAGTGGTATTATCAAAATATATCCACATGAAGAAACCAGACCCATTCAACGATACCAGCACTGGTTTTTTGTTTTGCTGTACCCACTTTATCTGGTTAACTGGGTCATCGTTCGCGACTTCAAAGATTATCTTAACAACCATCAGATTGTCCGCAAAATTTGTGATGTCCCGTTCGCCGAGTGGATAAAGCTGCTGACATTTAAAGCATTTTTCTTCTTTTACGTTTTTTGGGTTCCCTGGAGGATAATGGACTTTTCCCTGGTGCAAAGTTTTACAGCGATGCTGATCATGTTGGGTGGCGCAGGAGTTTTTGCTTTGGCGGTGCTCTTGACCCCGCATGTAAACACAGGGAATGCCTTTCCTTTAACAGACGGAGAACTCGTGTCGTCCAACAGTTGGCTGGCACATCAGTTCATCACCACAAACGACGTTACAAGTGAAAATTTTATTACCCGAAACCTCATGGGTAATTTCAATTACCACGTCGCCCATCATCTTTTTCCAAATATCAGTTGTGTCTATGCCCCCGAAGTGACTGCCGTAATCCGCGAATATGCCCAAACGCACAACCTTCCATACCACGCATATCCATTCATGGAGGCCTTGAACAAACATTATGCCTTGTTGAAGTCCAATGCAGTTGGATGAAAATTGCCTGATTAACCCTTTAAATATTGCATTGAATGCTTGATTTTCAATTTGCTGACCTTCACTGTCATCCCAACCTCAAAACGTATGGACATTCGTTTGACGATAAAGCGCACAATAAGAAACAGGATCTTTGGTTTGTAGAAAAACCGAGCAGCTTGAAAAAGATACTAAAAGCTACGGCAGGAATCACACGTTTTAGCCAATGTGATTTCAGCACGATGGCCAGAGGAGGGAGCAAGCTGGCGGTGGTGTCCCTGTACCCATTTGAAAAAGGGTTTTTCATAAATGCAGCCGGGAAAGGTGCGATTTCTGCTGCTTTAAGTGATATGATCACAGGGATAGGTTACGCAAGGGTCAGACACATACAGCAACACCGCAATTATTTTGAAGACCTGTGCAGGGAATATGATTTTTTTATGGCAGGTAACAAAGAGAAGCAGATAGGCGATACAACCTATCGATGGAAACCTGCTGCAAACTGGCATGAAACCTCCGCTATTTTATCCCGTCAAAATGAAATTGCCGTAGTGCTTAGCATTGAGGGCGCACACGTGTTTAATACAGGACTGGAAGGGTATGGCCGGTCTACTGACGAAGATGAGGTAATCAGAAATGTGTACAGGGTGAAAAACTGGGAATATGCTCCGGTATTTATCACGTTTGCACACAATTTTAATAATGATCTGTGCGGACACTCACCGAGCCTGGATCCTTTGGGTACACTGGTAAACCAGAAAAAAAATCTCGGGAAAGGGTTCTCGCCGCTGGGTGAAAAAGTATTGGAATCGCTGCTGGACGATAGATCCGGTCGTAGAATTCTAATCGACCTCAAGCATATGAGCTTGTCTGCCAGAAAGGCATACTTTGCGTATATGCAAGTACACGACACCCAAAATAACATACCGGTCGTGGTCAGTCACGGTGCCGTTACAGGGGTTGGTTATAGTGGGAAATCGGCACTAAACCATCCAGCGAACCTGTTTAATCTGTCGGAAATTAATTTTTTTGACGAAGAAATTGTACAAATTGGACGTTCTAAAGGACTTTTTGCCATTCAACTGGACAGTCGCCGGATTGCCTCCAGGGAAGCACTTTCGCAAATTAGTAAAAATATTTTCTCCCCCAAAATACGTGAACAATCTGCTCGAATTGTCTGGAATCAAATCCAGCATGTTGCTGAGGTGCTCGATCGTGACGGCCAGTTTGCCTGGGGAACGGCGTGTATTGGGAGCGACTTCGATGGCACGATTAACCCGCTTAATGGCATTCTCACCACGGAAGATTTTCCGCTGATGGCAAAGAAGTTACTCCATTCAGCCAGCCAATATTTGCATCGAAAGCGATTGCGTTTACCTGAAAATCGAATGATTACCCCGGAAGAGGTTGTGGCGCGTTTTTGTATGGAAAACGTGGCTCACTTTTTAAAAATTAATTACTGAATTTTGTCTATGTTGTCAGGTAACCGTTATTTTTATGGAAGCCCCTGGTGGGTATTGAAAATGTTGATCCGCCACCGCCCGGACGGATGGGTCGGTTGGATTCGTGCTTTTAAGCTCCTCCTGGCCAGTTTGGCCATCTGGCCGGGTTTGTGGATTGAGAAAACCTTCCTTGGCAGAAAAATATGGAACCAGGCTGTTCCGCCAGAACCCATCATCATCCTCGGTCAGGCCAGAAGTGGTACAACGTTGTTATTTAAGCTTTTAAGTAGTAATTCCCGCTGGACATATATCGATGGAATGGATTTGTATTTTCCATATTGGCCTCCTGCCTTACGCCGTCTCATGACCGCACCACTTCAGTATTTAATTAAAATCCTTGGCATAAAAAAATTGCATTTCCACAACTATGACTTGCGTCTTTCAGACCCTTTGGAAGAAGACACGCAATACTGTTTCGGCTTGTCTCCATTTTCTGCTTATTGGGGCATTATTTGGGCAAAGCGGGCAGAAGAACTCATGAATGCCACCATACAATTCAAGGCCCCAAAAGATAAGGAGATTTGGAAAGCCGCCTATTTATATGGGCTCAAGCGCATCGCGTATTACCGTCCCAATCGCAAATTGGTATTGAAGAGCCCATCTTCAACCGGCAGAGTGGCTGCATTGCTCGAAATCTTTCCGGATGCAAAGTTCATTCACATATCAAGAAATCCAGCCGAGATTTTCAGATCGCTGGAGCAATTGGCCACCCAGGTATTATTTGCAAAATTTAGTATGCAAACGATCTCAAAATCCGAAATTAGGGAATTGCTGATTCAACACTATCAGTTGCTGGATGCTAACTTCCGCCGCGATAAACACCTGATTCCCAAATCCCAGCTTTGCGAAGTAACTTACAATGAAATCATGCAGGATTCCCTCGGCTCCATTCGCCGGATTTTTTCAGACCTGAAACTGGAGGGCTGGGCGTATTATGAGCCTGAACTGCAAATTGCCATTGAGAAAGAAGCCCGTTATGTGCCGAACAGTCAGGCCATACCAAACCACATCCAGGAACTGGTGGCAAACCACTTTCCAGAGAGTTGTCAGGAATGGGAGGAAATCAGCGCTAAACAAAAAAAATTTATGGTAAGCCCATCTCCGCTCTGATACGCGTGCCGCTTATTCGTTCTATGGACGCCTCAAAAAATTCCTGCTCTATGGTGTAACCCACTTCCCTGCCATAGGTGATGTTTACAATATTGGGGACAACCATTATCTCGTACATGCCCTGATACATAGGCGACAAATCCTTATGTATGTGATTTTTTACTTCCTCAATGGAAAACGGGTTTGATTCCTTCCAACCTTGGCAGTCTCTGATCATGATGCACACCTGCCCCGTTTTAGCTAATGCCCTTTCAAACAACGCCCTGTGACCCGCATGCCATGGTTGCCACCGCCCCAGCAGTTGAACGGTCTCTTTCCGCCAATCGAATTCAGGCCTCCGTTTGTTGTTTAAAATGTGTTCAACTATAAATTTCGACCATCGCTCTGCATCTTTTTCGGTTATCCTAAAATCGTATCTTTCCGGGGAAACAAAGAGACTATTGGTATCCTCAAATACACTATGATCAACGGTATCCAGCCAAACCATCCAATCTGCCTGGAAAATTTCACGCATTTGTGGCAATGGGGCAATGAAATCACAAATTGCATACTCGGTTTGAGCCGAATCTGACAGCTCCCGCATGCGGCTGCTCTGCCTGAGACGGCCCTCCTCACTGAAGTCCCAATCGTTGCAGGCTTTGCGAATTTTGTCGGCATTGAACCAACTTATGGTTTTGCCTGATGCTTGAATTCGGTTAACCATTTTTTCGGCAAGAACGGTTTTTCCCGAGCCCGAAAGACCCATCAATAAAATACGGATTGCCATTAGAATATGTGCTTTAGCAATGTTTTAATGTATCCGCAAATATACTGTGCGTGCCTAAAATAGGTTGACAAAAAAAGTCAATCAAAACATTGATCATTATACAACGTTCAAGTTTGGGGAAAGGGAGTGCCCCCGCCTCGGTTTGAGGTACGCAAAGGGTGCAAACAACGGCAACACCCGCCTACCAAATCCACCTTACCCCCACCTGAAACGTGGTTTTTACGCCAGCATCGGCATCAAGAACAGCCGCAGGGGTCAATTGATTGGCCGCTGCGGTTTTGTTAGGGAAATCGCCCAACATTAAGCCACAGCAAACTCTGATAAGGCCCGATCTGCCTCATTCAAATGGCCAATGACAATGTCGGTTTTGGGCACACCACGACGTACCAGTTCTTCAGACATTGAGCGATCTGTACGGTTTTCCTGAATCCAAATTTTTCCGTTGCGGATGTCAAAATGGAAAAGCACCCCAAAGCGGTATTCTTCCTTGTACCATCCCATGCGCAACAGTTGAAAATGGTTGCGTTGATAATCACAAAGGACTTCTACGGCAGGTCCTTGTGCGCTTCTGTTATATGTTTCGGCAAATTCTTCCAGGAGTGAGGTCAGTAAATCCTGGTACTTTTTTATGAGCTCTGCCATCGTACTATTGTTTTTGTGTTGAGATCAAAAGTGACTATATGTATACTCAAGCGTGAATGGAATGCGAAAAAACCTGTAGTATTGTGCCATGATTGAGCTTGATGAAGAAACAAAGTTGAAGTTGCGAAAGCTTCGCAAAAAAGAGCGGGATGTTCGCAGACATACGA
>Ga0247834_1002379_pt1 | contig 28506 bp, 15 predicted proteins | sample LaCruzMarch2015__8_FD_187118 | JGI IMG/M metagenome (GOLD analysis project Ga0247834, IMG submission 187118) | Freshwater microbial communities from meromictic Lake La Cruz, Castile-La Mancha, Spain - LaCruzMarch2015_12m | ecosystem: Environmental > Aquatic > Freshwater > Lake | place: Spain...
CAGTGCACGTTCGGCACCGTGATGTTGCGGCCCAGTGGCGAGCCGTGCAGGCCCGACACCCAGGCCTCCATCGACTGCGCCTCGATGCGGAAGTCCAGTTCTTCGGCCAGGTTCTCGGCGAAGTCGGCCACCACGTCCTTGGCCGAGAGCCGCCGGCCGGTCTTGGCGAACTCGGCCACCTGGGCGAAACGCTTAAGGATCTGTAGGTCCGCGGCCACCCGGCGGCGGATCCCCGGCCGCTGGATCTTGACGACGACGTCCTCGCCGGTGTGCAGGGTGGCGTAGTGCACCTGGGCTATTGATGCCGAGGCGAACGGCTCGTCGTCGAACGAGGCGAACAACTCCGCCGGGTCGGCGCCGAGTTCGGTCTTGAACAGTTTGTGCACCTCGGCGGTATTGGCCGGCGGCACCGAGTCGAGCAGGCTGCGGAACTCTTTGGACAGCTGCTCGCCGAACGCGCCCGGGCTGGAGGCGATGATCTGGCCGAACTTGACGTAGGTGGGGCCGAGGTCGGCGAACGCCTTCGGGACCTCGCGCAGCACCTTGTCACTCAGCGAGCCCTTGGTGGCGATCTTGGACAGCACCCGGGCGCCGGTCCGGGTGATCTGCCATCCGGTGGCGCCGACCCGGGCCGCCTCGATCGGCAGCGGCACCCGATCGAGCTTGGCGACCTGGCGATCCGTGGAACTCATGGTGGGTCATTGTGCCAGTCGGGGCTGGTGGACCACTAATTTCTGGGCGGGCGGGGGACGCCGGTCACACCGCGCCGGTAAGTGTGGCGCGGGTAGATTTGCCGACGTGCGCCCTTGGAGTTGAATTGTTAAGCGATTAAACAGTTGTCGTGTATAGCCGTTAAACTTATCCTTGTGAGGGCGAGGGAAGTGAATCGAAGTATTGAGCGACTCGGCGGGGTTCACGTCAGGACCGTGGGGTCGCACAGGCGTTACCGCGTAGTGCGAGACGGCGTCACTGCGAGTACTGCCGTGCCGCAGCACCCTGGCGATATCCCCACTGGAACGCTCCACAAGATTCAACGCGACCTCGAACCGGCGCTAGGGAAAGGATGGCTGATATGAGCTACATGGTGCTCGTCACACGCGACGGCGATAACTGGCTGGCGGACGTGCCGTCGGTGCCCGGCGCTCATACTTTCGCCCGTTCTTTAGAGGGGCTCGCCAGGTCGGTACACGAAGTAGTCGTCCTCATGGACGATCTGCCCGACGACGCCGCAGTAGAACTTGACTTCCACTTCGAGGTGGCCGACGAATCGGTGATCGAGGCCGAACGGCTGCGTCGGCTTCGGGTAGACATTCACCGCGCAGAAAGCGACTTGGTGGCCGCGACCGCGCGGCTTGCCGGCGACCTGTCTAAGTCGTATTCCGTTCGCGACACGGCGGCGATGCTCGGCGTGACGGCCGGACGTGTCTCGCAGATGACGAACCTGAACTCTTAAGACACCTCGAACGTTGCTCTGCTGCCGCGTAGATTTGCCGACGTGCAGGTGACCTCGGCGCAATCGACCGAACTGTTCGTCGGAGACCCCGATGCCCCGCTTCAGGTGGTCCGGGTGGGCTACACCGGCGATCCGGTGGCGGTCGTAATCACCGGGGACGGACTGAGCGGCGACTCGGGGGCGGCTGCGGTAGCCGACGGTGTGCTCGAGATCCCGGTGCGCGTCGCGGACCCGGTGCCAGGGCAACAGCGCGCGGCCCGGGTGCAGGCCGGATCGGCGGAGTTCGACTTCGAGTTCACCGTCGCCGAACCGGGTTGGACCATGCACATGATCAGCCACTTCCACTACGACCCGGTGTGGTGGAACACCCAGGGCGCCTACACCAGCGTGTGGATCGAGGACCCGCCCGGCCGATGCCGCCAACACAACGCCTTCGCGTTGGTGGCCGCGCACCTGGAGATGGCGCGGCGCGAACCGGTCTACAAGTTCGTCCTCGCCGAAGTCGACTACCTCAAGCCCTACTTCGACGCCCACCCCGAGGACCGCGCCGACCTACTGCGCTTCCTGGCCGAGGGCCGAATCGAGGTGATGGGCGGCACCTACAACGAACCCAACACCAACCTCACCGGGCCGGAGACGGCGATCCGAAACTTCGTCCACGGCATCGGCTTTCAGCGCGACGTGCTCGGGGCGGATCCGACCACCGCCTGGCAACTCGACGTGTTCGGCCACGACCCGCAGTTCCCCGGCATGGCCGCCGACGCCGGTCTGACGTCGTCGTCGTGGGCGCGTGGGCCGTATCACCAGTGGGGGCCGATGGCCGCCCACAAAGACGGACACAACGGAGATCCGCGGCGCATGCAGTTCCGCAGCGAGTTCGAGTGGATCGCCCCCTCGGGTGTGGGCCTGCTGACCCACTACATGCCGGCGCACTACGCCGGCGGGTGGTGGATGGACTCCTCGACGTCGCTGGCCGAGGCCGAGGACGCCACCTACACGTTGTTCCGCGAACTGAAGTCCGTGGCGCTGACCCGCAACGTGCTGCTTCCGGTCGGCACCGACTACACCCCGCCGAACGCCTGGGTCACCGACATCCACCACGACTGGAACTCCCGCTACACCTGGCCGCGGTTCGTTTGTGCGGTCCCCTCGGAGTTCTTCGCCGCCGTGCGCGCCGAACTTTCCGAGCGCGGGGACTCCGCCTCGCCGCAGACCCGCGACATGAACCCGATCTACACCGGCAAGGACGTCTCCTTCATCGACACCAAGCAGGCCAACCGCGCCGCGGAGGACGCCGTGCTCGGCGCCGAACGCTTCGCGGTGTTCGCCGCCCTGCTGGCCGGTGCGCGCTATCCCGAAGCTGCCCTGGCCAAGGCGTGGGTGCAGTTGGCCTGGGGAGCGCATCACGACGCCATCACCGGCAGCGAATCCGACCAGGTGTACCTCGATCTGCTCACCGGGTGGCGCGACGCCTGGGAGTTGGGCACCGCCGCGCGGGCCGGCGCACTGGAGGTGCTGTCCGGGGCGGTGGAAACCTCGGGCCGGTCGGTCGTGGTGTGGAACCCGTTGGCGCACAACCGAACCGACATTGTCACCGTGCACCTTGACACCCCGGTGGGTTCGGGTGTGCGGGTGCTCGACGCCGACGGCACCGAAGTGGCGGCGGTAGTCGCCGACGACGGCCACTCGGTGAGTTGGCGCGCCGACGACGTCGGATCGCTGGGGTGGCGAACCTACCGGCTCGCATCGAGTTCGCAGCCCTGCTGGTGGGAGCCCGTCGACGGCGTGGCGATCGCCAACGAGTTTCACCGACTGCGCGTCGACCCGGCCCGCGGCGGTGCCGTCGTCTCCCTGATCGAGAACGCCTCGGGCCGGGAGTGGATCGCCCCGAATGGTGCAGGCAACGAACTCGCCGTCTACACCGAACACCCGGCCCATCCCGATGCCGGCGAGGGGCCGTGGCACCTGCTGCCCAAAGGCCCGGTGCAGTGCTCCTCGGCCGCGGCGGCCTCGGTGCAGTGCTACCGCAGCGCCCTGGGCGAGCGGATCGAGGTGCGCGGCGCCATCGGTGAGGTGCTGCGCTACACCCAGACGCTGACGCTGTGGCACGGCATCGACCGGGTGGACTGCCGCACCGACATCGACGAGTTCACCGGCGCCGACCTCCTGGTGCGGTTGCGCTGGCCGTGCCCGGTGCCCGGTGCGCTGCCGGTCAGCGAGGTTGGCGACGCGGTGGTGGGCCGGGGCTTTGGCCTGATGCACGACCACTCCGGCGGGCAGGACCGCGCGGTCGACACCGCGGAACACCCGTGGACCCTGGACAACCCCGCCCACGGCTGGTTCGGACTGTCCTCGGCGGCGCGGATCCGGGTGGGGGACTCGACCCGGGCGGTGTCGGTGGCCGAAGTCATCGTGCCCACCGAGTCCGGCGCCGCCGACACCGCCCGCGACCTGATGGTCGCCCTGGTGCGCGCCGGGGTCACCGCCACCTGCAGCACCGCCGAGCACACCCGCTACGGCCACCTGGAGGTCGACTCCAACCTGCCCGATGCCCGTATCTCCGTGGGCATGCCTGAAGACAACGTGTTCACCGCGGCGGTGCTGGCCGCCGCCGACCCCGCCTACGCCGCCGAGGTGACGCGCCAACTCGCCGCCACCGGTACCGCGCGGGTGTTCATTCCGGCGGCGAGTTCCCTTGCCGCGGTGTGGATCCCCGACGCCGACCTTCGCGCGGTGCTGGCCCTGCCGGTGCTGATCGTCGCCGGCGACATCGACTCGGTGGTGGCCGACCTCGCCGACGCCGAGATACGCGTCGACCAACAAATCGCCGCCGACTGCGGGCCGTTCGAGTCGCGCACCGTCGCGCTGATCAACCGCGGCGTACCCGGCTTCGCCGTCGAACGCGACGGCACCCTGCACTCCTCGCTGATGCGCTCCTGCACCGGGTGGCCATCCGGGGTGTGGATCGACCCGCCGGCCCGCAAGGCACCGGACGGATCCAACTTCCAACTCCAGCACTGGAGTCATACCTTCGACTTCGCGCTGATATGCGGAGACGGGGACTGGCGGGCCGTCGAGATGCCCTCCCGCAGCGCGGAATTCAACCATCCACTCCTGGCCGTCGTCGTCGACGCGGGCGGCGGTGAACTGCCCGCCGAGGGTTCCCTGTTGCGCGTCGAACCGACCCGAACCGTGCAACTGGGTGCGTGCAAGGTCGCCGGCAACCCGACGGCCACCGGAAGTTCCGCCGAGGTCGATCACGCGTCCGTCACCCTGCGCCTGGTCGAAACCACCGGCGCCCCCACCGATGTCGCAATCACCAGTGCGGTCGCAGAGCTTTCCGAGGTGGTGGCCGTCGACCTGTTGGAGGAGCCACGGCTGACCGCCGGCCCACCACTGCGACTGCACGGCTATCAGATCGCCACGCTGGGCGCCCGACTCGAGACCACGGCGCTGGTCGACTCAGCCGGGGTGGCACTGGCCCCTGACGCCGAGGCCGCCCAGCCGCTGTACGCGCGCTACTGGCTGCACAATCGCGGCCCCGCGCCGCTGGGCGGACTTCCGGCCGTCGCCCATCTGCACCCCGAGGCGATCACCGCCGCCCCCGGCGAGACGGTGCACCTGCGTATGACCATGGCCAGCGACTGCAGCGACGCCACGTTGACCGGGGCGGTGCGGATGCGCAATCCATGGGAACCCGACGGCGAGATTGCCTTCGAACTACCCGCCCGTGGGCACCGCGCAGACGACATCGCCGTCACCGTGCCGGCTGATGCCGCACCCGGGCACTATCCGCTGCGTGCCGCACTGACCCTGTCCGGTGAGGTGCCCCCGGCCTGGCGACAGAGCGTCGAGGACATCTGCGTGATCACCGTCGGCGACCCGGGCGGTGCGCTGCTGCGCTTGGTCACCGACCCCGTCGATGTCGTCGTCACCCGCGGGCAGAGCGCCCGGATCGCCGTGACCGTCGGCACCGACGCCCGCGCCGATCTCGCGCTGGAAGCCCACCTGATCAGCCCGTGGGGCACCTGGGAGTGGATCGGCCCGGCGTCGCGCGGTGCGGTGCTGCCCGCCGGGGGCACCGTCGAAGTGGGCTTCGACGTGACCCCGCCACCGTGGACCACGCCCGGGTCGTGGTGGGCGCTGATCCGCATCGGCTGCGCCGGGCAGTTGCTCTACACGCCGGCGGTCGCGGTGAGCGTCCGATGAGTCTGGCCGCCACCGTGGACGGCGCCGCGGTGCTCATCGATGAGATCGACGCCCGCGAGGCCGCCCTGCGTGCCTCGCCGCAGGCCGACACCCTGCCGCGGCCAAACACCAGCGAAGGCCGGCAACTGCGGCGTTGGCTGACCCAACTGCTGGTGACCGAACGGGTGATCGCCCACCAGGCCCACGCCCTCGGCGTCACCGCCGCGTCGGCCCCGGCCGAGGCCGACGTGCTGCCGGACCTGAACGCGCGACTGGAGATCGGCAGCATCGCCACCGGGGCACTGTCGGACCCACTGGCGCGGGCGCTGTACGCACACGTCACCTCCGATGTCGACGTCGACGCCGCCACCGTCGCCGACTACCACCGGCGCAACCCGAACCGGTTCCCCGCCGACCCCGAGCCTGAGGTGGCCATCGCGGAAATGCTGCGCGGCGCGGCCCGCCGGCGCGCGTTCCGGCACTGGCTTGATCAGCGTCGCGCGGCCCTGGTGTGGCTGGCGCCGGGCTTTGAGCATCCCGGTGATCCGCGCCAGCCCGACAACGTCCACAGGCACTGATGAGCACCGCGCTAACCCGGCCAACTCTGGCCTTGGACATCGGCGGCACCAAGATCGCCGCCGGGCTCGTCGACGCTAAAGGTGTTGTGCTGCATACCAATCGGCAACCGACCCCGCGCAGCTCCGACCCCGACCAGGTGTGGGCCGCCGCCGAGCGGACCATCGCCGACGCACTGGCCGCCGCCGGGGGAGAGGTCAGTGGGGTGGGCATCTCCTCGGCCGGGCCGATCAGTCCCGCCGAGGGAACCATCAGCCCGGTCAACATCGGCGCCTGGCGCGGCTTCCCCGTCGTCGACCGGGTGGTGGCGGCGGTGCCCGGCGTGCCGGTGCGACTGGCCGGCGACGGGCTGTGCATGGCACTGGGCGAACACTGGCGCGGCGCCGGGCAGGGCGCGGCATTCATGCTGGGCATGGTGGTGTCCACCGGTATCGGCGGCGGCCTAGTGCTCGATGGTCAACCCTATGGCGGCCGCACCGGCAACGCCGGGCACGTCGGCCACGTCGTCGTCGACGTGAACGGACCGCCCTGCGCGTGCGGCGGACACGGCTGCGCCGAAGCCATCGCCAGCGGACCGAACCTGACCGCCTGGGCCCACGAACAGGGTTGGACCGGAACCGACGCCAAAGCCCTCGCCGAGGCCGCCGCGGCCGCGGATCCCGTCGCACTGCGGGCCTTCGATCGTGGCGCCGAGGCCATCGCGGCGATGATCGCCTCCGTCGCGGCGGTCTGCGATCTGGACCTGGTGGTCATCGGCGGCGGCGTGGCCAACGCCGGCCCAGTGCTCTTCGACCCCCTGCACACAGCGTTGCGCCGCTACGCGGCCTTGGACTTCATCGCCGGCCTGCGGGTAGTCCCGGCCGCGCTCGGTGGAGAGGCCGGCCTCGTCGGCGCCGCCGCCCTGCTGCGCACCACCCCCTAGCGCGAGCAGACACAAACTCGCACGTTTCGGGCGCCAGACGTGCGAGTTTGTGTCTGCTCGCGGGGGCTGAAGAGGTGTCCACAACGACGCAACGGGGTGGCTACCGAAGCCGTCGGGTACTGACCACGCTCGCCAGGATGAACGCTGATGCCGCCGAGATGATTTCTCGCGCCAACGGCGTGGTCACGACCGCAGACTTGCTGACGGTGATGACCCGCCAACAGTTGGACGTTGCTGTGCGCAGAGGTGGATTGATCCGGGTATGGCGCGGCGTTTACTCGGTCGAGCAGCCCGATCTACTGATGCGGCTGCGGGCGCTGGACCTTCTCATCGGCGGCAACGCGGTCGCGTGTCTGCACACCGCGGCGGCGCTGTACGGATTCGGCGTCGAGGACACGGGTGCGGTTCACGTCCTGGACCCGGGTTCCCGGCTGCGTTCCGGCGGCGGGCTCGTCGTGCATCAACGCGAAGGTGCCCCGCTACATGTGGTCACCGGTCGCCATGCAACATCTCCTGCGTGGACGGCCGTCGAGGTAGCCCGGCAGGTACGACGCCCACGGGCGCTGGCCACCCTTGATTCCGCACTGCACTCGGGATGGTGTTCGCCGGCCGACCTTGCGGCGACGATCGAGCGGCACCGGGGCAGACGCGGGATCGTCACCGTGCGGAACCTGCTCCCACTGGCCGACGGCCGCGCCGAGTCGGCGATGGAAAGCGAGGCTCGACTGGTCATGATTGACCACGGCCTGCCGCGCCCCGAACTGCAGCATCTGATCCGCGGTCGTCACGGGGAATGCTGGCGGGTGGATTACGCCTGGCCTCAGGTCCGGGTGGCGGCCGAGTACGAAAGCGTGGATTGGCATGTGGGTCGCGCGGAAATGCTGCGGGACAAGAAGCGCTTTGCCGGTGTGCAGGATGTTGGGTGGATCGTCATCCCCATCGTGGTGGACGACGTGCGTCGCCACCCGGCGCGTCTGTGCGAGCGCATACGGGGCCACTTGAACCGTGCCTCGCTGGCTTCCTGACGCCGAGCAGACACAAACTCGCACGTTTCGGGCGCCAAACGTGCGAGTTTGTGTCTGCTCGCGGGAGAAGCGGGCGGTGGATTTGGGGGGAGCGGCGCGCGCGCGTTACCCTTGGCCAGTTCCACCGAAGACCGTCGGTCACCACGCAAGTGGTTGAAAGTCCTGGACTTGTCCGGGCGGCCCACGCAGGAGGACGAGGCAGTCGCATTGCGGCTTTTTCACGCCCCGGCCCATCTGCGCCGGGGCGTTCGTCATTTCTCGGGCCTTCAGCGGTGGCGCACACGATAACCACCGAGGAGGCATGCATGGCCAAGGCTGACAAGGTCACCGCGGTCGCCGAGATCTCTGAGCAGTTCAAGTCCTCGACGGCCACCGTCATCACCGAGTATCGCGGTCTGACCGTGGCCAATCTGGCCGAACTGCGCCGTTCACTCGGCGGGGTCGCCACCTACACCGTCGCCAAGAACACGTTGATCAAACGTGCGGCGGCCGAAGCCGGGATCGAGGGCCTCGACGATCTGTTCGCCGGACCCACCGCGATCGCCTTCATCAACGGCGAGGCAGTCGACGCGGCCAAGGCGATCAAGAAGTTCGCCAAGGACAACAAGGCGCTCATCATCAAGGGCGGCTACATGGACGGTCACTCGCTGACCGTCGCAGAGGTTGAGAAGATCGCCGATCTCGAATCGCGCGAAGTGCTGCTGGCCAAGCTGGCCGGCGCCATGAAGGGCAACCAGGCCAAGGCAGTCGGCCTGTTCAACGCCCCACTGTCGCAGTTCGCCCGGCTCGCCGCAGCGCTGCAAGAGAAGAAGGCCGGCGAAACCGCCGCTTAAACCAATCGCATCAAACATTCACTGGAAAGGTCAATCACCATGGCAAAGCTCAACACCGACGAACTGCTCGACGCGTTCAAGGAAATGACCCTGCTCGAACTCTCGGAGTTCGTGAAGAAGTTCGAAGAGGTCTTTGAGGTCACCGCGGCCGCACCGGTCGCCGTCGCCGCCGCCGGCGGTGGCGGAGCCGGCCCGGCCGCCGAGGCCGCCGAGGAGCAGTCCGAGTTCGACGTCATCCTCGAGGCTGCCGGCGAGAAGAAGATCGGCGTGATCAAGGTCGTCCGCGAGATCGTCTCGGGCCTGGGCCTCAAAGAGGCCAAGGACCTCGTCGACGGCGCACCCAAGGCGCTGCTCGAGAAGGCCACCAAGGAGGCCGCCGAGGACGCCAAGGCCAAGCTCGAGGCCGCCGGCGCCACGGTCACCGTCAAGTAGCACCGTCGACGCCGGGAAACCGGCGCGAAAATCCCCCGCGAGCCCGCCGGTTCGCGGGGGATTTTCGTTTGGCGACAAACGCGAATAGGCCTGCAGACTGTGCGCTACAGTGACTCAAACCACAGGCGGTGACCCGTGGTGACATCGTGTTGGCGGAAGGATCGCGCGTGGGCATCAGCATCCAGGTCGAGGGACTGTCCAAATCATTCGGGTCTGCGAAGATCTGGGAGGACGTCACCCTCGACATTCCGGCCGGCGAGGTCAGCGTTCTGCTCGGACCGTCCGGTACCGGCAAATCGGTGTTCCTGAAATCGCTGATCGGCCTGCTGCGGCCCGAACGCGGCAAGATCATCGTCGACGGCACCAACATCATCGAATGCTCGTCCAAAGAGCTCTACGAGATCCGCACCCTGTTCGGCGTGATGTTCCAGGACGGCGCGCTGTTCGGATCGATGAACATCTTCGACAACACCGCCTTCCCGTTGCGTGAGCACACGAAGAAGAAGGAAAGCGAGATCCGCGAGATTGTCATGGAGAAGCTCGGGATGGTGGGCTTGATCGGTGACGAGAACAAGTTCCCCGGCGAGATCTCCGGCGGCATGAAGAAGCGCGCCGGCCTGGCCCGCTCGCTGGTGCTCGACCCCAAGATCATTCTCTGCGACGAGCCCGACTCCGGTCTGGATCCGGTGCGCACCGCCTACCTGAGCCAGTTGCTCATCGACATCAACGCCCAAATCGACGCGACGATCCTGATCGTGACGCACAACATCAACATCGCCCGGACCGTGCCCGACAACATGGGCATGCTGTTCCGCAAGCATTTGGTGATGTTTGGGCCCCGCGAGGTGCTGCTGACCAGTGAGGAACCAGTCGTCAAGCAGTTCCTCAACGGCCGGCGCCTCGGCCCGATCGGTATGTCCGAGGAGAAGGACGAGTCGACGATGGCCGAAGAGCAGGCCATGATGGACGCCGGGCACACCGACGGCGGCGCCGACGAACTGGTCGGAGTGCCGCCGCAACTGGTCGCCACCCCGGGCATGCCGGATCGCCAAGCCGTCCACCGTCGCCAGGCGCGGGTGCGCCAGATTCTGCACACCCTGCCGCCGGCGGCTCAGGCGGCCATCCTCGACGACCTCGAGGGCACCCACCGTTTGCCGACGGCCGAGTTCGCCGGCGAAGGTGCGCACGCGGTTCGCTACGACGGCTGACACGTCGAAATCATCGGGACGCTGCTGACCGTTTCCTGACTACCCGTTACGGGTTATCGTCAAGGAAACAATTAGGCCCGGAGTGCAAGACGTGGAGAACGAGCCAGACAACGATGCGGTGCGTCCACCGCATCCAGACAATGCCGATGACGCGAGCAGTCCTGCCGCGTCGACAACTCGCGGGGCCATCCGCACGCAGGAGCCGGGAGTCACCCGGCCACGCCCGGCCACCGTCGCCGAGGCGCGAGCACGGGACAAGGCGCGCAAGGCGCGCGAAGTCGCCGAACGATTCGCCGCCGAACAGGTCGCCAACGCAGAGCGGAAACGCATCCAGAACAGGAAGACCCTGATGGGGGCGGTGGCCGTGGTCGGGGTGGTCGGGGTGGTGGCGCTGGGATATCAGGCGTTCAAGGCCACCCCGGAGGTCACGGCCAGCTGTGTGGACGAGAACAACGTGGTGGTTTCGGACAGTTATTGCGGTTCGGGGAGCCCGGGCATCGGTGGTGTTTTCATTTTTGCGGGTGCGCCCTACCGCTACTACTACGGCGGTGCGACCGGCGGCGTGGGTACCGTCGCCACCGGCGGGACCCTGACACAGCCCCGCGGCACCGTCGCCAAGACCAAGTCCGGATCGTCGATCAGTCGTGGCGGCTTTGGGTCCTCCAGTGTGGGCAGTGCGGGCGGCTGAATGCGTCGGGAACACAGGGCTCCCCGGCCGGGTTGGGAGCAGATCGTCGCCGCCCAGGGCATGTGCTTCGACGAACCCGCCCGCTACGCCGACGGCTCGATTCGCCCCTACTGGGACGAGTCTGTGCACTACGTGTTCGACATGGACGAGGTGCTGTCGATGGAGGCCAGCGTCGAGGTCCTGCACTCGATGTGCCTGGAGGCGGTCGAGCATGTGGTGCTCACCGAACGGTTCGCAGACTTCGGGCTGCCGGAGTGGTGCTGGGAGCCCATCGCGAAGTCTTGGCGGCGCAGCGACCCGCACATCTACGGCAGATTCGATTTGCGCTACGACGGAAAGCGCCCTCCGGTCTTGCTGGAGTACAACGCAGACACCCCGACCACGTTGCTCGAGGCCGCGATTTTGCAGTGGCACTGGAAAACCGCCGTCTTCCCCGCCGACGACCAATGGAACTCACTGCACGAACGCCTCGTCGAGCGCTGGCAGGAAATCCGGCTGAGGCTGGCCGGTGAGGAAGTCCATTTCACGTGGTCGTCGGCCGATATGACGGGCGAGGACAACGTGACGCTGGCCTACATGCAGGAATGCGCGGCCGAAGCAGGCCTGAACACGGTGGCCCTGGCGATCGAGCAACTCGGGTATGACAGTGACCTCGACCGCTTCGTCGATCTCGAGGAGGCGCCGGTCTCGTCGGTGTTCAAGCTCTACCCGTGGGAGTGGGTGCTCGACGACGAATTCGGCCGCCGCGCAGTGGATCTGCTGCCCGAAACGATGTGGGTGGAGCCGCTATGGAAGACGCTGCTGAGCAATAAGGCGATCCTGGCGGTGCTGTGGCAGATGTATCCCGGGCACCCGAACCTGCTACCGGCCTACCTCGACGAACCGCACGAGCTCGTCGATTATCTGCGCAAACCCAAGCTCGGCCGCGAAGGCTCAAACATCACCGTCGCGGTTCCCGGCTACCAGATGGAGACCGGCGGCGTCTACGGGGCGGAAGGCTACGTGTATCAGTTGTTCGACCCGCTACCGCAATTCGATGACATGCATCCGTGCTTGGGAGCGTGGATGGTCGGCGACGAGTCGGCCGGCCTGGGCATCCGCGAGAGTCCCGGCCTGATCACCGACAACATCTCAGCCTTTGTGCCACACCGCATCGAGTTATGAAACGAGAGGGAGTTGCGATGCTGGCTGCTGCTCTGGAGCCCGGATACTGGTCGACCGTCGGTCAAGGCGTCTCGGCCATCGCGCTGTACACGATTGTCGGGGTGGCCCTGGTGGTGCTGGGCTTTTTCGTCATCGACTGGACCACACCGGGGCCGCTGCGGACGCTGGTGATGGCCGGCCGGCCGAACGCGGCCGCGATCGCCGCCGCCGGAGTGGTGTCCATCGCACTGATCGTTGTCCTGACCATCTACTCCTCGTCGGGAGACCTCATCCAGGGACTCTTGGGAACGCTGGTCTTCGGCGTTCTCGGCCTCGTCGGCCAGGCACTCTGCGTGCGGCTGATCGGACTGGTCACCGGGATCGACATCGGCCGGGTGCTGGCGGCGGAGCGCTTCGTCCCCGAAGTGCTGGTCGTTGTCGCCGCATATATCGCTTTCGGCCTCATCATCGGGATCGCCATCCTGTAGCGACGCACGCCGTCCACTGACCATTTGATGACGGGGCGGCGCCGATGGGCTAATACGGTGCTCGGTGGCCCGCGGTCGCGGTACTGTTTGCCGGTTGGCTAACGGAAGGCGTCGTTTCATGGGTGATCGTCGGGCTTTGCTGGGCACGGGAGCGGTGATCGTCGGGGTGGGGTCGGCCTTGATCTCCGGTGCCGGGGTTGCTGTCGCTGATACCGCTGAATCTGACGCGGGTGCCGGATCGTCGGCTGCTCGGGCTGATGCGTCGGCCCCGGCGAGGACCGCACCGCGTCGCGCGACCGGCGCAGCGACGGGCGCGACCAGCGAACCGGCCGCCGAGGGTGAATCGGCTGCGCGGCCCGCTCCCACGGCCTCTCGCACGACTGTGCGGGCGGGTGCCGATCGGTCGCGTCGTGCGGCGCGGAACACGTCGTCGGCGGCCCGGGCTGAGGTGCCGGCGGTGGTCAGTGAGCCGGCGCTGAGCCCGGTCGAGTTCGACGCCCCGAGTCTGCCTGCCGCCGCCCTTCCGGCCGCCGCGCAGGTTGCTGCTCCGGCCGCGGTGGTGGGTGCGCAGCGAACGCCAGTCACGCAGACCCTCGCAGCGGCGACTCGGGCGGGGGCCTTGCCGGCGGCGTATGTTCCGCGGCCGGCGTCGGCGCCGGCGGTGGCGTTGTTGGCCGGTGTGATGTCTGCTTTGGGGTGGCGTCCGGGCGCTGATGTGGTGACGGCGTTTCCGGCGGTGGCCCCGGTGGCGAGTACTCGCCAGGGTGTGACCGCTGCGGCGGTGATTGGTACGCCGGTGGTGGCGGCGGCGCCGCCGGATCCCACGGCGTTCGAGGTCGCGGCCGCCGCGGTGGATCCGTTGTTGCCGGGGGCTAGCAATGGTGTGACGGGTGTGCAGGTGGGGCATTCGCGTCTGGAGATTCCGGGTGCGTTCATCGGTAATACGGTGGCTGCGGATTGGTATTTCCCGACGCAGGCTGACGGCACCATCGATGCTCAGGGTGTCATCTGGTTGCAGCATGGTTTCGGGGCGAGCAATACGTTCTATTCGGCGTTGGCCACCGATCTGGCGCAGCGGACAAACAGCATTGTGGTGGCTCCGACGTTGTCGTCGATTCCGTTCCCGTTCTCCGGTGGCTGCCTGATTTGTTCGACCTCTCAGCAGGCTGTGGCGGATGTGTTCCTTGACCCGGATCGCTCTGCGTTGGTGACCAGTGCCCAGGATGCCGGTTACACCGGGGATGTTTCCGACTTGCTCGGCGCATTTGTGCTCTCCGGGCATTCCGCCGGCGGCGGGTTCGCGACCGCGACGGCCGCCGACTATGTCAGCGAAGGTGACGAACTGCTGGGTGTGGTGATGTTCGACGGTGTCTCCAACGGCACCTTCGACGGCTCCTTCGATGCCCAGATCACGGCACTGGACACCGCCGACATCCCGATCTATCAGATCGCCGCACCCGCACAGGCCTTCAACCTCTTCGGTGCGACGACGAATGCGCTCCTGGCGGCCCGACCGGATCAGTACAACGGCGCGGTGCTGGTGGGTGGCTCGCATGTGGATTCGATGCTGGGCACCAATCCGCTGATCGACTTCGCCGCCCAGTTGGTCACCAGGTTCTCCCCGGCCGGCAGCACCGAGGCCGTTTACAACCTGAGCAACGGCTGGATCAACGACCTCTATGTCGGTGCGACACCGCAGGCGCCGCAGTACGGCCTGTATTCGGCCGCCAACGGGCAGATCATCATGGGTCCCACCGCCGCGGTCAGCCTGCCCACCACGTTCGCCAACAACCTTTCGCCGCTGGACACCGTGCTCAAAGACGTGTTCGATGCCGTCGGGTCGCTCTTCGGCCTGACCCCCGTCCCGGTGGTCAACAACGGGGACAACGGCGTCATCGCGTTCGTCGCCCCGCCGTTGTCCAACGGGGTGACCGGCGTGCGGACCGGGTCGTCGGCGTTGCTGATTCCCTCCGGGGAAAACGGGTATAGCGCCCCCGCCGCCTGGTATTTCCCGACCCAGGCTGACGGCTCGGTGCAAGCCAACGGCGTCATCTGGCTGCAGCACGGCTTCCTGGGTTTCAACGCCTGGTACTCCGATATGGCGCAGGCTTTGGCGCAGGAGACCAACAGCATCGTGGTGGCGCCCGATATTTTCTGGTTCGATCCCGCGTTCTCCGGCGTAGCGGCCGCCGAGATGTTCCTCGGCGACCGGGCCGCACTGAACGTCAGCGCCAACGCGGCCGGCTACGAAGGCGTGCTGCCGCAGACGTTCATCCTCACCGGGCATTCCGCGGGCGGCCGGTTCGCGACGGCGGCGGGAGCGACATTCGTTGATACCCCTGACGCCGTGGTGGCCGATCTGCTCGGTGTGGTGATGTTCGACGGTGTGTCACGCCCGCCGGTGTTCAACGAGCAACTTCAGACGCTGATCGAGGCCGGGATCCCGGACTACCAAATCGCCGCCCCGCCGCAAAGCTGGAACGCCTGGGGCGTGGCCACCGAAGCGATGCTGGAGGAGTACCCGGATCAGTTCTTCGGCGTGCAGATCGACGCCGGCTCGCACACCGACGTCATCGGCGGCAACTCGCTGTTCGGCTGGCTCGGCGAGATCGGTAGCGACCTCATCGTCCGGCCGTCCCCGCCCGGGGGCAAGGCCGCGGTGCGCACCTTCGCCACCGGCTGGGTCAACGACCTCTACAACGGGACGGGTCCGACTGATCCGGTTTACGGCATCTACGGTCCGAACTACGTTGCCCCGACCCCCTACGATCCGGCCGGATACAACCAGCCGATCGTGATGGGCGAGGCCGGATCGACCACGCTGCCGGCGCCACCGCCGGTGGACCTCAACGAGTACGCGGGCAAATGGTACGAACAGGGCAGCGTACGAATGTTCTTCTCGATCGGTCTGGTGAACACCACGGCGACCTACACCCCGCTGCCCGACGGCAACGTGAAGGTGGAGAACTTCGGCCAGTACTTCGGTCCCAACGGTCCGGCAGTCACCATCGAGGGCGCGGCAGCGCCGGTTAACGCCTTCAACACCCGGCTCAATGTTGGCTTCGGCGGACTCTTCGGCCCCGCTGAACCCAACACCGACGAGCCGGGCAACTACTGGATCCTCGATTACGCGCCCGATTACACCTGGGCGATCGTCGGCGACCCGAACGGCACGGCCGGCTACATCCTGACCCGCGAACAGGAGATCAGTGACCCCGATTACGACGCGCTGGTGGCCCGGGCCTATGAGCTAGGTGTCAAGCGCACCATCATCCGCACCCGGCAGTTCCCGGATCCGGCCCCGGCCGGCGTCCTTCCCGGCCCGGGCACCCTGCCGGCCACGATCAGGGTCTGAAGCAGTCCGTAACGAAGGGTTTCGTAGCAATGGGTAAACGTCGGGCTTTGTTGGGCACGGGCGCGGTTGTCGTCGGGGTGGGGTCGGCCTTGATCTCCGGTGCCGGGGTTGCTGTCGCTGATACCGCTGAATCTGACGCGGGTGCCGGATCGTCGGCTGCTCGGGCTGATGCGTCGGCCCCGGCGAGGACCGCACCGCGTCGCGCGACCGGCGCAGCGACGGGCGCGACCAGCGAACCGGCCGCCGAGGGTGAATCGGCTGCGCGGCCCGCTCCCACGGCCTCTCGCACGACTGTGCGGGCGGGTGCCGATCGGTCGCGTCGTGCGGCGCGGAACACGTCGTCGGCGGCCCGGGCTGAGGTGCCGGCGGTGGTCAGTGAGCCGGCGCTGAGCCCGGTCGAGTTCGACGCCCCGAGTCTGCCTGCCGCCGCCCTTCCGGCCGCCGCGCAGGTTGCTGCTCCGGCCGCGGTGGTGGGTGCGCAGCGAACGCCAGTCACGCAGACCCTCGCAGCGGCGACTCGGGCGGGGGCCTTGCCGGCGGCGTATGTTCCGCGGCCGGCGTCGGCGCCGGCGGTGGCGTTGTTGGCCGGTGTGATGTCTGCTTTGGGGTGGCGTCCGGGCGCTGATGTGGTGACGGCGTTTCCGGCGGTGGCCCCGGTGGCGAGTACTCGCCAGGGTGTGACCGCTGCGGCGGTGATTGGTACGCCGGTGGTGGCGGCGGCGCCGCCGGATCCCACGGCGTTCGAGGTCGCGGCCGCCGCGGTGGATCCGTTGTTGCCGGGGGCTAGCAATGGTGTGACGGGTGTGCAGGTGGGGCATTCGCGTCTGGAGATTCCGGGTGCGTTCATCGGTAATACGGTGGCTGCGGATTGGTATTTCCCGACGCAGGCTGACGGCACCATCGATGCTCAGGGTGTCATCTGGTTGCAGCATGGTTTCGGGGCGAGCAATACGTTCTATTCGGCGTTGGCCACCGATCTGGCGCAGCGGACAAACAGCATTGTGGTGGCTCCGACGTTGTCGTCGATTCCGTTCCCGTTCTCCGGTGGCTGCCTGATTTGTTCGACCTCTCAGCAGGCTGTGGCGGATGTGTTCCTTGACCCGGATCGCTCTGCGTTGGTGACCAGTGCCCAGGATGCCGGTTACACCGGGGATGTTTCCGACTTGCTCGGCGCATTTGTGCTCTCCGGGCATTCCGCCGGCGGCGGGTTCGCGACCGCGACGGCCGCCGACTACGTCGGCGAAGGCTCCGATCTTCAAGACGCCAACCTCAAGGGTGTGGTGATGTTCGACGGTGTCTCCAACGGCACCTTCGACGGCTCCTTCGATGCCCAGATCGCGACCCTGGACGACGCCGACATCCCCATCCCGGTTTATCAGATCGCCGCGCCCGCGCAGGCGTGGAATAACTTCGGCGCCACCACCAACCAGTTGCTGGCCGCCCGGCCCGGCGTGTTCAGCGGTGCTGTACTGGTCGGGGGATCGCACGTCGACTCGATGCTCGGGGTCAACCCGGTCATCGATTTTGTCCTGCAGTTGGTCACCGGGTTCTCCCCGGCCGGCAGCACTGCGGCCGTTTACAACCTGAGCAACGGATGGATCAACGACCTCTATGTCGGTGCGACACCGCAGGCGCCGCAGTACGGCCTGTATTCGGCCGCCAACGAGCAGATCATCACGGGCGGCACCGCCGCGGTCAGCCTGCCCACCACGTTCGCCAACAATCTTTCGCCGCTGGACACCGTGCTCAAAGACGTGGTCGACGCCGTCGGGTCGCTCTTCGGCCTGACCCCGACGCCGCCTGTCAACACCGGGCCAAACGGCGTGGACGGCTACGTGAAACCGCCGCTGTCCAACGGGGTCACTGGAGTGCGGACCGGGTCGTCCACACTGCTCATTCCCGCCGGGGACAACGGAGTCAGCGGCCTCGCAAGCTGGTACTTCCCGACCCAGGCCGACGGCTCGGTGCAGGCGAACGGCATCATCTGGCTGCAGCACGGTAGTAGTCGGGGCCTGCAGGTGCCGTTGAACTTGGCGTACACGGCCTTAGCGCTGGCGCTGGCACAGGAGACCAACAGCATCGTGGTGGCCCCCGCCGACTATGGCACTCCGTTCGACCGGGACGCCGCCGCCACGATGTTCCTCGGCGACCGCTCCGAGCTGAACGTCAGCGCCAACGCGGCCGGCTTCGAAGGGACGCTGCCGCAGACGTTCATCCTCACCGGGCATTCCGCGGGCGGCGGGTTCGCCACCGCGGTCGGCGCCAACACCATCCTCAACGGCGCCGCCGAGGACCTCCTCGGTGTGGTGATGTTCGACGGCTTCTCGCGCCCCCCGGCTTTCACCGAACAGTTGCAGGCGCTGGACGACGCCGGCATCCCCGTTTATCAGATCGCCGCCCCGCCGCAAAGCCCGGGGAACGCCTGGGGTCTGGCCACCGAGGCAATGTTGGACGTGTACGCGGGTCAGTTCTTCGGTGTGCAGATCGACGCCGGCTCGCACAACGACTCACTCGGCGGCACCGATTTCCTCGCCTATCTGGCCAACGAGATCATTCCGTTCATCGGTTACCGGCCGTCCCCGCCCGGGGCCAAGGCCGCGGTGCGCACCTTCGCCACCGGCTGGATCAACGACCTCTACGCCGGCAAGGGCCCGACCGATCCGGCCTACGGCATTTACGGTGTCCCCAACGACGGCACCTACGTGCCCAACCGGGCCATCGTGATGGGCGAGGCCGGGGCGACCACGCTGCCCGCGCCGCCGCCGGTGGTGGTCGACGCGAGCCTGCCCCCGAGCCAGAACTACCTGGGAACCTGGTACGAGCAGGGTAGCGTCCGACAGTTCTTCTCCCTCGGCCTGGTGAACACCACCGCGACCTACAGCCTCAACGACAATGGGTCGATCAAGGTGGAGAACTCCGGCAACTACTTCTTCAACGATGGCCCGCAGTCCTCCATCACCGGGTCGGCCGTCTCGGTCAACCCGGTCTACAACACCCGCCTGCAGGTGGGCTTCTTCTTCTTCCAGCCCAACCCCGACGAACCGGCCGCAGAACCCGGTAACTACTGGATCCTGGACTACGCGCCGGACTACTCCTGGGCCATCGTCGGCGACCCGAATGGCACCTCGGGGTACATCCTGACCCGCGACAAGATCGTCGACGAGGACTTCTACAACGTCCTGGTCGACCGGGCCTACCAACTCGGCGTGAATCGCACGATCATCCGCACCCAGCAGTTCCCGGATCCGGCCCCGGCGGGCGTGCTGCCCGGCCCGGCCACCCTGCCGGCCACGATTCGACTCTGAACGGCCTGGAATTTAGCCGCGCAAAACGCCGCGTTTTCCCTTGACGGGAGGCGCGGGGTGGTTCACTCTGTGTTGGAACGTGCGTGGGGTTTGAACGTGCGAGCGCGGGTCCGCGCCAGCATGCGCAATTTGAGGTCGGCGCGGTTGTGCGCTATTGTTGATCTTTGCGCTGGTCTCCTCCTGCCCACCCCTATCGCACCCTGACATCGTGGTCCTGGTCTGAGTTAATTTGCCCAAGCTCAGTGACCCCTCACGTGTCGTGCGCTCTGGCGGACCCGGGTAGGTCAGGACCGGCCGAAAACGCAGATGAGCGGCCATAAGGCCCGGCGAACGCCGGTCGCCAGCAGTCCGCATGAAGTGCCGGAAGGAATGCATCTTGGCAGTCTCCAGCCAAAGCAAATCGACCACCAGTTCTTCGAACTCGGTTCCGGGGGCGCCGAACCGAATCTCCTTCGCCAAACTTCGCGAACCGCTCGAGGTGCCCGGCCTGCTGGACGTGCAGACCGATTCCTTCGACTGGCTGATCGGCGCGCCGCGGTGGCGTGAGATCGCCAAGGCGCGTGGCGACGTCGACCCCAAGAGCGGCCTGGAAGAGGTCCTCGAGGAACTGTCGCCGATCGAGGACTTCTCCGGCTCGATGTCCCTGAGCTTCACCGACCCGCGCTTCGACGAGGTCAAGGCACCCGAGGCCGAGTGCAAAGACAAGGACATGACGTACGCGGCCCCGCTGTTCGTGACGGCCGAGTTCATCAACAACAACACCGGCGAGATCAAGAGCCAGACCGTCTTCATGGGCGACTTCCCGATGATGACCGAAAAAGGCACCTTCATCATCAACGGCACCGAGCGCGTGGTGGTCAGCCAGTTGGTGCGCTCCCCGGGCGTCTACTTCGACAAGTCCAGGGACAAGGCCACCGACAACGTCATCACCAGCGTCAAGGTGATTCCGGGCCGCGGCGCCTGGCTGGAGTTCGACGTCGACAAGCGCGCCACCGTCGGCGTGCGCATCGACCGCAAGCGCCGGCAGCCGGTCACCGTGCTGCTCAAGGCCCTCGGCTGGACGAGCGAGAAGATCCGGGAGCGGTTCGGCTTCTCCGAGATCATGATGGCCACGCTGGAGCGCGACACCGCCGCCGGCCCCGACGAGGCGCTGCTGGAGATCTACCGCAAGCTGCGCCCGGGCGAGCCGCCGACCAAGGAGTCCGCGCAGACCCTGCTGGAGAACCTGTTCTTCAAAGAGAAGCGTTACGACCTGGCCCGGGTGGGCCGCTACAAGGTCAACAAGAAGCTGGGCCTGAACTTCGGCAAGCCGATCACCAACTCGACCCTGACCGAAGATGACATCGTCGCGACGATCGAGTACCTGGTGCGCCTGCACGAGACGCCCGAGGGCCAGACGTCGATGATGACCGCCCCCGGTGGCGTCGAGGTTCCCGTCGATGTCGATGACATCGACCACTTCGGCAACCGTCGACTGCGCACGGTGGGTGAGCTGATCCAGAACCAGATCCGGGTCGGTTTATCCCGCATGGAGCGGGTCGTCCGGGAACGGATGACCACCCAGGACGTCGAGGCGATCACGCCGCAGACCCTGATCAACATCCGTCCCGTCGTGGCGGCCATCAAGGAGTTCTTCGGCACCAGCCAGCTGAGCCAGTTCATGGACCAGAACAACCCGCTGTCGGGCCTGACCCACAAGCGTCGCCTGTCGGCGCTGGGCCCCGGTGGTCTGTCCCGTGAGCGGGCCGGCCTGGAGGTCCGCGACGTGCACTCCAGTCACTACGGCCGGATGTGTCCGATCGAGACTCCCGAGGGCCCCAACATCGGCCTGATCGGTTCGCTGTCGGTGTACGCGCGGGTCAACCCGTTCGGTTTCATCGAGACGCCGTACCGCAAGGTCGTCGGTGGTGTCGTCACCGACGAGATCCACTACCTGACCGCCGACGAGGAGGACCGCCACGTCGTGGCGCAGGCCAACTCGCCGACCGACGCGAAGGGCAAGTTCACCGAGCCCCGCGTGCTGGTGCGTCGCAAGGGCGGCGAGGTCGAGAACGTCACGCCCGCCGAGGTGGACTTCATGGATGTCTCGCCGCGCCAGATGGTTTCGGTGGCCACCGCGATGATCCCGTTCCTCGAGCACGACGACGCCAACCGTGCCCTGATGGGTGCCAACATGCAGCGCCAGGCGGTTCCGCTGGTGCGCAGCGAGGCGCCACTGGTGGGCACCGGTATGGAACTGCGTGCTGCGATCGACGCCGGCGATGTCGTTATTGCGACGAAAGCCGGTGTGGTGGAAGAGGTTTCGGCTGACTACGTCACCGTTATGGCTGACGACGGCACCCGGCACAGTTACCCGATGCGCAAGTTCAACCGGTCCAATCACGGCACCTGCGCCAACCAGCGTCCGATCGTGGACGCCGGTCAGCGGGTGGAGTCCGGCCAGGTGATCGCCGACGGCCCCTGCACCGAGAACGGTGAGATGGCGCTCGGCAAGAACCTGCTCGTGGCGATCATGCCGTGGGAGGGACACAACTACGAGGACGCGATCATCCTCTCCAGCCGGTTGGTTGAGGAGGACGTGCTCACCTCGATTCACATCGAGGAGCACGAGGTCGACGCCCGCGACACCAAGCTGGGCGCCGAGGAGATCACCCGGGACATCCCGAACGTCTCCGATGAGGTGCTGGCAGATCTCGACGAGCGCGGCATCGTGCGCATCGGCGCCGAGGTCCGCGACGGTGACGTCCTGGTCGGCAAGGTCACCCCGAAGGGCGAAACCGAGCTGACCCCCGAGGAGCGGCTGCTGCGGGCGATCTTCGGTGAGAAGGCCCGCGAGGTCCGCGACACCTCGCTGAAGGTGCCGCACGGCGAGTCCGGCAAGGTCATCGGAATCCGGGTGTTCTCCCGCGAGGACGACGACGAGTTGCCCGCCGGCGTCAACGAACTGGTCCGCGTCTATGTCGCCCAGAAGCGCAAGATCTCCGACGGCGACAAGCTCGCCGGCCGGCACGGCAACAAGGGCGTGATCGGCAAGATCCTGGCGGCCGAGGACATGCCGTTCCTGACCGACGGCACCCCGGTGGACATCATCCTCAACACCCACGGTGTGCCGCGACGGATGAACATCGGCCAGATCCTCGAGACACACCTGGGCTGGGTCGCCAAGACCGGCTGGAAGGTGGACGGCAAGCCCGAGTGGGCGGCGAATCTGCCCGCCGACATGCTCGAGTCCGGCCCGGACACCATCGTCTCCACGCCGGTGTTCGACGGTGCCCGCGAGGAGGAGTTGCAGGGTCTGCTCTCCTCGACGCTGGCCGACCGGGACGGCAATGTGCTGGTCAACGCCGACGGCAAAGCGATGCTCTACGACGGCCGCAGCGGCGAACCGTTCCCGTACCCGGTGACGGTCGGCTACATGTACATCCTCAAGCTGCACCACCTGGTGGACGACAAGATCCACGCGCGTTCCACCGGGCCGTACTCGATGATCACCCAGCAGCCCCTCGGCGGTAAGGCACAGTTCGGCGGGCAGCGGTTCGGTGAGATGGAGTGCTGGGCCATGCAGGCCTACGGCGCGGCGTACACGCTGCAGGAACTCTTGACCATCAAATCCGACGACACCGTCGGCCGGGTCAAGGTCTACGAGGCGATCGTCAAGGGCGAGAACATCCCCGAACCGGGCATCCCGGAGTCGTTCAAGGTTCTGCTCAAGGAGCTGCAGTCACTGTGCCTCAACGTTGAGGTGCTCTCCAGCGACGGCGCCGCCATCGAGATGCGCGACGGCGACGACGAGGACCTGGAGCGCGCTGCGGCAAACCTGGGAATCAACCTGTCCCGCAACGAATCCGCGTCTGTCGAGGATTTCGCTTAACACCTCATTGATGAGCGCTTGCGCTTCGAATCATTAACCCAGCTAGTCCCGCAAGGGGAAAGGAAGTTACGTGTTAGACGTCAACTTCTTCGATGAACTCCGTATCGGCCTGGCCACCGCCGACGATATCCGCAACTGGTCCTACGGCGAGGTCAAGAAGCCGGAGACGATCAACTACCGCACGCTCAAGCCGGAGAAGGATGGCCTGTTCTGCGAGAAGATCTTCGGACCCACCCGCGACTGGGAGTGCTACTGCGGCAAGTACAAGCGGGTGCGCTTCAAGGGCATCATCTGCGAGCGCTGCGGCGTCGAGGTCACCCGCGCCAAGGTGCGCCGCGAGCGGATGGGCCACATCGAGTTGGCCGCGCCGGTCACCCACATCTGGTACTTCAAGGGCGTCCCGTCGCGGTTGGGCTACCTGCTGGATCTGGCACCGAAGGATCTCGAGAAGATCATCTACTTCGCCGCCTACGTGATCACCGCCGTCGACACCGAGATGCGCCACAACGAGCTCTCCACCCTCGAGGCCGAGATGACCGTCGAGAAGAAGGCCGTCGAGAACCAGCGTGACGTCGACCTCGAGACGCGTGCCCGCAAGCTCGAGGCCGACCTGGCCGAGTTGGAAGCCGAGGGCGCTAAGTCCGACGTCAAGCGCAAGGTCAAGGATGCCGGCGAGCGCGAGATGCGCCAGTTGCGTGACCGCGTGCAGCGTGAGCTGGATCGGCTCGACGAGATCTGGACCACCTTCACCAAGCTGGCCCCCAAGCAGCTGATCGTCGACGAGAACCTCTACCGCGAGATCGTCGACCGCTACGGCGAGTACTTCCAGGGTTCGATGGGCGCCGAGTCGATCAAGAAGCTGATCGAGAACTTCGACATCGACGCCGAGGCCGAGATCCTGCGGGAGACCATCCGCAGCGGCAAGGGCCAGAAGAAGCTTCGCGCGCTCAAGCGGCTGAAGGTCGTCGCGGCATTCCAGACCAACCGCAACTCCCCGATGGGCATGGTGCTCGACGCGGTGCCGGTGATTCCGCCGGAGCTGCGGCCGATGGTCCAGCTCGACGGTGGCCGGTTCGCCACGTCCGACCTCAACGATCTGTATCGCCGCGTGATCAACCGCAACAACCGGCTCAAGCGACTGATCGACCTCGGCGCGCCCGAGATCATCGTCAACAACGAAAAGCGCATGCTGCAGGAGTCGGTGGACGCGCTGTTCGACAACGGCCGTCGTGGCCGGCCGGTCACCGGCCCGGGCAACCGTCCGCTGAAGTCGCTGAGCGATCTGCTCAAGGGCAAGCAGGGCCGGTTCCGCCAGAACCTGCTCGGCAAGCGCGTCGACTACTCCGGCCGCTCGGTCATCGTGGTCGGCCCGCAGCTAAAGCTGCACCAGTGCGGTCTGCCCAAGCTGATGGCGCTGGAGCTGTTCAAGCCGTTCGTGATGAAGCGTCTGGTTGATCTCAACCACGCGCAGAACATCAAGAGCGCCAAGCGGATGGTCGAGCGTCAGCGCCCGCAGGTGTGGGATGTGCTCGAAGAGGTCATCTCCCAGCACCCGGTGCTGCTCAACCGCGCACCCACGCTGCACCGCCTGGGCATCCAGGCCTTCGAGCCGATGCTGGTCGAGGGCAAGGCAATCCAGCTGCACCCGTTGGTGTGTGAGGCGTTCAACGCCGACTTCGACGGTGACCAGATGGCGGTGCACCTGCCGCTGAGCGCCGAGGCGCAGGCCGAGGCCCGCGTCCTGATGCTCAGTTCCAACAACATCCTCTCGCCGGCGTCGGGCAAGCCGCTTGCCATGCCGCGTCTGGACATGGTCACCGGGCTGTACTTCCTGACCACCCAGATCGACGGCGACACCGGCGAATACACGCCGCCGGCCAAGGACACCCCCGAGACCGGGGTGTACAGCTCACCTGCCGAGGCCATCATGGCGATGGACCGTGGCGTGCTCAGCCCGCGTGCGGCGATCAAGATCCGGCTGACCAGGCTGCGCCCGCCGCACGAGGTCGAGACTGAACTGTTCGGCGAAAACGGTTGGCGCCCGGGCAATGCCTGGACGTGCGAGACCACGCTGGGACGGGTGCTGTTCAACGAACTGCTTCCGCTGGGTTACGCCTTCGTCAACAAGCAGATGCACAAGAAGGAACAGGCCAAGATCATCAACGATCTGGCCGAGCGCTATCCGATGATCGTGGTGGCGCAGACCGTCGACAAGCTCAAAGACACCGGCTTCCACTGGGCCACTCGCTCCGGCGTCACGGTCTCGATGGCCGACGTTCTGGTTCCGCCGGAGAAGGCCGAGATCCTTGAGCGTCACGAGGTCGAGGCCGAGAGCATCGAGAAGAAGTACCAGCGCGGCGCGATGAACCGTCAGGAACGCAACGACGCCCTGGTCGAACTGTGGAAGCAGGCCACCGAAGAGGTCGGTGAGGCACTGCGGGCGCACTACCCCAAGGACAACCCGATCATCACGATCGTGGAGTCCGGCGCGACGGGTAACTTCACCCAGACCCGCACCCTGGCCGGCATGAAGGGTCTGGTGACCAACCCCAAGGGTGAGTTCATCCCGCGTCCGATCAAGTCCTCGTTCCGCGAGGGCCTGACCGTGCTGGAGTACTTCATCAACACCCACGGCGCTCGAAAGGGCCTGGCGGACACCGCGCTTCGCACGGCCGACTCGGGCTACCTGACCCGCCGCCTGGTGGACGTCTCCCAGGACGTCATCGTCCGCGAGCACGACTGCGGAACCGAACGGGGCATCGTCGTCGACTTGGCGGAACGTGCCACCGGTCCCGACGGCAAGGCGACGCTGATCCGCGATCCGTTCGTCGAGACCTCGGCGTACGCCCGCACGCTGGCCGCTGACGCGGTCGACGCCAAGGGCAAGGTCGTCGTCGAACGAGGCCAGGATCTTGGCGACCCGGCGATCGACGCTGCACTGGCGGCCGGCATCACCGAGGTCAAGGTGCGCTCCGTGCTCACCTGCGCCAGCGCCGACGGCGTCTGCGCGATGTGTTACGGCCGCTCCATGGCCACTGGCAAGTTGGTCGACATCGGTGAGGCGGTCGGCATCGTGGCCGCACAGTCCATCGGCGAGCCCGGCACCCAGCTGACCATGCGCACCTTCCACCAGGGCGGCGTCGGTGAGGACATCACCGGCGGTCTGCCTCGCGTGCAGGAGTTGTTCGAGGCCCGCGTGCCACGCGGCAAGGCCCCGATCGCCGAAGTCACCGGACGCGTTCGCCTCGAGGAGACCGACAAGTTCTACAAGATCACCGTTGTTCCCGACGACGGCGGCGAAGAGGTCGTCTACGACAAGCTCTCCAAGCGTCAGCGACTGCGGGTGTTCAAGCACGAGGACGGCACCGAGCGGCTACTCGCCGACGGCGACCACGTCGAGGTGGGCCAGCAGCTCATGGAGGGCTCGGCTGATCCGCACGAGGTGCTGCGCGTCGAGGGCCCCCGCAAGGTGCAGATCCACCTCGTCAAGGAGGTCCAGGAGGTCTACCGGGCCCAGGGTGTGTCGATCCACGACAAGCACATCGAGGTCATCATCCGGCAGATGCTGCGTCGCGTCACGATCATCGACTCCGGTGCCACGGAGTTCCTGCCCGGCTCGCTGACCGAGCGCGCCGAGTTCGAGTCGGAGAACCGTCGGGTGGTCGCCGAGGGCGGCGAGCCGGCGGCCGGCCGTCCGGTGCTGATGGGTATCACCAAGGCGTCGCTGGCCACCGACTCGTGGCTCAGTGCGGCGTCGTTCCAGGAGACCACCCGGGTGCTCACCGATGCGGCGATCAACTGCCGCAGCGACAAGCTCCGCGGTCTGAAGGAGAACGTGATCATCGGCAAGCTGATCCCGGCCGGTACCGGTATCAACCGCTACCGCAACATCCAGGTTCAGCCCACCGAGGAGGCTCGGGCCGCGGCGTACACGATCCCGTCGTACGAGGATCAGTACTACAGCCCCGACTTCGGTCAGGCCACCGGTCCCGCGGTGCCCCTGGACGACTACGGCTACTCCGACTACCAGCGGTAGTCACCGAGCGCTACCGGTAGTTCCACAGACGAAGAGAGCCCCCGCCCGCCGCGGGGGCTCTCTTCTTGTGTCGCGCAGCGAAAGCTACCTTTAAACTGGCCGCCGTGTTGATGCGATCACCTCTCCGGTCGCCCGCGAGCCGACTGTGGGCCTGTGTGCTGAGTCTGGGAGTCGGAGCCGCGCTTGTCGGCGGTTCGCTCAGCGGCGCGGCTATCGCACATGCCGATAGCCGCGATGGTTCTGCCGGCTCGGGCTTCGAGTCACCGGGCAAGCCCACACGCTCCGCGGTAGCGGGACGAGCAAGGCCGAACGCCACGCCGCAGGCTCGTCCGGCGAAACGTGTTGCGCCGCGGCAGCCGACTCCGGCCGCAGCGGCGACGCGGACGGTCGCCGCCTGGCATCCCGGTGCGGTGATCGGATCGGTCTACTACCTGTTGGCGCACAACGGAACTGCCGCGCAACCGAATGCGGGGCTGCTCGCCGGAGATGGATACAGCTACGCGGGTGGAGTGGGTTGTCCGGCTGCGACGGTATGCAATGGCGGCAACGGCGGCCTGCTGATCGGTTCCGGAGGCGACGGTTGGTTCGGCGGCAACGGCGGCAATGCGGGTCTGTTCCTTCAGGGCGTGCTCTCGATTCCCGGCAACGGCGGCGCTGGCGCGGCTGGCTGCTCCGGTTCGGCATGCACTGGCGGTCGCGGCGGTAATGCGGTGCTGCTCGGGATCGGTGGCGCCGGCGGCACGGGGTATGGCAGCGGTTCCGGCGGCGCCGGCGGTGCCGGTGGTTTGGGCGGCGGTCCCGGTGGTAACGGCGGTGATGCCGGTGGATCAGGTGGCCGCGGCGGTGCGGCGGTTCTCATCGGAGCCGGTGGTGCCGGCGGAAACGGCGGCGCGGGCGGTGGAAACGGCGGGCAGGGCGGGGTGTCAATCACCTTCGGAGCCGGTGGTGCCGGTGGCGATGGCGGCGCGGGCGGTGGTGTCGGG
>Ga0247834_1002394_pt1 | contig 28331 bp, 29 predicted proteins | sample LaCruzMarch2015__8_FD_187118 | JGI IMG/M metagenome (GOLD analysis project Ga0247834, IMG submission 187118) | Freshwater microbial communities from meromictic Lake La Cruz, Castile-La Mancha, Spain - LaCruzMarch2015_12m | ecosystem: Environmental > Aquatic > Freshwater > Lake | place: Spain...
ATCTCCCTGAATCGGCGAGAGAGAGAACGTTGAGTGTGCCTGGGCTTTTAAATCTGTGGCGGGAAAAATGAAATCGAAATCAAATCCTGTCTTCGTCTTGGTGCCTGCGAGGGAGTGACTTCTTGGCAAATACCTGCGTCTAGTTAAGCGATGACGGAACGATACGGAGAACAAGACTATTGGAATGAACGTTACATGTTGAGTGACCCCTTCGACTGGATGTGCTCTTACGATGACCTCGCTCCAACTTTAAGTGCACTATTGCCAAGCACCGATTCATCAATTCTTGTTGTTGGATGTGGCGATGCGCAATTCTCGGCAGACTTGTACCTAGACGGATTTACAAACAGTTTGAATGTTGACTACTCAAAGGTTGCGATTGAAAAACAAATTTCTAGGTTCCCGAGTCTTAGTGAACATTTTATGATCATGAACTGTCTCAACATGGATGAGGTTAAGGATAATTCATTTGATGTTGTCATTGACAAGAGTCTAGTCGACACTACCATGTGCTACAATAGCGGACATGAGACAACCATGAGGCTCTACAGTGAGTTACATCGAGTTTTGAAACCAGGCGGAAGGTTGATTACAATTAGTTTACACCAAGAAATCGAAGTGCTGCCTTTCGGTCTAGACAACTCCGAATGCTCATTTATTGCTTCGTCGTGTACCCTCGCAAGCCAAAGGAGGGATGATACCTGTTACTCGGTATGCGTTTTTGACAAGTTGTCTGGTTGTGATGAAGTCACAGCAAAGTTCATCTCTTCCGCACACCCTATTTTGTTCATCAACGCACTCGAGCATACTCGGGACATTCGCAGCGATGACAAACACAAAACGGGAGCTTATGATGATACCGATGATCTCCTTGCGTCGTTCATGAATGCATTGGAAGTTCTCTAGAGCCATGGAATCGCTTATCCTCATTGCATGTGATTTTGGTCCTCGAAAGAGAATTAGTCACACGAATAAATACCTTCTTCTCACTTTGGATACTTCAATGCCTTTTCAACGGATAGTTGAATACTTCCATCACGGTACCTCCACTACTATCATCACATTTATCGACGCCTCTCTCCTTCGTCTCATCAGCCGAGCGTGACTTTCTTACGATGCAAATAACGACCTCGTCTCCTACCGATATTTCTCGTTCAGCAACAGATGCATAAGCTCGTGCAACTTTGTCTCTCGCATCCTCCCACCTACAATCAACAATGGTCTTAACTGGTGATCGCAGTCCACCTGCGACTCCCGATCGCTGCATTGATGCCGATACGTCTGCCGTAGTCGTCGTCGTGACGCGGCCACCACCATCAGCCGCTACAATGACATCAGGTCGCGGAGATACGGGAGAGAATGCAGTGTCTAATATTGGTTGAAGCAATTCTCGTCCTGTCCCAGCACAGCAAACTGCCACACGTTCGTATGAGCCAATTGCATCATAAACATACACCGCCCCCTCCCGACGTCGACGATCCAATCCAGCAACGACGCAGAATGCATAGTACGGGAACGTTCTACGTCCGTACAATATCTGCTGGAGTAAATTCGCGATAGAACTAACGCCCATGCCTCCAACTCCTCCTCTACTCGATGACGATGATAGGAGTGCATCAAGTTCAAGTCGCACCCTACGTCGGAGTGATTCACAATCGGCCGAGCATCCCGCACTCCCCACCAGCACCGGTGATTGATCATTGTTCCTCCAAGTCATTGTTCCTCCAAGTCTACGCCTCGTGGAGATTAAAAGTGATGACGGAAGCACTTCTTTATCGTCGATTGTTGTATCTTTTCCATCGTCAGCCCAACTAACATCAGCTACCAATGAAGATGACGAATATGCTGACCATATCCTAGAACCGAGATGATGACGACTTCGTATCCCATTCCCACCATCTGTCAATCTTGTGTCTGATGCAATGAGTACATAATCCCGACCAGCCACGGCAGTTACGAGCCCACCGTCGAGGAGATAGGGGTCGAACGATGATGATGTTGCTGCATGGAAGAGGAGGGAGGATCCGATGACGACTAGTTGAAAGGGCAGGACCACCATTGATGCTCGTGGCTCGTGAAATCCGCGATTCGAAGATGCAGCAGGTCTACTAACTACCGTCTCCAACAGTTTGAGGAACGACTACCTAAGAGTACCTAGATACCTAAGGTCCAGTTGGATACTCAAATTTTAGGGGCTCACACAACATGCCTATGGAAAAATGAGATGTTCTACTAGTTCTAAGCCACATGGCTGCCGCCGACCCACGGCCACCGTGGTGGTCACAATTCTTTTTACATTTGCCGTCGTCACAACGTTTGTCCGGATTCAAGTTCACCTAATGGGTATGAACAACAATAATAATAATGATGCAGAAATGCTTACGTCACTTCTCCCTGCCTCATTTCAGTTGGCCAAGAGTGAATCCAACAACTTCTTCACGGACATTTCCAACGAGGAGTGGATGCTGACGAAGTCAATCGCACATGCTATCCAACCTAATTCCTGTTGCTCTCCCGAGGAGAGAAAGGCACGAGGGAGGGATCCCCACGGTAACGTGGGAAAGAAGGAGTGGTTTCAAGACAACTACGAGCCTGAATTTTCGTGCCGTCATGAGGTACGCATAGGTCGGAAGGGTGATGGTGGTAAATGGGTCTGTGATCCTCACCGTATCCAGCGGCGTAAGAGTAGTAACTCCTGCTTGGTATACAGCATTGGCTCTGAAGGCGATGCCTCATTTGAGTCTGCATTACTTGAGAACGTGTCAACAGAATGTGAAATCCATATCTTTGACTTTGGTGACTTTGTTCAAACGACGGCAGAACAGACGGGGCATAGTAAAACCGTATTCTATCATCAGTGGGGTATATCTGGTGAAACAGGGGGAAATTACAAATCCTTTGCTGATACCGTAGCAGAGCTTGGTCATGTCAACAGAACAATTGACATCTTCAAAATTGACTGTGAAGGTTGTGAGTTCGATACGTTCCGAAAATGGCTGGATGCACCAGTAAAGATACAACAAATTTTAGTAGAAATTCATGACATTGGAGAAAAAGCCCACGATATGTTCAAGACATTGCATGATACAGGATATGCCATTTTCCACAAGGAAGCCAACATACAGTATCTTATGGACGATGTTGAGTATTGCTTTGTATTGCTCTCACCAAAGTTCTGGGACAAGCCTGTGCTCTAAATTGTAGCCAAATCAAATTCAGTTTCTTAATCTCATATTAATTAGGTCGATTTTAAAGTAGGGTAGTGGAAGGTGAATGCGCCTATGTCTCTCTGAGTTTTTTTCTATATAATCAATTTCCATTGAAATTCCAACCTCCTCCAATCAATGAGGAAAACGGCTTTACTCGGGCTTCTGGAGGAGCCGGTGGTAAGTGAGAATGCCAGGGGGAATGCCCCCCCTGACCCCCCCCCTCTGTATAGCAGTAGGCTGTAGCAGCATGCAAGCATTACTTAGCATTACTAATACTAATACTCATGGCGGAAGCAGGACAGTGGCTACACTTAATTCTCAGTGCGGGTGTGTGCATATGTCTTCTTAGGATAGTTGCTACATAAATATAAAATATGATCTCACTCAAATTTCAAATTTCGAATGTATGGTTAGAATACAATCACTCCTCAGGGCATATGATAATAGTACCATTGCGGAATTGCTAAAACATTGTATATCCCTCCGATATATGTCAGTTAAACCAACTATACCTCACGTTAGTATGTTATGATGAAGGGAATAGTCGACGGTGGCGGTGTAACAATGGCGTTTTATGTGAAGAAGCTCCACCGCCTTCCAGCTCAAGCTCTTTGACTTGTTTGCCAGGATACAGAACCCATCACATCAACGAGACACCCTTGACTTAAAGAAGTGGGATTGCACAAATTTTCTGAAATGATTCCAAGGATGCTCGTTTGTAGTGACCTTGTGGAAGTGATTGTTCAATACATTTGCCTAGTGCTTTCATGCGAGAGGATAGGTATAGGATAGGTAGGATGGTACGGAAACAACAACATGATGAGAGCTCTATTGAATAGAACTGGCAATATATATCTAGGTACCAACATGACAATCAATAGAACCAAAGCCATTCTTTGAAAGAATTTTCAATCAGATTAACACGGGTGTAAACAGAAGCAGGCACTTTGCCACCCCAAAGGCAGAGGTTATGATTAAAGGATGCTGTGCCAGAAAACATTAATACCATATTTTTGACATAATAGACATCCAGTTGGAGATGTCCTGTTAAAGGACCCTGCATTGGAGAACATGCCTCACATATAATAAGCAGAACCGACATTCCAATTGGAGATATTCTAATTAAAGGATCCTGCATTAGAGAACATGCCAGTAAAATCATATGCTGCACTGACATCTCACTTGGAGATATCTTGATTACTAAAGGACGATTTACCACTGAACAGGTTGCTTAAGTCAGTGACCTTAGAAACATGCCATTTTTCAATTTCACCATACTGATTACAAGTGGTGCAAATGGGAATGGTTGCACAATCCTTGCTGATGTAACTACAATCCTTGCTGATGTACTATCAACAGCGAAAGAAATACTCACTAAGGGCAGTGTGAGTACCAGTAGGAGTAGCCCCGGGAGAAGATGTCATGGGCAATTTACTTGGGCTTGCAGCAGCACTAGCACTGGGACTTTCTGATGGAGTTGTTGTTATGGGAGATTTACTGGAATAGCACTGGGACTGGGACTCTCAGTGGGAATGGATATCATGGGTTCGTCAACTCGAGGTTCCTTCCCACCAAGGCTTAGATGTTGTGGGCTTTGATGTTGTAGGCTTTGATGTCATGGGATTAGATATTGTTGAAGTTGATATTGTGGGCTTTGATGTGGTGGAGGAAGTTGATGTTGTCGGCTTCAGTGTTGTTTTAGCCTTGGGTGTTGTGGACTTAGATTTTGCAGACTTTGAGGCTAAGGGCTTTGATGCTGTTGTGGGTGTGGGTTTTGTTGTTTTGTTATTTTGTTGTTTTGTTGTTTTGTCTTCGATGCTTTGGTCTAGCGTTGATGCTGTTTCTGCTTGTCCTCCAGGATGGGGATGGTCTTTTCCTTGATGTGATCTTCTGAATGACTGAAAGTAATGTGGTGGAAAATGAGTAGATGTTGGATGCAATGCATGGTCCTTGGCCTGCAAACATGGTAACTGATGACGCTTCAATGATATTGTGTTCTTTGTTGAGGTGGACAGGGTTGCTTCCAAACTTTTTCTTAGTTCCTGCCAAGGAGTCGTTGTTCCTCCTCGAGTGGGGAGCTGTTTCAAGGCCTAATCGAATCTTGGATCCTTTGAGCATTGCTTTCCCCATCTCACTCAGGAGGATTAACAAATGCATTGTACCCCTGCGAACTCTAATTTGTCTCCACGAGCGAACAAGTCGCATTTTGTGTTGCATCTTTACAAGTGCATATTCATTTTTCTCCCGAAATTCAAGTAGATTTTGAAGATTAGTTCCCGAAACTGAAGCAGGCCTCAACCTTATTAGAGCTTGTTTTGAGGAAGACGAGGAAGAATGAGAACAGTGTTGGAAGAAAAACTGATAATACAAGCATTTGTCAACAATTTCATGTAACCTATGGTGCAGATTTATTATCAGACATGTGTTGATAGTTTACTATAACAAAACGGCACTGCAGGTGAGTCGAGAGGATTTTATGTTGATTGTGTCAATGTTGGTTGGACAATAGTAGGAGTAAGATGAATGGTATTGATCATATCTGTAATCTATTGTTTAAACATGAATGCCTAAGTGTTCCCACAGAATCGACCATGTCCCGATCCGTGCTTCGACATGTTGTCACCTTGCAAAGCTCTCTGTTTTTGGTACTCCTTCAGTGGTGTTGATGATGATTCTTCTACTCATGGATACAAGGGGCGTGCGTCGACGTCCCCTGCTTGTCCGGACCACGGGTAAAATACTAGATGGTACTGGTGCTATTGACGCAGGCTTGACGACCTCTTCCGCCTCTCCTTTGCCCTCCTTTCTTTTTCTGCTGGAATTGCTAGATTCAGAGTCTGAATCCGAGGAACTGTCACTGCTAGAGGATGTATCACTAGTGGAAGAACTCGATTCATCCTTATCATCCTCACCATTGATTTTGGTACTGTCATTAGGTGGTGTGGAAGACTCAATATCTCCTCCCCTCATCTGTTGTTGATTATTGCCAAATCTATTTCCGAAAAGATTGGTGGGCACAATCTCAGATTCCTGAGTGAACACCTGCTCACTTACATCTATGCTGGTGTGGTAAGGAGTTGCCCTCCCAATCATACGTGACGTTGGCGCATTATTCGTCATGTTGTTCTGACTTGCTTGCTGAGTCTTAATATTCGACTTAGCAGCTTCTTCAGCAAGTATTTGAGTTCCTTCGACAATAGAACCCTCATCATCGGAGTCATCACTGCTGCTGCTGCTGCTATCGCTGTCACTACTGTCATCATCACTGCGAGACTCGGAAGATGGGCTTTTGTTCAATACTAAAGAGGTTTCTCTATTCTTTAATTCATCCTGGTTGGCAAGCTTGTCCGCTTTGACAAGACTATCGGAATTGTTGACGTGTGCAGCTTTGAACGGTATCACGGAGTCATTAACATCCTCCATGGGTAAGATATTCTTATCAGAAACTTCATCTCTATTATCATCTTCGCCGTGAGGTTCCTTGTCGCTAATGTTCGGTTCCTCGCTATCACTACTACTATCGCTGGAGGAAGAAGATGAGGAGGAGGAGTCAACCGTCTCACTTGTATTTGTGTCCTTTGTACAAAGTTCATCAACGGCGGGATTAAATTGAGACATTTCGCTGGCTCTATTAGTTTCATTCACATTCCGCTCAAAATTGATTACCCCATCATCAACATCGTTCTTTGGAGCAACGATATGTTCATCTTCATCATCATAATCACCACCACTACTGCTGCTGCTGCTATCGCTGCCGTTATTATTAGTCGAGCCAGAAGCTGAATTGTCATCGTCATAAATAGGACATTTGCCATCGAGTTTTTCGTTTTCCTGTGACAAAAGAATTATCGATGAATGAGTAGACGACGCGGACTCATCCAAGGAATGTCTTCCTTCCAAGTCATCGTTTGCAATACATGATTTAGCGCTTCTTGAGTCATTCCTTGAATCATTAGACTGTTCATGTCCTGGTTCCAACAATCCCTTCCGATTCACAAATTGATCCTGCCACGCCTGATCCAAAATCGGCGGTATGCCATCTATCAATTGCACTGCAGTCTGAATAGCAATGTTGTCTTCGCAGTTGTTATCCTCTTTGTCGTCTTCATCATCATACGCGGCGTCATCGTTTGCGATTTTTCTCTTCGTCGTTTTCGTCGTCGTAGATCCCTGTATGCCACACAAAGGTGTCGTTCCTTGGTCTATTAGTTGCTCATCATCATCATTCATCTCATTTTTGCCCACCAAGTTACAATCTTTTTGTTTAAGTTTAGTCCTGGCAGTATCATTCATGCCGTGAAGGATTGATTTAGGAATAATACCCTGAGATGATAGACACTTACTCTTCCTTGTACTTTCAATCAACAATTGTTGTTCCGATGATGATGCTTTTGTTGTTGTTTTAATTGCTGCAGATTCTGATTCAGATTGTAGGGGACGATAAATCATTACTTTTGCATTCAATATCAATTCCAACCTCTTGGCATTATCATTTGAGGAAGATGGTTTGCGGGATTGATGATGAGAAGAGCAGCAAAGCAGTGTCCGAAACATCTTGTCGGCATTGACAGTGGGTGATATAGTCATGGCATATCCCTCAGTCTGCTCCTCTATTAGTGAAAAGTCGATTAGACAATTAGCAGTAGTATCCCCTTCATCTTCTTTCGTTAATACGTGCGATGTGCCATTATGATCGTCATGACTGTCCTTATCCAATATAATCTTTCTAGTATCTCTACCACCATATCTAAAAGTTGTAATGCCTGGAATGAGAGTGTTACTAGTACCATTGCACTTCAACCGCTGTAACAACATGTTCACGAATTTTAACTCCAATTCTTGATCATTACAACGACGACGTTGACGTTGATTTGATTCTATATAATGTCCTTCTCCATTGTTAATGTATATTTCCTCCACGATATATTGGGTAAAGTCCGAAACTGTCATCGATGATGAATCTGTTATTGGTAATACTGCTGTCAATGAAGCGTTACTAACATTAGTACCATCACTACCATTGCTGGTAGTTGTGGTATGTAAGAGTGGTGGAAAGTATGTATCGAGCGAACGATTAATCTTCTGCTTCTTCTTCTTCTTCCAATCATCATCTCTATCGTTGTCAACTTCATAATGATCGATCACAAGGCGTACGCGAATGGGAATCATGGTGATGGTGTGGTGGACGGTGTGAGTTCGAGTAGATAGGCGCTCCGCCTTGTCAGGCAATTTTGATTGAGATGTGAAGGAGAGAGGTATGAATCAGGGTCACACATCACGTGGGTTTGAATCTCAAGACTGCATTGTGAAAGTGTAGTCCATTCAAATTCCAAAGGTGCTCACCTGAGCGTTGTGTTTAAGTAGAGGTAAAGGAGTTGAGCACTAAGCCCTACATGAGAACTTAACTATGAGCATTTGCTAACATGAACGTGCCACAATGTAGAAATATCAGTGCCCTTCCATTCCTCAAAGCTGTCATGTAGCCGCTGCTATTGCTAATCAATTACAAAAACTTCTCTCCAACCATTACCATAGTCTGAATCTTCGCCGTAGTTTTTGAAACCAAGTTTTATATCACGATATCCATTTGACCATTCACTATGTGAGAGTGAAAGGTCTAATGCTGCATACGCCGTGTAATTTGTGTCAATCAACTTCCAAATTTCTCCGTCACAATTAGAATGAATCCTACGAGGATGAGGTCCCGGAAAGTTTTGAACAGATGGAAGAAGCAAGTCCTCTTTCAAAGCAAGAGCCAGATTGACAAAGAATAGATTGACATGGTTGGACCACACGGGAACATAACCAAAAACTTCAGCAAGCATGATCAATGCTGCTGCTGATGCTCCCATATAGCAATTATGTTTCCAATAATGCCCTGCATTAGGGTTTTCGTTCTTTTTTTCCAATGGGCGTGTAGGAGTAACAGTAACAGCCAGCTCATTCCCTAAATTTGAGTTGAATTCCACAATTAGTATACGCGGGGTATAACCCGCAAGTAGTATCTCACGCATGATGTAGAAATCATCATAGTCACTATCAATACTGAGGACGTCCAAACTTTTGCTAGCCTTATACTTCTCCAGCAGTGATACAATATTTGATGGAGAGAAGAACTCTTTGTGAAGATTAATTTCGTCATTCTCATTGCCTCCATCAAGCAAATGACCCTTCCATCCATATATATCTCGAAGTATACGTGTGTTAACTTCCATCCCATTTTCACTGCCAAACTCGAAATACTCTTTCGTGCCGTGACCACCCATACATCGCAAGGTTTGAAGTAGCGCACCATCTTCATCATTCTGTGAGTAGACTTTGATGTCTGTCACGTGTGCAATTTGCAAAAGACAATCATTCACTTTCATGTCAGAGGTGGCAGCAACAGAGCGTTTAATGTCAGAAGCCTTTGCGGTGGAACCCGATTGATTCATTATTTGGTTGCGAAGAAAAGTAGTCTCCTTGTAATTTATGATGTTAGCCACCAGGAAGACAAGAATCATTATAATGCAAACCAATGCTTTCACGCCAAGGCTCCCTGGCGCTCTCCGGGTAGGGGCCCCCAACATCTCCTCTCTGTATCTCTGCACTGGGATACCAAATGGATCATCGACTACCGCTGATGATTATTGGGGCACGAAGGGTGCAATCCCCTCAAAAATGAGGGGGGCGCGCGGGGAAGTCCTCACTGTGATGTCCTTGTGCTACTTCAGATTTTAGACAGGTGAACTGGATCCGAGATCCAACGTCATCGCAAGGACCACATAAAATTGTTCCTCGCGCGACGGATACCAATTCATCCTCTTCATGTTAGTAGTAGAATAATCGGTCCTCCCGCAAGCAACCACCAACGCCCTTCACCATGGCTGCTGCTATGCAATCATCTAAGCCCGGAGGTGCCACTTCAATTATCATGGTGCAGAGGAGGAGGACAAATGGAGGACGGCGGGCACTGACTTATCTAACTGTATTTGCACTTGGAATAATCCAATTGAGATTGTTGTACACAACAACTACATCCGACAGTGATGATTCCTCCTCTATTCTGGCATCTATGATTGCCATGGGTAATAATGTCAGCAGTGGGGGGGGGCAGTTGTTACATAGTGATTCCTCGACTATTGTCGAAGGATTGACAAGTAGCAATCGAAGAGCCATCAAAATAATTGATGGGAAAGCATCAGGCAATCCCTGGAAGCTTGTTGACTGGAGCAACCCCTTGTCTCTGGAGGAAGAAACATTATTCAAGTGCACTATGACAAATTTTGTCTCATCGGCAACGAAGGAAACTGCACCAATGTGCGTTCACGAAAATGACTGGGTATCACATAATATTAAGAGTAATGGGAATTGGGCTGACTGTAACTTATTACCAGTTCTCTGGAATTATGTTTCTAAAGAGGAATCCGACGCTGACAAATTACTTTTCTACGTTGAAATTGGAGCAAACATTGGAAGCTGTGTTATGGAGATGCTGCTTAGTACCAACGCAAACATAATTGCATTTGAACCCCACCCAATGAATGTGTTCAATATTAAGAAGACAGTATCGCTGCTTGATAGGTCCTACCAAGATCGTCTACTGCTCTTTCCAATAGGGCTAGGAAGTGAAAGTGCAGCTTCGACCATCTACAGCGCTTCAGGAAACCTGGGGAACTCGGGTAAGTCTTTAGTCTTTTGAAGAGTCTAATTCTTTATCTCTATAAAATGTATTTTTAATACGATTTCTTACCTGGTTTGTACTTCATGACAAAGTTATTGGTAAAATCATTAAAGATTCTGCAGACCAAATATTTGACGAGAAGAATCAATTCACAGTTTATGTTGAACGATTGGACTCCATCCTGAATTCGGAGAACGTACATGTAGGATTATTGAAAATGGATGCTCAGGGCTTTGAGTGCAATGTTATAGAAGGAATGGGACAGACATTAATTAATCTCATGAAGTTTGAATATGCTACCAATCATCTACACGCACATGGATGCCTGGATCTTCTACCACAGATGAGTAATCATTTTTTTGACATATACAGAAAGTTTGAAGATGACATCTTTAGTGGGCTAGTGATTGATACGTCAGTATTTGCGTGTGACGATGGGACTAATGTATGTGATTTATTTGGTAAAAGTAAATACAATTGAGCGAGGGAGCGTTATAAAATAAGACAACCACATGAGCGTTAACTTTGTAAGATTGCACTAATAATACAGACAGGGAAGAATGGAAGTGGACGAAGTATTCAAAAACCAATAAATCTCAGTATCCAAGTTTGTATGTAATTGCAACAATAGATCTGATGTAGTTTAACATCATATGTTAGCATATTATACCCTTATACTTCTAGCCCTGAATGAGTAAACATGGCGTATTAACACATTGAGAAGCGAAGCTCCTACCTTGTCAACATGGGCAGACGACGAGGAGGTAGGTCAAATGTGGACGGATAGGAGTTATATAATATCTTACTATATTTTATCTTGGAATTCAAGTAGGATTGTTATACACAACAACATCAACATCCAACAGTTATGATTCCTCAATTCAGGCATCTTTAATCGCCATGCCTGCTCCTTTACAACGCATCAATGATGCTTCCGTCTCTGTAGTCTCAAGTCCACAGTCACTGAGCAAAGAGGCATGTGCAGTTCCGTGGTGCAGTGCTTACCACTAAATTGACGAAAGAAGACAGTGGCGGTATCACATTGCTCAAGGGATTGACCTATTCAATTTACCTTTACAAAAGCAATGATATTGTTAGTGATTCCATACTTAAAACTGGACAGTGGGCAGCACTTTGCAGATCTACGCGAAGCCTTGAGTAATTTTGCCAGCAAAATGAAGCTACCACCAAATGATGTTGTCTTTCTTGACATTGGTGCAAATGTTGGAAGCTACTCATTATCCATGGCAAGTTATGGGTATAGCGTAATCGCATTTGAGGCATTTGCTGATAATATTGAGCTAATTCAAGCCAGTATATGTGAGAATAATTTTGAGGATCTAATATCACTACTGGGAAAGGATTGGGGGCGGATCCCTCAATGTGCATTGTTTACAGTCATGTGCTAAACGTTGGTGATGGACACACCAAATGTGGTGTAGAGCAAAAAACTATTGTCAATGACACATTCTTTCACGAGGGTAATGAATACAGGGTTCGTGGTCATATTGAATCTGTTCGGTTGGATGATGTTGTTCTTCATAGGATGCGCTCAAAAATTGGGGCAGTAAAAATGGATGTGGAAGGCTACGAAACCCATGTCCTTCATGGTGGACAAGAGGTTCTGTTGAAAAGTAGTATTCCTTACATATTTACAGAGTTTTCACCCGGCATGATACGTGATAAAGGTGGCGATCCAGCATCATTTGTGAAATCATTTATTGATGCCGGGTACGTGGCTCAATTGTCACTTAATGGTCCACAACTGGCTGTTGATGATATTGAAAATCATGAGGAGATTTGGTTTATTTTATCGTGAATTGAATTTTTCCTAGAACGACAACAACTCAATGATTTTATCAGTGCGGTTTCTTTCCACATTTGGAACTGATAAACAGCCTCTATACGTGCACTATGTGTTGAATTATTGAAACAATATCAATCAAATGAAAATATTTATAATTGCACCCAAATGAGGCAGACGATTCATTTATATTTTTACCTTGCAATTGCTCTTGTCTCTATTCGTCACTATGCAACAGAGCTCAAATTGTTTGCTGTCCGACTCACGAACTGTTTGCATTACTTACTATACATTGCTTGTCGAGTCATGCTGTCATGCAACTTAGTCTGAATAATCTCGACCAATTGCTGCAGTCCCACATCATCTGTGTACATACCCTTACCCTCCTCTCCTGGCTGAATAATAAAAATGGTGTAATCAACATCCTCCATTAGTGCAGCTACATTACGAAAATATTGAAAAATCATATCATTAGGCAATGGGTCAGATTGAAGTTCAATAACGCTAGTACCCGGTCGTAGTCCAAGTGTATTAGTCAATCCAGCCCCATGCACCCCCAACAGTACGGCACATTCTTGATTCACATAACGCATCTGTCCAGTAATTGAGCTTTTGTCAAGGAGTATTGGTACTCCATTGCTAGTTGTACTAGTATTCGTTCGGAGTGATTGTCTTGGTGTCATAAGTACAGGCGCACCCAAACGCCCGAGCAGCTTTAATAGAAAGTCAGGTGCCATATTCCTTTGATCACGTTCCTGGCGACTCACCACACATATATGTTTGGCTTCATCATTGATACTACTGCTACTTGTTACTACTGAATTTAAGAGACTGTTGCGATAGTGTAAAAGCATGGAGTGATTACAATCGGTCAACTGGGTACTAAGGTTGGAATCCCACGCAATGTCCCACATCAACCCTCCAGCTGGTGGATTTATCCAAAGTCCAATATTGGTCGGGGCATTGTTCTGATGTAGTATTGTGTATAGTTCATCAATTGTTGCCTCTTGTTTTGCCAATATAACACGTCCACCAAAAACTTCTGATAATAGCTGAACGGCCGGTTGCATATCCATTGTTACATTGGTACGTAAATTGCCAATTGATGGGAAAAAGACATTATGATAGTAGGAGTCACCATCAAGGTTGTTGTCAAGTCCCACCTCTGACCAAGTTTTGGATGGTATCAATGCAACAATCCATTCTGGTGGCTTCATTAGTAATCTATTATTATTCGATTTTACAATATTTTTAGCAATTTGCAATCCCACCCACATCATGTAAAATGCAGCATGCCCGTGCCATAAATTAGGACATGGAAATGCCTCGTCAATGTAGGGAAAGTCGATCAAATTTAGAATAGCAGTCGTGCCTGTAAGTTCTGCATCACTTATAGTAGCACTCCCTTTTTTGTGGTGTTCAGCCTTCAGCGTAGTAGTAGTAGTGATATTTGCATGACTAAGGCACAGCAGCAGAATCTTCTCCTTCTCCCTCAGTGTGAGTAAGTTGTTGTTTGATCCGTCATCTGATACATCATAATTTGGAATGTTACCAGATTTTGCGTTGCTCGGGAGATGAAAGATCGATGCATGGACCAGTCCTGTCGCGGAATAGGGTGCATCGGCCCGTTCATGTACCCATGTTGTTTGAACAATTGAATTGTTCATTATGTATGACTGCTCCCAAGTGACTCTTGGAGTTGGATACTGAGACTTATTGTAAGACAACAAGTCACTATTATTTGTATTTGGTGGTAATATAATAATGGAAGAGGACCATGCACCGCAGTTGTTGTCTGGTTTCTCGTTGTCCTGGCTGGGTATTGACATTGGTTGCAAAGAGGAGGATGCATAAAAGTAGGATGATAAATTCCGACTTGCAATCTCAATGAGAACAATGCACACACAAATGAGCAACAGCAGGTACGGGAGGTGTCTGCTTCTGAATCTGGGATCCGTCCCCCCTGGAATGATGCCCATAGCCTTCATACTGTTCTGGCGCCGATAATCTTCATCTTTTCACCGAAGTAAACCGTACAGGTATCACAGAGAGAATTTTTGTGCGGGGGGGACATCACTCATCTATCTACGCCAACGCCTACCTAGATGAGTCAATTGACCCTCTTCCGATTCATAGTATTGGTCGCTGCACTAGCATCAGCCATCGTCTTTATTCATTCTGCATTTAACAATAACTCCTTCCTGGTCGGGGAAGCAGACAGTAGTAGTAACTTTAATTACTCCGTTTTCTCGGGCATTATCAATTCATCATCGTTAGGGTACAGACATGCAAATTTTGACCTTAACCCCGCAACTGTATGTACCGAGGAGCAACGGAGTAAAATATCAGAGCAAATTGTTATTGGCGATCGATTGAATTTCAATGTGGGCTGTTTTGATTCTAATTGGTTGGATGCATTCTTTGCCGAAGAAGCGGATATTGGTACTCATGAGTTTGTTGGCATATCTGTTGGGTGTAACAAAGGTACTGATGCTGTCTTAGCAGCAAGGATGGGAATGAATGATCCTGCCTATGATGCCTCAACCCAGCAACGATAAATCAAGCGTTAGCATCCTCTCCCCAGTCCAGGGAGTCGCCCACAGACTATGTACCACACATGAACAATGCTCATCAAATTAATTATCTGTCATCGAAAGAGCATGATCTTCGCAAGCAGATCAATGTACCAAAACACAAATACAATCTCAATCAGGGTTTTAATTCGTTTAATGACGCGATAGCATACAATGTTCCACGCACCAATAGCGTGGCGTCGACGGGGATCAAACTATCTACATTTCCTGATTTTGTATCTTTGGCAGACACCATTCATACACCTGTTGCCATAAAGGATGAGAATTTATTCTCTCATTCACATGCAGAAAGTGCAGGTTCTACGAAGAACGCGACAAAGAGAAGTGCAGCCAATTTCTCTTTTCCTGATCAAAACGCTGTATCTGAAGGACATTCTGCGAGTAAAATGACTGGGCAAACCGAAGAAACATTACTACACAACAATTCATCAAAGCTGTTAGTGACAGCAGAAATGAGCCATTCAGCGTATAGAGATACAGACATGTTAATCAATTCACAGTGTAACGGTTATGGTACAATGATGCCTTCAGTATCATGCCAATTATCGATTTTCGAAGGGCAACGAGAACAGAAGTCACATCCACATAGGCGCAATGACGATAATTTTTCTGCATCTCCTCTTTCACAAAATAATCTACCGGAGCTTCAATGTGAAGAAAGTCTTGTTAAGGAACCTAGTCCTCGTCTAAGCCCTATCTTCCATTGCCCTGAATGTGCTCAGGATTTTCAATATAATACTCCCAAAACTGCAGCTGCGTTATTTGCGATCCACCGAAGAGGCTGTGGGCGAACGACAAAGGATGCCTCTAAGAGAATGAAATCTGGAGATGAAGGTGGGAATCGTTTGAGGGGAAAAAGGATTGTGCAACGGACTTCTAATGTAGACGAACGACAACAGCGGGGGACCAAGAGGAGACACGGAAGACACAACTCTAGTTTTTCTATTGGCGTGAGTCGAACACCCAGGAATGTTATTGAACGTCACTATTCACCTGTTGCAACGGTTGTACCCGCTCCTCGAATCAACAAAAAGAAGAATAAGATCCAAATTCAGACACAAACCACCGCTACCACCTTAGCTATCAACGCTCCCCAAAAATATAAGAAAGCGTTCGACTTTTTTAACACCAGTCGTCTCACAATTTCGAAAGGTCACTCCGCTAAACAAGGTGATAAGATTAAGAGTCAATGGAAATCAATGACGATTGAGGAGAGGAAACCGTTCGTGTTAATGGCACGCCGAGACAGAGATAGGTATAATCGGGAGATGCAGGTCGTTGACAATAAGAATATCGAACAACGAAGCAACTTACAAAGCGATCCAACCAAGGGGACAAACGAGGAGATACCAGTTGGAAAATCCGTCAATGTTTCCAAGTCCAAGTCAGAGATATCTCTTTCAGGTGAAAAGTATGTCACTGTTTCAAAGTTCAAGTCGTGCAGGATGGAGACATCATCAAATTCTATAACTGCCCAGTCGCCGTACCCCTATGCTCCTATGGGACATCTTTGGCTTGAAAAGTCTCTCAAGAGCTCGATGTATCTGAACTGTGAGGCAGATATGGGGCGCTCCAATGCTTCAGGAAACTCATTATTCGGGAGGCGATGGGTGTGGGATGAAGGTTATTTTGTCGATGGTCACCTTAATCCGCGAGCGGATAAGAATTACAGAAAGGGTTGCACATGTGGATCAAACCACCTGTTCTCTATATTGAATACCATTCAAAAACATTCCCCATCTAATGCTTCCATATCCATAGGGAAGACACGTCGTAGCGATAGGTCGGCGTATTCATCTAGTGTCACTTCGCAGCTAGCCGATGGACAACTGGATCCTCATACGTTGATCATCTGTGACGATTATGGATTGGGACCAGAGTATCGCTTCATGAAAGATCCCCAAACAGAGAGTGTCCAGCCATTCTCGGTTCGCGTTAATCCAGACGTCACTTTCATTGCTGATCTTCATTCTCATTTATGCAACTCAGAGATCATCGGCCTGTTAGGAGGTTATTATTCGAAGGAGGAGAAATGTATTTACATTCAAGCTGCATTCCCTTGTAAATCAACCGATAGGACTGATTCAGGTTTGACTGACGTCGAAATGGATCCTGTTTGTCAGATTTATGCGATAGATGCAATAGCGAATCACGGGATGACAGCTGTTGGGTGGTATCACAGCCACCCTGACTTTCAACCCATTCCGTCAATAACTGATATCGACAATCAAGCCAATTATCAACAATTATTCCAAGGCGGTGATCTGGTTGGGATGAACGCTGAGGTCAGTCCTTTCGTTGGGCTGATTGTTGGCACTTACGATGGCAAGAATCCAACATCACAATCTGAAATGAGGTATGTACGCTCGAGAGGACAGATTCCCCTGACTTTATTGAATCATTCAATCTAATAAATCACTATTTTTACAGGTGGTTTCACGTACGATCAAGAGAAACGACTGGTGCTGCCAAGACCGTTAACTTTCCTATGAACTTAAAAACTACAGAGAGACACTATCGGAAAATGACGTTTGACGCCGCAAGTATAGTGACTAATATTCGTCGGTCGATGTCTCTCCACAGTCCAGGCATACGCCAGCGTCTTGAATCGCAATTTCTATCATGCTGTAGCTCAGGATCATCCAAAACTGAGATAAACCATGTCTCAAGCTACACGAAGCAAGTGCCAATTTTTAGCGAACACATAAAACAATCAGAAAGATCAAATGAATCACATCCTATGACGATGATAGAGAATCATAAACAGATAGACACTGGCATAATCTGTTCTTTATCACTATTGGAGACCGGAGAATCACCGCTCATACTCTCAGGCGCAATATTTGGCGAAGCTTCTATGCGACGTTTTCAGCCAGCACATCCTCTCTACTTCAACGAAAATGAACGCTCGATATTAGAGTTAGACCACAACGCTGTACCTTGTGATGTCTTTGCCGGAATAATTTGGTTTGCTGTCGAAAGGTAAGTTTTATGATGACTTGGAGCTCTTTATCTTAAGCTTCAAACACAATTTACGACTGTTTCCCATTATGATATCAATAGAGAACAGCGGCCCAGATCGGAATCAAGTATAGGTCCGGTATCGGTCCCTTGTATTCCTGCACCTTCAAGATCCATTCTCGACTTGCTCTTACGACAATCTGTGACATTGTCAAATACACTCGAAGTAGCGCTTTATGAGATGATACACTGCCTTGATGACGTTGTAGGATTGATTCCTCAAAAGTTTCAACTCCATGAAAATGATGCTGCCATCCTCCACAGTCTTGATGCTGTTCTACATCATTACGCTTCAAAGTCGGACAGGATCAATCCATTCTCCTCCTGGAGAGGTGCTGGCGATAAAGGAAATATTATCAAAGATTACGGGTTATGCTCAGATCCCTGGTTAGACTACTACTTGACAACAATACTCAAAGTGGAGTTGTTGCAAACAGACGAAGGGCGAGCATACAGAGGCGGTGTTAAAATGAAGCGGGGTCACAAGATCGCAGCGTGTCTCTTAAGATGGACACAAAATATGCAGCTCTCTGCCTACAACGAAATCGACAAACTCGCTCGATTTTCAGCCAAAGACTCTCGTGGTAGCGGCATTCAATTTGATCACGAACAAAGGCAGAATGAATTATCAATCACATTAGTAAAGAAATCTCCCCTTCAAGATAGAGAGTACATTTATTTTGTTGCAGAAGTCATGCGATTGCTGGCAGCAAGATGGAGAGAAGAAAGTGGTACCTGTGGTCCAAAAAAACGTGGCCGACCCGCTAAAATCCAAAGGTGCAGCTGAAACACCACCAAGTAGAGTATCCTAGAGTTCATTTGACATGGGACTTCTCGTATTAAATATTTACTCTGGCTACTTCTCCAGTAGTGTTCCTGTAATTGGCTCTGTAATGTCAAGCATAGTGCTGATAGATTCGGAGTGAAGAGACCTGGCAACTGATTCAGCGAGCAGCGGCGCGATGCTCAATATGCGTATCTTCTTCGGCAAATCACGATCGACAGCCACCGAGTTAGATACTAAGAGATACTTCAAGTCATCGAGTGTGTCCAGCATTTCGGGCGTACTGTTGTTCTGTAATGCGCCATGAGTAGCCCATGCATAAACCTCAGATGCACCAGATTTGCTCATCGTTTCAATTGCATTCCTCATTGTAGACCCGGTGTTTATAATGTCATCAATAATAATGCATTTACGACCTTGAACATTACCAACCAAAGATGAATCAGCCTTTCCTTTCAATCCTTTTGTATTGCTAACTAGAGCCAAGCGTATATCTTCATGACCTGACAATTTTTGTAACGAAAGACGGAACGCATTCGCCCTAGCAACTTGATTTTCATGGGCAGCAACCACAGTAATCTTAGGAATTTCTCGTGAAGGAGCCTTGTTCTCTTCATTCTCGACCCCGAATAATTCCTCATAAAAGTATGCTGCGGCAACCGGACTCGGCATAAGATGATTTACGGGGACCTTAGGACGAAAGAAACCACGCAAAAGAGGATTATGTAGATCACAGCATATGACACTATCAACACCCATTTCCTCGAGGAGCCTCGCGACGTCCGCTGCAGCAATCGGCTCACGTTTAAGGGCAGTCCGACGATCTTGTCGCGAGTATCCGTAATATGGTATGACCGCGCAAATTCTCTTGGCTGACCCTCGTCGCAGAGCGCTCACTGTAAGGAGAAGTTCGATGATGGAAGTTGTCGACGTGGTACTAAATAATCGTTTCGACGACTGTCATAAGTTTACTCCGAACTCAAATTGGCAAACACATACAACAACGGCACCTAACACAAATAAATTCCATGCTTACCTGCAGACAACGTAGACCTCTTTTCCCCTTACTCCCTCATCAATCTTAATGCTCGACTCACCGTCCGCAAATGATCCGACACTGATTAAGTTCAGACTAGTCCCAAGGAGAAATGCCATCTCCTTCCCTAGATTCTCAGAGGACGGCAGCGCAAAGAGCCTAAATCTCCAACGCTTATCGTCGCGAATCTGAGTACTCTGGTAGAAGTACATCTTTTTAGTGTAAACGTGGTTATCATCGAGACCTCTGCGTCGGATGGTGTTAATTCGCTTGAGTACGACGGATGTTGGGTCCATCGCTCCCTCCGTTGCTGGCGTCGCGGCGGCATTTATGTCAGAGGTGGCAAGGAGATCATCGCCAACCTCCTCACCCGCACGCACGTCATCGAGAAGGCCGTCATCATTGTTAAAATTTGCCCAGTTCATCAGTCCCCCCTCGACGGCGCGTACAAAGGCCCGCTCCGACCTGCCGCCATCGTTGTTCTTCCTGTTATGTCCTTCCATCAACTCTTTAGATCCTGCTGGTATGGTACGAAACACGGGCGTGTATTCGTCATCCTCCTCCGACTGCAGATGCCCTGCGAGACTTGGAAAGATCGTGGAATTGTCTACTTTTTGCAAACTCAATGGCACATCACACCGACATGACGATCGGTAAGAGGCTGCGAAAGACGCAGCAACAATGAGAGCTGTTGCCCCCGCAACAAACACATGATCGCCCGACGACGATGATGAAGCGGAGGATGACGCCGTCCGAGCGCAGTACCTCGAGATCAAACCGGTAGCGCGAATCATCGAGAAGAGACAAGGGGGGGGAAGATGGGAGGTGTGCTCCCGCCTTCAGATCAACCTACATAAAACATTTTTAACATCACACCCACCATGACTTCTCTGGCGCTGGCACTGATGACGACTTCATCAGCGGTGGCATTCTCCCCCCCAGTCATCGTCCACCCATTGAGAACAGCTTTACATGCCGTCAACGGTATATGGAACACAGGTAATGACTTTGGAACATGCACTCTGTCATTCCCTTGGATGAATTTACTCTCTAACTAACTCCACTCCACATACTCGTTTGCTCAGGTAATGATTTTGGTAAGGGTAAATTCCGATTCTACGACGGACTAGATTCGTATATGAAACCTTTCCCCGATGAGGATCGTCAACAGTTTCCTGACATGTTCCGCCTCCCGGAAGGATTGTATGAGGTAAGACTAACGAGGCCATGCGGTATCGTCTTCGAGGAGATTGAATCAAATCGTGGCGTTTACGTCCAAGAGTTAGTCGAGGGTGGTGCCGCATTCAATGAAGGCACGATAAAGGCAGGAGACGTCCTCGTTGGAGTCACCGCGGTACAAATTTCAGGCGCCAAGTGGGAACGCCGAATGATTCCCTCACGGAAATTCGGTTTTGATTTGGTGGTCGATGCTATTGGTTCCAATGAAGAGAAATGGGGATGTAACGATGTGTTATTTCTATTTGAAAGACCCAGTGAAGCAAAAAGAGAGGAAGGGGATAGTTTCTTAGAATTTTTCGAACCATCACCCGCCACGCCATGGAAGCTTCCCGTGTAAATAATCAAGAGACATAGACTTCACTTTTGATGTAATATCACATTTACAAACATTTCATGATACAGGAATGAATAGTGGGTCCATAGTTTACCCTCGACTCTTTCATGACATTTTGAAACCTATTTAATTGTGATTGTGTCAAAAAGTAAAAGAAAGATATGTCACTATTTATTATTATCCTACTCCAAAGATTCTCCTGAAATAACCTGTCCAACTCATTATGCAAACAGCATTGGCGATAAAGGTGTCCCCCCCCATTTTAAATTAAGCCGACCGGATGATTTGATCTACGTCCCCTGGAGCAAATATGTTTCTGTCGTCGTCGAGTTCAATCTTATAAGGTGCCCACGAATTAGGTGGCCACGATGGCTCTCGATACCATAGCATGGCCACCTTCCCCGGCGCCCATCCAGTGACAGGATCGGGATCAACACGACAAAGGACACGGTCCCCAACCTTAAATCGCAGTCTTGGTCTCATCATCTCCTCATCCTCATCCTCGTCGTCTAGATCATCCATCGGCGGCCACTCGGCGTCTTCTCCACGATACCACGCCCCAAGAACCTGTGGCGTAGGAAATAATTCCAAGAGAGCCTCCTTCGATACGTCTTTGGCCTCTAATGGAATGCCAATCATGCCTTTACCCCCGCTAGCATACAGTGTTTTTGTTTCGTGTTGGCGAATTTAGAAAAGTGTCTCACGTAAACTCACCTATCCTCCCGAGAGGCAAAAATTATAGAGAACAACAAGACCAACACCAACTTACCTCTCAAATAGTATTGCAATTGCAGTATCTATCGGTGCACAAACGGGATCGCCGCAAGCAACCTCCTGCACTGACACCACGGCGCCACGTCGTAAATTAACAGGAATGGCATCAAGGACCCAAAGTTCAATTCTTGAATATGCCTCCCGACGTGCCTGCTGAGCTGCCCTCGTATCAAGTGCTGCCGCTTCACCCTTCGGCAAAAACATGGTCGCCGCCTCCAGTAGATACGATACGAACACGCCGGAAAAAATATGAGAACCTGCCCCCGACATGACATTTTGTTTATATTTGTTATTTGCACACATCATGCCGGTCTAGTTCGTACAGTGGTTAGTATCTTGCATTGTGGTTGCAATGACCCGGGTTCGATTCCCGGACTGGACAATTGGTAACCTTTTACTGAAATAGCTGCCCAAAGTTGAAGTAAGTGGCCTCACTTCATTTTACATTGGGAATACTGTCTACCTTTGTTTCATCCCGACGTAATTGGCAACCTTTTACTGAAATAGCTGCCCAAAGTTGAAGTAAGTGGCCTCACTTCATTTTACATTGGGAATATTGTCTACCTTTGTTTCATCCCAACGTCTAGGGTTTAACCCTTTGGTCACCGTGGCAAGTTTTTGGCAAGTTTTTTTCAGTACCGAGCCTACGTAGGAACTAGTGGCCCATTCATGAATCTTAAATAGGGTCGATATCGAGAATAGATAAGTCACAAAAAACGGCCGTCATATATTAAATTATTAACATCAATGGATAGACGACTATCGGAGCTACCTAATCGCATTTCTACCCAGGACCTAACTCATCGAGTAGCGGCGATATTCATGGTCAAAGTCCATTGCCCGAAATTTAGTGGGAAAAAACAGCTAAATTGTCTACGTAAAGTACAGGTGAACGGGTGAACAAAGGGTTAAGGTACAAAATTATTGCTGGCTCTTACAATTCAAGGTATGCCAAACCATTTTTTCAGATTGAGATTCAATCCAGCTTTTGGAGGAATTTAATATGGAAAACCACTTGAGAGACACCATTGATGATATATTGTTGCCCAAAGTTGAAGTAAATGGTCTCGAAGTAAGTGGCCTCACTACGTTGGGAATGTTGTCTACCTTTGTTTCATCCCAACGTCTAGGGTTTAAGGTACAAAATTATTGCTGGCTCTTACAGTTCAAGGTATGCCAAACCAAGTTGTTGATTAGGAGCAGTGGCTTGGGGGTGTTGTGTGGATCAGGTGGATGTGGGTGAACAAAAAGAAGAAGAGAAAGAAGCTCAAGGTGAGAGGCGAAGCTTCGGAAGATGTTCAACGAACAGCGGAGGAGAGAGACCTTCACGATGACTGACCGTTGTGAAATGGACGTACCAGCAGCAGCTGCTGCGTCGTCATTACACGAAGTATCATCGTCGACCGACGATCTGCGAGCCAAAATCAACATCTCCCTGAAAAAGAAAACGAAAACGACTTCATCCGCCTCATCCCTCAGACAGAATGCAACATCCAATCTTCTAGCCGATGAATACACTACGATTGCTGAGGAGGCAGCCATTATATCGCAACAGCGGCGTGAAGAGGGATCCGTGCTGATCATTCCCTGCAAACAGAGTAAACATGAAGAAGAACAGAAGAAGCCATTACTGGCCGGAAGACTGGCCTTATTGAGACGACAGCAGGATGAGGGGGGAAAATCAGACGGTGGCGGGGTCGAAACCAATACCATGAGAGATGAGATATCTGCCACGGGTATAAATGTTGACGAGATCAACGACGATGCGGTCATGCGTAGATTGATAATACAATCGGCAGAGCTACCGCAAGGGGGAAATGGAAATGAATCCACAACGTCTAGAGGGCAGGTGGTGATATCGGCACCCTCACGAAACAAACTCAATTTCGCACGTGGAAATCATGATGATAATTTGACGGCTAATAAGGATGCACGACTCAATGGTAATGACGATGAAAATTTCAAACGGGAGCTGTCGCATCATGCTGCAGATGTCGACCCAACGTCAAACACCTACGCAAATGTCGCCATTAGTGACTTTGGCTCGGCATTGTTGCGTGGAATGGGTTGGTCTGCATCTGTCAATGATGGCATTAAACCCAATAAAAGCGGAGGAGAAGAAGAGACAATTAAGCCCCGTCCGCATAGGTTGGGGTTGGGCGCCACTCCTTTGATGCCCCTTCCATCTAGAGGTGGAGTGTCCAATGGAAATGGATCGACGATACATCGCCGTGCTCGTCGTCCAGAAGACGTGAAGCTTGACGAAGAACGACAACGCCAACAGGAGGAGATTGAGAAAGCAGAGGAAGAAAGGAAACGCCTGGATCTGCAGTTTACAATGCAAAAGGGAAGTATAGTACATGTTATCAACCAAGATGGTAATAAACATGGACATGATGAAAGCATGAAAAGAAAGCGAGCAGTGGTAATTCGAACAGCAGGGGTGCCAGGTCTAAATCGCATATTAATACAGATTGAAAATGCAGTGATTGAAGCGTCTGTGGCAAAGCATAGCGTTGCATTGTGCTCGTGGGAGGAGTTGGAGGCGTATCCATTTCAGCAAAGACCGTTGCAACAAGCAGTGAAGGGGCACCAGCTACCAACAGTACAGGGGGAACAAGTTGAAAATGAGTCATATGATGGAAAGAGGAATGAAATTTGTGATCCGAAATTGGTCAGGCACGATGAACATCATAATGAAATGAGGAATAATGGAGAAAGCGATCGAAAGAATCGTCGTAATTCGAGTGAGGATAATTCTGTGGATGATATCCACCGCCGTCGTTCAAAGGATCACAAACGCATGAGAGAAAGCGATCGTTATCACCGCCGTAGTAGAAGTCGCAGTGGCAGCCGAGAACGATCAACCAAACGAAGCAAGGAATGTTCGGATTCACACAGAGATCGAAGGAAAGTACAAGAACGATGTCGCAGTCCAGCGGGTGAGCAATATCATAACTCCTTTGATAGGAAACGGACTAAACTAGACCATCTTGATTCACAAAAGGCAACGCAATATTTACACTGGCTCATCCCCAGCATTCGCGTACGATTGATTTCCAATAAGATGCCGAAGTATCACCTCCATAAGGGTGTTGTACAAGATGTACTCCGAGCAACAGGTTCGAAGAGTAGTAGCGGTCCAAAGGCCATACTACTAATGGACGATGGACAGGTACTTGATAAGGTACCCGAGCGGTATTTAGAAACGGCACTTCCTAAAACAGGCGGTAACGTCATTATTTTAGAGGGAGAGGATGATGTTCGGTGGAAGAAGGGAAGATTGTTGGAACGTTCGTCTACTAAATGTTTGATACAGCTGGAGGAAGATTTGGAGGTTGTGAAAGTGTCGTTGGATAATGTTGCCGAATGGTGTGGAGATTTGAATGATCACCAATATTGAATGTTTCCACCATTTCCAAGACCTTCACCTTTAAACTTGTTTTATTACATAATCGTAATTCGTATATAGGACGACCTTAATGTTTGTAGATATCCTTCAGAGAGATGAAAGGTGGTGACGGTGACGGTGAAGGGGATGGTGGTGCCGGTGGTGGGGTGAATCGCCAGGGAGTGGCGTGAGATGCCTGGGGTTTGTCGACGTGTACGGATTGAGATCGATGCAATGGTGGACAAGAATTATGAGGACACCAAATTCCAAGGTCAACAATGCTCAGCGTCGAGAGACTTCAGGCGGCTTCGAATAGATTCGAATAGGCGACTCGGCATTCACGAATTTGAAGACAGTACGATACGAGTGTTCTTTACTCTTGTTTCAGCTTGTTTTGCGTCATTTTGAAACGCATTGGAAAATGCAACTAGGTTTGAGCGTACATAAATACACATAAAGCTTTGGTTGTTAGAGGAGGTAGGAGGAAGGCAGCGCACCGCTACGGTGTCGTAGACGAGGGATATGGAGAGGGAAGATGTGTCCGCTGCTAGTTCTTCCGATCAAGGAGTGACGACATTGGACATAAACGCTGAAGACGAACATTCCATCCCTGTCACCGGCGATGTAGAGGTGACATCCAAAACATCCAGCGATATTGCCGTGAATGCAACATCATTTGACGAAGTCAATGAAAATGATAAGCGTAATTTTATCGTTATACCAAATATGGATGGCGACCCCATAATCATACCTATTAAATCCAAACAGTCGCAGGTCAGCGATGTCGATGTTTCTGTTGTCGACAAGGTAGATGATGCGTTGTTAGATAAATACGCCGTAACTGATGGTTCGGCCGAGGCGGTCGACCATAATAGAGTTGAACCTGTTGTCACTGACATCTCAAATACAACACATAGCATTCGCGAATCATTGAATGGAACAGAAGGCGCCATCCTCAATTCTACTATAAATGCAACAAATAATGTTCAAGGAGATGACGGTCCACGACAAGTAAAACGTGTTGATTATGCCAGCAATAAAGCGGGTTCACAAATCCTTGAGCAATCGCCGTCACTTAAGGGAGCATCTAACCTCCTAACGGGTGACAAGGACAAGTACTCAATCGCTCCATGTATGGACAAGAAATACATTGTCATTGGTCTATCTGAGGACATATTGGTAAAACAAATCATTCTGACGAATTATGAACGATATTCTAGTAGAGTGAAGGAGTTTCAAGTACTGGCAAGTCAAGAGTATCCAACCCCAAATGAGGATTATTGGAACAGCATTGGCACGTTTGAAGCTCACTCTAAGAGTGGGGAACAGGCGTTTGAACTGGAGCCGACGTGGGCGCGATATCTCAAGTTCCGTTTTTTGAGCCATTATGGCAGCGAACACTATTGCACTTTAAGTCAAATTAAGGTGCATGGCTCAACGATGCTTCAGGGATTTCATGAGCAATGGACCGAAAATGAAATGAAGGATCTGGAATCTGAATCGCTAATGGAATCGGAGCAGGAAGAGGATGGCATCATATCAGATGGAGGGGGGAAAGTATCAAATGAAAAATCGATGGCAGATGAGGGTGAGTGGAATGACGTAGAAGGAGCAGTGAATGAGGATATAGTTGGAGTTGGAGATGATGAAATCGCAATCGCTTATGATAATATAGGTTTTGATATAACGCTGAACGGTACGGACAATGGCGAGCAAGTCACAGATTCTCCTGTTATGAATGGTATTGCATCAACAGTCTTAAATGAAGGAGTAGCGCAAATGATAGATAACAAACAACAACAAGATATCACTTCCATGAAAAAAATGGACGAATTTGAATCATCCATTGTGAGAGAGTCACAAGAAGGGAGTGAGCCTCCTTTTACCTCAATTTTAAATGCGGATGGAGAAGACATTGAGACAGAAGAGTTCAACTCAGGTGATATAATTTTGGCCAATGATGTTTTGTTGACGCTTGACAACATGGAGCCAAAGCCCCAAGAAAGCACGTCAGATGCGCAAGATCCAACAGATATGGTGCATCCGAACCATTTAAGTGAGACACACAAAGGAGGATCTACAGCAGCAGTAGAAACTGTAGAAGCAGTAGACGAATTAGCAGTAACGAAAGCTGCTGGTCCCATTCATGTTTCCTCGATTAATCCAATACACGATGCGGTTCAAAATGCAAGAGATGCGTTGCGTACAATAGAGATCTTGAAGTCTATGGTCGACGCATCTGATGTACGAGTTTAGGCGGCTTTTTGGGTCCGCCCTTGTGCGCGCATACAAAACCGGACCCAAATAGCCGCCTCAAAATTTTAACAACCCAACCCCTCTGAGATCGATAGCTCGAACATGAATAATCGTCGTTCAATGATCTCGCCCTCGCACCAGTCCATCCAACACATCCCCACCTCGCTATACCTCGCTTGTTGCGGTCGAATTCGATGTCGGTGGCGCGCATTGGACCATCTGCTGG
>Ga0247834_1002409_pt1 | contig 28186 bp, 14 predicted proteins | sample LaCruzMarch2015__8_FD_187118 | JGI IMG/M metagenome (GOLD analysis project Ga0247834, IMG submission 187118) | Freshwater microbial communities from meromictic Lake La Cruz, Castile-La Mancha, Spain - LaCruzMarch2015_12m | ecosystem: Environmental > Aquatic > Freshwater > Lake | place: Spain...
AACGCATTCAATACAAAGTTGGCGTTAAAATACTAGTACGGAAACAGGTACTATCCGCAAAAGTCTAGAGATCATACGATCCATGACGATTGTCTCAAATCTTATGAATTAACAATCAGGGTTAAACGCGGAAACAAGTCTGAACGGCTTGAAATATGACGAGTAAAACCATTTTCTTGACTAAAATCAAAGTATAAAACAAGAATTGGTAACCAAAATATACTTAGTTGAATTGGATTAAAACAAGTACGTCTCCTGTCGCACTAGACTTACGCTGTTTGTGGTAATAAAAAAAACCACCATCACATTATGTCCTCCACATTGACGAGGGGTTTTATTATCCCAATGGGTTGTTCCTCCATCATGTGACGAATAGTAAGAGGGGTTTATTTCCCACTGGGTCGTTATTCCTCCTTACGTGAATAAGTTGTAATACTTAAATCTTAGTGCCCGCACGAAGTTTTATCCCAAGTGGTTTCCTACGTGTAACTTGAATGTTAATTCATGGGGGCGAGTGACATAGGCGCCATGGTATCGTATATATTTACGTACCGCGATAGTAGGACGATACGTATGCTATGATGTGATCATTCTACTGAATCGATGTGTAGTTCTTAGAGTAGTTTCCTGCCTAGGACAGATAGTAAATAGTAATTGTATGCTGTAAATTTGGCCCTCAAACCACTGATACACATATTAGTAAATTATATTATATATAGATGCAAGTTGTTTTGGTTACTTTATGTACTTATATACTTGAATTGATATAGATGTAACCATATACATTACATGTGAGAACCACCCACCCTCTCCACCCCAGCTGGCTGGTCTAATATTGCAATGTAATAGCTGTGTACACAGATAAAACCAAAATGAGGTGGATCAGACACAGAACTATCATATTAGTAAATGCAATAATTTATTTTAATTGTATCATAGCCATAGCTACTACTATTAGGGATAATACAACTACCATCCAGGTTTCACATCCCCACAGCCACAGTAGTAGTAGTACAACAACAGACTACTCACTACCTTCTTCATCGGCATCCCTCCCATCTTTATTGTGCTACCAAATTTCATCAGCTCATCGGGCACTGCCTGTCCGGCCTGTCTCATCACCTGCTGCAATTCACCAGCGTGACTCTTATCCCCCGGTTGGAAGAACCTGGGAGATATACCACTCTTACCCCCACATCCGGTCCGTCCAATCCTGTGTACGTAGTCCACAATTGTTAATGGGAATGTGTAGTTCAGCACTACCTCCACATCAGGTATGTCTAATCCACGTGCAGCAACAAGTATAGTTGGACAGGAACCATCCTTAAACTCTTCCCAGTAGGCACAATTACGTGCATCCTGGGTCTTGTCACCATGGATACTGGCACAGGAATACCCCCATCAATTCAACGTCCCCTCTAACCTCGCAGCCTCTTTCTTGTATAATGCAAAGACAGGCGAGGGGGTGTTTAGTAACAAATATAACAATAAAATCAAATATTCATTCAATTAATTTTCTTACCTAATTCGGCGGCCAATCTTCCATGGACGCGTAGACCATTCGTACTATTCAATGGTAGGGTGTTGGGGGAAGGATTGATGCCATGTTGGCATGTGAGGGAGCTTAATTGCCTGTGGTACAACCCTTCCGTACCACGCGAGGAGGTGAAATTCATCTCTGTCGGCGTGCACTCAAGAACTACTCGCCAGGATTAGGGCGAATCGAAATTCCGCCAACGTTACGGCACGCACATTAGTATGCGTCATGCCGTAATGTGTAACATCAAGACATGTACCGATTCCCACGTCAAAGAGGATGTAATTCGTGCGCCTGCCATGACATCCGTGTGGAGGGGATCGGCGATTCTGCAACCTCGGAGTCGTTTTGGACACAGCGTCCGAAGGCCCGGACAGTTTGTTTGTCCCAATAGTGACAGTGTTTGTCCAAATAGTGACAAAAAATACTTAATGGTAGTGATGTTTAGATTTCTTTTACTATTGTTTGCTTATTGATGAGAAGCGCGACTCATTTCTCCCTTCCGGTTAGTGGATTGTCCTCTTTTGGCTTCCCGCCGAGACGCTGAGTCTAAAACGACTCCTCGGCATTGCAAAAAACGTTGACCTTCGCACGAAGCTTTTTCTGTGGAGGTCCCGCAAAAAAAAGATCCCATGGCGGCCTGGGGGTGGACCCCCTAGCCTTGGGCAATACCAGTAGTAAAACTAGAAATATGCCCTCCCTCCTCCTTCGTCTTCTCTATGGAAGATGCTGGATGATCCAAATAAATACTTCCGAATATAAATATTTTTCTTCATTATGACACATGTCACGTGTGACTAGTAGCCCCAACGCTAACTCTCCCTTTTGTATAATATGGGGGAGCACAAGGTACAAAAGAATGAGCGTCCCACCGTATTTGTACCATACTGATGCGGGGAAAGCACAAGGCACAAAAATTGTGAGTAGGCGTGGTGGTTCTTCTCCGCTTCCATGCATCATCCTGAGGGATGATTTTTTTTTTCTCTGTAGCTGTAGGAGGTAGTTGTGTTGTTGGGTCCTGCCAACGACCCCAATGGCAATACCCCTCGTGGCCAACTTTGAGGGGCGGCCTTATGTGAAGACCCTCGGTGGGGCTCCTGATGCCGGAGTTGGAGGAACCGCACCTTGGGCTGAAGTGTCCCTGGGGAAGCCGGCGCCAGCTAGGAAGCGTTGCTTGCAGAGCCCCTGGGGTTCCTACTAACCATGAGGTTAACACAATGCTAGGCTATGGTGTTTGTTTACCTCACCAAATACAATAAAATAAATGGTTTACCTCACCAAATAGGATGGGCCAATTTGTTTACCTCACCAAATACAATAGACTATTTAATGCTTCTTTACAAATAATTAATTTACCCCCTCTCCCTTCACCTGGCATCAGCACAATAACAACAATCTACTCAACTCTGATCTCCCGTCACATTCAACTCTGATCCTAACTTCACTGACATCAGCACAAAATAGACACAGCCTACTTCTTTCCACCACTTTTCTTTGCCTTCTTGGCTTCAGCTTCCATGTGCTTATCAATTGTGGGCTTGGAACGTTTCTTCCTTCCGAAAGTTTCAATTGAGCTCTTTACCTATCGTGTAATCTTTCATATCTACCTGAAAATATCGTATTGTCGTCCGAAGACTCCCCAATAGGAAAGCTCGAATAGTGAGTGATAGTATCCACAGGTATCGGTGGATTGAGGTCTAACGGTGGTACGAATAGTGCACGTTGGATACTGTTCATACGTCGTCGTATCAACATGAGGGGACAGGAACTGAGAGAGTTCGTCCACCGCTGATGCAATTAGTGTCGGGCGGTACTGAGGCTTAATACTGATGGACTCGGGGCGGATGCTATTGAATGCGCCATGTATCAAGCGTGATGCATAGTGTGTTAGTTGGGCTGACATTGTGTCCCAAGAGAAGGTGCTTGCAAGTAAAGAAAAGAATCCTCTTCTCAGTCTCCGGCTAAACTCAACTTACCTAATAGAAGTTAATAGAGTGTTGATGATTTTCTCGTCGCGAGGATTCCCAGCAAAACACGCGTGAATCAACCTCAATTCCGGTATCCGCCATATCACAACGATGAGAATCAACCTCATCACATAGCGGTATCCGCCACATCATCACAAGTAGGAGAAGAATATCGAATTTTGACTACGAATGCAGCGTCGTTTGACGAATTATACCTCCACCACCACTGCGGGACGTAATCCCCCCACCTCCACCACCGTGACGGCGGGCGATGGCGAGAGCTCTCATCGTAGTCGTCAACAACGATCCAATAATCGTCGATCGACACTTGATCGGAGTGAGGATGATGGGGACGTTCGTCGTCAACATCTGACGACAACGACTAATACTCGTCCACGCCAACGAGCAGAGGGGCGGTCGACGGGAGTACGCGGGCCGTTACGGCAGAATGAACACGAGCAATTGCAGCAACTCCGACGTCGGTCGTTGCAGAGAACGAACGACGATGATGGCGATGACGACGAGCGGAACGAGGAGGAGGAGGAACGCCGACGGATTACATTAGAACGACAATTACTGGAACTGGACTTACGTCGTAGCTCCGGAACTCATCATCACCCGCAAGCCACTCGGGATCGTGGTAGTTCTAATCATCATCATCGACGTAGTAGTAACACATCGCGATCCACACAATCCGCGACTCAATCTCCAGCGGCGAACCACAATGAACAATTACGACGATCATTACAGGGGTGGCAAGCTCAGCATGAAGAACAATTACGTAATTCGATTAAGTATCAAGCCTTGCATGAAGAGGAATTACGTCGTTCTCAACAAAACAAGGCCGTAACGTCAATGACTGTGATTCAGAAAAAGAAGCAACGGCAGCAAGATCCACCTACTACCCCCAAGACTATAAATTCAGAAACAATAACACCCCCCTTCCGTCATACGCCGTCGACACAACGACGGACTATTGCAATTGATCCATCAGTGGGCGAGGATAATTATGTGAGGGGTGCCGGTGCTATCTATCATCATCCAACACCGCAATCCTCGTCGGGATCTACATCTTCTGCCCGTCCATCATCATCATCGCAATCTACATCCCGTCATTGCCATCGCTCTTCTCATCATCATCATCAACAGTCACAGCGTCCGGCGCCATTACCCTTTGCGACTGATGAACCGACGACTAATATGGGGGGAGAAGGAGAAGACACCACCACTCCCCTCTTGTCCGTACAGTCATTATCGTCTTTAAATGGCACGCGTAATAACAATAATAATACTAATATAATGATGAATATGCAGAGGGGGGATTCCTCACGATCATCCCACAATACGACGAGCGTAAACAGTACCAATAGTAGAGCGTCGATCCAAAGTAGTTGTGAAAGTAATGAAAGCGAAGAACGTCGACGTCTCGAGGAGTATGCCGGCAGGCGTGCATTTCAACGTCTAGAGAAAGAATTGGAAGATCATTCCGAAATGTCAAGAAGTGTACGATCGGATGATGATGATGGACGGTATATTAATGGTACTAATGATGGTTTTGAGGAGGAAGATGACGGGAGGATAGGTTCAGACAACAACAACAACAACAATAATAATGATAATAAAGGTGGTGGCGGTGGTGGGGGGAGTAACAGTAAAATTCCACCTACCGCACCTAATAACAAAATACGTCGTACGACACGACAAGGCAAATTTAAAAGTGTCATGGATCGTCGAAAGTTAGCCAAGGTACCTCAGGTGAAGAAAAGTGATATGATTATTGGTGAATATTTAGGTCGGGGTAATTTTTGTGATGTCTTTGAGGTCACTTGGGTATTACCCACGGATAATAACAAACGGCTAATGCAGAAGCCAAATATTATGGGAGGACGAAAACAACAACAACAACAACAGTCATCCACAGCACGTGGTGGTGGTGGTGGCAGTAGTAGCAGTAGTAGTAGAAGTGGTGGTCCTAGTACTAAACGTCCAGAGAATGATTATTCATCATCTAGTGAACATAGTTTAAATATTATAACATCACACGGCCACATCAGCAAAAACATTAATAGTAATGGAAATGATAATGGACGACATTCAAGATCACGTCGGCGATCGACGGTGGATAGTAACATGACACAGTCAAGTGCCGAGACATTATTTTCACTTAGCTATTCGAGCGATTTATGCTTTGATCCGATACTCAATGCAACGAATATGTCAGCGTCGGCCAATCGACGTAGTGTGAGTCAAGTTTGGGTGGAGGGGACGGGCGTATTATCATCATCTATCGGTCAGGGGAGAGTAGGGGGATCCACGCATCATGGTGCTGCGGGAACATCATCCCACTCTGTCCCACCCGCCTCCATGGGCAATACTTGGCAGGGCTCATCATCATTGCGTTGTAATCCAAACGCATTGGCATTAAAATGCCTCCGACCGGCGGTCCGGGCCGAACCACGTAAGTTTATTATTGGGGCTGAGGATTTGGCACATGAGACTGCATTATTGGCATGTCTTGACCATCCGAACATCATTCAGCTTCATGGTAGGGCTGAGGGGTGTTTCTCCACTGCCTTTCAGATGCGGGATAAGGATGGGGGAGATGACAATGATGACTACGATGGGGGAGGGACCGTCTCTAACGGGAAGAAGCAAATCAGTAACGAGGGGTACTTTATCATTCTCGACCGGTTGATGGATACGCTAACTGATCGGATTGAAGAATGGAAGGATGAGTGTCTTGCCATTGCGAACATTGCGTCGTCACCGCTTTCGCATCCGCCACAATCGCCGCCCCACTTTACTGACCATGACGCAATCGAATCCACATTGCGTGAATGTCTACGTGAACGCCTTAAGGTGGTATATTCGATTTCTGATGCTTTCGAATATCTACACTCTCGTAACGTTGTCTTTCGCGACCTTAAACCAGCTAATGTAGGGTTTGATCAGAATGATTGTGTCAAGGTATTTGACTTTGGCTTTGCAACAAGCATCGCACCTTTATTATCACGTCCCTATAATGGGTATGGACCATTGACTGAGACATGTGGCACACGACGGTATATGGCCCCCGAGGTGGCATTAAAGCTTGGTTATGGCAAGGAGGTAGATGTGTACTCATTCGGGATGTTACTGTGGGAGGTATGTGCACTTGATAAGCCATTTGATACAATCCAGAGTGTGGAGGAATTCCATGATATTGTAGTCTTGTACGGGAAACGACCAAGCTTGCATGTGGAGCCTTATTGGCCGACTAGTCTCAAGGCACTGATGAGCCGATGTTGGAGTACTGACCCTCTTGACAGACCGACGATGGTCGATGTGAAGAACATGCTACATAATGTCCTGAGAGATGTAAGCGGAGACAGGAATGAGGGTAGTACTGGAGCTAAGTCTAGTGGTCATGGTAACTTTATGAGTAAATGGAGGAGGCGGGTTTCGTTGTAATTCGGATAACTAACAAGAAGGAAGGCAATCAATGTATTCATAATATAAGATAAATCTATTCATTTGATATGATTCATATACTCAATTAGTATTTTTTTAGCTTTTTGAACGCAATTATGTTTCGTTCTCCTGTCACATTATTGCATCCTTTATACATTTACACAATATTGGATGCGTATTTCTCTTTGACTTTTTCTAACCCTAACCCTAACTTCAATACTCCTACCCTTTACCACAAAAAACTATTCGTCAAGAAATCTGGCCAGGTCAGCGATACTTGCATCCAAGGATCTCTGTTTCACTGACATTTGTAGTGTCAGTTGGGTCGTGGCATCTTCCAGCGTTTCAGTCAAATGCCGGACAACTATGGAGTTATTTTCTTTCTCCGCAGCTAATCTCTTCTTCATTTCCTCTATTTCCCTCCCATGACTTGATCCCAACTTTTTTGCCAGCTGCTTCAATTCCCTCTCGTGCCGTGTCTTCTCATCCTTGAGCTGTTGTGATACACGCTCGACGACGGACGATAATACCTTGTTTTCCTCTTCGTTGGCATTACTAACCTCATGTAGCTCTTCAATGGATACATAGGCACTCTCCACCTGAGTCTGCAAAGAACAATTTAAGTCAACCATTTCTTGTAACGAATTCATCAGAGTCTCAATTTCACTAGCCTGAGAGGTATGCTTCAACCCAAGATCGGTACACTCAGTCTTTGCGAGCTCTAATCGCTCAGAGAGGAGAGTAATCTCTTTCGCCATGTCCTCACATCTAGCGTCCCTATTCTTTATATCCTCACTCAAACCATCAATCATAATCTTTGTTACTGCCTTGGCTTCCTCCATTGCCTTTATGTGCTGGTTTTTCATGGTAGTGCTCGAGACCAAGTCTTGGACGGCCGCCTTGAGCTCAAAAATCCTAGACTTGTGTTCTTTCTTGAGCATTTTAATAGTATCTGACGATTCTTTTTTGGATAGTTTCAACTGCTCAGCAAGATTATTGACCTCTAATGTATTTTCACACAATTCCTTATCCTTGTTCTCAATCAGTTCAGCAAGCTTCAGATTCTCAGCTATTTTCTCATCCAATAAGCCCATGGCCTCGTCAAGTGACTTGCCAAGATCAAAAATACTCTTGTGTAATGATTCCTTCTGGGCCGATATTTGTTTGGTCATTTGAGTCTTCTCCGCCTTGAGAGTCTCTTTCAAGTCTTGGATGATGGTGGCGTTATTTTCCTTCTCAACTTCCAACATTTCCGTCAAGTAAGCTTTCTCATCATTAAGCTTGTCTTTAGTCATGCCGAGCTCATCAACTTGAAGCAGTAATGCTTTATTCTGATCTACAACCTCCTGCAGAGAGGCTTTAGATTGGCAAAGGTGCTCATTGAGTGCATTATTCTCTTCAGCCATCTCATCACACGTTTCGACTACCTCTTGGAAAGAGGATGTGAGTTTTTCAAGTTCATTCGCATTAGTATTTATCTTGGATTCGAGGCATTCAATTGTTGTCTTCAGTTGAGCACATTCTGCTTCAGAGAGCTCATATTGCTCATTGAGTGCTGCATTTGTGGCAACCAGCTCTTCGTACGCTGAATTCCGCTTGTTTGCATCAATACTCATCTCATCTATCATTGTCTGCTTTGCTGTGACCTCCGTATCGAACTTAGCCGTGAGTAGTTGAAGCTTCTCACCGACGGCAATGTTTTCAGCTGTCTTCTCATCCAATAATGCCATCGCATCACTTAGAGAGCCCTCCAAAAGTCTCTTCTGTTCTGACATTTGCACCTTTACATTTGTGATAGTATCCTCTAAATTTTGAACAGTGGTGACATTGTTCTCCTTCTCCATTTTATGGCTCGATCTCTCATTGTTAAGTAATTCCTCCAAACGCTCAATTGTGTCCAATAAAATAGCGTTCTTACCCTCATAGGCGATATTTACCTTACCAAGTTTCTCATTGGCAGAGCTTAGTTGCTCGGTCATATCATGTAACTCATCCTTAGTATTGACTGTCTCTTGTAAACAAGATTTAAGATGTTCGATTTCACCAGTATATTTACCAATTGCTTTGGTCAAATCATCAATCGTGCACTTTTTTGATGCCACATCATCTTCCAGGTCGGATATGACCTGCAAGTTCTCCTTGTTCCTAGCGATCAAGGTTTCTACATCCGACTTAAGCTCGTAGAACTTGGTCTTTGACTGTTGAAGCCGATCAGAAAGCTCAACATTCTCAGCTGTTTTCTTCTCCAATTCCAATGTTTTGTTATTGTTATCAACCTGAGCATCTTCAAGAGATTTGGTTAGATTACAAATAGTCACCTCCGATTCTTTCTGGGCTGACATTTGGTCGGTAATTTGTGTCGTGACATCCTCAAGAGTATCTTCCAATTTTTTGACGACGGCGACGCTGAACTCCTTCTCCTTGTCTAACATTTTACTCAACTCATCAATCATAACTTTCTTAGCCGCCAAATCATCCTTAAATGATTTCGTCATGCGCCCGACGGCATCAACAGAATCAGCAATCTTCTCTTCATTAGCTTCATTGATCTTGATAAGTTGGTCGTTAGTAGCACTAACTTCCTCAACCTGAGCTTGCAGAAATTCATTCTTTTTCACCGTCTCTCGCAAACAGGACTCAAGCTCCTTGAGCCCATTGGTATCTTTATGTCTTTTTGTTTCAAGGTGTTCAATTGTCGTCTTGAGTATATGACTCTCGGTTGTCAAGACTTCAACTTGCTCATTGAGGGCAGCATTCACATTCTTCACATCACTCAGTTCTTCAATAACTGTCTCTTGGGAAGCTACAGTTTTGGTTAAGTCGGCAATCGCTTGAACTTTTTCACTATTGCTAACCACTAGAGATTTAACATCAAGATCGAGTTCTTCGTTCTTGGAGATAGAAAGTTGAAGTTGCTCAGTGAGATCAGTAAGCTCGGCTGTTTTATCTTCCAATGATAATTTTGCTTGATTACTGTTGAAGCTCATCTCAACAAGAGACTTGGATAGATTCGATACTTCCTCTTCTAATGCTTCTTTTTGGCCTGACACCGTTGACAATTTAATCTTGATTTCCTCGATAGTCTCCTCCGACTTTCGAACAATAGCAGCTTTTTCCTCTTTTTCTAACGTTAGCATCTTCTTCATAGACAGGTCCAGCACCTCTATAGATGCATAGGCTTGCTTGATCTGAGCTTGCAGCTTCTCATTCTCCCCGTTTACATCGCATACAGAGATTAGAAGATTCTCTATCTCGCTGGATTTAGTGCTGATTAAAGACTCAAGGTCACATACGGTTACCTTAAGCACATCACATTCTTGCTGGGATAACTCAAGCTTCTTTTTTTGGGCCGTAGTCTCAGCTGCCATCTCCTCACAATTTGCATTGCACTTATTGATATATGCTATCATTTCATCAATCATGCCTTTCTTTGTTGCGAAATCATCTTCCAGCGCAGAAATCTCCAGCGATTTCTGCTTATTTATGGCAATCAAGGATTCGACCTCGGTCTTAAGCCCGTCATTCTCCGCATTGGATAGTTTAAGTTGCTCTGTGAGATCAGTAATCTCTGATAATTTCTCTTCAAACGATATGTTCTTTTTTTGTATGTCATCGCTCATCATAGTTGTCTTGGCAAGTAAATCGTCTTCAAGTTCAGATATCCTCCGCACATCTTCCTTGTGCATACTGATCATGACCTCAATCTTCGACTTGAGTTCATCACTCTTATTCTTGGAGGTTTCAAAATGCTCCGTAAGATGAGCAATTTCTGCTGTTTTTCCATCCAAAAGCATATTCTTGTATTGGATATCTTCGCTCATTTCGTCAATTGCAATAGTCTTGTCCGCCAAATCACCTTCCATTAAAGACATCTGCTTAGAAATCTTCTCTTTGCTCGCAAGCAAGACTTCGACCTCCAGCTTCAGTGTGTTACTCTCTGCTTTGAATAGCTTGACTTGTTCTGTGAGATCAATAACCTCATCTGCCTTCTCCTCTATCAATGCAGTCTTGTGTTGAATTTCCTCTCGCATTTTGTCCAATGCAATCTTATTAGCAGCCAAATTTTGCTTCAGTAAAGACATCTGCTGCAACTTCTCATCGTCGATGATGATTAAGGCATCAACCTCCTTCTTGAGCCCATCACTCTCAGCCTTGGTTTGCTGAAGAAGTTCAGTTAGATCAACTATCTCTGTTGACTTACTATCCAATAGTATAATCTTTTGTTGGATATCCTCGTGCATCTTGTCAATCATAATCGTCTTGTTTGCCAAATCATCCTCAAGCATTCTTATCTGCTGCTCATTTGCCTCGACCTTATCCTTGGATAGCTCAAGTTGCTCTGTGAGGTAAGTAATTTCTGTTATTTTCTCTTCAAGAGCAAAGCTCTTGATTCGGATATCAGCTGTCATTTCGTCGATCGTATTCCTCTTGGCAGCTAAATCGTCTTCAAGCACAGATATCTGATACTGATTATCTGCATTTCGGGGAGTTAAGGCCCCGACCTCGGTCTTGAGCCCATCACTCTCAGCCTTGGTTTGCTGAAGAAGCTCAGTTAGATCAACTATCTCTGCTGACTTTTCTTCCAACAATGCACTTATTTCTTGAATGTCAGTACTCATTTTATCAATCATACTCATCTTGGCTGTCAAATTTTCTTCAAGAATAATCACTTGCTGGGAACTCTCTTTATTGCTTGTATTTAAGAATTCGACTAACTCCTCAAGTCCATCAATCTTGTCTTTGGAGAGTTGGAGCCGCTCATTGAGATGCGAGATTTCCAGTGTCTTCTCTTTACATTCGGATTTCCATGTATTGATGTCCACCTTTATCTTGCGGCTAGAATCTTCCATGTCTGACTTCTGCTGTGCAATATCCTTCTTAAGTGCGATCAAGGCATGGATCTCTGCCTCGAGTCCATCAACCATCACCCTCGAAAGTGCAAGCTGACCAGCTAGATTCACGATCTCCTCAGACTTCTCCTCCAGTGACATAGCCGTCTCATCAATAATGAGCTCCTTTGCTGCCAAATCATCTTCAAGCACAGATACTTGGTGAGCAAACCCCTCATTACTAGCGACTAAGGATTGGACATCCGCATTGAGTCCATCACTCTCGTTCTTTGATAGCTGTAGTTGCTCAGTTAGATCAGCAATCTCAGCAGTCTTCTCCTTGCAAGTAAATTCCCATGCATCGACATCGGTCTTAAGCTGATCAATCATTTTATTCTTTGCCACGAAATCATTTTCCAGCAAGGCTGCCATATCACTTTGCAGTGTGGCCTTCTGCTGCGTGATTTCTTCCTTATTAGCAACTAAGGATTGGACTTCTATCGTCAGTTCATCAATCTTGTTCCTGTGTACTTCAAGTTGTTGAGTAAGATTCACAACCTCTGCTGATTTTGTTTGCAGCAATGAATTCTTGCGATTGATGTCTATCAAGGCCTCCGCAAGAGATGATTTCACCTCATTAAGTGACTTGCCAAGTGCAGCAATGTTCTCCTCGAAAGCTGCTGCCTGGTCTGACATCATGGCTGACATTTCAGCTGTGACCGCCTCGAGGGTCTCTTGCGACTTCTCAATGATTGCCACGTTGTTTTCCTTCTCGAATTCCAACATCTTCTTCGTCTCCTCAAGTTCCTGCTGCTTTGCTGTTTCATCCTCTAAGCTCTTCTTTCTATTAACATTATTGGCATGCGTAAGCTTGACGTTAGCGGCAATAATATCTTCAACCCGAGCTTGCAACGTCTCATTCCTTTCCACCATCTCTTGCATAGAAGATGTAAGATTATCGATCTCTGTGGCATATTCTGTGTTCTTACTACTGAGATTTTCAACGATCGACTTGAGCTCATCGCTCTCGACCTTGACGGCAATTATCATGTCATTCTTGTCGTTGTTGGAGATATGATGTTGCTCATTGAGCGCCTCGAGTCGAGAAATTTTGTACTTGAGATCACTAATCTCTCCTGTTTTCTCTTGTAATAGTATATTCTTTTTGCGAGCATCCGCCAGGGCCTGGTCGAGAGATTTCTTCGTCCTATCTACGGTTCTTGTTAGATCTGCAATATTCGTCTCCATCACCTTCTGAGCAGCTGTTTGGGCCTTGACATTATCAACAGCCTCTTCTGACGTTCTGACGGCTGAGTCCAACATTTTCTTTGTCGTATTATGACTAGCCATCTCATTGGTAAGCAAAGATTCCAATCTCTCTAGCTCCTTAGCTAGCTCAGTATTCTTCTCTTCGGTTGCACAATTGACAGAGCTGACTTCCTCGACCCGTACCTGTAGTGACTTGTTTTGCTCTACCATTGCATCCAATTCTTTAGTAACATCATCAAGCTTATCACAATAATTAACCTGAAAACTGGCCAGTTTTTCGTTGTTACTGACGACCAAAGCCTGAACATCCGCCTCTAGTTCAGCAGTCTTGGCCTTGGCTTGACTTAGCTGCTCGGCGAGATCAACATTCTCTACCGTTTTCTCATTTAACAATGCACTAATATGATGGGTATCTGCAGTCATACCGCTAATGATACTATTCTTGGCCTTCAACTCCTCTTCAAGTATGGTCATTTGTGTGATATTCTCCTTGTTGCTGGACAACAATTCTTGGATGGTCACCTTGAGACCGTCACTGTCACTCTGAGATTCTCGAAGCTCGTCGTTCAAGGCTTGATTCTCGGTCTTGAGTACATCAATCTCATTCTCGGTGGTATGGATTTGCTCAGAGAGAACAACATTCTCGGCTGATTTATCGTCCAACAATTTGCTCTTGCGAGCAACATCCTTTAGTGCCTTATCAAGTGCCTTGTCAAGTGCCTTCTTTGCTTCATTGTGGGACGTCCTAAGATCAGCAATAACCTCTTCAAAGTTTTTCTTCTGATCTGCAATCATAGTTGTCATTTGAGCAGTGACTTCCTCAAGAAATTTCTCTGATTCTCGGACCGTTTCCTTTTCTATTGTCAACATCTTCTTCATCTCTTCTATCTCTCTCACAAGTTCTGAATTCTCATCATGGAGTGATTCGTGTAACTCAGAAATCTTCTTGTCATTGCCACTGTTGATCTCGCTAAGTCTCTCATTAACAGCACTGACTTCCTCAACCTGACTCTTCAATGTGTCATTTTGCTCACTTATTTCCACATTCCGAGCCTGAAGCGCCTCATTTTTTGACATGAGTGACTTGACAGTGTCCACTAGATCCTTATTCGCCTGCCTTAAGCAATCGACATCGCTTCGTGGTGTTTTAAAGGAATTGCTGGACTCAAACACAAAATTGTCTTCTGCAGTGTCTAAAGTGAGACATGAAATATGATGTACAAAATGCGAAATATACTAGTAATAGGATGACTTACCGTGCTTCTCATTCTGGCCACGATAACTCAACACTGACGTTGTACGGGATGCCATAGATTTACTGGTACTGACACTTCCGCAGTCGTTTCCATTACCATCTACCTCATCAACTATCTCATACTCCTCCGTGATACTAGTACTTTCAACCTCGGACTCTACTCGAAGCTGTGATGGTGGAAGTATCAGTAGCATGCGTGCCGTTTGTCGTATATCGATTGAATTTGGTGACATTGGACATGTCGGTGGTCCTTCTGTCACGTCTGGCAACAAACTTTCGTCGTCTGCCTCATTATTCGCATCGACCTCCAATAACATCTGAATTTCGTCTACGTCGTACTCAACTGCGATACTGTCGTTGACTACTTCAAGCTCCTTCGCATGTTCAGGAGATGGTTGATGACGTTCACCATCATCATCATCATCATCTGGCGAATTCGCTGAACTCACTTCCTCATTATCATCCCGACACTGTACAACCAATGAATCATCACTAATTGTTGACAGTCTCTCCATGCCAGCTTTTACTTCTTTGTGAACTGTAGTTGCTTCGATCGATAAGTTTTGTGCAAGTTTGGCATTGAGCCACAAAGTTAAACGATCGGCAAAATCCTTCGAATTCTCGGATGCATCAAGACGCGGACGTGTACTCTCTACTTGAATGTCGCTAGATCTCACAGATTTCGTAGTGTCATGATGAGATGGTAACGACGAAGACGATGGTAGTGGTGGTGCTGGGTCTTCATTATTGGTCTCATCTCCCTTATTCTCCTTCTTTGACGGAGAGTCAGTCTCCATTACTATGCTCTGCTTCCTCTCGATCTCATACGACGATGATGCATTAGCAGGAGAAAGTAGAAATGAAAACGATTTACCAGTGGAAGAATTAGTGGGAGATAGTACACCGAAGGAATGGGCGGGTGAAGACGCGACGGAATTGCCTCTTGAACGTGTACGATTATTTGCCAACAATATCCTCTCACAGCCGGCCGCGATGACCGACTTGTGATTTCGAGCCTTTATCGTTATTGTATCATCTATCTTGCTCTTCATCACTTCGTCATCATGCTCCTCACCCCCAACGGTTAAATGCTCGGGGAATCTAAACATTGCTGATCTTATCTAGGTGCGACCGACCGCCACCTTTGTCCAACGCGAGGGCAAAATGATGAGGAGTGTCACCTTCGCAAAGAGAAGGTTTCTTGAGAAGAAAGTCATCGCTTGCTCACCAATAATTTTCCTCGTGGGACGAAGCCCTGTGGTGATCCAGCGGCACTCCGAATGGAAGAAGACACTTCTTTTCTTTGCGGTTGCACCTGAAGAGACGACAAAGAGCGATGATACGACAATCTGAGAGCGAGGCTCTGTTGATGGGTAAATGTGGCACAGCACAGTAGAAGAAAATTCTGTGGCACAACTCAAAGAATCCTTATGATATCTTGCCAGTACTCTATCTATAATAATAATATGTAGTAAATAGTCCTTGGAATACTTTCATTAATTTTCATTAACTTAAAACAAAATGTTAAATGGCAATGGTCAATGGAATACCTGGAGTCGATCTCATGACTTTCATACTGCCATTCAGATTATGTTCGTCATTATTATTTCTCTCGTCGACCAACTTCTCAAAGTCATTAATGTTACCACTCGATGCAACAAGTCCAGCCAAAGGACCTTGTATATCCAATTCACCATTCCCCAACGGTACAATCACATTGGCATGCAGTGTGTTGGCTATTTGTATTGTACGTTCTGCACCATAAACCAAGGTGAATTGTCCCGCGGGTGGGACCTGTGCTGGTAATGATTGCTTTGTTACCGGTGAGATTATTATATTGGCTCGTATATTTTGTATATCATTCATGTTGACATCACCATGTGGCTCGTAGTATATTGACAAATTAGTATTGTTGCTATCATCATAATTCTTGCTGTTTGCAGAGGATGAGGATGATGTTAATAAGTAACCATTCTCTCGTTTTTGCCATGGTGGGCCCACGAGCGCGCCTTTGGTTGCCGTGACCATCATACTAGTTGTAGTGGCACCACCATCAACACCATCGGCAGTAGCAGTATTGCATGAGAGACTGCAAGATTGTCCATGATCAAGTACTATCAGTCGATCATCAGTTCCTCCTCCTCTCGATAATAATTTATGCATTTTATCCACACAGCTCGGTGCAATAACATATTTCATTTCGGGCAATCGACGTACCAATTGTCGTAATGTGGATGTATGCGTATGATCATCAAGTCCCATAGTTAATAGACAATGCGTCGGCCTGGCGTCGTATATTAAATCCAACGTTCGTTCGGTCGATAATGATTTCTTATTGGCACGATATCCCCACGGTACGCCAAAATCTAATTGCGAGGCCATGGGGTCGATAACAATGGATAACGATGCATCGGCATTGGCGTTGTCGTATATTTGCCATAGCTGTCCATTAGCCTCAAGATGTGTGTATTTGAATGTCGATTGTGTTACGCTCTTGCTTGCTGCCGTCGTAGTTGTCGTTGTTTGTGGTACGAATGAGAGCGAAGTAACAATAGGATTGAGGAGACATGTTGCGACGAAGAGAAGGGCCAAACGAGTGATCATGGCGTCCATCGTATTCGTTCTAAATATGCGGAGAGAGCGAGTCTCGTAATCTGAGTGTGAGCTGGCAAAAAAGAAAATTCGGCTCATTGTCACAGATAACACGATGACGTTAGCGCGGCAATCGAAATCACTCCTCCTCCTCGCGTCTGCTCTAACGCGTCCTACCATCGTCTCCGCCTTCATCCCTGGGTCCTCATCTCTCTCGCGAGCCGCCAACAACAGCGCCTCCGCCGCCATAATCACAACGACGACATCACGACGCATGTTTGGCAGTAAAAAGAAGTATGCCGAACCATGCGTCATGGGCGATGAATCGCTAATGTCCCCAAAGGCACACGGTACGTCCGCCACGCCAGTACAAACGGAATTACGTTGGGGATGTGATTACGAAACCGCCGATCGGATATGTAATTATAATCGTCATTATGCCGAGTATGCGGGATATTGGACGACCACGTCATTCGTTACGGATGCCAAATCCATGAAGAGTGGCGAAGAAATTACATTCTACGATTCCAATACCGGAAAGGCATTATTCGTTGCACCGCGTGGACGTGATATGGATGCCTTCCTTAAAGAAAGTGCTAGTCATGGCTGGCCATCATTTCGCGACGAGGAGGTAGTTTGGGACAGCGTACGATGTTTGGATAATGGGGAGGCCGTGAGTGTGGATGGGACACACTTGGGACATAACTTACCTGATGGGAAGGGGAATAGGTATTGTATTAATTTAGTTAGTGTTGCTGGTAAGCCAGAGGGTGGAGGAAAGCTTTGAGAGAGTATGAAGAGGATGAAATGTTGGATGTGTGGGAGCAGGATTATAGCAGAAATTTGATTCAGCTTTAGCACTGGGGTTTTGTAACATGAGCTAGGTTGTTTTTGTTAGTTTTTGGTATGAAATAAATTCAGTTATGATTATGTACAAGATGTTTAGTTAGTAACTCTTATTGACCCGTAACTTTTTGTTTACGCACAGAGTAGTTGCTAATTTTAGACTGTCAGGCTCGTCTCACCCCCCCCCACCGAGCAATCGCCACATTACATCAAATCCATAGCAAACTGAAAAGATAATGTACCCGTTCCTCTTGCATACATTACTTTTAAGATATGTATACATCTAGCCTGGTTTGGGCATTGGATTTTGCTCTAATGTTACCTCCCAATTGGGACTTTCGGGATTACCCTTACTTAAACTCATTGTATCATACAATTGCAACTGTCCTAATCCCTTGTATGCTACTTGAATTTGTTTCTGTGTTTGTGGATCATCCGGAGGTAATGTTTTATTATCACGAAATTCCTCCTGTATTGCACGATAGATACCCCAACGATTCTTTGAGGGGTATGTCGCACAGGCACGGAGTAGACGTCGATAGAGATGTAATAATTCTTTGGATTGCGATGAGGCCATCATGTTCTTCACCAATACAACATTTGCCTCTAGACACAACAAAAAGAAGGGAAACAAGGGGATAGCAACCCGCCAAATCTCATCTCACTTCCCACTTTTCCCCTCTCCGTGCCGCGCGGCACCTCCGATTTCGTTCACGATTACGTTTCCAATCTTTACCATGGCATCATCCGCGACAATGGTACCACGATCAGCTCCCGTCGGAGGTGGTGGCAGTGGTGTACAAGCAACGCCGGAGGTCCCCATATTTTTACAAAGTGAGTTAACTATTGTTTCGGTAGTCGTGCGGTGGTTGGTCTGGCGTGTCGTCTCGGATGACAATGCAAACACCCGTCCATCCATCTCTTGCCTCACATTACCTGTCAATATACCGTGGGGGGGGGAGGAGGGAAATCGATGAAACACTGAAACTTCATGCACTCATTTTTCTCACCGCATTCCATTCTCCCAACCACCCCCCTACCCCTCCCGCCTTGACACATAGAGGCCTATCACATGATCGACACATGTGATACGAATATTAGCTGTTGGTCGGAGGATGGTCTAACCTTCATTGTGAAGGATACCCACCTTTTCGAGACCAAGATTATTCCACAATTCTTCAAACATAACAAATTCTCATCCTTCGTTCGGCAATTAAACTTTTATGGTTTCCGTAAGGTCAAATTCTCGAACTCATTACGTATCGATCGTGACCTTGAGGCCGAGACTGCCAAATTCTGGAGATTCCGCCACGATTCCTTCCAACGTGGACGGGAGGATTTATTAATCGAGATTAAGAGGATGCCTTCAACGAGTAATAGTTCATCATCACCGTCGTCGGCAACCGCAGTATCATCGCCGATTGCGGCGGCAGTCTCATCGATGGGGGGTCGGGCCCCATCCCCTATTCTCTCGTCGCCGGTTGCTGCTAAAGCGCGACCATCGTCGACTTCATCCAATCCCAAGCTTGAGAAGGAAATGAAGGAGTTGAGGCAGCGGGTAGCAGTCATGAGTAAGAGCATTGATGAACTTACTGACCTAGTCAAGAATGTTACAGTCAAGGAGGAGACGGTAGTTTATCCAGTGGAAATGGAGGGTGGCAAAAAGCGGAGGATGGCTGCTGCCATGCCCAATCCTTGGGCAGCCACAACGATTGAGGAGGGGGACGAGAATGATTCGATTATGGTGGATGACATTTTCGCCGGGATGGACTCTGACGATTTCTCTGGCGAGATAGTTCCAGATATGGCATTTTCCTCTCCATCACCGTCTCCCTCACCCAGTGACGATGACTTTGTTGATGATCTATTTCAGGCCTTCGCTGACGAGGATGCACTTGGCCTTGAAGGGGGGAACTTGAAAACTGATGAGGAGGATCCAAACAGGCCTGATCCAAAGTTGATGAAGCGTATCGAAGACTCCCTATCGACGATTCCGAGGGATATGCACGAGATGGTGGCCAGCCGTCTAATTGATGCCATCTCAAGCGCTAAGCCAATTGCCGAGGCGGCGTCGTCGCTCTTCCGTCCCTCCGAACAAAGGAGCATGATCGATCGATCCATTTCGGTAGACGAGTGCGACGATGACACTGTCATGGATGGGACGACAGTCAATCCGCGTGTCACGACATCGAATGCATCGCCAACTATCCCCCTACCTATCGCCGTGGCCACGCTCAAGACGATACTAGCCGAATATGGCGTTTCGATCGAATGTTCCACCACCCGTCGTGTCCCATGCAAGGATGTCTACGCATCGACTAGTGGTAGGTCTTTTACAAAATCCTTGCTACCCGTTGTGCCGATGCACGCATAATTGGTGATTGAAGGAAGTCATAGATTAAGGTGTACTGTCAATTTTTTAGGTTGATTGTTGTTTTGAGCTTGAGAAGGGAACTAGGGTAGGATAGGCGCTGATAATATACAGCCACAAACAAAGATAGGGTTAGAGCTTTTAGAAAGGCACCTGATGCTCAGTGGTGCGAATCGTACTGTGTAACCCAGATCTTTTGATTCGAACTTAGTACCTAGAAACTGTGTACAAAACCTGTAAGGTAATGCAATGACTTATTTTTAATGTGAGTCCTCTTCTACAGAGCAAACTCTTAGCATCTATGCAATCATCTCAACGAGAGAATTTCCCTACTACCTTCTTCAACTTCGTCCTCTAGAGAGGCAAAAAAATCATCCAAATCATCCTTGTCACTTTCCCTCGGTGTATCATGGTCCTGTGAGACCATAGCAGCATTGATTCCCTCAAGAGGTAAATTGGTGAACGGTCCACTGGATGACAAATAGGGTGGTCGTTGTGACGGATTCTTATCATCGTTCTTCGACTTTGTTTTGTAATCCACGTCCGCGGGCTGAACACCAATGATAGTCCCACACGGAAGCTCCGCACCATTCATTTGCAAGCATACTTCGACAACGAGGTCTTTCCCCTCGTCCTGTGGCTGTCCACTACGATTGGCCTCAACGGCATCGCGTCCAAAAACGATGAGTCCATCACCTTTAAGTTCACCCGTCGAACGATGGCGGTACATAGTGACACGATCAAGGCGTCCGTAAGCTCTAAATAACGAATGAAGAGTACGTTCAGTAGTTGATCCGTCTACCGGAAGGTTGGTGAGATAAAGCGATGTCCGTATTGGTTGTTCATCATTGACCTTCTGGTCATCTTGTCGCGCTGCTTTCACTCTCACACGTTCAGCATGACGCTGCTCCTTTGTGCCTATTCCACCACCTGTCTCGTTTGATATACCCCGCGCTTCTTTTCTTCGTTCCTTCTCTTCTAATTGCATACGCATCTCATGTCGCTGTCTATCTTGCAATTCTTTTTGTATTTGCAAACGTTCCTCATATTGATTCATTTGATCCATGACATTAACGTGTTGACGTAGATTTACCTCTTCACGCTTCATGACATATTCGAGATTTTTCAATCGATATGTAGAAAGACGTAACTTTTCACGTTCAAAGTGTTCACGTCTTTTTTGTGAATAGTCAATGTCGTCAGGGATTGATGCGTCGCCTATGATCGTGCCCTCCTGTTGAAAGCGCATTGCTATGGCTCGTGCCTTTTCCAATGATTCATTTGCTGTACCACTGACAACTAGCTCCGATTGATGAGAAGATAAGGAGGCAGATGTAATAATAGTTGGAGTAGGGGTTGCAGTCGATGACACACCCGCAATTATTGGTGACGATGTACACATTTCATCCCACCGTCGTCGTCTACTTCGTGGTGATTTCCTTTGCGTTGCGTCTACTTTGCTGTCATGATCATCATTAATCACCATGATCTCGTGCTTCGCTTGAGCCACGGCTTTCCTTCGAGAGACTAGTTCCTCCGCGCTTACTGATTCTACCACGCACAACTCTTCGTCTTCGTCATCATGAACATCATCATCCCTCGCTGAGGCGGACACAAACGCTGTCGTCACTCCTCCAGACCGCGGAACGGAAACGATATCATGTTGCTTTCCTTCAACCGATCCATGGAATCCAAGCCCCGCGGCCTGCTCCTCCATTATGCAACTGCTATTCTCGAAGGTTAGGGGGGAGACGCCACGCATGGAGCTTCGCCTCATTTTTGGTTGGTGTTTGACCACAACACCCCACACGTAACGTAGGGTTGGTAGAATGTGATTAGAACAAATAATACGAAGTCAAAGGGAGTCCCTTGGAGTCATAAATAAGTATGCAACCTCATACTGGTAGCCAGACAGGTGGATTGTAGGAGTGTGAGGCAAAAAGGCCACAGGCTGGATTCTGCTTCTTCAGGACATTCACGTGTAAAAAGACTAAGTTGGTTGGAACGTCTGGTTGAGCTCTATCGATTAGAAGTGGCATTAATATGTAGAAGTAACAATAAATTATCAATTTGATGCGATATTTTTATACATTGACTCATTCGTCTTTACTAGCACTACTAACTACTATGACCAGGCTATACGTCAAAATCAGTAAATACCAGGGCTCATGCAGAACATTAAGTACCTCAAACTAAAATATACAGTAAGAAACCATTGTCCCATCAGATGGATTGATCTTTTTCGAGTCCAACAAATAGGCTCTCATAACCAATGTCAGTCTTTTCACGCCTCGCATCTGAGCATACCTCGAGCGTCACGCCTGATGCCTCGGATCCTACATGCGCTGCTGCAACACATAGCTCAGCAACATCTCTTCTTGCAATTTGACTTGCACCATTCCTGTCGCCTTGTGTGACTTTGAGTGCCGATGCTCCCAATGGCGCTGCATCTGTCAATCCTCCAGGTCGGATGACTATGTAATCACATCCACTCGCACGTAATAAATTCTCCCCCTCAAATTTTGCATCCATAATCTTCTGTCCTCTACCTCGAATATTATTTAGTATCATTCGTACAGGATGCCAACCATTGTGTGGCGAAACTAGCGCCGACGAAACGACGACGACGCGTGTATCCTTCGCCGCTGCTGCAACATTGGCGAGACCATCACGATCAACTTCCCAAACCGACCCAGCCTTGGACGCTGACGCTGCAAAAATTATGGCTGAGGATCCAGCAATGAGATTTTTGAGTTGCTCTGGAGGTGCAGTAACGTCCCCAGCGATTAATTCCAGTTTGACATCTGAGGAAGAGGATGGAGCTGCAGCAAATGAACCCTCGTATTTTTTAACATCTCGGACGACTGCTCGTACAGAGTCTCCTTTAGCAAGTGCCGCCTTAACACATTCCTGACCCGTCTTACCACCAGCACCAAACACTGTAATGATGAAAGTCATCTTTTAATTCCGCTCGTCTATTTGTCAGGTAGTGAAGGGAGAGGCCTCATCGAAGATCGGATGGCTCCCGCCAAGAGTGTTGGAATTTGTTGGGAAAGAGGGGGATTCACTGGTGGACTCGGACAAGGCTATTAGTGCAATAACTAGCCATGACGCGATGCCAGATGAAGACCCATTAGTGCAAGATTGTTGTCATTGTCGTTGTTGTTGCCAACGTAGATGCCGTCCTGCCCACACCTCAATTGGACAATCGAAAAGAATGAAGGAGTTGTCCGAGACAAGATGGACTATGATTTTAACTCTTGTTGGACAAGCTAATCAACGCATTACTTGACTTACTTTATATTAAATACCATCATGACGCAACAAGCTATGAAGAGCACCAGATCTATTAGATACATGATGTGGATAAGAGCAGACCAAAATTACAGGAAAAACACTAATACTCACTCTGTTATCAACTTCATTTCTGTTGATCCTGCAACGTCCAGTGATGGATCTTTAACCTTCGCCATTAGGAGCTCATCAACCTTTTGTCTTAATCCTGCAATCAAAGAGCCGATACGAGCATTGGCTGACAAACGAATCCAGTCATCAAGCACAATCAGGCCTTTTGAGGCCTGAACTTCCATCTTGCCACCGAAGAGAAGTAACGAATATGGATTGCACTCCGTTGCGTCACTAATGTATGCCTTCGATGTTCGTATCAATCGATGGTATACTATCCAGGGACAGCTATATGATCCAACTGAAAAATTGTTCGAGCTTGGATGTATGAAGACTCGTTCTTCATTGCTCTTGGTAACTATTCTAGTGTTTTGGGTGTCTTGGTCATTCATGCTGTCACTTCCACTGCGAATGAAGAACTTCAGTTCTTTCGCAGCGCCATCTTTTTCCACTGCTCCTTCGACAGTTTCGGTATATTTAGTAGTCGGGCGTTGTACACGAACGATTTGAGTCGGTGATAGTGACGCAACAAGAACTGACTTGACAATTCTCCATGAAGAGTCATTTGTGTTGCAGACTTCCGACGGATGGAATCCCAAAGAAGTCAGAGATGAATCTAATTGTCGCGTAAGTGTAAGGATTTCCCGCATGCCATTGCACGCTAGACCTAATTTGTCGCAATACCTCTTTCTTTCAGTGCCACTACAATCTTTCCACTGTAGAAATGCCTTGCCCAACATTACATGATCACTGTTGCCAACCATTTTGAATAGAGCAGCTCGTTCCTCTAAGATCTGCTTATTAGAATAATTCTTCATTTCCTGCTCCAGATTCTCATTCCCCTTACGATTTCCATTGTTGAATGAATCAATACGAAGAAATGGACTGCGGCCGGCGCTCAATGATGCAGCAATTGCGACTGACATAGCACGACATCCAAGTAAACATCCCATGATCAGCAATTTACCTATGACGGGTGGTACTGGAATGCCAGCAAGATGAGTACCTAACGGAGTAAGAAGTACAGTGTCACCATTTCTGTCCACTGCTCCAATCTTCATGAGAGAATACAACGCAGACTTTATTTGATCTTGTTCGGGAGGATCTAGCAAACTTCGGAGAAAAGATCCCGTTCCGTCTTCTAGCCCAAGAAAGAGAAGCGACAGTATAACCTGGTCGAGAGCGCATCGTCTAATCTCTGGTTCGCCGTGTTTGGATAAATTAGTGTGCGTTTTGGACGAAATGAGTTTGTAACACGATCCTGGGCGAACGCGGCCAGCACGCCCCCGCCGTTGCCGTAAAGAGTCCTGTGATGCAAACTGTTCCAATAATAACGGCATGCGATTGACCGGGTCATATGAGCTCTGCTTTTCCTTGCATGTGTCAACAACAATAGTACAGTCTGGGATTGTAATGGATGTCTCTGCGACATTTGTCGATAGAATGATTTTTGTATAGCCCTTCCTGGCTGGTAGAAATACAAGATTCTGCTTATCAGCCTGTAATCCACCATGAAGAAGAAGTATCGTTATTGCATGACTCTTTGCGATTTGTTGGATAGCTCTCTCCGCCTTGTCGATCTCACCGCTTCCTGGCAAAAATACGAGTATAGATCCGTCATCCTCTTTCGTATTTAGAAGAGTTTTTATGAGAAGCGAAATCAACTCATAATCAATCACATTCTCATCCATACGTTTGAGCCTTTCAATCAGTGGTACTGCACACAACACAGGGGCTGAGCTTGTGTCTTTCTCCATTGGATCATCCACGTCATTGTGGACATAATCTCTCCTCATGTGATGATGAGATCTTGGATTCTTTGGTGGAACGTAGCCTGTCAGCGTGAGAACATCCTCTAATGTATAATCTTGAACTGGGTGTGTGAAGCCTGGTATATGCATCCGCGGAGTATTATCACCAAAATACTTCGAGAATCTATCAGCGTCCATAGTGGCGCTCATTAATACTACAGTCAGATGTGGCACTGAGGACAATGTTTGCTTTAGAATAGCCAGCAGCACATCAGAATCGAGATGCCTCTCATGCACTTCATCTATGACAATATGTGTTATGCACTGAAGCGCATTTCGACTCTGAAGTTGTCGAAGAAGAACTCCAGTTGTGCAGAACAGCAACCTCGTCGAGGTGCAAATCTTCGACTCTCCTCGAACGACGTACCCAACTGATGCCACACCGGGATCAGACTCTGCCCTCTCCGAAGCAACGCGATTTGCAACACCAGTAGCGGCCAATCTGCGTGGCTGTGCAACGATAATTTTGGTCTTATCAGGAGCATGCTCTAATATAAACTGAGGGATTTGGGTCGTTTTTCCGCATCCTGTCTCTCCCGTCACGAGCAAGACACGTCCACCGCCAATGGCATTAGCCTTGGCTAGTAAAGAAAGAAATTCCTCCCGAGCTTTGGCCGCAGGCAATGACTTTCGTGAGCGATCCATGAGAGTGGAAAGCTTTGGATATGCCACGGCCTTTGGAGTAATACTGGGGTGAGTATTCCAAAACGTTTTCCGCTCCTCTCGCGGCCTTGAATACACTCTCGTCGTATTCTTGACCACACCAACAGCATCCTTATTTGCAGTGTCCAGACTCGTTAGCCTTGACGAGCATTTTTCACTCGCTTCGCTTATTCTTTCGTCCAGCTTTAAATGAGACAAAAGCTCTGAGCGTACAATACTTCTATCATTGAAAGAAGTCTCCTCCTCTTGTAGCAACGATTGTACATGCCCAAACAAATCGAAGATCAACTCTTGACCGGCTGATGTCTCAGACATGTACCTTGCTATACTTAAGTGTATTCGACCACCACAACGAAAAATATCATTCGATCCAGTAGTCACAAATACCATGGGCAATGAATCCGGGTAAAGTCCTGACGTGTAATGCACTTCTAGCGACAGTTTCGATGTTACAAACGGTAGTGCGATATAAACGGACGTCATCGATGGTCCCACCTCAATGGAGAAGTCTTTCTTATCAAAAATTGCCTCAATAGCCTCGCATTCGTTTGCGGCTGCCTCTACATTCCGATTTCTGTCATCGTCGGATATTAACGACTTTTCATCGTCATTGAGACAGCAGGTCCGTTCAATGGGCAACGAGACAGCATTCATGAGAAATTTCCAAAACGTACGCCGTTCCTGTAGCTTTCGTTCTGTCGAACAGTCCTCCGACGAATTACGACCAGATGATGAAAATATTGCCAGCCCCTCCGTCGGCGTAAGACCAAAGTGTTCGGCAAGACGAAGAATGCTAGCGTCAGTACAATTCATCTCTTCACTGTTCTTTTTCTTATTCGACATCACGTCTAATGTCCCACCCCGTGGATCAAACCCCACTGGCAACTGATCCTCTCTCAGGTGTATACATAAATACTGTAACGATTCCTCGTACATCTGTTCCTTATCTACTCTATCATCTGCTTTCATCTTTTCTATCGTTTCCTGCCATGCCTTTCGAATGTGTTTCGGATGAAACCCCTCATTTGTTAATCGACTCAACACGTACGAACGAATTGAATCATCATCCTCCTCGTGATCATTGTCGTCATCAACATTATCAACCTCCTCGTCATTGTCAATTCCATCCCCCACAAGAACTCGTTCTATTCTTCTTCGAAAACGAGCACTCATAAACACTTCCATTGGTTTGTTCGCTTCAAGTACAGCCTCGCGCTTACGAGCCTTTGCACGTTCTTCAACTTCTCGTATTCTCCTTGCCTCATCCTTCTGAGCTTTTGTAAGCAGTACTACTGCCGGAGTAGCAGCATTTACGTTGTCATAAGATGATCGTTGTTGTGTGGGTTGGTGCACGTTCGCGGCGAACAATCGCGAATTAGTTGATGCACCACCAGTTGACACATCTTGTGGGATAGACGAAGGTTCATCCCGTATCATTGTCGCACTGTTTCCTGACGATGCAGCAGATAATGATTTTGCTGCCAAGTAAGTTGATCTATATGGTTCTGGCAATGTTCGTTCATGCGGCAATGCTTGATATAGATACATTAATCCCAATATTGCCACCTCCTCCTTCGCCTGTTCTTCATTGTCCACGGCACAGGCTGATGTTAGTACAATGTCTTTATCTCGATTATCGCCATCGTCTGGCAGTACAAGTCGAAAACGAAAAACGCTATTTGCTGCTGTGCTACCACTTCCTCCACCACCACCCACACGCCGGTATTGTGGTGTCTTCTTCCTACCATCCCTTTTTACCAAACCTGCCAACAACTCAGAGGGCAACTTTTGAAATCCTTTCAACTTTACCTTACCCTTTTCAGTTTCCCTCAATTCCACTGGTGCACTCGGCGCTGCCTGTCCGGACCCACCCTTTTGCTTATGTCCCTTACCACCCCATGTCTTTGCTTCGACGTCCCACTTATGTCCTCTGGATGGACGAGGTGGACGTAACCCACATTTGCATTCGAACGGATGGTCACAGTCGCATTGCTTGATGGCTGTAGATGCAGATGATCCCCTTCCTTTGTTATTGTTCTTGCCGCCCATGTGGTACAGAGGACAGTCACCGCTTAGGTCGATAGAAACCAACGCGTTTTGGGCCGTTTAGTCCAAACTGCTTTAATTAAGAATTAAAAAAATTAATCAGTCAAATTTAATCAAAGAAATCTCTTGGGCCTGCGGGGCCGCA
>Ga0247834_1002411_pt1 | contig 28167 bp, 24 predicted proteins | sample LaCruzMarch2015__8_FD_187118 | JGI IMG/M metagenome (GOLD analysis project Ga0247834, IMG submission 187118) | Freshwater microbial communities from meromictic Lake La Cruz, Castile-La Mancha, Spain - LaCruzMarch2015_12m | ecosystem: Environmental > Aquatic > Freshwater > Lake | place: Spain...
GAGGTATTGCAGGATGCCGCCGTCGAGGTGGAACACCCCCTCGAAGCCCTTGTTGAGCAGATACGCCGTCGCTTTTTCGCAGCGGATGCCGCCAGTGCAAAACATCGCCACCTTGCGATCGCGGGCGGGGTCCAGATGCTCGTCGACCCAGGCGGCGAATTCGGTGAACGACGTCGTGTGCGGATTCTGCGCGCCGACGAAGGTGCCGAGCTCGACCTCGAAGTCGTTGCGGGTGTCGACGACGGTGACGGCGGGGTCGTCGATGAGGGCGTTCCAGTCGGCGGGCTTGATGTAGGTGCCGACCCGCACGGTGGGGTCGATGCCGGGCTGGCGGAAGGTCACGATCTCGGGCTTGATTTCGACCTTGAGCCGGTGAAACGGCATGGCGTCGGCAAACGACGCCTTGTGGTGCAGGGCCTCCAGCCCCGCGATGCCCCGCAGCCAGCCGAGCACCGCCGCCATGCCCGCCGGAGGCCCCGCCAGGGTGCCGTTGATGCCTTCGTCGGCCAACAGCACCGACCCCCTCACCCCATGGGCCTCGCAGGTGGCCCGCAAACGCTCGCGCAGGCCGGCGACGTCGTCGAGGGCGACGAAGCGGTAGAAGGCGGCGACGGCGACCTCTGGGCTGTCCTCTGGGCTGTCCATGGCCGGAGCATGAAGCCCGGCACGGCCCCGCGCAACGCATCCCAACGCAGTGCAGCAACGACGACGCACTGCGTTGCCCACACCTGACCGGGTGGGAGATCTCAAGTCGGGCCCCAACAGCCCGTTGTACTTGCGGTGGACGTTGCCGCCGCTGCCCCATCTTTTGACAGCGCCTGGGCCACCAACCTGGACGCCGCCGACTTGCCCGTCCTGCCCGACGTCACCGAACAGGTGCTGCGCATGGCGTCGGACCCCCAGTCGAGCCTGCAGGACCTCGCCCAGGTCCTGAGTCGCGACGCCGCCATCGCCGCCAACATCATGCGGCTGGCCAACAGCCCCCTGTATCGGGGGCGCGAACCCATCGTCACCCTCCATCAGGCCGCCGCCCGCCTCGGGACCATGAAGCTGCGGGACGTCGCCGTGCTGGTGGCGTCAGAGAGTCGGCTCTTTCGGGCCCGGGGCTTTGAGGTCGAGGCCCGCCAGGCCTTCACGCACGGGTTGCTGACGGGCCTGTGGGCCCAGGAGCTCGCCCGTCGTTTGCGTGGCGCCGTCGAAGAAGCCTTCCTGGCGGGCCTGCTCCACGACGTGGGGACCCCGCTGTTGCTGCAGGCCGCCTGCGACCGCATCGTAAACCCTGGCAGCTGCCGCGACCAGATTCTCCTCGTGGTCGCCCAGCGCCATGCCTCGGTGGGCGCCGACCTCTGTCGTCGCTGGCGACTGCCCGAGCGCCTCGCCATCACCCTGCTGCACCATCACGACGCCCTCCCCAACGCCGCCGGCACCATGGGGGAGACCATCGCCCTCGCCGACGACCTCGCCGACGCCTGCGAGCAGGAGCTCGACGAACAAGCCCTGGTGGCCCGCACCTCGGCGCACCCCGCCGCCGCCCGCCTCAACCTCTACGACGACGACATCGTCGGTCTGGTCCGCATGAAAGACACCCTCGTGGCCACCGCCGGCGCCGTCACCAACCCCGCCCGGACCGCCTCATGAGCGCCGCCAACGCCACCAACACCGCGAACACCATCGAGGTCGACGTCGTCGTCATCGGCGGCGGCCCCGCCGGCATGCACGCCGCCATTGAAGCCAGCCGCCATGGCCGCTCGGTGATGCTTGTCGACGAGGAACCCGACGTCGGCGGCGCCTGCGTCCGTCGAGGCACCATTCCGTCCAAGACCCTGCGGGAGACCGCCATGTCCCTGGACATGGTCTCGAAGAAGTCCGCCGGCACAGTCACCCTGGCCCTGCCCGACGACACCACCCTGGCGTCGTTGTTGTCGCGAACCCGCGAGGTGGTGGCCGCCCACGAGCGCACCTGGGGGCGGCAGCTGCGCGACGCCCACGTCGATGTCGTCCACGGCCGGGTGCGTTTCACGGCGGCGGGCGGTCCCCACGCCGTCCTCGTGCAGACCGTGCGCCGCGAAACGATTCACGTCCACGCCGACCGCATCGTCATCGCCACCGGCTCCCGGCCGCGCATGCCCGACACCATCCACGTCGACCACGAGAGCGTCCTCGACAGCGACTCGATCCTCAGCCTGCCCTGGCTGCCAAAGACCCTGATTGTCCTCGGCGGCGGCGTCATCGCCACCGAATACGCGTCGATCTTTGCCTGCCTCGGTGTCGAGGTGGTGTGCATCGATCGGGCCCCGCGGCCCCTGGGCTTTCTCGACGGCGAAATCGTCGACGCCTACCTCAAGGCCTTCAGCGCCAACGGCGGGCGCTTCATCGGCGGCCGCACGGTGGTCCACGTCGAGCACGAACTGGGCTCGGTCCAGGTCTGCCTCGACGACGGCAGCGTCTTTTCCGCCGACAAGGTCCTGTGCGCCCTGGGCCGCACCGCCAACGTCGAGAGCCTGCAGTTGGGGACCATCGGCCTTGGCACCGATGCCCGGGGCTTGTTGCAGGTCGACGACCAGTTCCGCACCGCCCTGCCCCACATCCTGGCTGTCGGCGACGTCATCGGGCCACCATCATTGGCCTCCACCGCCCAGGGCCGACGGGCGGGCCGGGTGGCCTGCGGCATCGAAACACGTGGTGGAACGACGTCGTCACGGGTCCCCGTGGGCGTCTACGCCGTGCCCGAGATGGCCGCCGTTGGCCTGTCGGAACGCGAAGCCCACGAGCAGGGCATTGCCACCGTCGTCGGCCGCGCCGCCTTCAAAGACACCGCCCGCGGCGTCATCGCCGCCAGCGAAGCAGGCTTCATGAAGCTCGTCGCCAGCGCCGACGGCCAGCGGGTCCTCGGGGTCCAGGTCGTCGGCGAGGGTGCTGCCGAACTGGTGCACCTGGGGCAGCTCGCCATGCTCGGCGGTCTGCCACCGCGGGTCTTTGTGGAGGAGGCCTTCAACTTCCCCACCATGGCCGAGGCCTACCGCATCGCGGCCCTCGACATCGCGGCCCAGGTGCTTCGCACGGTCAGGACCGGCACCGACTTCAGCGGGATGGACGACGACGAATGCTACGCGGTGCCCATCTGAGCCCCGTCTGATTCTCGTCTGACCCCTGTCTGAAACTCACGGCGTCCCGCAATCGATGGGACCAAACGGCAGGTTCTGGTCGACGGCAAAGCCCATCTGCAAGGTGCTGCCGTGGCCCGTGCCCAGCCAATCGTGGACCTCCTCGGTGACGCCGCCCAACTGGCTGTTGCTGCCCGGGCCTGTCTCCCACCCGGCGGAGGCGACGACGGCGCGGCCATTGGCGGGGTTCATCACGATGAAGCGCGTGCCCGGGGCCGGCTTGTCCCGCCAGAACATGTTGACGTACCAGGCCTCGTCGAGGACGGGCACCTTGTCGCCGGTGCTCCCCTGGCCAAATTCGCTGCCCCCTTCGCCCGCTGGCGCCCAGGGCTCGGTGCGCGCCATGGCGTAGCCCGTCGCCGCCTGGGACAGGGCCCGATGGTTGGCGATGCCGTCGGTGAACGACGTCGGCCAGCCGGCGCCAAAGCCGTCGTCGACGGTGACGAGGTGGGCTTCCTTGACGACGCTGCCCACGGCGGGAGTCGTCAGAAAGACACCGTCGGCGCGGTCCTCGCAGCCAGCGACGTCGCCGCTGCAAGCACTCCAGAACATCCGCAACTCGCGGGCCTGCATCGCGCAGTCGCCGCCGGCCACGGTCTGCAATGTGATGTCGATGGCGAAGGGCCCGGCCTGGGCCACGCCGCCGCTGACGAAGGTGTCGGCCACCAGGAAGATCGGGCCGGCGTCCACGAGGAGCGACAGGTCGGTGTTGGCCCGCGCCAGGCAGGTGTCCGCCGACGCCGCCGTCAGCAGGTGGACGTCGATGTCGACGTCGGCGCCGCTGTCGTCGGTGACGTGGACCGACACCAGACCCCGCTCGGGGATCTCCAACCGGTAGACGAAGGCGTCGCCCCCCTCGTCGGCGCTGGCGCAGCTGTAGGTGTCGAAGGCCGGGCCCGGGGCCTGGCTGGTGTCGCGCTCGTCGTGAAACGGGAAGCTGTCGACGACGATGGGGTCTGCGAAGGTGCCAACGCCTTCACCTTCACCTTCACCTTCACCTTCACCCTCGCCTTCTCCTCCACCCTCGCCTTCTCCTTCACCCTCGCCTTCTCCTTCGCCCTCCCCTTCGCCCTCTCCTTCGCCCTCGCCTTCGCCCTCGCTGCTGCCATCGACGGCGGCATCGCAGGACAGCAGGCCCAGGGACAAGACCGGAAGGACGACCGCGGCCAACACACCGTTATGCATGGGGGCCAAGGTGTCTCGTCGACGACGAATCGTCATCGGGCATTCGGCGGGCTACTCCGCCGGCTGGGCCTGGGCCTGGGCCCGACCCACCCGGGTGGGTCCCGAGCGGCGCACGATCTCGGCATGGACATCAGGGCGCAGGCCGAGGGCAAAGGCGACCTCGGCGACGACGAAGAGGGGACCGACCACCAGCCCCACGAGGTCGTCGACGAAGGCGGGCTTTCGACCCTCGAAGAAGTGGCCAATGAACTGCACGATCCAACCACCCACAAACAGGCCGATGCCCGACACCAACCAGATGGTGGTCGTCTGGGCCGCCAGCGTCGCCGCCAGCGCCAACGTCGGCAGCAGCAGCGCCGTCATCGCCAGACCAAAGCGCCCGTCGAGGCGGAAGTAGAACGCGATGAAGGCCCCCACCACCACCAAGGCCAGGGACAAGGGCAGGCCCGCGACGTCGATGGACGGCCGCGACAACAACGTCGCCACCGCCAATACGATCACGGGAATGCCCACGAAGTGGGTGGCGATGTTGCGGCGATCCCGGTGGTAGTCGGCGTAGTTCGAGAGGTGGTCGACGAGGGTGCGCATGGAGCCTCCGCAAGAATCGTGGTCAATGATGCATCATCGAGCAGGTTCGGTGGGCAGACTGTCGGCCACCCGACAGTCGGCGAAATCGGCGGGAATCCGCGGGAATCGCTGCCGGTGGGCCGCGCCAAGGGCTTGAATGATAAGACTTCTTCGACGACCCCGTCGAAATGGGCGCTACCGGAGGATACTGGGCGATATGCGCGCTGCGTCATCATCCACGGACTGGCTGGCCCGCCTGCGCCAGGGGCGTTGGTTCTCCGAGCTCGACGACAGCTTCCAGCACGCTCTGCTCGCCGCCGCCCGCGTGCGCCCCCTCGTCGACGACGAACGCCTGTTTGCCCGCGGCGATGCCCCCGACGGCCTCTACGCCATCATCGACGGCGCCGTCCGCGTCACCGCCGTCAGCGAAGCCGGCAAGGAGCTGTTGTTGACGCGGGTCGAGGCCCCGGGCTGGTTTGGCGAGATCGCCGTCTTTGATCGTCAGCCCCGCACCCACGACTGCATCGCCGACGGTGACGCCGTCGTGCTGCACATCCCCCTGCCCGCCCTCGACGGGCTCTTGGCCGCAGAGCCGCTCCGTTGGCGGGACCTCGGCTTGTTGGTGGCCGGCAAGTTGCGCCTCACCTTCGAGATCCTCGAGGACAGCGCCCACCTGCCCCTCGCCCTGCGCCTGGCCCGTCGCCTCCTCGTGCTCGCCGGCGGCCACGGCGAGTGGCGCGACCAGCACAAGCGCGTCCTCGACGTCACCCAGGAACAGTTGGCGTCGATGCTGTCGGCGTCACGGCAGAGCGTGAACCAGGTCCTCAAAGACCTCGAGCAGCGCGGCATCGTCAAGGTCAGCTACGGCCAGATTGAGCTGCTGGATGTGGAGCGCTTGACGAGCCCTTGACCAGCACCACTTCTTCGGCGCCAGCCGAAGAAGCAGCAGAACTTCTGCGATCACAGACGACCTGCCCGCTGCCAGCCATCCCGGCGGCAAATCGGCCAATCACTTGTTTTTCAACGGAAAAATGAGTGCACACCCGACAGCCAAGCATCAGATTGCAGCGTCATCCGTTATAGTGGATGCTCGCCAACGAAGAGCACCAGCACTTGAAGCGCCATGAGCGCGGCGGAGACAGACACATGGCAGACCAGGCCCAGTTCATCGGCGAACGCGCCGCCCGGCAGCTCTCGAACACCACGAAGACGCCGCCCCAGTGGCGCGGTGCCAGCCCCCGCTGGCTCACCCAGCTGCTGCCCTGGGTCCCCGTCGAAGCCGGCGTGTTCCGGGTCAACCAGGCCCTCGACGACAAGTTCGGCGTCCGCTGTACCCCCGACCCCACAGAGACCCTGCCCGTGGGCCTGTCGGACTACGAGGCCCAGCCCCGCGAGTATGTGCTCAGCTCGGTGACGACGACGGTGGCCGTCCACACCCGCATCTCCGACCTGTTTCGCAGCCCCATGGACCAGGTCAAGGAGCAGCTCAGCCTCGCCGTCGACAAGATGAAGGAGAAGCAGGAGGAAGAGCTCATCAACAACAAGAACTACGGCTTGTTGAACAACGTCGACCCCGACCAGCGCATCGCCACCCGCAAGGGCGCAGGCCCCACCCCCGACGACATGGACGAGCTCATCAGCAAGGTCTGGAAGGAGCCCTCGTTCTTTCTCGCCCACCCCCGCGCCGTCGCCGCCTTTGGCCGCGAGTGCACCAGGCGGGGCGTGCCGCCGCCGACGACGTCGTTGTTCGGGGCCCCGTTTCTGACCTGGCGGGGGCTGCCCCTCATCCCCTGCGACAAGCTCCGCGTCGACGCCAACAACAAGACCAATGTGCTGTTGCTGCGCACGGGCGAACGCAAGCGCGGCGTCGTCGGCCTGTTTCAGCCTGGCCTCCCCGGCGAGGTCAGCCCCAGCCTGAGCGTGCGCCTGATGGGCATCAACCACCAGGGCGCCACCCAATACCTGTTGTCGCTGTACTGCTCGACGGCGGTGCTGGTGCACGATGCCCTCGGCGTCCTCGAGAACGTCTCCGTCGACAGCTACCATGACTACACCTGACGTCCCCCGGCCGGGCACGCCCGGCGAGCTCACCCTGGTGAACCCCGGTCCGGCGGCGACGCAGGCTGGTACGCCGCCGCTGGCATCACCGGGGGTCGGCCTGGCAGCGACGCGGGTGCCGAGCGGCCCCACCCTGCCCGACCCCGACCCCGCCAGCCTGCTGTTGGCGGTCAGTCGCCTGGCCAACGAGCTGTTCGCGGCACCGCCGTCGGCGCCAGAGGCCCAGGCCCCCGAGTCGGTAACGTCGGTGACGTCGGGGGGCGCGCCGACGCCGCCCGCGAACCAGGGCCCCGCCCCGACGCCGACACCGACGCCGCCCTCGCCGACGGCGACAGCAACACCGTCGGCGCCCACCAGCCCGTTTTCCGCCAGCCCCGACTTCAGCGGCCTGCTGTCGACGACCTCTGCGCCGGCACCGGCGTCCCTCGACAGCTTTCGGCTTCCCCTCCTCGACGACAACGCCAGCCGGGACACCGCGCCAACGGCACCAGCGCCGACCACCGCGCCAATGGCGCCAACCACGGCACCGCCGGCAGCACCGACGACGGCGGGTCGGGCGCCGACGTTTCAGGTGGAGCCCCTCGTCGACGTGGGACTGCCTCCGGCGCGGGGTGGCTTCGACGCCCACGCCCTCAAACGCGAGTTCCCGATCTTGCAGGAGCGGGTCCACGGCAAGCAGCTGGTGTGGCTCGACAACGCCGCCACCACCCAGAAGCCGCGCGCCGTCATCGACCGCATCTCGACGTTCTACGAACGGGAGAATTCCAACATCCATCGCGCCGCCCACACCCTGGCGGCCCGGGCCACCGACGCCTACGAGGCAGCCCGCGACAGCGTCCGGCGCTTCGTGAACGCGTCGTCGGTCCGCGACGTCGTCTTTGTGCGGGGCACCACCGAGGGCATCAACCTGGTGGCGCAGAGTTGGGGGCGCCGCAACGTCGTGGCCGGCGACGAGATCGTCGTCACCCACCTGGAACACCACGCCAACATCGTGCCCTGGCAGATGCTCGCCGCAGAGAAGGGGGCCCGCTTGCGGGTGGCCCCCGTCGACGATCGCGGCCAGATCCTCCTCGACGACTACGAGCGCTTGCTGAACGACCGCACCAAGCTCGTGTCCCTCACCCAGGTGAGCAACGCCCTTGGAACCGTCACACCAGCCCGCGAAATGATCGAACTCGCCCGGCGCCGCGGCGTCAAGGTGCTGCTCGACGGCGCCCAGTCGGTCTCCCATATGCGGGTGGACCTCCAGCAGTTGCAGCCAGACTTCTTCGTGTTCTCGGGCCACAAGGTCTTTGGCCCCACGGGCATCGGTGTCGTCGTGGCACCGGCGGCCCTCCTCGACGAGATGCCTCCCTGGCAGGGGGGCGGCAACATGATCCAGGACGTCACCTTCGAGCGGACGATCTTTCAACCAGCCCCCGCGCGCTTCGAGGCCGGCACCGGCAACATCGCCGACGCCGTCGGCCTTGGTGCAGCGCTGGAGTGGGTCACCCGCGTCGGCATCGAGAACATCGGGCGGCACGAGCACGACCTCCTCGTCTACGGCACCGAGAAGCTGCTGACGGTGCCCGGCCTGCGCATGATCGGGACTGCGGCGGACAAAGCCGGCGTGTTGTCGTTTGTCATCGCGGGCCACGAGACCCAGGCCCTGTCGGCGGCCCTCGACAAAGAAGGGATCGCCGTCCGCGGCGGCCACCATTGCGCCCAACCCATCCTGCGGCGCATGGGCCTCGAGAGCACCGTGCGGGCGTCCCTGGCGCCCTACAACACCTTCGAGGACCTCGACGCCCTGGTAGACGCCCTCTGTCGGCTGGTTCGGTAGGCTCGGGTCGATGAAGACGATCTCCGCCCCCGAGCTCCAATCGTTGCTCACCACCGACGCCGACATCGTCGACGTGCGGGAACCAGACGAGTGGGCCACGGGCCATGTGCCCGGTGCCCGGCTCGTCCCCCTGGCCCTGCTGCGGGCGGACGCCCGGGGCGCCTTGCCCAGGGACACCATCGTCTTTGTCTGCGCCAGGGGTGGGCGCAGCGCCCAGGCCGCCGAGCTGGCCGAGCAGATTGGCAAGAAGGTCGTCTACAGCCTCTCGGGGGGCACCGACGGCTGGCGCGCCGCCGGCCTGCCCATCGTGGTGCCCGGTCGGGCGACGACGACGACACCCGTCGCCGCGGAACCCGAAGCCCCCGAACCCGGTCTCGACGCCGTCGTCGGCAGCAACCTGAAGGCCGAGCGCAGCACGCGAGGCTGGTCCCTCGACGATCTCGCCCGCGAGGCCGGCGTCTCGCGCACCTTGTTGGGGCAGGTCGAAATCGGCCGGGCGACCCCGTCCATCGGCGTCGTATGGAAGATTGCCCAGGCCCTCGGCGTGCCCTTCGCGACGTTGCTCGCCCACCCCGCCCCCCGCATCGGCACCACCACCACCGGCCGCGCCACCGCGAAGAAGCTGACGTCGGCGGACGGTCGCTTCACCTCGAGAGCGCTGTTTCCCGCCGGTGACCCCAACGCCGCCGAGTTCTACGAGCTGTGGCTGGCCCCCCACAGCCACGAAGACGCCGACGCCCACCGCCCCGGCACCCGGGAAAACCTGGTGGTGACGTCGGGGCAGCTCGACTTGAAGATCGGGGGCGACACCATCCAGCTGACGAAGGGTGACGCCGTCAACTTCTCCGCCGACCAGCCCCACAGCTACATCAACCGCTCCGCCGAGGAGTGCTTCATGTACCTGGTGATGAACTACACCCGCAGTGCGTGAAGTGCCGTGATGGGCGCGTGACGTCGTCGAAACGCACTGAACGTCAGGGCCCCCTGTGGGATCAGCGGCCCTCGAACTTCGGCGACCGCTTCTCGGCAAAGGCCGCCATGGCCTCGCCGAGGTCCATCGACGCCAGAAACCCCGCGTTCCACACCGCCACCTGGCGCAGGCCGTCGGCGATGCTGCCCGCGATGCGGGCGTTCATCATCCGCTTCACCCCCTGCACCACGTGGGGAGGGTTGGCCGCGATGTCTCTGGCCATGGCGCGGGCGCCTGCGAGGAGAGCGTCGTCGTCGGCGAAGACGTCGTTGACGAGGCCGATGCGTTTGGCGTGGGCGGCGTCGATGTCTTTGCCCGTCATCGCCAGCTCGCGGGCGTGGCCCTCGCCGATGATGTGGGGCAGGCGCTGCAAGGTGCCGACGTCGGCGACCATGGCCACCTTCACCTCGCGCACGCTCAGCACCGCCGACTGGGACGCCAAGCGCACGTCGCAGGCGCTGACGAGGTCGATGGCGCCGCCGAGGCACCAGCTGTGGATGGCGGCGATGACGGGTTTGCGACAGCGAAACACCGCGTCGGGCCCCGCCTGCATCTCGCCGATGACGTCGAGGAGCCGCTCCCGTTCGCGCACGCCGGCCCCCTGCTGCAGCAAGGGCCCGAGTTCACCGGCCATGGCCAACAGGTCGAGGCCGAAGGAGAAGCAGCGGCCGGCCCCGCGCAGGATGACGACGCGAACGCTGTCGTCGACGTCGAGAGCACGAAAAACCGCCGGGCATTCCCGCCAGAAGTCGGGCCCCATGGCGTTGCCCTTGCCAGGCCCTGTGAGTTGCACGTCGGCAATGCCGTCGCTGACGTCGACGCGAAACGCCTGCCATGTCTGTGGGATCTGGGTGGCGGTGGTGGTCATGGGCTGCTCCGTCGCGGGTCGGGGTCGATGGGCGGGGTTGATGGTCACTCGGTGGGGGGATCGCAGCGAACCTGGTCGACCTTCCACTGGCCGTCTTCGAAGACCACGTCGACGTCGGGGTGGACCACGGTCTTGCCGAAGGCCAGGGTGACCTTGACGGTGGCGCTCACCCCCGGCTGCTCGCCGTTTTTGACGGCGCCCTGCACCACGCCGGCCCCTTTGGCCGAGGTGGGCAAACAGGCGAAGCGATCGCCGTTGCAGCGGGGATGGTCTTTGCCGGCGGCGCAGTCGGCGTCGATGCGGGCGTTGTCGCTCATGTAGAAACGGCTCAGCACGGGCGCCCGGTCGTAGCTGGCGGGGGCTCTGGCAAACGCCGTGTAGATGGCAGCGACGGCGTCGGTGACGGACGGCGCGGGAGGCGGTGGCGGCGGCGCTGGGGGCGGCGCCTTGCTGCAGGCCACCAGTGACAGGGCACAGACAACGACGACGACAGCAGGGCGGAGCAGGGACACAACGCGCATGGGCACACCGTAGCACGTCGTCACTTGCCAAAAGAAAGCGGGCCCGATGGGCCCGCTCTCGTTCGTTCATGCTGTCGTCGGGGGTTCAGCCGCCCGAGTTCGAGAACACGAAGGGGTAGGTGACGTTGACGACGCCGCCGCCCTTGGGGGAGGGGAACTTCAGGCGCTGGATGATGCGCTGCACGCACTGCTCGATGGGGGGGCCCGAGGCACCCGAGAAGGTGTTCTGCGACGCCGACGCCGTCTGCACATCACCGGAGCCCGAGATGAGCCAGAACATCACGAGCTTGCCCTCGAGGTTGGGGTCCTTGTTGAGCTCCTTCTCGTAGCAGTACTTGATCTGGCTCATGACGCGGCTGATGACGCGCTGGATTTCCTCACGGCTCAAACCACCCTCGTAGATGATCTTGCCGGGGACGATCTTGGTCGTGCCCTTGCCGCGACCACCGAGGTCGATGTTGCCGTTGCCGCCGCTGCCGCGACCGGTGCCGGAACCGAGACCGCCGATGCCGAGGCCGGTGCCGCCGCCGCCGGCGCCGGTGCCGCGGGAGCCGAGGCCGCCAGCGCCGCCGGCGTCACCCATGGACGCGCCCGACAGACCGCCGAGGGCGTTGTTGACGCCAGAGCCGAGGCCACCGGGACCAAAGACGTTGGAAACAGCGCCTTCGGGACCCTTGAGACCGAGGGCCGCCAGGGCGTCCTGGGCCATCTTGCGGTCTTCTTCGCGCTTGTCCTTGTCGACGATGGGGGCGCCCTTCTTGGAGGCGGCCTTGTCTTCCTTGGGCTTGTCCTTCTTGCCGAAGACGCCGGCGTCATCCTTGGCGGAGGCGGCCTTCTTGCCCGAGAGGTCTTCCTTCTTTTCCTTCTTCTTTTCCTGGGCGGCCAGGATCAGCTTGGTGAAGTCGGAGTTGTTCTTGAACAAGTCCTCGTCGTCCATGCTCGGCAGCACGGGGGTGATGAGGAGGGCCACGATGAGACCCATCTGGAGGATGAGGGCCAAGGCGAGGACCTTCGTGTAAAACACGTCGATCAGCTCGGAGAGGGCCATCCAGGCGAGGGGCGACTTCTTCGAGTACTGCACCACCAGCTCGACGGGGCCGACGCGGACGGTGACCTTCTGGCCGTTTTCCAGGCTGACCTGGCCCGACGCCGGCTTGCCGTCGACGAGGACCTCCATGCCGCTGGCGGGCACCACGACGGCGCCCTGGGGGCCGACGGTGACGATCGGGTAGCGGGGCTGGGGGATCGACTGGTGGGAGAGACGGATGCTCGCGCCCTCGCTGTCGCCGATGGTGACCGACTCGCCGACATTGGCGCGGGCCACGGCGATGACCGTGCCGCCCCACATGGCGGTGACGTCGACGGAGCGCTTGTCGGTGCTCTTGTACTCGTCACTGAGCTTGGGTGTCAGGGTGGCAGCTTTGCCATGGGTGTCTTCGATGGTGCGGTGGCCATGGTGGCTCGAAGACTTGCCGAGCTGGAAGCCCGAGGATGACGCTTCACGATGCTTCACGCGGGGCTCCATGTCCGTAGCGGTCTTTGGGGGCACGCCGAGCTTGCGATCGCGCACGATCTCGGTGGCGTCGTTCTTCGACGACTTCTTGGACTCGTCCTTCACCTTCGCCTCCGCCTGCTTGGGCTCTTCTTTGGGGGAACTGTGGGCCTCGGGCTTCTTCGCCTCGACCCTGGGCGCCTCGGGCTTTTTGGCCTCGACCTTGGTGGGCTCCTCGGTCTTTTTCGTCTCGGCCTTCTTGGGGGCTTCGGCGACTTTGACGTCGGGGGCGACGGCCTTCTCGACAGCCTTCTGGACGGCAGCGGGCTTCACCTCTTTGAGGGGAACCGTGGCCTCGTCCATCGCCGTGGTGTGGCCCGTGGCGGCCCGGCGAATCGGCACCGTGGGCGCGAGGATGTCGCCGCCGAAGTGCACGGTGAGCTGGCATTTGCCGACGGTGACGATGTCGCCGTCGTCGAGGGCGGTCTCGCCCTTCAGTTCCTGGCCGTTGTGCTCGGTGCCCTCGTCGCTGCCAAGATCAAGGACGTAGACCTTGCCGTCGCGGGGCTTGAGCATGCAGTGCAGCGACGAGACGTCGTCACCATCAAGCTTCACGTGGGAGGAGGCACCGGAGCCGACCATGATGGGATCGCTGGTGGTGAACTCCAGGACCTTGGTGCTGCCATCGGGGAGTTTGATGGTCAGGCTGATCGAAGGCTTGTTTTCGGCCATGGGTGTCCTTGTGGAGGATCGTCGCCAGCGCGTCTGGCGTTGTTTTCGGCGACAGGGCGACTTCGTCAAGGCGGGATCGTGAATGGGAACGGGCGAGATTCGCCGAAGTTTCAATGCGTTGCGTCAGCTCGACGGCGGAAACAGGGTGACGGCATCGGTCATTCGTCCGATGGGGCACGGTTCAGGCTTCGGTGGGTGGGACACCGACACCGCCATCCGGGTTCCGTTGGGTCGGTCGATCCGGCGGCTGGCCAGGCCCCCCGGACCGCGGCAGGGTGCGTCGATGCCGTTCACATCGTCTCCCTTGCCGCTCTCCCGGCGCGCTGTGCTGGGCATGATCGCGTCGCTGGTGTCGGCGCCGGCAGCGATCGCGGCGAATCTGGCCCCCGGTCCGGCGGATCTGGCCCAGCTCCCCCACGCGTTGCGGCCAGGGACCTGGGGGGACCTCCAGCATCACCGCCAGCCCCTGATCATGTCGGCGGTGCTGCGGGCGAGCCCGGCCCGGGTCTTTGCCACCCTGGCCGCTCCCGAGCCCTGGCCACGCTGGCTGAGCCTGGTGCAGCAGGTGCGCTATCGCAGCGATGCCCGGGGCGTCGGCTGCGAACGCGACGTCACCACCGCTGGCGGCGTGATCATCCGCGAGCACTTCATCGCCTGGGAGCCCGGCGCCCGCCTGACCTTCTTCGTGTCGTCGAGCACGTCGTCAGCTCTCGCCCTGTTCATGGAGGACTACGCGCTGTTCCCCGTCGCCGGCGGCCAGACCCGTCTGCGCTGGACCGTGGCCTTGGAGCTGCAGCCCCTGTTTTCCCCGGGCGCATCGCTGTTTGGCGCCGTGTTCCGCCACGAAGCCGAGGTCGGCCTGCGTCGTCTAGACGCCGTGCTCCAGGGGTGAGCGCCGTGGCGCGTTTGCGTTTGGGCCGCGTTCCAGACAGCCTTGGGCCATGAGCCAGCCCGACCCGATGCACGACCAGATGGTGCAGGCCGAGCGGTCCTTGTTTGGGACCCGCCTGCCCCGTCCCACCGGCGTCGGTCGCCACCTGGTGGTCGTCATCGTCGTCAGCGCCATTGCCCTTGGCATCGCCATCTACTTCGCCGAGAGCGGCGCGCCCCCGGCCCCTTCGCCGGCGGGCACTCGCCCCTGACCAGCGCGCCTCAGCGCATCGGGATCTTCTTCTGCATCTGGCGGGCAAGGTCGGCGCCGCTGACGGTGCCCTCCTTCGCCTTCTCGCCGTGTTTGGGAACCCGGGCGGCGACGTCGACGGCGGACTGCCCCGCCAATTTGCGGCTGGCGTCGATGAGACGGGCGTCATTTTTGTCGAAGGCCTTGATGAGCATGCCCTGGATTTCGCCGAGCATGGCCTCGTTGGGCGGGTTCTGTTCGACGTAGCTGGTGATGGCGAGAGCGATGGCCTCGTCGGTGGCGTCGGTGTCGAGCCCCATCTGCCCCATGGCCATCAGGCAGAGTTCCTGGCCTTCGGGGGGCATCTCAAGGAAGGGCACGTGGGCCATGATGCCAAGGATCATGGGCGGGAACGTGGCGTGGAAGTCCTGCAGGGACCACCGGGGGGTGCCGTCGGCGTTTTTGGCCTCGAGGATGCGCGTCAGTTCGGCAGCCACATCGGGGACGTCGGGGTTGTGGACGCCTTCGGTGGCGGGCTTGGGCTCGTCGTTCGTCGTCATCGGGGCTCCACGGTCGTACGGCAAAAAGAAACTGGCAGGCTGAGCCTGCCAGATCATGGAACCAGTGGGGAGCGGCGGTCAGGCGGCGGCGCCGGCGCCCTTGAGCCAGGCCCCCTTGATGGCCGACATCGCGGCGGGGTTCGACAGGGCCATGGCCCCGAGGGAGGTCACAGGCTGCCCAGGCAGGAACATCGAGCCGATGTTGGTGAGCAGGGGGTTCTTGGCGGCGAAGGCCGAAACCTTGCCCGCGAGGCCCGCCAGCTGGGGGAATGCCGTCGTCACCTTGGACAGGAGGCTCGTCACCATGGGCGCGAACTTGCCAATGACCGGTCCGAGAAGGCCGCCGAGCTTGGAGATGAAGGGGAGCAGCTTGACGCCAACGGACGCGAGAATCGGCAGCATGAAAACCTCCAGGGGGGCGGGAACATCAAGAGTATCGCTGTCGGCCACCGCGGTGTTGCGCCCCTGATCCAATCGCCCGGCGGCCGGGCCGGGCCTCCCCTCCCGAGCAGGGGCCGGAAGCGGTAGGGTGCTGCATGTCTGACAAAGACCTCGCCCTCGACCTCAAAGCGGCCCGCGACGCCTTGATGGGGCTCGGGCTCGTTCCCGGCGCCACCACCCTGCCCCTGGCGGACCTCGTCCTCAGCCTGGCACCACGGGATCCGTCGTTGCAGGCCAAGGACGTCGCCGTCGAGCAGCTCTTTGGCAAGGTCACCGCCATGCGCGACAAGCTCCGGGTCCTCGAGCAGCGGGTCAACGCTGCCGACGGCCTCGACGCCGCCGAACGGGCCTCCTTGCAGGTCCACGTCACCGCCACTGCCGAAGCGTTGACGGGGCTGCTGGCGTTTTTCTCCGAGCAGGCCCTGCCGTCGGGCACCGCCAGCACCGACGGCGGCACCGGGAACACCGGAAACGCCGGAACCGGGAGCGCTGGCGCCCCGTCGGGGGCCGTCATCCGCCGGGGCTGAACCGGGCTGGCTCCACAACGCGGCGTGTCATGGCCGATGCGGGGTTGTCGGCGGGCCAGATCGGCTGCAGGCTCGTTGTCATGCGCGCCTACATCGCCTCCACAGCTTTCTACGTCCCACCAGACGTCGTCACCAACGCCGAACTCATCAGCCGCTACGGCATCGACACCACCAATGAGTGGATCGTGCAGCGAACGGGCATCGAGCAGCGCCACTTCGCCGACGACGGCGTGGGGACATCGGACATCGCCCTGCCCGCCGCCCGGGAAGCCATCGAACGCGCCGGCCTCGTCCCCGACGACATCGACCTGATCATCTTCGCCACCCTGACGCCAGAACACGCGTTCCCGGGGTCTGGCTGTTACCTGCAGGCCCTGCTCGGCATCCCCGGCGTGCCGGCCCTCGACATCCGCAACCAGTGCTCGGGGTTCCTGTACGGCCTGGCGACCGCGCGCAGCTTCATCGAGACGGGTATGTACAAAAACGTGCTCCTCGTTGGCGGCGAGAAGCACAGCGTTGGTCTGGACCTCTCCACCGCCGGACGCGCCGTGGCCTGCCTCTTTGGTGACGGCGCCGGCGCCGTCGTCGTGCGCGGCACCGATGGCGACCGCGGCATTCGCTGGATGAACCTCGGCGCCGATGGCCGCCACGCCGACGTCCTCGTCCAACGCGTGTGGAACACCCGCACCCGCCCGTTCATCAAGCTGAACGAAAACGGCGACGGCATCGTGCCCAAGGCCGACCTGTGGACCCACATGGACGGCAAGCACGTCTTCAAGAACGCCGTCGAGAAGATGCTCTTGTCCATCATGGGCATGTGCATGGAGAACAAGATCGACCCCACCGAGCTCGACCTCGTCGTCTGTCACCAGGCCAACATGCGCATCAACGAATACGTGCGCGACCAGCTCGGCCTCCCCGCCGAGAAGGTGCCCAACAACATCCAGAAGTACGGCAACACCACCGCCGCCACGATCCCCATCCTGCTGTCGGAGCTCGAGCGCGATGGCCGCTTGAAGCCCGGCATGAAGGTCGCCCTCGTCGGCTTCGGCTCCGGCTTCACCTGGGGCAGCGCCTACATGGTGTGGTGAGCGTCATTGCCCGCACCCGTGCCCCCAAAACCACCTGGCCCCGCCAGGTGTTGTTATCTGGCCCGTGTCCGCGGCTATCGTAGGCCATGCGCACCCACGTCCTTCTCCTGGCCCTGGCCATTCCCTTCACGTGCTCGATGGCCCGCGCCGACATCATCGTTCCCGAGCAGCAGGCCTGCCGCCACAAGAAGGTTGGCGATGCCTGCGACGGCGGCACCTGCCAGAGCGACGGCTTCTCCTGCCAGGCGGGCTCTTGTCGTCGTCACGACGACGAAGCCGCCTGCCGCGCCGACGGCTGCAGCTGGGTGGAGGGACTGTCCTGCAAGGCCGCTGCGGCACCAACGCCGACACCAACACCAACGCCGCCAGCACCGACGACCACGACCGCACAGATCCCCGAGCCGGTGGCACCGTCGTCGTGCGCCATGGCGGATGGGTCGACGATTGGCGCTGCCCTGCTGGGCCTGCTGCTCGTCCGGCGCCGTCGCTCGGTCTGAGGGAATGTCGCCACGGTGCCGATCGGGCGGACAGGGCTGCGTAGACAGTGCAGGCGTCTGTGAGGCCAATCAAGGGACCTGGGAGTAGCCGCCCGCTGACGCTGACGGGCCGATTCCCCGGGGGTCATTCGCCGACGGTGATGGTCATCCTGCAGGTGGACAGAGCCCCCAGATCATCGGTCGCTTCAAGTTCCACGACATGGTCGCCGAGCCGATCGAACCCTGTCCCCGCGTCATGGACCATCCGCGTCTCTGGCGTGAAGGGCGACGTCAAGGTGACGGTGCTCTCGGCAGGCTGAGTCACCAGCGTCCAATGCCAGGCTCTGACGACGCACGACGACCGCCCCTCGCAGGAATCGCCCCCGGGCACCGACGTCAGGATGGCTTCGTCGGCCACGGGGCCAGGACAGGCCGGCGTCATCGTGAAACGGCAGAAGTCGATGGCTCGAGGTCCACCAAAGGTGGCCTCCAGGGAGCAGGTGGTGGATCGCTGCACGGCATTGGGCACGTCGTCGGCCGCGTCGTCGGCCACGTCGTCGGCCGCGTCGTCGCGCGCGCTCCCGCTGCAGCCCGGGAGCTGCCAGGCAGCGAGACAGGCAACGAGCCAGGCTGTGGCTGGCCAGAATCGACGGCTCATGTCAGCTCCGGCGGCGGGCGGGGCACCGGCGAAAGGTCGGCCAACCAGTCGACGAGCTGATCGTAGACAGCCGTGCTCGACAGCAGCCCGAGGTGGCGGGTGTCGTGGACGATGCGGGTCGCCGTGAAGCGCAGGCGGAAGCGTTCGTCGTCGTGCATGCCGAGGGCGCTCGGCACGGGCACCAGGTTGTCACCGGCGAGGTCGTCGAAGGCGGTGCCCTCGGGGCTGGCGGTGGCGGCGACGGCGTAGCAGCGGAGGTCTTCGGGCAGGGGTGTCGGGGTGCGGGGGTCGGGGCCACGCTCGAAGCGGTCCCGGTCGCGCCAATCGGCCTCGACGATGTTGCCGTGGCGCAGGTCGGTAATGCCGGCGCTGCGCACCCGGGCCAGGGTCTGCAAGGGCGCTGTCCACGGCGTCACGCCGAGCAGGCTCTCCACGACATTGCCGCTGCGCTCGAGGGGCGCGCCTTCATGGGGCGAACCCAGGGTGACCAGGACCCGCACCTTCGCCCGCCAGGCATGGCCCGCCACAGCTCCCGCCTGCAGCGCTGAGCGCGAGACCAGCCCGCCCATGGAATGGGCCACGACGATCACCTCTCGAAAAGGACCCGCTTCTTCTTCGAGGATGGCGGCGAGCAAGGCGCCGTTGTCCGAGACGTGCAGACCGCTGTTGTAGTGGGCGTACAGGGGGGTGAACCCGAGTTCCATCGCGAGGGCGACGCCGTGGTCGTGGCCCTCCCAGCGCCACTGCATGTCCGAGGCACTGCTGCCGTGGACCATCACCAACAGCACCTGGCCGTCGTGCCAGCCGTCGAGGGGCGGGCGCAGGGCCATGTGGATGGCGAGGGGATTGTTGGTGGCAGCGAGGTGGTCGCCGACGACGCCGTTGAGGGCGGCGACGACGGCCTCCCGCTGCAGGCCGGGGGCACTGTCGCCGAGAAACGGCGTCAGGGATGCCACCACGACGTCGACGCCGCTGCCCACCAGATTCGTGACGCCGCGGACGGCCCGGTACACGAGGTCGGTGATGATGGGGACCGCGCCGATGGCATCGTGGACGCCCTGCACCACGTCGGTGACATTGGTGGTGGCGGTGACGACGGCGGTGCCGAGGCCGCGCAGATCGTCGCCGTGTCGTCGTCGACCACGACCCAGGGCCCGCCGCTGCTGCCAACGATACAGCGACGCCAATCGAGCCCGGGCCCAGGGGGTCTCGTCGACGAAGGCCATCAACGCGGTGTCGTCGTTGAGGCCCGGCGCTGGCGACAGCTGAAGACCCAGCCGTTCCAGCACCACGGCGAAGCCGAGGGACGCCACCAGTTCGCCCACCATGGTCGGCGTCGGCAGGTCGGGGAGCGGTGGAGTCGACATGGGATCGGGTGTACCAAGGTCGGCGGGTCCCCCACTGGCCAAAAGCCCTCCCTTGTCGTGGGCGCCGGCATGTCGGATGATGGAGGTCCATGTACGAGCCACACACACCCGCGCGCTTCCACTCCCTCGTTGTGTTGATGCTGCTGGTGGCCTTTGGATGCCTCGTGACGGGGTCGGGCTGCGGACGGGCCGTGGACTTCGTCGACACGGGCTGCCTGGCCGACCTCGACTGCGCCACCGGCGAGAACTGTTTTGAGGGGACCTGCGTGGCCGCCAACGACGGCATCCGGGTCTGCGCCGACGACAGCGGCTGCCGCTCGGGAGAAACCTGCGAGAGCGGGCTGTGCGTTGCCGGCGGCGGCGGCAGCCCCGTTGCCGGCGCCTGCGCTGCCACCGGCGACTGTGCCGAAAACGCCTTCTGCAACACGGCCACCGGCGACTGCCAGGCTCTGCGTGAGGACTGGTGCCGGACGGACAGCCAGTGCGTTGGTGGCGACGGCAGCGACGCGCCCTTGACCCCCTGGTGCAGCAACCGCGTGCAAGGCTCGACCGTCGTTGGGCGCTGCGTGCAGTGCGTCGTCGACGACGACTGCGAAGGCCAAGAGGCCTGTACCTTCGGCGCCTGCCTCGGCGAAAACGCCTGCCCCCAACATGCCACCCCCGCCCCGGGCGGCATTTGCTTGTGCGACGGCGGCTACATCGACGACGGCCGTGATGGCTGCATCCTTGCCGACGGCAGCGAGGGGCCGCGGCCCGATGGCTGCGCCCCCTTGAACGTCACCTGTGGTGACTTCGGCTACGGCGCCGGCGCCATTGTCCGCTCTGCGGATTGTTTGCGCCTGGACATCTCGGGGTGCCACGACGTCTGCGGCGACGGCGACGTCGGCCCCACCGAGCAATGCGATGGCACCGCCATTCCGTTTCAGTGCACGGACTTCGGCTTCTTGGCGGGGCCCCTGACCTGCCACCCGACGACGTGCGTCGTCAACGCCAGCGCCTGCACGAGCCCGGTCTGTGGTGACGGCGTCATCGAGGCCGGCGAAGCCTGCGAACCGGATGATCTCGGCGGCCGCACCTGTGCCGACGTCGGCTTCACCCGTGGCGAACTCGCCTGTGCTGCTGATTGCCGGACCCTCAACACCACAGCCTGCGCCTTTGGCGACGAGTCCGAGCCCAACAACACCGCGGCCACCGCCGATCCCTTTCAGGCCCCTTTTGTCGGCCGCATCGACGTCGCTGGCGACATCGACTGCTTCGCCGTCGAGGCCGCCATCGGCGACACCATCCTCGCCGACATCGTGGGCCTGGCCAGCACGTCCCTCGGCAGCTGCGGCGCTGACACCACGCTGACCCTGTCGACCAGCGGCGGTGCCCAACTCGCGTTCAACGACGACTTCAGCGGCTTGTGCTCGCACATCGAGCACACCGTCGCCGTGGCCGGCCCCCATGCCTTGTGCGTCCGGGCCTTCGGCGGCAGCGCCACGTTTCCCTACCGGGTCCTCACGAGCGTGCGCAGCCCCGTGTGTGGCGACGGTCGGGTCGAGGGCACCGAACAATGCGACGGCACTGCCGTTGCCGGCGCCACCTGCGCCACCCGCGGGGCCGTGGCCGGCCCCCTGTCGTGCAATGCCGACTGTACGTTCAACGTCGACGCCTGCGTGCCCGCCGACGAGGTCGAGCCCAACAACAGTCCCGTCACCGCCAATCCGTTTCAGTCGGGCTTCCTCGGCGAGATCCGACCGGCGGGCGAAACCGACTGCATGCAGATTCAGGCGGGCGTCGGCGATGTGGTCCGCGCCGACATCGTGGGTGCTGACAACAACGTCGTCGGTGGTTGCACCGCTGACACCACGTTGACGATGTTTGACAGCAGCGGGGTGCAGATCGCCTTCAACGACGACACCAACGGGCGCTGCTCCAGCCTCGACGTCACGGTGGCTGTCGCCGACACCTTTGCCCTGTGCGTCAAAGGGCGCTCCACCAGTGCCACGTTCACGTGGCGCCTGAATGCCCAGACCATCACCCCCGTCTGCGGCGACGCCGTCGGCGAAGGCCTCGAGGTCTGCGACGGCAGCGACGCCCGCGGCGACGACTGCCGCGACTACGGCGCCGTCGACGGCACCCTGGGCTGCACCAGCGATTGCACCGCCGTCGACACCACATTGTGCCGTTTCCCCGTGTGCGGCGATGGCGTCGTCGAAGGCCCTGAGGCCTGCGACGGCACCCTGGGTCTCGGTGGCAACTGCTTCGCCCGCGGCTTCACCGGTGGTGTGGTGGGGTGTGCCGCCGACTGCAGCGCCGTCGACGTGGGCGGCTGCGTCACGGAGCTCGACGAGGTGGAACCCAACAACACCGGCACCCTGGCGAATCCCCCCGCCGCGGACTTCGTCGGCCGCATCACGGCCGGCGACGTCGACTGCGTTGAGGTGGAAGCGACTGGGGGCCAGGCCTTGACCTTGGACCTGGTCAACCTCGAGACCGGCGCCGTCGGCGGCTGCGGCGTCGACAGCACCCTGACCTTGCTGGACCGCAACGGCACCACCCAGCTGGACTTTGACGACGACACCTTCGGGGTGTGCCCACGGATTTCGTTTCCGGTAACGGTGAGCGGGACTTACAGCGTCTGTGTGCGGGGCTTCAGCAGCACGAGCACGTTTCTCTTTCGCTTGCTGACCCGCTGACCCGTCGACCCATCGGACCTGCGGACCGGGAAACGGGCGGTCGCTGCTGTCGGCGGCTATTCTTGGCGCATGCTGCTTCGCTGTGCCCTGCTTCCCGGCCTGCTCATGGCCACCTCGTGCCTGCCCCCATCTGCCGACCAGGTCGCGGCCCGCGATGTGTCGGGCAACTACCAGCTCACCTACGACAACCAGCTGAAGCTGACCCTCAACGTCGCCGGCGCCGTGCGGGAAGTCACCCGGGAGGGCTACGGCGGCATCGTCGACTTCGGCGAGGTCAACGGCACCCCCACGACCCTCAACCTCGACGAGTTCTGCGGCCGGGCCGACGTGGCGTGTCCGAGCGAAGTCCTGTGGAGCAGCGTGGCCATCACCCAGCCCAAGCTTCTGACGGACAACATCGACCTCCAGGAACTGCAACTCATCGACAACTCCGACGTCGCCCTCGCCGAGGGCCAAAGCGCCGAATCCCTGGGCGGCCTTGTGGACCACGCCCAGCTTGATCGCTTCGTCATCGGTCTCGGCGCCGAAGCAGCGACCAACGACGCCTGCCTGGCCTTCGCCATCTCCCTCGCTGGCGGCCGCTTCGGGCGGGTGGGCGAGACCACCGAACCCACCACCGCGTTTCGCGACGACGCCGGTCGGCCCTGCACCCCCGGCGAAGGCGAAGGCGAAGGCGAAGGTGAAGGCGAAGGTGAAGGCGAAGGTGAAGGTGAAGGTGAGACCGCCTGCCGCGAGGTCACCTTCGACCGTCTCGTGATCCCGCCCGGCGCTGCCGTCGCTGGCATCACCGACGGCACCGTCGCCATGACGTTTGGCGGCGGCTGCGCCTTCGGCCCGGTGCTCCTCGGCGCCACCCTCACCATCGAGACCGGCTTTGTCGGCGAGCGCATCGGGGCCTTCGATCCGCCGACGGCGGTGGCCGCCCCCGTCAACGAAGACGCCACCGTCGTCCCCGACGATCCGTCAACGGACGACACCGCTGACACGCCCTGACATCGCTGGCGGCAAGCGTCGAGGTCGCGAACGTCAGCCCGCCGGTCGACGGCCCCGATCCACCAGGCTGGTGACGGCGCCCACGGCGTCGGCGACGAAGGCAAAGGGCGACACGTCGCTGCCCACCTGGGTGATGCGCACCTCGCCGATCTTCTGACCCACCGCCGCGGCCAATGCCGGCAACTGGTCGCTCAAGCGCACGCGGGCCCGACTCTCGTCGACGATGGCCTGGACCTCGGCCTCGCCACGCTTCAACGCCAACGAGACCCGGGCGTGTTCCTCGTCGTGGTGCACGCTGCGGCGCAGCCGTTCGTCGTCGATCTCTCCCTGGATGCGCTGGAGCTCGGCCGCCTGCTGGGCCGCTTGTACCAACACCGCATGACTCGCCATGCGGGCCTCGGCCTCTTGCTTCGCGAGCAGCTCGAGAGCCACCCGCTGCGCCGTTTGCTGGCGACGTTCCTCGAGGTCGAGGGCTGCCCTGGTCGCCTGCAGGCGCGCCGACGTCTGCATGGCCTGCTCGGCCTCCGCCTGCTGCAGCGACGCCTTCGCGGCGGCCAGCTCGGCGGCGTTGCGCATGGCCTGTTCCTGCTGGGCCCGGGCAATGGTCGCCTCGGTGCTGGCCAGTTCTCGACGTCGTTCGGCCACCGCCATCTTCTGCGCGATCTGGACCTCCTCGACGGCGCGGGCGCAGGCGGCTTCGCGGGCGGCGACTTCTTTTTCGGCCTCGGCGCGGGCTTCGCGGGCGCGCCTGTCCAGGCCCGTGCGATAGGGGGCCTGCATCTGGGCAAACACCGTCGCCGACAGCACCCGCACCTCTTGAATCTCGATGGTATCGAGCACCACGCCCCACCCCTGGTTGCTGTCGTCGTCGGCGCGGCCCGAACCAGACAACACCGGGCCAATCTCGCTGAGGAGTTCGTCGGCGAGGGCCGATTTTCGCCGTTGCAGACAGTCATCGATGGCGAGGTTGGCCACGATGCGACGGGCGGCGCCGACGAACATGGCCGTCAGGGTCTCTTCGAGCTTTTCCTGGGCCCGCTCGGGGAACGAGAAGTTCAACACCCGATAGGCCAGCAACGGATTGGCGATGCGGTAGACGGCGACGCCAGAGACCTCGACGCCGACGCGCTCCAGGGTCACCTGGTCGGCGCGAAACTGCAGGTGCTGCAGCGACGTTGGAATCACCGCCACCGAATCCCACGGCCACTTGAAGCAGCTCGCCCCCTGCCCCGAGCTCCGGGTGCGCACCCGTCCGCCACGCACATGGACCAGGAACTCCGACGGCCGCGCCTGCACCAGGCCCCAGCGCTTGGTCTTTTCGGGGTCCTCCACGGGCCGTCCGGTCCGCCAGCCGGCGGCCTCCCGGGCCCGCTCCAGGCGGCTGGCGTCATCCACACGACCGTCGCTGCGGCTCTCCACACGGGCTTTGCTCATCGGGCACCTCGAGCCCAGGCAACGCATCAGGCGTGCCAGGCTTGGCTGCAGACGGCGATGCGGTGGGGGCCCGGGAAGGGTGCTGGCGTGGCCCTGGAATGGCCCCAGAACGGCCCGGTGCTGCTCCAGGACAGCGCAGGCGCCGTCCCATCCGTGAGCTCAGTCGGCGTTGACGACGAAGGTGCTCAAGCGCTGCGACGGTGCGGTGGTGGTGCCCGCGGTCACCACGTTGACCGCCGTGGTGCCGAGGATTCCGCCGCCCACGAAGGTGCCCGCCATGACAGCGACGGCATTGACCGAGCCGGTGACGATGGGCGCCGAGGCGAATGGCGCGCCAGTGGTGGCGTCAACGACGGCGAAGGCCGTCCGGCCCTGCCCGCCCACCAGGGTGAAGCTGCCACCGAGCACCACGGCTGGTCCAGCCGCTGCCACCGACGTCACGGTGTTGTTCACATTGGCGTTGAACGAGGTCAGCACCGTCTGGTTGCGCAGGTCGATGGCCGCCAACCGGTTGCGGCCCGTCGCCAACACGGACGTGAAGATGCCACCGGCGTAGGCCACGTTCTTGGAGACGGCGATGCTGGTGACGCTGTTGTTGGCGTTGTAGTTCGTGAGCACCGCGCCGGGGGCCGTGGTCGAGAGCCGCGCCAGGCCAACCGCCGCACCCGAGATGCTCGTGAAGTCGCCACCCACGAGGACGTCGGGTCCCGTTCGGTTCAGGGCCCGGACGGTGCTGTTCGGCGTCGCCGTGTAGCCGGTGTCGACATCGCCGGTGGTGGCCGACACCCGGGCGAGTCGGTCGCGACCGCCGAAGCCGGTGAAGGTGCCGCCGACGTAGAGGTGGGTGGCGTCGGCAGCGAGGGCGAGGACGCTGCTGTTGGGGACGTTGGCGGTGAAGCCCGTGAGGGCACCGGTGGTGCCATTGACGGCGGCCACCCGCGTGCGCGTGAGACCCCCGACCTGGGTGAAGTCGCCGCCGAGGTAGAGGGTGGCGGCGTCGGGGGACAGGGCGAAGGCGCGGACGACGTTGTTGGTGGGGGCATCGAACGTGGTGAACTCACCCGTCGTCAAGCTGAAGGCGGCCACGTTCTGGCGACGGAGCCAACCGCCGTACAGGAGGTTGCCGCCGATCAACAGCCGATCTCCTTCCACGTCGACGACCAGAATGCTGCGCGCGCCGCCGGAGGTGCCGACCGCCGGATTCCAGGCCTGCAGGGTGGCCTCGTTGGGGTTCGCCGCCACCGCGCCGTGACGGTCGCGGGTTTGGCCTGACAAGGACGCGAACGCGCCCGACATGTAGACGAATGCGCCGTCGACCACGAGGTCGTTGACGTCGGAGCTCGCGTTTGGATTCCACGCCAGCGGGTCCGGCGACGGGACCGCCGGGTTGGCGCCAATGGCGGCGACCCTGTTTCGGCTTCGCGTCGAGCCCCGGAGCTGGGTGAAGGTGCCGCCGACATAGACAACGCCCGTAGCGCCGCCGCTGAGCTTCAACGTCCGGACGGTGCCGTTGGCGTTGGGATTCCACGGGAGCAGCGTGCTGTCGGCGATGGTGGCCGCCGCCAGGCGATTGCGCGTACCGCCGCCAGTACCATTGATGAAGGTGAACTCACCCCCGACCCAGAGGGTGGTGCCGTCGGTGGCCACGGCGTCGACAGACACGTTGCCACCGCCCGCCACCTGGAGGGCGAACGATTGCAGGGTGCCGGCGCGGTTGTAGACGGCCACCTTGTCGCGGTTGGTGCTGCCCAGGTTGCGGAACTCGCCGACGACGACGACGACGTCGTTGACGATCTGGATGTCAAACACCTGGTCGGCAGGCGCAGCGCTTGGGAGCAGGGCATCGGCGCCGGTGGTCGCGTCGATGACCGACAGGAAGGGGGCAACACTGCGACCAACCCACAGGCGGTTGTTGGTGGCATCAAGGGCGATGGTCCGCACCTCCCCCGTCGACGTCAGGGTGGTACCGGGGGCAAAGGCGGTGTCGAGTTCGCCATCGGACCCGATGTGAGCCAGGCGAGGGCGCAGGGTATTGCCCACCTGGGTGAAGGCGCCGCCCACGTAGAAGCCTTGCTGACCATCGGGTGCCAAGGCCGACACCGAGCCGCCCACGATGGGGGCCCATCGGTCCTGAGCGACACCGACCTTGGTGGGATCCCGATCTGTCGCAAACGCGGCACCGGTGGCACGGCCCACTTCACTGAAGCTGCCCCCGATGTAGCCGACGCCGTTGCCTTCGATGAGGGCGTTGACGGTGCCGTTGGTGTCGCCGAACGGACGCGCGTTGTTGATGGAGACGCCGACACCTTCCTGGGCAATGGCCCCGGGAGGACAGTCGACGGTGCAGAGGTCGGCGACGACGCGGCCCGTGAAGTTGAACGTGCCCGTGCCCGAACGGAAGCGCCACACCATGGCCTGGGCCGTGGTGTCGGGACCCAGGGGCGGCGGCACCAGGCTTGGAGCGCCCCCCTCGGGGGCACGGTCGGAGCCATTGGGGTCTCTGGACAGGTGCCCGTACCGGACCAGACCGTGCTCGGTGATGAGGGGCGTGCCGTCGATGCGCAGGTTCACCGTCGGCGTGTCGCTGTTGCAGATGCTGTGCTCGACAGGGGGCGTGATGTCGTTGATTTCGGCAAAGACGTTGGTGATGGCTGTCTGGAAGAAGTTGCGCACGGTGACGTTGAACTCGAAGCTCGCGACGCCTGGACCGCAGCCGTTGGCCACCGTCTGGGGGCCGACGTAGGGCGCGGTGCGCTCGACCACCAACTCGATGCCGTCGGGGGCGCCGGCAGTGCCGGGCGTACCGTTCTTGTCTTCGCGGATGCGCAAGAGGCCCTGCTCGGCGGTCCCGGGCAACGACGCGTCAAGACCGGCGGCAGCGCCGTCTTCCATCAGGTGCAGGACCACTTCGCCGTCACGGACCTCACCCCAAAACTCGCCGAGAACGACCCCGGGAATGATGGGGGATTCGCCGTCACGCCCCTGACACCCGGTCACGGCGACCAATGCCAGCAGTGCGGAAAACAGGGCGGGGCAACGACATCGCAGGGCCATCCTTTCTTTGTACGGGCCTGTGGCGCCGTCGCAAAGGGGAAAGCCCGCGTGTACCGCTTCGGACTGCGGGGTGGGGAAGGGTGGGGAGTTTCGCTACATCGAAGCCATCCGGCCGTGACGCCGACGGCGCCAGAGCATCAGCATGAGCATGAGACCGCCCCATGACCCGGGCCCCATGGCGCTGGCGCAGCTGACGGGCTGCTCGGCCTCGTCCTCGGCCTCAAGGGCACCGCTGAGACCGAGCTCGGGGAGGATTTCGCCGACGACCGGGGCTTCGCCTTCGCCGTCCTCGCCTTCGCCTTCGCCTTCGCCTTCGCCTTCGCCCTCGCCTTCGCCTTCGCCCTCGCCTTCGCCTTCGCCCTCGCCCTCGCCCCCGCCCGCGCCGT
>Ga0247834_1002425_pt1 | contig 28103 bp, 21 predicted proteins | sample LaCruzMarch2015__8_FD_187118 | JGI IMG/M metagenome (GOLD analysis project Ga0247834, IMG submission 187118) | Freshwater microbial communities from meromictic Lake La Cruz, Castile-La Mancha, Spain - LaCruzMarch2015_12m | ecosystem: Environmental > Aquatic > Freshwater > Lake | place: Spain...
GGCGATGCTGTAAGCACCGCCGAGGGTCTGACTGCCAAGCACCACGTGCATGCCGAACGCTCGACCTTGGCGAACGAGTCGGTCCAAGAGGAGCGAAGAGTCCTGCGCCACCTTGTCATCTTCAATGAACAGTTCTTGGAACTCGTCGATCACCAAGAGGCAACGCGGCATGCGTTCCGGGCGCTTGAGGGCGCGCCAGTCAGTGAGGTTCTGCACATTGGCGGAGCGATAGAGTTCGCCGCGACGACGCAGTTCATCATCCAGGCCTTGCAGGACGCTCAGACCAAATTCGCGATCACTCTCAACGGCTACCGCCCGTGCATGCGGCAGGGCGCTTGCGGCATACGCCTTAAATTCAACGCCTTTTTTAAAGTCAACCAGCCAGAATTCAACTTCGTCCGGTGAGTACCAGAGCGCGGTGTTCACAATGAGCGCATTGAGGAGCGAACTCTTTCCGGAGCCCGTCTTACCTGCCACCAAGGCGTGTTGGCTGGTTCCTTCACCAAGCGTCATGTACTGCAGACGGTTGGCGCCGCTTCGTCCCAGCGGAACACGGAAGTTCTTGGCAGTAGAAAGCGTCCAACGCTCCTCCGGCTTTGGCGTCACCGATGAGAACGGCACTTCAACGCGGTTGGAATCCTTGGCGGCTCGACCGACGGCGCGTGTCAGGCGCAGCAACATGGCATCATCCGGCGGGGCGTCGGGCGTGAATGGCAATTCCGCCAGGCGACCTTCGTCAAGCGTCCAGCGTTCCGGAGTATTTCCCTCCGCCGGAAGCCAGCGAACGGTGATCGCGCCGCGGCGCAGATCAGCAATATCAAGCCCGGGCGGCAGTGCGGCTCGCAGATCGCGCAACATCAATACATGTACGCCACAACGGGCGCCGCTCTGCAGAATGCTTGCGAAGCGCTTGGCGGATTGGTCGGAAACATTCACCGGGAAGTCCGCCATCACCAAGAAGCGATAGGGCTCAGCAATCTCGCCGGCCTGTTCGTTGTAGGCCTCGATCGATGGGTACTCGTTGCGCAGGTACTTCTGAATGACCGTCTCCATGTGCTCCGTGAGGTCAGCAAGTCGCTGCTCAATGTGACGCACATCAGTCCAGATTCGATCGGTGACCAACAGTTCCATCTCGTCTGCCAAGTGCATGAAGCCAGCGAAGCTCTGGCCAAGCCCCACCGGGTCCATGAAGACGAAGCGTGCTTTGCCAGCGGGAATGGAAACCAGCAGACGGGCAACCGCGTTCTGCAAGATGCGCAGCCCATCAGCGCGTCGCTCGGGGGGAGCATCAATCAGGAGCGACATGCGCTCCGGCGCACCCAGAAATGCTGGCACCCGCCAGGGCGATGTCGTATCAACGCCCGTCCACGCGAGCTCGGCAGCGGTCGGCAGGGCGCCGGGGACATCTTTGAGGTTCAAGGCCACTTCACCCACGCGAATCACGGCTAATGGTTGCAACGGAGGCTGCCAGGAATCCCAGCCGGACTCAAGCCACGGCCGTGTGCATTCGCGGTCTGCGAGTTGCAATTCATCGATCCCGCTGGTGATGGCCTGCTGCGCGGTGCGCCATGCAGCGTGCGCAGCGGCAGTCTCGGCAAATTCCAGTTCAGCCGCTTCGCGTGCCACCGATTCCCAACGATGCTCTTCTTCCGCAAGCGCCACCGTGCGGCGTTCATTGACTTCTGCAATCAATCGATCCCGCAGCCGTTCAGTTTCTTCAATCGCGATCGCTCGCTGCTTGAGTGCCTTGGCGTGGTAGTGCGGAACTTTCTGATCAATGTGTGCCAGCACTTCTTTGAGTTTGCGCTCAACTTCCACCACCATTGGCTTGTGCATGGCATCGGCAGTGGCCAAGTCGGCGTCGCGGGCGCGTTTGGCAACATCCTCGCGCTCGCGGCGGTTTCGCTCAGCGCCTTCAACGGCAGCGTTCAGTGCGGCGCGCGCGGTGGCTGCTGTTTGTAGAAACGGCAGGTATCGAGCCTTCACCTCATGACGGGCCATTCCGTACAGGACGGCTATGGCAATCACAAAGAGGAGCAGCGCTAATCCGGCACCGGCAGCCCCCGCGGGGACCGTTGCAAGCCCCAGTTGCGTCTTCAGTACGAGACCGCCAACGAATCCGGCGCCCACCATCAATCCAAATGGAATCACCAGAATTGGTCCGCGAAACAGCCCGGAAATGCGACACGCTCGCAACTGCGTCAATGAATCGGCGAGGGCGTTCATGCACGCCTCAATATTGCCAGGGCCACCCAACGGAACAGTTGGCTCCGCAAGTGCCCGCTGTCGATACCCGCGCACGGTCTGGTGTGCGGCTTCAGTAATTTCAGTCAGGCGCCCGTTCCATCCACCAAGTTCGGTCATGCGGGCGCTGTGCGCCTTGCGAATCTCGGGAATCGCGGCTTCATACACGCTCTCAGCCATCCAGACTCGTTCGTCGTAGGCGCTGCGCGTTTCGTCTTCCTTGTCTTCGGCTTGTCGAACGGCCTGCGCACGCAGGGTCTTCTCGTCCGCGCGCACCTTGGTCACGGCAGCGTCGGCGGCTGCCTCAATTTCATTGGTTCGGCGTGTGAACCCGGTGGCAACTTCACGGAGTTGTTCAGCAAACGACTCTTCCAGTGAATCGAGCGCGGATCGATGCATTCGCTCGTTCAAGGACTTTCCGCGAGCTCCTCGTGCAGCCGCGGTGCGTTCTGATTCGGCGCGCTCGCTGCTGGCTGACCAGACCAAGTCAACCAATGCACGTTCCCGGTCGAGTGGTGTAGAAGGGTGGTCAGGCATCGGAGACGTCACACGGTGATGATATGCACTCGCAGGCGGCGGTGGTCACCACGACGACTGATCGTCGCCGCATTCGCGACGCACTCGCTCAAGGACTTCGTTGATGGAGTCCATGGCGTTGAGCACCGAGCGAAGCGTTGTTTCCAGTGGTTCGATCTGCTTACGCCACAGTGCTTGTGACACGGGATCGTCCCACGTTTCTTGCGACCGTTGCCACGCCACCAGCAATTGGCGGTGCGCGTCCTTCAGTTTGGCTCGTGATCCGGAAACGCTCACTGGGTGCCCTCGGTAGGCGTTTCGGGGTCCGTCTCAGGCGCCTCGCTCGTGCCGGTGGTGCGGTCATCAGCGGTACTGTCAGCGGCAGTACTTTCATCGGCAGTGCCGTCATCAGCCGCGCTGGTTTCGTCCGTGTCTCCGCCGCGACGCATGTTGCTTGAAGTGCCCAAGATCTCCAGTAAGCGGTCGGATTCATCACCGCCGCGCAGGTAGGCCTCAAGGTGCTCAGTCATCCGCTTGAGCATGGCATTCACGCGTGGAACATCGCGGTCAAGCACGGTGTGCATGCCACTCAATGCGCCCTTAAAGATCACCGATTGGCGCGGCAGCTCCGTCGACCAACGCTTGGTGTTGCGCAGTTTGGTTTCGGCGTACTCCAGGCGCTTCATGGCCCGGTCAAGCGCCTTCTTCTCATCGACCACACTGGGGCGAGCGTCAGCCGTCGCCTTGATTTCCTGTTTGCGAAACAGGGCGCTCTTGCACATCACCACTTCGTCCTGCGCCTTACGAATGCGCTTACGCCAGAAGTCGGGCTGGTCCGATTCCACCCATGCCAATGTGCGTTCGATCTCGCCTTCTGCCTCTTCAAGCGCCAGTCCAAAGGTTTCCGAGGCCACCAGTAGCGAAGCGCGAAAGCGCTCGATGGTTTGCACGTCTGCAACCTTGATCTGTTCGCCCATTCAGTGATCCTTCGCGCTGCGGTTCAGCGTTGGTTGAGATACGCCTCCGCGGCGTCGGCTTTGCGCAGGAGGTACGGAACATGCTGCTCAGCTGCCTTGGTGAACTTCTGCAAGACGCGCACCGTGGAGTCAAACTCCTCCGAGAACTTCGCTTGCTCTTGGTCGCGCCACGTCTGCGACAGCGTTGCCATGCGGGCGTTGAGCGCGCCGGTCTGCTGCTGCAGTTCCAGCGCGAACTTCTTCAGGTCTTGTGCAAAGCGCCTGAGTTCTGCGGGATCAACGACTGCCTTTGCCATGGTTCAGGGTCCTTTCGTGTTCAATCAATGATTCGCGGCGGCAGGCACGGTGGTTGCCGCAGTTGGCGATGTCGGGACAACTTCCACTTGCGCCGCAGGGGTTTCCGAGGGGTAGGGCAAGAATGCAGCGATCAGCCCGTCGCCAATACCCATGATGGCCCATCCGGCGATCAGTCCGGCACACACCGCTTCCTTGGAGTCCACCCACAGACGCCAGCCGAATTCGCCGACGCGCTTGATGTAGCGGTGTTCCATAGTGGCAAAGAACGCGGCGCCAAGCCACATCATGATGGTTGATTCTGGGGGAAGCACAACACCAAGACCGATCGCCACCGCAGAGATTGGGAACTTGCCGCGTGAAATCAGGCGCGCGGATTCCAGAATGATGGCGATGGTGGCTCCGGCAAGCATGGCCCATGCCGCGCTCACTGGGAGTACGCCCCAAAGCTTCTGGATGCCGTCAACCGTCTGCACCAGCGACGCCCCCGCGGGGGAACTGCCCATACCCTCAATCACCTTGGAAATAGCCGCCCACTGCAACGCGCCCGGCACCGCCCATGTCTCTGAGACATGCTGCTCAATAGAAACATCCGCGGTGCGGTTCCATAGAAAGAGCACATAGAAGAGCGGGGTGGATGCCAATGCACCCGCCACAATTCCGATGCAATGCCCCCAGGCCTGCTGTCTTGGCTTAGCGCCAAGCATGTAGCCCGGCTTGATATCCATCAGCAGGTTCGAAGCATTTGATGCCACTTCCGTGGTCACACCGGCAGTCATCAGGTTTGTGCCCGGATTTGTTGGCTGGATCGCACCGAATGTGAACTGGGTGATCTTGGACAGTGAGCCGGTCGGCGTAGTTGAAGTGAGTGCCGTGGCGTTTGCCGCAATGAGTGTCAAGAGCACGATCATCGGGATAGAGAGCGCTCCGATCCAGATGCTCACGCCGAACCATTCATGGTTGAGCCAAATGATCAGTGCGCTAAAGATGGGCACGCCCACAAAGCTGATCCACAGCGGCAGTTCAATGTGTCGAACACAGTCTTCGTTCACTTCGCGGCGCTTGAACATTCCACTGAACGCGGACAGCAGAACCTTGGGCTTTGCAAAGAGCCCCAGCATGGATGCGGTGAGCATCATGGAAACGCCCCACCACAGGCACCACGTATTGGTCAGATGCGCGCGTCCGAAGATGGCATCGGCCATCTCATAAGTGCCATCGGCTTGTGCGATCTTCTTAAAGTTCTTTGGCAAGATCTCGCCATTCATAATCATCAGCGGCGCCAGCACCAAGTAGTTGGTGACCATACCGATCACCAAACTATTCGCCACGCGCATACCCATCAGGCCGCCGGCGCCCACCATGGACAAGTCAAACATCACCGTCATGCCCAGTTTGTCGAGCTGAATTCCGGAAATGTTTGGCACCCAGCTGATCACCTTCCCGGCAGCGTCCTTGGCCGGGGTGTAGAGCCACTCATCAAGGCGCTCTGGGAATTTCTTGAGAGTGTCGGTTGCCTTGGATGTTCCAAGGATGGAAATTTGCAGGACGGCCATGTAGCCCGTTGCCACCACTAACTGCAGCGCGGCGCCAATGCCGGCAGCCCATGCGAGTGCCTTGGCCTTGAAGAGTCCGGTGTCCACACCGGCGCCATCGGTTCGCGTGTCTGACTCAATAGGTAATCCAGCAGCGTCCAAATTCTTAGTGCCGCCAGCGGGCGCATGTGGATAGAGCGAATCAAGCACCACCGCGCACGCGCGCCCCTCAGGGAACGGCTGTTGTTCGTCATTGATAAACCGGCGCTTCATGGGGAAGGCCACCAGCACACCCAAGATGCTGGCCACCACATTCCAAATCAGCATCTGGTGCCACGCCATCACGGTGTTCGTTACAAACATGTACGCCATCAGTGCGCTGATCAGTGGGCCAGTCATGTAGCCCGCGGCGGTCGCGATCGACTGCACCGCGTTGTTCTCCAGGATCGACATGTCCTTGGACAACTGCAGCCGTGCCATGGCCCGGAAGATCACAAAGGAAAGGATCACACTGGTGACGCCCACTCCAAGCGACCACCCGGTCTTGGCGCCGATATACAGGTTGGTGGCACTGAGAACGCCGCCGAGCATGAATCCGGTGACTGCCGCGCGGAAGGTCAGCTGCGGCATATTGCCGCGAAACACGGTCTCAAGCCACCAATGATCCTTCTGCGATCGGGTCCAGGTGCGGGTTTGTTCGTCGGTGAGATGTGGGAGTGCCATAGGTGATTCTCTGCGCACGGACGGCGCAAGTGCGGAGCGTAGCGCGATGGCGCGGGTACCCTGCGGCGATGAGCCAATTGCCTGCTGCCAATCGGATGCAGACTGGTGGGTCGTCTGGCCCGGAAGCCGACGGTGCGTTTGTCGGACCAGTGATTCTTACTGCGCTGGCGGCGTGGCGCGCCCGCATGGGAGTGCTGACGGCTGCGGTGCTGGTATTGGTGCTTGCCAACGCCCCCACGCAGTTGGCGCAGTGGGATGCCTCCCAGCGCATGGAGCAGGCCTCGGCTCGGTCGGAGGCGCGCGGCGATCGGTCGCCGGATCCCGAGGACGCAGTACGGGAGTTGGAGGCGATCGGCCCCGCCTGCTGCAATCTGTGCGGAGCCACGCTGCTTGGGTTCTTTCTGGTACTTCCCCTGACCGCTGGCGCCACCGTGTTGGGTGCGCGCGCGGTGCGTGGCAACGCCCGCTTTGGGGATATGACGTGCGGGTTTCGGCGTTACGTTCCGACACTTGGCGCCGCGCTGGTGACGCTCTTGATCGGCGGCGGCGCTGCCATGGCAGTGGGGCTGATCAACTCCATGGCGCTGATCGGATCCGCATCGCGCGCGATCTCTGGCATCGTGACACCCGGGGTGCTGCTAGTGGTCGGCGCGCTCATCATGAGTATCACCCTGTGGTTGACGGCCCGTCTGTGGTTCGCCATTGTGCGGGTTGCGGATCCGGAGCGCCCGCGAATTGGTGGCATGGCGTCGGTGACGCTCAGTTGGCAATGGACCGATGGCGCCATTCAGATGGGAATGGTTGGCGTGGTCTTGGTAGCCATGGCAGTTGGAATCGCCGCGCTCCTTCCAGGCTGGCTGGCGTGGTCAGCTGCCGCCAGTGCAACGGGGAGTGCCAAGTCTGCCGGCGTTGCCATTGCGGTACTCCTCATGAGTATCGGTGGCTGGTTTGCGGGAACATTTGCGCTGGCGTTGTTTGGCGCCGCCTACGAGCGAGTTGCCAGACTTCGAGAGCCAATTGCGCCGCCAGTTCATGATTCGATCACGCATCGCAGTGGAGGAATGGACGCATGACTGGACCATTTGGAGATTTAGAGAAGGCCGATTACCCCATGGATCGCCGCTCAGTGCGCGGCCGACGCATTCGATTGGTGGTCGGATGGATGCTGATCTCTTTCTGGGAGGCGGTACCGATGTACTTGGCCTTCATGAAACTTTCCGACAATCCGACCCGTGAAGTGGCGGTGGCATTGGCGATAGCCGTTTGTTGGATTCCGGTGATTGGAACCGCTGCCGCAGTCATGTGTGCCGTCTGGGCCTGGGGTGTTCCATGGTGGGTCGCGGTGGCGATGTACCTCATCCCGAAGGTGTGCTTTGTGCTGGTGGCACGCGGCATTGAGCGCCGGGCGATCGCGCCGACAAAGTAGCGCGCCCGCAAATGACCGACGCGCGCCCGGTGAGGAGCGCGCGTCGGGAAATGACTGGTGTCATCAAACGGACTGCATCGGGTGCAGGTTCAGCTGTCTGAACCCTCTTCCTGATCGAGGAAGCTGGCAAGCCGCTGCCGGCGAACCGGGTGCTGCAACTTACGGATCGCCTTGTTCTCCACTTGGCGAACGCGCTCGCGCGTGACCTTGAAGATGCGACCGACTTCTTCAAGCGTGTACGTGTAGCCGTCACCGATACCGTAGCGGAGCTTGAGAATCTCACGCTCGCGGTAGGTGAGCGTGCGCAACACATCATTGATGCGCTGGCGCAACAGTTCGCTTGAGGCGGCCTCGTGCGGGCTGGATTGGCGTTCATCCTCGATGAAGTCGCCGAAGTGGCTGTCTTCGCTCTCGCCGACCGGACGGTCGAGCGAAATTGGGTGTCGGCTGACCTTCATGACGCGACGAGTTTCCTCGATCGGCATCTTGGCGCGGAGGGCGATCTCTTCCACCGTTGGCTCGCGACCGAGTTCCTGAAGCAGGTGCTTCTGGATAGTGCGGAGCTTGGACATCGTTTCGATCATGTGCACCGGCACGCGGATGGTGCGGGCATGATCTGCGATCGCGCGGGTGATGGCCTGGCGAATCCACCACGTGGCGTAGGTACTGAACTTGTAGCCACGCTTGTATTCGTACTTATCCACGGCGCGCATCAGGCCGGTATTGCCTTCCTGAATGATGTCAAGGAACGGCAAGCCACGGTTGCGATACTTCTTGGCAATGGAGACCACCAGGCGCAGGTTGCCGCCGGAGAGGTCGCGCTTTGCTTGTTCATACTCAAGGAACGCGCGCTCAATACGACGCACGCGACCATCAAGGTTCTCTGAGCTCTCCAAGACCATGCTGCGCAGTCCGTCGATCTCGTCGCGCATGACGGTGAGATCTTCTGGATCGAATCGCTCTGGATGCTTGTCAGCCTTCTTCAGTTGGTGATGGATTTCCTTCACCTTCTTGTCGAGGCCCTGCAGCTTGCGGAGCAGCGGCTGAATGCGGCTGGTGCGCAGGCAGCACTCTTCAAGGAGCACAGCGATCTTGCGACGATTGTGATCAAACTCCTTGGTCACTTGCGCGCGCTTGGCGTCTGCAAGTGTGGTGTCCAAGAGCTCAAAGATTTCACGGTTGCGATTCAGCAAACGCTCAATGGTGGGGAGGTTGGCAGGGATGCGCGCTGCCAGGGTTTCTTTATGGTTCTCCTCGGCGGTGGAGATGCGCATGGTGCGGTCAAACGGCAGCGTTCCGGCATGCACTTGCTTCAGGATCTGCACGGCCATTTGCGCCGCGTAGTCACTGGCGAGTGTCATCCGGCGGAAGCACATGCGTGTGGTTTCGATCTTCTTGGCAAGGCGAATTTCCTCTTCGCGGGTGAGAAGCGGAATCGTTCCCATCTGCGTGAGGTACATGCGGATTGGGTCATCAATTCGCTTTGAACCTTGTTCAGCCAGTGCAGCTTCAACGGCGGCCTGAGTCTCTTGCTCATCAAGAATTTCCTCGTCGGCGTTGGCGACCGCGGCAGCAGCAGGCTCCTCAGGAAGGTGCTGCTCATCTTCAAATCCACCATCGAAGTCGGCCGGAGGACCATCGTCCTCATCGATCATCTGCACCTTCGGCGGCTTGTTCGGCTTCTTCTCGTCGCGCTGGAACTTCAGGTTCGTCTGCAGCGGGGCATCGAACATGTCCCAGCCGTTGCGCTTGCGCTCGCTCTCATCAATGAGTTCGATACCAAGTTCATCCAAGAGGACGATCATCTCGTCAACCTTCTCAGGCTCTACGAATTCATCGGGGACGCAGCGGATGTACTCCTCGTACGTGATCCACTTGCGGCCGCGCCCGAGTTCAACGAGCTGGCGGAGGACGGGGGTTAAGTCAGAGAGTGCGAGTGACAATGTTCAGGTTCCAGTTCTAGCGAGGGGTTCTGCGTGGTGTGATGAACGCAAACAGAACAAATCGGTCATCTTTAGGTAAAGGCGGTAAATCAGTGTTCTAGAATCATTAATACGGGTTTCAGGGCTCACATCCATCATTCTTCTTCTCGATCGGGGGTGCGATTTCCACTGGGCCCGGGTAATCGGCCGTACGCAGTGGGATCTCGACCACGATTCCGAATGGCTTCCAAACGCGCGGCGAGGGCGCTTGGTTCATCCGAACTCCTTATTGTACTAGGATTTATGTTGCCAGATGCGAGCAGTACGGAGGTTCGGGAGCGGCGGATGCGTTCAAATGCATCAACAGCCTCTTGGAGTCGGTCAAGCGCAATATTCTCGGACGGTGCGCGCTTCTCGCCAAGGAGTACCAGGTCAATCGCGCAGGATTTGGCGGTCTGTCCGCGCAATTCTGCCAACACCTCGTCCATGGTGAAGGCGTGCTGATCTTCCAGCCACAGATGAATGGGCTCGAGGACCATGCGACAGTCGGGGTCAAGGAAGCTCTCCGGGGTGATGGCTTCGGTGACCGGCAGCGATGACCCGTCGTCAAGGCGAACCCGTGCCGCGCCCAGTTGCGGGTGCGCCAGCAGGATCGCGAGGAGCCCGCGTTCGGCGTCGCGTCGGGCGCGGGCCTGGGGGATGGGAAAGCCTTGCTCTTCCAAGCTTGGTCGGTACACGGCGCCGGTCTTCACTTCGATCGTCTCCTCCGGAGCCGAGCGCGGCGTTGGCGCCTTCACTGCCTCAAGCGCAGCTTCCAGATCACGCTCTGGCAAGCCGGTGATCGAGCCCAGGCTGGACATCACCAACGTCTTGCGCAGGCCAGGCATGGCGCGGAACCCAAGTTCAACCAGTCGCGCCAGCACTGCTTCAATCCGTTGCTGTTGCGCGCTCAGTCCGTTGGCGCCGCGGAAATCTTGACGGAAGCGGCGTACAAAGTGACGCAGTGCATCTTCGCTGTTGGCAAGCGCGGCATCAAAGCGCTCGCGCCCATCGGGCTGACGCAGCAGTTCGTCAGGGTCAAGTTCATCGGGCAGCGTACAGATGCGCACATCGACTGGCTCGGCAAAGAACACTTCAATGGCGCGGTCTGCGGCTTTCTGCCCAGCGGCATCGCCATCAAAGAGCAGCACGATCCGTTCGGCCATGCGCTTGAGGCCGCGGGCGTGATCGCGCGTCAGTGCAGTACCGAGCGTTGCGACAGCGTTGGTCACGCCTGCTGCGTGACACGCGATGACATCCGTGTATCCCTCGCAGATCAGTGCGGTGCGCGAGTCAATGATCGACTTCTTTGCCAGATGAATTCCGTACAGGCCGCGACCCTTATGGAACACGCCGCTCTCAGGGGAATTCAGGTATTTCGGCTGATCTTCAGCGTTTAACTGCCGTGCCCCGAATGCAATGGGAGCGCCCATTTCATCGCAGATCGGGAAGATCACCCGGTTGCGGAAGCCGTCGATTGGGCCTTGGCGCCCATCGCGCACAAGACCTGCTGCTCGAAAGACATCCAGTTCAGGAACGGCGTCGCTTCCACGCGCGCCGTCATCGGTGCGGCCACCAGTCTGGTGGTGCGCGCGCAGGCGTTCCAAGTGGCGCACGAACGTGTCCCATCCATCCGGTGCGGCGCCGATATTGAATCGTTCGCGCATCGCTTCCGAGACATTGCGTGCATCAAGTGCGGCGCGCGAGCGAGCACCGATTTCCGCGTGAGCCAAGGCCTTGCGATAGAAATTTGCAGCGATCGCGTTGGCGCGGAGCAGGGCGCGTCGGCCCCCAGTGGCGCCATCTTCGCTGCGCGTCTGTCGTAGTTCAATGCCAGCGCGTTCAGCTAACGCGCGCAGTGCATCAATGAACTCCATCTTGTGGTAGTTCATCATGAAGTCAATGGCGTTTCCGGCGGCGCCACAGGAGAAGCACTTGTAGAAACCAGAACTCTTGTGCGTGACCACCGTCATCGATGGCGCGCGGTCGTCATGGAATGGACAGATGCCCACGTGCTCGCGGCCTTTGGGGCGCAATTGCACATGCTCGCCGATGAGCGCCACGAGGTCCGTGGCGTCCAAGACGCGATCTCTGTCAGAATTGCCAATCGATCCAGCCACCAGCTTCCTTTCGGCGCGTCCTGCGCCGGGTTTGTCCGTTGCTCACTGAACGCAAGGTGGTTCCAATGCGTGAGAATATTCACGCACGGAATCCCGATCATTCGTTCAGTAGCTCCGCCCACGATGTGCTGACCGAAAGCCCATGCTTTCTGCCAGGGCTTCGAGAGCGGAATCAGGGGTTTGCTCATCGGCCGGAGTGCCGTCATGGCACTGCTGGTGGCGCGTGTGAGTCGAGTGTCCCGCTGCGAAGCCGGGCGATTATAGGAGCAATGATCGGAAAGTCAACTAAATGCTTAGGAATCGTCGTTGGTTGCCGACCGTGCGGCGAGCAAGAACAGCAAATCTCCCCGCCAATGATTCGATCCCCGTCGAGATCTCCAAAGATCTGCGGCGCACACCTCATCACGTATGAATGAAACACGGGCCGCCTTTGAAAGGGCGGCCCGTGTCTTTATGTTGGTTGTCGTAACGCGAAGCGCGTTGGACGGCGGCTTACTTGCCCGCTGCCTTTGCTTCACGCAGTTCGCGCGTGTAGGTGTACTTGCGCTTCATTGGCTTCACTACCAAGCCAGAGCGGATTGCTCGTACCGAGGCGCGGACGCGCTTCGGGGCGCCGTTTTCCATGATGTCCACGGTCTGCAGATTCGGCTTGAAGGTGCGCTTCTTGACCGAGGTGGTCTTGATACCAACGCCACCGAGGTACTTCGCCTTACCGCGGCGCTTGATGACGTTTCCAGAAGTGGTATGGGCACCGGTGAAGTAGCAGACGCGTGACATAGAGAGTCCTTGGTGTGAGGCCCGTTGCGGCATGCAGCGGGGGATGGGGGAGGATACGCGGAACTGGCGTTTTACGCAACATGCGGAGCGCGCTGCGGGGGTCGGCAGTAAGCCCTGTTATCGGCGTTACCGCCGTGCCGGCTGATTCAGCCCGGCGAGGCAGAGCAGTTCCTGGCAGGCGTTTCCGTCGCTGCCATCAAACGAGCCCACTTGGTGGCTGTCGACGTCAAAGACGCCCCAGGCGTGCCCCTCGGGCGTCAGGCAGGGCACTACCAGTTCGCTGCGGTCTCGTGGGTCGCAGGCGATGTAGCCGGCGCCAAGGTCTGCCACGTCGCGCACTACCAGGGTTTGGCCGCTGACAAGCGCCTGCCCACAGGCGCCGTGGATACCGATGGGCGAGCACGCGGGCCCTGGCCGCCGTGCCGCAAGAACCATCCGCTGGGCGTCGGGCTCTTGCGGACAGTCAACGTAAAAACCCGCCCAACTAACGCCGAAGGCTGCGAACGCGCTCCACCACAGCTCAACGAAGGCCTCCATGCGTGCCTCGCGGGACGGCAGGTGGGCAATGGCGGCAGCGGGCATCCGCAGCGCGGCATAGTCGCGGTGGGGGATCGATTCCTGCATGCTCATACTGGTCGTCAGGCGCTTTCGCGCTCGCGGCGTTTCATCTGCTGAAGTGGCGTGCCGTGCTCGATAGCGTGGGCATCGATCACATAGACGGTGTTTGTATTGTCCAGCTCGGGCAGGTGATACATGAGGTCAATCATGATTTCATCAACCACTGCACGGAGTGCACGTGCACCCGTGTTGCGGGTGATGGCACGATCGGCGATCAGATCCACTGCGTCGCGCGTGAACTCCAAGCGCGCGCCTTCAAGTGAGAAGAGGTGCTGGTACTGCTTGATGAGCGCGTTCTTTGGCTCGGTCAGAATCTGCACCATGGCATCGCGCGAGAGCGGATGCAGTGGGCAGACGATCGGCAGACGCCCAACCAGTTCCGGAATCATTCCGAATTCAAGCACATCATCGGGGGTGACTTGGGCAACCAGCGCGGTGCGCTCAGTGACCTTGTCTTCCACGCCCTGTGACTCAGCAGAGAAGCCGATGCGCTTGCGACCAATGCGCTTGCGAACGATGTCCTCAATGCCGTCGAAACTACCGCCGCAGATGAACAGGATATTGGTGGTATCCATCTGGATGTACTGCTGTTCCGGATGCTTGCGCCCGCCTTGCGGAGGAACGTTGGCAGTGGTGCCTTCCAGCAACTTCAGCAAGCTCTGCTGAACGCCTTCACCACTCACATCACGGGTGATGGAGACGTTGTGGTTGGTCTTGCCGATCTTGTCGATTTCATCGATGTAGATGATGCCGCGTTGCGCGCTTTCCAGGTCGAAATCAGCAGCTTGCAGCAACTTCAGGAGCAGGTTCTCAACATCTTCGCCGACGTAGCCAGCCTCGGTCAGCGTGGTGGCGTCACCAATGGCAAACGGCACATTGAGAATGCGCGCGAGCGTCTTCGCCAACAGTGTCTTGCCGGTACCGGTGGAACCGATCATCAGCACGTTGGACTTATCGAGCTCTACTTGTGATTGCTCGTTCTCAAGTTGCGAGAGTCGCTTGTAGTGATTGTGCACGGCAACAGACAACGCGCGCTTGGCGTTCTCTTGGCCGATCACGTATTGATCAAGGAATTCCTTCATCTGCCGCGGTGATGGAATCTGTCCAAGTTGTGGGCGGCTGCCGGTGACGCGGCGTCGCTCCTGCTTGAAGATGTTCTGGCAGAGGTCAGTGCAGTTGGTGCAGATGTACACGTCGCTGGGACCTTCAACCATCGGTCCGACTTCACGACTGGTCTTGCCGCAGAAGCTGCAGGTAGTGACCTTGCGACCACGGAATCCACCGTCGCCGCCACCGCCACTGCCGGATGCGCCACCGCCGCCTGGTCCACTGGGGCCGCCGCTTGTTCCGCCGCCGAAGCCATCGCCAAACTCACGACCACCGCCGCGCTTGGAATTACCCGAGTTGCCATTGGCACGCTGCGGGATGGCGGGGTTGGGTTCACGTCTCGGCATAGGCTGCATGTGTCAGTGGTTCCTTAAATACGGTGGATCGGTCGCGAATCGCTCGCATCGATCGACGGGAGTAAGTCTATCGGTCTGAAAGGGGGGATTCTGAAGTGAAGACTTCCATCATGGCTTGCGAACCGTCATTCGCAAGTTCTTATGCGGATTCCTCAGAACGAAGACCTCTTATCGGCGGGATCAGGCGTCAAAAACCACAATAAGCGCTATCGGCGCGGTGTTCGCCGTGGTTCCTCGGAGCCCCAGTCGGTGCCCCCGCGCTGATCCCGTTCCTTCTTGGCATTCTCGCGTGTTCGTTGCACCATGGCATCACGCGCGGTGTCAAACTCGCGGCGCGTCATTTCGCCGCGCTCAAGCATGCCGCGCATGTCATCAAGGGTGAAACCAGGTGATGCGCCCAGATCGGGTGATTTCGCAGCGCGCCGGGCCCAGAACACAATGCCACTTCCGCCGACAATCAGCACTAAGAGTGCCACGATGCCGATCCAGAACAGGGCGTCGTTTGACCCGGCGTTCACGCGCGGATTACCCCCTCTTCTTTGGTGCCACGCGCGCCGCCGCTGCCTTCTGCTTCTCGGCAACGACCTTGTTCCATTCCTCGGCCGGCACATCAGTGACCTTGGCCTTGGCAAGAACGCGATCAAGCGTCTTGGCTTCGCGGATGGCCAATGCCATCTCGTTCAGGCGGCCATTCTGCTGGAGCTCAGTACGAATCTGATCGGGGCGAGTGCCGCGTGAGCGGGCCATCTGCACGATCGATGCGTTGAGTTCGGCGTCGGAGACATCAATGCCGAGGTCCTGCGCCAGGCGCGCCAGAATGAAGAAGGCACGCAAACGCTTGCGGGTGTCTTCTTCGCTGGCTCCGCGGATCTCTGCAAGGCGATGCTCAATCTGCGCCTCTTCGAGTCCCTGTTGCTGCAACTGGATGCGCTGCATCTCAATGTTGCGTGCAACTTGGGCGCCCGACATCTTCTCTGGAAGATCGAAAGTCACCTTCTCAAGGAGCCACTCAGCGGCCTGCTCGCGCATGGCGGCACGTTGCTCTTGATCGCGGCGTGACTCAAGTGAGAGTTTCACCTGCTCGCGCAGGTTCTCAACTGCACCCAGGCCAAGCGATTCAGCCACTGCGGCTGGCTCAGCCGGAGTGATGCGCTCTGCTTGCGTTGGCGTGAATTCCACGGTGATTTCTGCACCGCGAAGATCTTCGCGCTCATGCACTTCTGGGCCAGTGGTCTTCAGAACGATGGAGTCGCCGACCTTCTTGCCAGTGACGTGCTTGCTCAGATCGTCAAACATGAGGCCGAGCACTTGTCCCTTGCCTTCGTCTTCCACGTCCGGCACAACAACGAGGCACTCGGCGGCTTCAAAGTACGGATCCTGCTTGGCACCCTTGACGCGCACGGTGGCCTTGCCGACCATGCGGTCAAGCGTCTCGAATGGACCATCAATGCGAGTCGGAGTTCCGAAGCGGTAGCCAAGTCGGCGGATTTCGTCGGCGAGGTACTTCTCGTCAACTTCTGCCACTGGGCGACTGACTTCCACGTCCTCCAACTTTGGCAGTGCGATCTCTGGGATGACTTCAATGTCCATCGACACTTCAATGGCCTTGCCGCGCTGGATGGCAACATCGGCAGCTGATTCATCAACCTCCGGGTCAGACACTGGCTGGAGCTTGTGGTCCTGCAGCGCCTTGGAGTACGCGTCGGTGAGGAGCCGGCGACGCAGGTCCTCCAAGATCGACGGTCCAAAGCGCTTCTCAATCAGACCGATCGGCGCGCTGCCGCGACGGAAGCCGGGGATACTTGCCTCGTTGCGAGCACTGGCATACGCCTCAGTGAGACGCTCGTCCACCATCGCTGCAGGGATGGTGATCTTGAGTCGCTTGCGGGCAGGTCCAATGTTCTCGACGACGACGGTGCTCTCAGTGGCCATAGTGTTGCTCGATCAGGTCTTGTGTCTAGGTCTTATGTCTAGGTCTGGGGAAAGCGAAGCAGTATACGGGGATCGGCGACCATCGCCGAACCGTGCCGATCACTTCATGAGAAGCATCTCGGCGTAGGTGGGCAGGGGCCAATTGTCGTCCGGAGTCACGCGTTCGAGTGCATCACAAGCGGCGCGAACACGGGCCGTTGCGGGCACGGTGTTGTCACGCAGGAAGCGCATCTCGGTGGCGTGATCCTTGTGGTGCTTGGCGGCGAGTTTCTCAAGTTCGGCAACAGCAACCCGCAAGTCATTCACCAGGCCGACGTAATGGCGCAGGTCAGCTTGCGTTTCGGCGCAGTCGACGTCGGCGGCAAGCGTGGCGCCCACAGTGGTGGCCAATTCTTCCTGGGTCCGGAGACCGGCGGGGAGAATCTGCGTGCGAACCATCTGAATGATGGTGCGCGTTTCAATGCCAATCACCGTGCAGTAATTCTCGACGAGCACGTCATAGCGAGCCTCAAGTTCACGCGCATTCAAGACGTGGTACTTGGCAAAGACATCGCGGGCCTTCTTGGTGCTGAATGCGCTCAAGGCTTCAGCGGTGCTGCGCAAGTTGGGAAGGCCACGCTTCTCGGCTTCCTTGTGCCATGCCTCGCCGTAACCGTCGCCATCGAAGCACACGCGGCGGTGCGCCTTGATGGTGTCCTTGAGCACGGTCTTGACTGCAGCTTCAAGTTTCGCAGCGGAAGGATTCTTGCCGGCCTTCTTCTCCAGCTCCGTTGCCAAGTAGTCAATGCTCTCGGTAACGATGGTGTTGAGGACGGTGTTCGGCCATGCAACGGCACTTGTTGAACCAACGGCGCGGAACTCAAACTTGTTGCCAGTGAAGGCGAACGGAGACGTGCGGTTGCGATCGCTTGCGTGGCGCGGAATGTGCGGAAGGCTGGTGGCGCCAAGATCAAGTTCGCCGCCGGTCTTGGTCTTCTTGGGCGAGCCAGTCTGCAACTGATCCAGAATGTCAGTGAGCATGTCGCCTAGGAAGATGCTCATGATGGCTGGAGGTGCCTCATTTGCGCCTAAACGGTGGTCATTTGCGGCACTTGCAATGGAAGCGCGCAACATGTCAGCGTGCAGATCCACGGCGCGGATGACCGCGGTCAGGAACACCAAGAATTGCATGTTGGTGTGCGTGTCCGCGCGTGGATCAAGAAGATTGATACCGGTGCTCGTGGACATGGACCAGTTGTTGTGCTTGCCACTTCCATTGATGCCTGCGAAAGGCTTCTCATGGATCAAGCACTCAAATCCGTACTTGCGAGCCACCATGCGCAACACTTGCATGGTGATCATCTGATGGTCAACGGCGATGTTGGCATTCTCAAACATCGGCGCCAATTCGTACTGGCTTGGAGCCACTTCATTGTGACGCGTCTTGGCGGGAACACCCAGCTCAAAGAGCCGTGCTTCTACTTCCGCCATGAAGGTCAGTACGCGGTCCGGCACTGCGCCGAAGTAATGGTCATCCAGTTGATGACCCTTGGGCGGATTAGCGCCCATCATGGTTCTGCCAGTCATCATCAGGTCGAGGCGTTGCTCGGCCTGCTCGCGCTCAACTAGGAAATATTCCTGCTCGCAACCGAGGGTGCCCACGACGTGGGAGACGCCTGCATCGTGGCCAAAGATCTTGAGAATGCGCATCGCCTGCTTGGAAAGCGCCTGAATGGAGCGCAAGAGCGGGGTCTTCTTGTCGAGCGCTTCGCCGGTCCAGCTCACGAACGCGGTGGGGATGCACAGGGTGGTGATGCCAGACGGATTGCGCAAGAGGAACGCCGGGCTGGTGGCGTCCCAAGCGGTGTAGCCGCGCGCTTCGTAGGTGTCGCGGATTCCGCCCGACGGGAAACTGGATGCATCGGGTTCGCCGATCACCAGTTGATTGCCGGAGAACTGTTCGATGGCGCTGCCATCGGACATCGGATTAAGGAACGCATCGTGCTTCTCAGCAGTGATGCCGGTCAGTGGTTGGAACCAGTGGCAATAGTGCGTGGCACCGTGTTCGATCGCCCAGTCCTTCATGGCAACGGCAACCGTGTTGGCAATTGCTGGATCAAGCGAAGTGCCTTGACTCATGGTGCGCTGCAACTTTGTAAAGACGTCAGTTGGCAGGCGCTTCAGCATGGTGTCACCGCTGAAGGTCATGCAGCCGAAGTAGTCAGAGGCGCGCGTTGGGTTGTCGAACGTTGAGGTGTTGGAGCTCATGTGCGTACCGTGGGAACTATTGATGAACGGGTTCATAAGTGGTCGGAGGGCCTCCTGAGCCCAAGTTGATAACTGTATGTCGACCTGAAGGGGCGATCAAGCCCCCAATTCGCGGCGGAATCGAGCGAATACCCGGAATTAGCCCAAGATTGAGCGGCGGCGCTTCACATAGTCCCAGACCACGAAGCGGTCGAGTTCCCGTCCGGCAACAAAGAACACGCGGCCGCCGGTTGATTCCGCCATGCGATGCGCAAACTGCACATCGTCTTCGGTCTGGCTCCAACTTGGCAGCAGGAATACGTTGATGGTGATGCCAGCCTCTTTGCAGCGCATGGCTTCGCGGATGGTCTCGCGCTCTGTGCGTGGATCCGGTGGATACATCATGTACAGATCGCTGCCTTCAAAGTGCGCGGTCGGTAGTCCGTCAGTGATCAGCATCACTTGGCGATTTGGCGTTGGTCTGCCGCCGAGCCATTGCCGCGAAAGTTGCAGCGCGCGCTGGATGTTGGTGAAGTGCAGGGGCAGGTCCATCTCAGTGATGTCCGGGTCCGACATGTCAGCGCGCAGGCGCACCACGGACTCCCGAATGGTGACCGGCTTCGGCATGATGCTGGGGATTTCGCCCGATGACCGCAACTTTGCAACGGTGTACATCTCAACAAATTGCAAATAGTCGCCCGGGTAGTCGCTGCGAATCAGGCCATCGAGCGCCATGGCCATGCGCTTGGCTTGCACGTACTGCCCACCGTTGCGCATGGAGCCAGACATATCCATGATGACTGCTGTAGCGCACTTTGGTTGCTGGCGCGTCTTGTGCACCACCATGTCGTCGGAGCGCATGCGCACCGGAGTGCCGGGCGCGCGCGGGCCGTCTGCTGATTCACGGAGCAGGGCATTCACCATGCTCTGCGGAATGTCCATGGCGGACGGACTGTCTCCAAACTCATAGGGACGCGTCGATGGCAATTCCACCGCGCCGTCTGGGCTAGCAACGCCTTCGTGCCGGCCGCTGCGCGCAGCTTGCAGGCCGCCAAAGATGGTGGCCAGCAGGCTGCGCTGGTACAGGCGCATGGCCTTGGGGCTGACTTGCCAGCCGCCTTCCGGCGTGCGTGCCAAGCCTGCATCCTCGGCCAAACGCTCCAGCAATTCATTCACTCTTCGTTGGGCGTCGCGGAGTGAGTCCACCTGCTCTTGCGGGGCGAACTCTTCCAATGCATCCATGTCAATGATGGCTGGCTTGGCATTCTTGAGTGCTTCACGCAACTGCTCCAAGAGGCGATCGAGTTCTTCCAACTCTGCCTTCACCTCTATCGCGCCGGGGACATCAAGCGCTTCGCGGCCGCTGAACGACCATCGTGAAGTGAGTTGATCAACTTCATACTTCTCGCGCAGGCGCTCCAGTGCTTGCGTGAGCGCGCGCTGCTCGGGTGAATTCTCTGGAAGTCGGTACCACAAACGTTCGAGATCCCGCAATTGCTCGCCGGCAATGGCGTGCGCAATGCGCTTAGCAACATCGGGCTTGCCGGTTTCTGGTACCGCTCCGGCAGCTGTATCGAGAAAGGCTTTCGCAGCAGCGTGCGTCGCGGGTGTTGGGTCATAGGTGGAAAGAATGCGTTCTTTGCGTTGCTCAAGCAGTTCGATGAGCGCATCGATACTGGGTCCAAGGCCTTGGATCTGCGAAGGATCAATGCGAATGGCGTCCGCCAGTTCTTCGTCCGTGAAGTGGCGCATGGATCCGGCCGCCAAGAGATGTTCGTAAGCGCTGCTCGCAGCACCGCTGGAGTCAGCAGGCTGCGCTTGACCAAACTTGACGGCGTCGTAGCCAAGGTACGTATGCAACACGCCGCCGAGTGGCTGTGGGGCAATCGGGCGCGCATCAGGAACTGGTGCGCCCATGGGTTCGTCAGCATCAGGCGACATGTCGTCGTGGTTTGCCACGGCGGTTACTTCACCTCATACGAAGTGCGGCCATGTTTCGCGGTACGGCTCACGCGATCGGTGGCCCACAGTCCCGCAAGGACAAACTCCGCGCATGAAGCTCGAACGGCGGCATCGGTGCTGGCATTCACTTCAAATGCCTTGTCCCATGCTTCCGGGACGCTGTTCATGCGTTGCGCGTATTGCGCACTGGGCACGAGGTCGCCCACTTCAATGCGTACGCCCTTGGCAAACGCATCTGCAATGGATGCCAGGCCGTGCTCTTCGACGTATTCCTTGAATACAACGCCCACCGCTTCAGCAACAATGGCATCAATCACTTGGCGCTCGTTCATCTGATGGCTGCCCATGAGATCAAGTTCCAGCTTTCCAAGTGCTGAAGAATGCAAGTGCGAAAGATCGCTGATGCGGGGCGCTGCTGGAGATTCACCAAGTTGAATGGATCGACGCCGTGCGCTGGCAACCATGGTGCGCCAATTGGCAACGCTGAAGCGCGCGCTGACTCCCGAGGCATGATCCACAAACTTACTACGCCGAGCAGCGATGGAAATTTCTTCCACCACTCGATCCATAAATGGCGGAACAATCACTGGGAATTCGCCGCCAAGGTCCATGCCTGCCTCTTGCCGAGTGATGGCAATGCCAGCATCACGCTCGCGTGGATAGTGGGTGACCACCGTGCTACCAATGCGGTCCTTCAGCTGCGGAATCACCTTGCCGGAGCGGTTGTAGGTGCTTGGATTTGCGCTAAACACCAGTAACACATCAAGATCGAAACTCACCGGATAGCCGCGAATTTGCACGTCGCGTTCTTCCAGCACATTGAAGAGACCCACTTGCACCAGTTCATCAAGATCTGGAAGTTCGTTCATGGCAAAGATGCCACGGTGCATGCGCGGAACCAGGCCGAAGTGCAATGCATCTTCCGAGCCCATGCTGGTGCCGGCAGCAAGCCGCGATGGGTCGATTTCACCAATCAGGTCGGCGAACTTGGTGCCGGGGGCCAATCGTTCGGCGTAGCGATCTTTGCGATGCCACCAGGCAATGGGAATGCGATCGGCGGTGTTGGCGCACATCTCCCGCCCGGCGCGGGTGATGGGGTGTTCCGGATCTTCATGCACTGCGCATCCAGGAATATCCAGGTACGGCAGCCACTCATCAAGGAAGTTTGGAAGCATCCGCATGAGGCGGCTCTTCCCTTGACCCTTCTCGCCAAGGAACAAGATGTCGTGGCCAGCAATGATGGCCGTTGCCAATTCTGGCAGGACGGTGTCGTCATAGCCAAGAATGCCGGGGAATAGACCGGCGGCACCTCGATCGCCACGCGCCGATGATGCGGCGAGGGCGTGCTCGAAGTTGGTGCGGAGTTCCGCCTTGACGGATCGGCTGCGCCAGCCCGATGCGCGAAGTGCAGCCAAGGTGTGAATAGCAGGGGATGTTGGCATAGGTGTTGCTTCGCCGATCATGAGTGACTGTATGCAACTAAATCACTTGGTAGTGTCTTGAAGCCACCCTTTACGCCAGAAATACGTCATCAGACCAATGACGGTGCATCCCATCAGGCCCAAGGCGAAGGGATAGCCGAGCATCCATTCAAGCTCTGGCATGTGTTTGAAGTTCATGCCGTACACACCGGCGATAAATGTCAACGGCATGAACAGTGTGGCAATAATGGTCAGAACTTTGGAGGTTTCTGCCACCTTCAGATTGACGCTGGTCATATAAATGTCCAGCAAATCATTGGCCATGTACCGGTCAGTTTCAAGTTGATCCAAGACACGCGAGACGTGATCGTTCAGATCGCGCAGGTAGTGTCGCGTGTCAGCATCAAAGACGCGGTCGAGTGAGGCCAGTGCGATGGCGGCGTCGCGCAGTGGATGCACGGCGCGGCGCACGCGAATGAGTTCCGCGCGAATGCGGCGAATCTTTCCGAGCGTCCGGCCATCAGGCTTGGTGAATGCTTCATCTTCAAGCGGCTCAAGCGCTTCGCCGATGCGGTCAACGATGGGGAAGTAGCCATCAACGACTGAATCAGCGATCGCATAGGAGAGGTAGGCAGCCCCGGAAGTTCGCAATCTTCCTTTGTTCTCGCGGATCCGGTTGCGGAGTGGATCCAGGCAATCTCCGGGCACGCTTTGGAACGTCACCACCACGCGCGCGGTGACCCAGATAGCAAGTTGTTCCGTCCAGAATCCGCGTTCATCTTCATGCGGCATGGGCAGCACCAAGAATGTGGCGTCGCCGTAGGGCTCACTCTTTGCCCGTTGCGCTGTGTCGGTGGCATCTTCCATTGCCAGTGGATGGATGCCAAAGTGGTCTGCAATCTCCTTGAGAAGCGCCACATTTCCAAAGCCATCCACATCAACCCACAACACGGGCCACTCCGTACCCAGCGCAATGATGTCGGCAACACTGGCGGCGACAAACTCCTTGTAGCTGGTCGGGCCGTAGGCAAATACCGTGACGACTGGCGGAATGTCATCCGGCGAAACGACGATGGTTCCGGGGGGCGTGTAGATGTGTCGCGGACTGGACAGGCGCCGAAACTTCTGTCGAGCACGCCGAGCCGTGACGGCGGTCTTTCGAAGTGCGTCAGTGACCAAACTACTGAGCGGGTCGGTGTTGTGATGCTGAGTCATCGATTCGAACCTTTCGTCACGCTGGCACCTCAATGATGGTCAGTTGATCCGTGGCTGGCTCAAGCGTGGCCACGGTGTATCGCGGCGCGCGGTGCAAGGCGCCCGGATTGATGATGCGCGTGCCGGCGTTCCGCTCGTCGCGCAGTTCATGGGTGTGACCGTGAATCAAGTAATCAGCACCGCTGGTGACCGCCGCACGGAGGGCAGGGAGTTCATGTCCGTGCGTGAAGGCGATGCGCTTTCCGTCCACGGTGATTTCGCCACTATGGCCGTGCACGGTGATGCCAATATTGGCTGCGTAGCGGGCGAGGGAGTCATGATTCCAGTCACAATTGCCCCACACGAGGTGGCTATCAAGCCCCGCGAGCTGGTCAAGGACTAAGTCATCCTCCACATCGCCGCAATGAATGAACGTGGTGGCGCCCTTCGCTTGTAGCGCCGCAATAGCACGCTTGGTGCGTTCCCATCGGGAATGGCTGTCGGAAATGAGACCGACGATGGCAGGCATGGCGCAAGGGTACTGATCTTCCGGGTGCGGCTCCGGCAAGCACATGGAAAGACCGCGCCCCCTCGGTGTGGAGGGGGCGCGGATCATGCTGACAGTGATGTTGACGTCTCTAGCCGCTGCGGCGCTCAGCCGCGGAACGCTTAGCGACGTCGACGCGTGGCAAGGGCGGTCAGGCCGATGAGGGCCAACGCACCCGGGGCAGGCACGGATCCAGTGCCGGTGATGCTCAGGCCCGACGGAGTGCTCGTCAGTCCCGCCGAGTAGTTACTGAAGTCCCAGGCGAAGGTGAAGATCTGGCTGAGGCCGGGGCTAATCGGCGCAGGGCTTGGCACCCATACGAAGTACACGTTGTTGGCGTTGGACATCGATGGGTCCAAGAAGTCATTGAAGTGACAGTCCGGATGGCCCGCTTGCTGCGCTGTCTGGGCAAAGACGCCGGTGCTCGCTGATTGTGCGTTGACCGAATCAATGATGTTCTGCTGGGTGATCCCGGTGTTTCCGTAGTCAAACTGCAGCCAGCCATAGATGCCCGTGAAGTTGACATTCACGAAGTCCTGGAATTGGAACTGGTAGAAGCCCTTGAGAGCGAGCGGACCATCAACCTGCACGAAAGTCATGCAACCGATGGCTGCACAGTCACCGGCGACCGGGGTGCTGATGGCTGGGGTGCTGTTGGCGGCGGTGTAGCCGGCTTCCAGGAGCGCATTCACCGATGCCTGGGTCTGCCCCGAGGACACGTAGGAGGCAGAGGCGGAGGCGGTGATAAGGGCTGCTGCGCTGAGAGCGGCGGAGCTACGTACTGGCTTCATAGATGTTGTCCTGATAATGAGGGGATTCTGGCGGTCAAGCGGGACAGTTCAGTCCCAGGGCTTTCCTTACGTACAACTAAACGAGATCCGTGGGTCTCACCCATCACGCCTGATGCCGACTAAACGGAAACTTTGCCGAAACGACCCGCGGCGTCATTCATCCGTCTAGCCGTTGGCCGTTCGACCATGGATTTCGTTTCCCATACGCCCGCAAGATCCCCGGTACCTTTGCCTCCTCTCATGTCTACCCCCACCTGCGTCACTCGCTTCGCGCCCTCCCCGTCCGGTCACCTGCATGTGGGCGGCGCACGCACGGCCTTGTTCTGCTGGGCTTATGCCAAGGGGAAGGGTGGCACCTTCTTGCTCCGTATTGAGGACACCGACCAGAAGCGATCAAGCGACTCGGCCAGCGTCGGATTTCTGAAGGACTTGGCGTGGCTTGGAATCGGCTGGGACGAGGGTCCGGTGCTCGGTACCCATGGCGGCGGTACGCATGGTCCGTACTTTCAGAGCGAGCGATTGGATATTTACAACCGCTACCTCGCGCAGCTGGTTGAAGCGGGCAAGGCCTACTACGCGTTCGATACCCCTGCTGAATTGGACGCGAAACGACAGGCCGCCAAATTAGCGGGGCACGCGTACCGCTACGACCGATCGGAAATGGCCAACCTCCCCAAAGCCACGGTCGACGCATGGTTGGCCGAAGGGCGCACGGCGGTGATTCGCTGCAAGACCCCGGATGGACCAATCACGATCGTCGATGAAGTCTTAGGCGAAGCCACGCTTCCTGCTGGCGAAGTGGATGACTTTGTCATTCGCAAGGCCGACGGATTTCCAACCTATCACTTTGCCGTGGTGGTCGATGACGAACTCATGCGTGTCACTCACGTGTTGCGCGCGCAGGAGCATTTCAACAACACCGCCAAGCACATGGTTCTGCAAGACGCGCTTGGGTTCCGTCGTCCGATCTATGGGCATTTGCCGCTGATTACCAATCCCGACGCCAGCAAGATGTCCAAGCGCGACAAGGACAAGGTGCTGCGCAAGACCGTGATCGATCGCAAGCTCACAGCTCCGCCGCAGGACACGATCTCTCAAGCACGTTTCGATGCGTGGCTTGCTGACAAGAACACACAACTTGAACTTGCCGAGGCGTCGTTGCTAGCAACCGGCTTGCAAGTAACGCTGCCTGAAATCAATGTGGATGACTTCCGGCAGAGCGGGTACCTGCCAGAAGTGCTGTGCAATTTCCTGGCGCTCAACGGCTGGAGCCCGGGCGAGAATGTAGAGAAGTTTGACACTGAATTCCTCAAGCAGCGGTTCGATCTGAAGCGTGTCGTGAAGACGCCGGCTAAGTTTGATCGCACCAAACTGCTGTCATTTAATTGCGATGCCATCACCGGAATGCCGCGCGAAGAGTTTGTCTCTCGCGCTCGCCTGCATGGCCAAGAGTTTCACGCAGACTTCATGAAGCGCATCACTGCGGAGCAGTTCGAACAACTTGCTAGCGCGAGTCATGAACGATCCAAGACGCTTGATGAAATGTTCCGCACCAATCGGTTCTTCATCATTGCTGACGACGTGCTCGCCTGGGAGCGCTCGAAGAATGTGGAGAAGGCGCTCTTGGGTCCAGAACCCAACGGGCTGAGTCACTTGCGTGCGGTGTTACCCGTACTCGAAGGATGCGCGGATTGGAGTGCCACGGCGCTTGAGCAGGCGATCACTCCGTACGCAGTGCAACACACGGAAGGCAACCTTGGCAAAGTTGCACAGCCGCTTCGCATTGCGGTGAGCGGTGGGACCGTGAGTCCGCCCATCTTTGACACGCTGGCAATTCTTGGAAGAGACAGCACGCTGAACCGTATCCGCCGGTGTATCGCTACTTTCACCGCCTGATCGATCGCTGGTCCAATCGCCTGCCCAAGTTGGGCATGCGAATCAGGTCACGGATTCGTGTCAGGGTTGTCCGAGCTGGACGCCGGACGTTGCATGTTGGTCGACAGTCCAGGCGCTGCCGGTACCCATTGGCTCCAGACATTCTCTTCAGTGGTGATCATGGCTTCCACGCGGCCGCTTGACCAGAGCCGGTAGACCGCGGTTCCATTGGGAATAGGATTGGCGGCAATTCCAACCAGGACACCGGATGCTGGCGGAGCAGAGTTTCGTGCGGTTGATCGTGGTGCACCCGGGCCCGTACCAACAGCCGATTGCGGGTCGAGCATGGCGCTGGGTTCCGGGTTCGCGTGAGCGGGTTCGTACGCACCGAGGGCCTCCATCGGCGCATCGCTGCTCATCCACTCTCCGGGTCCAGCCTGTGCAGCAGTTGTGTCGGCAGCACGGCCAAGCAGCATGCCGGTTCCCTCAACGGCGGCCAGGGCCATGAGTCCAGCGCCAATCATGGCAAGACCAAAGCCGGGGCTGAAGATGTCAAGACGCCGTGGTGCGACGGTGTTATCTGCGCGGCTATGGGCGGCGTTGCTGCTGGAGGCGTGGGTGGTGTGTGCCATGTGGGTGGTTCTCGCTTGGGTGTGAAACTGTCGCAGGTTTCATCGTCCGCATGGTGAGGATTGCTGTAAGAAGGCGCGCATTCCTTTTGATATCTGCCTGAGTTGGGGGCAATTTGCGGGTTCCAATTCATTCCGATTGGGGTGCTTGTCTGGACGTCCGGAAGCCGATAGACTGCTTGCTTCGGACCATTGGCGCAGTTGGCTAGCGCGTCTCCATGACACGGAGAAGGTCACTGGTTCAAATCCAGTATGGTCCACCTGAACGAACAAGCCCCGCACATCGGCGGGGCTTGTTTGTTTTTGTGTTGGTTGGCGTTCGGAAGTGACCTTCCGAGCAATTACCGTCGACGGCGACCGCGGAGTGCTGCAGCCATCAGGATGGCGGGGAAGGCGCCTGGTGCTGGCACGGCGGTGAACGTGGCGTCGTAGGAGAAGTTGCCGCCAGTGTTCGCGCACTCGGCCGACATCACCAGCCAGTAGGTCCCTGCCGCTACCGATCCTGAGAATGAACCGGCCGAAGACAGGGTGGAGACGCCGCCCCAGGCAGTGGCCGCGGCGCCAGTAAACGCCAGCCCAAACATCGGAACGCTTGGATCCGCGCTTCCGAGATCGAGGAGCCCCCAAGAGACCTGATTGCCAACGCCTTCCGCCCCCTGCATGTCGTAGGTGATTGCGAAGGTGCTGTTCGATCCGAGGGTGATTTCCGTGATGGTTCTCGATCGGCCTGTGATCGCTCCAAGGCCTTGATCGGCGGTACCGGTGCATGTACCGACGAAGGTGCTGCCGTTGGCTCGCCAATTGAGATCCGCAGAAATGCCGGGGATGCCGGCCATGGAGGCCTGATAGATGCCAAGCGCAGAGCCGATGTC
>Ga0247834_1002448_pt1 | contig 27926 bp, 20 predicted proteins | sample LaCruzMarch2015__8_FD_187118 | JGI IMG/M metagenome (GOLD analysis project Ga0247834, IMG submission 187118) | Freshwater microbial communities from meromictic Lake La Cruz, Castile-La Mancha, Spain - LaCruzMarch2015_12m | ecosystem: Environmental > Aquatic > Freshwater > Lake | place: Spain...
ATCCTCCCATCGCTCCTATGAGAATTTGTTTCCCGGATTTATTAAATTCCATAGATGTCCATTCAGCCTTTGATAGTGCATAGGCACGCTCAGGTGTGCTACCACTCACACGTATCTTCGCCTCAACGTCCTGTCGTGTTGTTTTCATCTCTGAGAATGGTCCCACGGAATAATTCCGAGCATCGTACAAATGAATATGCTAAAAAAAATAAGTCGTGGAGAAAGTCAATGTTAATTGTCCAAAGGAGGAAATGTGAAAGACACATATCTATGTGAAGGGGAACAAAAATAAAACTCACATATCCTTCTCCTCCTCTCATAACACCAGTAATCCCAAATACTAATCCTGTACTATCAAATGCAGCCAATGGCGAACCTTCGACAATGTCAGGTAATTTCATTTCTGCCAAACTATTCCCCGATTTGCCACAATCCCAAAGCTTCACAGTCCCATCAACACACGAAGTTAGGAAAGTATCATCTACCGGGCTCATACTCATACTAGTAATGACACCGGAATGACCCTCGAATTTACGTAAAATCTTATTATCATGTACACTTAGGTAATGGACATCATTCTTCATTGGAACGCCACAATTTGACCCAGGCGTAAAAAGAACACAGTGTGTATGATGTGTCGATTTCACAATCCGTATCCCTTGATTCTGAAGTCGTATCATTTTGTTATTGTATTCTCCACCGCCACCGATGACGATATTATTATTGGACGTATTTCCATTGAGACAGTCCACGACACGCAGTATCGAATCCTTCTCTGATGCCACGAACAGATTTGAGCCAGATGAATGATAGGAAAGTGAGGTCACGGGTGCACGACCACGTACAACGCAGCCCATCTTCGGGTCTACATTCGTGAAGTCCATCACCTTCAGAGATAAGCAACCCACCCGATCAACAACACAGGCGAGTGGTGGGAAGGTAGGGTTGGTGATACCGGGCAAGTGATACCGGGCAAGTGTGGTGGGCAAGGTAGGGTCTCGGGCAGTTCGTTTCCCGCCAATGTCCAACACCGTTCACTTTTCGAAAGAACTCCTCAGAGTGGCATTTCATATTAAAACATCAACGACGTGAAGGAACACGATGAAGCTCTCTCAGGCAGCCACTATCCTTCTCGCTTCGGCGGTCGGCTCGGGGGCATTCCTCATTCCTCGAGGCGCTGCTCCATCTTCGTCATTGTCTTCGTCGTACTCGAAAGTTGTATCTTTCACATCTGTTCCACGTAGTGCGAATGGTCCCGTTTTCCGCCCGCTTTTCATGAGCGCCGTCGAGGAAATCACAGAGAAGAAGGAGGAGCAGGGAGAAACCTTCGAGTGAGTGCCCTTGTATGGTTGCAGAGATGTAGTACTAATTGATTTTGTTGTTTTATGTCTATCTAATTTTTCTATTCCATCAATGTGTCTTCAAAAACGAACCCAGATTCCAGGCCGATGTTGGACGGGTTATGGACATTATCATCAACTCATTGTACTCCAATCGTGACGTCTTCCTTCGTGAACTAGTGTCTAATGCTGCCGATGCATGCGACAAGAAACGTTTCCTCTCTATTAGTGGTAGTGATGCGGATGGTACCGACCTAGCAAAGCCATCAATAAGAATCAAGGCAGATCGAGAAGCTGGGACTGTAACGATTGAGGATTCCGGTGTGGGCATGACCAAGTCCGAACTTATGAACAATTTAGGCAAGATTGCACAATCAGGTACAAAGAAATTTGTTGAGGCATTGGGCGAGGGTGGGTCTGCGGGAGATGTCAATCTTATTGGACAATTTGGTGTGGGATTCTACTCGGCATATCTTGTAGCGGACAAGGTAACCGTCGTTACTCGATCGATGCAACCGAATTCAAAACAACTTCGTTGGACATCCGATGCTAGCTCGTCGTACACCATTGCAGAGGAGGAAGACGATGGTATTGATCTGATCGAGGGATCTGGTACAAGGTTGATCCTACAGATGAAGGATGACGCACTCGAGTACCTCGAACCATCAAAGCTTGAGAGTCTGTTAATGAATTATTCCGAATTCATTGAATTTCCTATATCTGTTTGGAAAGAAAAGACAGAGTATGTCAAGGTTGTTGACGAGGAGGCAGAGGCCAAGGCTAAGGAGGAGGATGTATCGTCTGAAGAGAAGGATGACGAGGGAGACGATGTAAAGCCAAAGGAACCAAAGATGAAGACTGTACCAAAGACGACTGAGGCATACGAACAGATGAATACGAATAAACCAATTTGGTTAAGGGCACCGTCAGAGGTTACATCAGATGAGTACCGTGATTTTTACCAGTCCGCGTTTAGGGCCTCGTACGATGAGCCTTTGGCCCACACTCACTTCAGTCTTGAGGGGCAAATTGAATGCAAGTCCATCCTGTACATCCCAGGGATGCTCCCATTTGAGCTTTCTCGAGATATGTTTGATGAAGATAGTCGTAATATCAGACTTTATGTCAAGCGTGTGTTTATCAACGACAAATTCGATGACATCGTGCCTCGGTGGCTCAAATTTGTTAGGGGTGTTGTTGACTCGCAAGACCTGCCACTGAACGTCTCACGTGAGATACTACAAAAGTCGAAGGTTCTCAGCATCATCAACAAGCGTTTAGTGCGTAAGAGTCTTGATATGATACGTGATATTGCCGACGATACCGAGGATGAGAGCAAATACATTATGTTCTGGAATAACTTTGGTAAGTACTTAAAAGTTGGTGTCATTGAAGATGCAAAGAATAAGGATGACATCGTGCCACTGCTACGATTCTTTTCGTCGAGGAGTGTCAATGAGTACATCAGCCTCGATGACTATGTTACCAATATGAAGGAAAATCAGAAGCAGATATATTATGTAACAGCGGATGGTAAGGCCAAGGCCCAAAAGAGTCCAGCGGCGGAGAAGGTTCGGAGTCGGGGCTATGAGGTGTTATACCTAACGGAACCGCTCGATGAGATCATGATCGAGTCGGTAACGAAGTTTAAGGATTATAAGCTGGTCGACGTGTCGAAGGAAGGACTAAACTTCGACGACGAGGATCAGGAGGAGCGGAAGAAAAAGGAGGACCAGCTAAACGCCGAACACAAAGTCGTGAAGGAATACTTGGAGGCTGTGTTGGCGGACAAGGTTCAGCGTGTCAAGATGACCGATCTTCTAGCCGAGAATCCTGCAGCACTTGTCCAGAGTGCGTATGGGATGTCTCCCACGATGCAAAGGTACATGAAGGCGCAAAACGTAGCGTCAGGCGGAAGTGACGCTGGTATGATGGGTAGTTTCAATCAAGCTGTGTTAGAAGTCAATCCTAATCACCCTATTGTGAGGGACTTGGAACGAATGGTAAGGGGCAAGAGTGGTGAGGAGGAGGAGGAGGAGAGCGACAATGATGTGGCAAAGAACTTTGCGGTATTGCTGTATGATGTTGCTGCACTGACAAGCGGATATGAAATCGAAGACTCAGGAGACTTTGCTGGCAGAATCATGTCTATCATGAAAAGCAAGTCCTCGGTATCTAGTGGTGGTATCAAGGACGCTGAAGTTGAGATTGCAAAAGCAAGTGTTGCTGTGGTTGAAGAACCGGAAGCAGAGGACAAGGTAGATGGCGATAATGATAATGAGACTACTGAGGCAACAAAAAGCAGTGAAATAATGGATGCCGAAGTTGAGACGCCGAATAATGACAATTCAAATGATTTGGAGTAATGCAGTACCGTCTAGTATACTACGCGTGACTACATTAAAAGCTCAATACTCATGAAGAAAGCTTGATTGATTTCTTAACTTAAATTCACGTTTGATTCTATTTTCATTGCCACCAAAAAGACATTATTCTTCATTCCTTAATATGAAATTAGACAGTACCTTCTATTGTGTCATGCAAAACATCTGCTGGGAGAGTGTGGTGGTAAAAAGCAACAGAAGAAGATTGTGTTGGAGTCTCACTTGGATGATGTGGTAGGTTATGATTGGGGCACCTAACCCACTTCATACTCATAGCAGATCTGCATCATACAGTATAATGGGCTGCAAGGAAAGCAAAAGCAGTACAATCAGCAATCAGCAAGATCAGCAAGTGAAAAAAAATGGCAAGACGTCAAGCAGATTCAATCAGGGGGTGACAGAGGTAGAAAGCGATTTTGAGATAGACTAGGACTAAATAACCAAGCATGCGGGAAAGGCACGATAATATTGGAAGAGTACATCCAATCATTTCTGGACTCTTTTGTGAGAAGAGACCTCATCCATCATCAATCACAAGGCTAATGAAGTCAAACAAACAACTAAGAAAGCCAGACTACAACCAAGACATCACAATGATGTGGATGAGACTACACTCTTAGTCTGTTTCTGGCTTACCAGAGGGAAACCTACGGGCTGTTACCAAAGGAGATGGGCACATCCCTACTTGGTCGCCCCTGGCGTCCTTGCTGTGTCAAAACAGCAATCAAAAGACCTCTACAGCTATCCAAGCTATATAATAAATTTATTTATTTATACATTACATGTGTTTCAGCACCTCCCACCCTCTTCATACTTATGTAAGGTCTACTTCATACATACATAACGTATTTGAGCATCTCCTACTGTGGCTAGGGGTCATAAGGATGCAACCCCAACCTTATATCAGCTGGGAGAGCGGAAAAGGAAAAGTAGTATGAGAATCACTCAGTTTCTCACTTGGATGATGCTGCAGTTATGATTTGGGCACCCCACACACTTCATACTCATAGCAGGTCCACTTCATACATAAATAATGTGTTTCAGCACCTGCTATAAGGGTGCAACCCACACTGATATGTGCTCTCTGAGAGTGAAAGAGGAGCGGCAGTAGGAGAATCAATAGGTTTTTCACTTGGATCATGCTGTAGGTTATAATTGGGGCAGCACCCCACCCACTTCATACTCATAGCAGGTCTAATTCTTACATATGTGATGCCTTTCAGCACCTTCTATTGTGGCCGGTGGTCATAAGGAATAAGGATGCAACCTCAACCTGATATATTCTTGATTTCACAGTCAAGTGGTAGTAGGAGAGGAGTGTGTGGTTTCTACACTTGGAGCATGCTGCAGGTTATGATTAAGGCTACCTGCCACCCACCACTTTATACTCATATAGGGTCTTCTTCATGAGCAAGTCTATTTGTAGAGTCTATTGCCATATTATTCATTTGGACTATGTCATGGATGTTTGAGTTTGAGTTGGAGAGCAGAGAACATATCTTAATTGTGAATTGGAGCATCTGGAATGGTGAATGTACTGGTAAGCATGGGTGGACAGTTAGAGCTAAATGCTACCAAACCTTAGATTTATTATTCTCTTTTGGTTCTGGCAACTCCTTCTCCAAATAAAATTTTCAGTCCCACGGAAACATCTTCGGGCAGTCAACAATCGCTCCTTTGCAGCAAGAAAGAAGGAGAAGAAGACGACAAAAGTCAGTGTTGGTTTTCCACATCTGTTGCTAATGGCTCCAGAAAAAGTGAAGGACCACGTGGTTACAAAGGTTACCAAAACGAATGAGATCATCAGGGAGTATCACAATGTCTCCACCACAAAAAATCCCAAGAGGCGTATGCATACAATTCAGCACCGGAGGAGAAGAATCACTTGGACCTGTTCTCTTCTTGTGTCAATCGTCGCCTTATCCTCTGGAATCAACTCACTTATTGCAAGACGTCCATGATTACGGCACCGAGGCAATTAGAATATAGGGTGATTCAGATATCAAAGAGGTGCAGCACGAAGAGGACAAATGTGTCTCACCGACTCAATCGAAAGAGTCTTTTTCAAAGATGAAGACTCAAATTCAATAAACCACGTAACCTTGTGGCGACAGGATCATGACCATGGAATATTGCAAGAGCGTGGTCTTCCCCGGTTTCAACGTGAAGGCCGGATAGAGGAAAACAAAAGAAGTTGCTTTGAGAACTTGGAATCGATTGATATCTTAGTTGGTAACAATAAGTGGTAGAATTTATGTATTTATAGTATTATTTTGACATATGAATTTTGATTGCAAGGGACAAGCTAGATCGCCGACTCTAAGGATGGAATGTCCTCCTTATTCATGCTCATGTCTACAGGACAAGCGGCCTCATATGTTAACTCTTTCTCCATTGGTGTGGAGAACGAATGCACCATTGTCATATTGTCTCTTGCGCTTGTGCCACTTTCTCCAGATGCGTGACCATATTGATTGTACATCCATGTCATGGCTGCATGCCGCTCTCTCATCATCCTATGCTTGGCATGAGATTCCAGTTCGTGCCAATTTGTGTGCATTTGTTCATCATTGAATCCTTCGTCATTAGGACGACAAGAATGAGAGATAGGGTAATCATAATTTCCCGGTTGAGGAGGAGGTCCATATCTGGATGGATCTGTGTGCATTTGTCCTGGCACAATTAGATGTGTTGGAATCTGGCATTGTTGATGTTGCATACGATATTCGTCACCATCACCAGCCTCCTGTGGACTGTTGTCTTTCGGGCTCCAATCAATATATGGGAGTGGCGATGAGGACATACCTTCGTCTTTCAACTCCTTACAAAGACCACCAGACATGGGTGAAGCGCCGAACTTGAATCCAGGAGTTATCATTGCAGATGGAGATAGCAAATACATGGGCGATATGTCAGAGTTTGCAAACGATAATCCGGTACTTCCAGGAGTAAGTGATGCAAAGCCAGGTGTAGCAGAAGCGGGATCAATATGAATACCAGCTGCGCTCTCATCTCTCACCAGCTTAAGACGTTTCTTCATAGGGAGTGAGCTTGATGTGGATGCTTCCTCGCAATCTAAGTTGTTTTGTTGACGAGCCTCTTTCCGTCGAGAAGGAGATGGCGTGATAGCCATGCTTGACATCTTGGTATTGGGTGATACTTCAAGAATATTAGGCGACATATAAGAAGCTGTAGAATCGATATGATCATTAGTTGGTGCTCCTCCATTACTCTCTCCTTTCCTGCCTTCACCAACATTATGTGATGTGCGAGGAAACCTTTTTGGAATTTGACTTGCGGCAATTTGCGAACCGTATTGCTTTCGTCGATACATTAGCTCATCCAAGGCAGTGTGACCCTCACCTTCCCCATAAATGCCAGCGTTGCGTTCATCAACGAACTCTAAGGATGTGGGCGTTAGAGGAGGCATAGAAGGAGGAAGCTTCTGGTACGTTGTTTGTCGCGGGTAGTTTCCGTGATTCAGATGAGAATAAGGATATGGCACATGCTGCTGGTGCTGCTGGTACTCCTTCTGCTGCTGCCCACATCCGCGATGTAGAACGGGCAAAGAGGTCGAATCGCCCGTACAGGGCATTTCAGATGATGTATGAGCTGGGGTCTTAGGAACATGAGCCGGGGTTGTAGGATTGACCTTCTTGTTCACCTTTGGGCGATATGTTGCACTCTTTAGTTCAAGCATCGCTTTCTGTTCCACTTCATTATTACCAGCATTATCGACGGGAATTCCCTGACTCTTCTTCGTCATCATTAGTGCTTCCTTGTATTGCGTCAGTTGTAAATCAGCAACCTTTTTGCAGTACGCCTTTGTCTCGGGGTCAATCTGTTTCCACTCCTTTGCGATGCGCTTTGTTAGTTCGAGGAAGCCGACTAACCCATGAGTCTTGCGATGCCTACGTCGAGACTTATTCAGCTTTGTCTGAGCCAGTCGATGAGTGGAATTGTACCAAAGAGGAGCCAATTTCAAATGCATAAAGCGGGATGGACGTGGGAGAATATCTTGAGGATCAGATTGAATAATGTCATGGCTCAGCACTTTGTCGGGCGAGGTTCGTGGCGTTAGATACTTGCTTTCCTCGACGTTGGCATCATCATTGGAGGATGGAGTGAGGGCAGAGACATAGCCCCTCTTCTCAGCGTCACAAGCATTCTTGGCAATGATTATATCTCTGCTCTCCGTGTCATCAGCAACTACACCAATGCCCGCATTTTCTCTCCGCTCTTTCTCAAGCTCACACAAAATACGCTCTCTTTCCAGCTGAAAAAAGATGTTGTACTCCGTGTATGGACGAGAAGGTGCTTTCTTATCGTCCTTAATGGGCTTTGGTGATGATTTCTTATGCAAGGTACGACCATCCTCCATACCTGCTGTGAAATGACTGGGAGGGGGAGGATGCGGGTAAGGTATCATATTACAGCTGTCAACGGATGGATTGCCACCGTAGTAATCATAGCCCTGGTACTGATGGTTGTGTGATGGATCATTATGATACGGATTGGATCCACTGGGTGGGACGCTGTATGGGTGATGATAGCTGTGGGGAGGCGGTTGGCCATCGTGATAGCTTGTTGGCTGTGTGCTGTAATGACTAGAGATTGGTGTTGGTCTCCCTGCCACGAAAGCGTCATACGACTGTGCAGCGGACTCGCCGTGCTTGAATGATGATGAAGAATCATACGATGATTGAACTGTGATATTTTGATTCTGGCCACTTGGACTTGGACGAGGCATAACGAGGATGAGCGTGTGTGCAGGTTCACAGTGGAATTCGTGTAGAGGTGGAATGGAATACCAAAGAGAAATGAATTGAAGTGGCTTCGTGATTACAATGCCCTTTTACCTCCCATTCTATCTGTTCTCGTTCAAACCTGCTATCCCTATCGAATTTTGCTTGAGTATCGTCGTTGGGGGATGAATTTTTGCTTGGAAATTTGAGTTTCTTTTGTCCAAACACTTACGTTCAAATTTGTACGTACATAGGAATCGTTAGCGCTATGGGTGCTTCGCCTCGCTGTGGTCTTCCGTTGTTGTGGGTCGATGAGTTCTTCCCTTTTGTTGCTTGGTCGATGTCGAGCTGGGTGTCTTCGGCCAAGTGCAATCGCTATGACGATGACATTCAGTTATAGTAGACGCCAACTCCTACTCCTGTGTCTAGTCCAGCTCATGAGAAATGCGTCGTCTCGTAATTGGATGGATGAGATTGATCCAAAGATATTACAGAATGATGGCATGCCACGGGTTCGTATAAAAACAGAGATGGAAACTACCAATCGTAGTGGTAAAAATAGAAATGATGCACAGTACGTGACAATCGAAATCGACGGCTACACCACGCCCTTGTTTGAGGAAGTGGATCCATTCGAATTTCGTGTCACAGACACACCTTCCAATGTTCCATCGAATAGTCCGACATTAAGACGAAGCGATAGTCCCAGCATCAGTTTTACGGGTCATCCGTCGGTCTCGCCAAGTAGTCTCAGCTTGCCAACGTCTGCTCCAGTCTTCTCGGTTGCTACCATACCAGTAAATCCCAACCCGGGGTACTTCAATTACGATCGATCTAGTAAATATGGTCCTGATAGATGGCGAAGTATACAAATAATTGAAAAGAATGATCCTGGTTACTTCTGGCACACATTCGATAGGGAGGACAAAACGGTGTTGAATGATTGTGGTAGGATTAAAAAGCTGAGCCCAATTGATGTATGTAGGACTCCAAAAGACGAATGCACCGAAACACATGAAATGAGACCACTGCCTGGAGACTACAAGATGGATAGCATCTTGATCAAAAAACAAATTCTGCCAAATAAACTACGTCTTATATTTGCACCGAGAACTGGAGAGGAACCGGATCCACCACAAATAGATTTCAGTTCCATTGGACAAGGTCTACTCGACATGACTAACATTGATTTCAAATTTCCATCAGAACACACAATATGCGGAAAAAGATTTGATGGAGAGATGCAATATTATGCGTACAATCCGTCCCGGAAAAGGTTTTTGGCAGTGAGTTTTTTACTTGATGCCAATGAGAGTAATCCAAAAAATGAGCACCTACGAGAAGTTATAGATGCATTCATTCCTGTATACAAAGACGACGAACGACAATGTAAAGAGAGGCAAGATTTGCTGTCCTCGACAAATAACTCAAGCAGCCTGGCAGAGATCATAAACGGCTTTGTACATAGAGGCGGTAGGAGAGAACTGCTTGAGATAGTTGACGACCGTGATGTAAGTAAAATGAGACTAGGACAGCGTGGACTGGCAACAAAATGGCATCCATTCCATCCCGATATACAAAAAACAGTCCATTTCTGGGGCTACAGCGGCTCAATCACAGAACCACCCTGCACAAGTATGGTCGATTGGAGGGTCATGGATGTCCCAACACCCATATCCATGTTGCAACTAGACCAATTCAAATATATACTCATGAATCATGTGGATGGTTATTGTCGTCAAACTAGCGTGCACAATGACGAAGGTAGTGTGGCTAGACCAACACAATATGATCAGGACTATTATAAGTGCAGCAGGGATGATTATGTAAGCGATGAGGAGGCAATCATATGTGGCCTTGAGGGTTGTAAAAGTCCGTTTGGATCTGGATTGAATCCATATTATCCACCGTTGGTAGATGTAAGAAGTGGTCCATAACTATAATGCCACATGGTTATTCAACTTAACGTTTATTACATATGTTTTCGATTGTCATGTCAGCAACAATGAGTCTGCCTAGTACTCACGATGTCGTTTTCTTTTTGTTCCTGAAGTAATACAGGAGAGAGCGTCAGAATAGAGCTCTTTCAAGGGAGTGAGTGTTAGTTCTCTTTCGCCTCTGTCCCCTATTGGCCCACCAAGACTCATCTTGAGATATTCCCTTTTTTCTAACAACATGCGGCGGACTACTGGCATCATCTGCGTCACGCTTACTCATTGTATATTGTTTGTCCCAATCCAGTGCAGAGGAGGAGAACAATGACAGTAAATAAATATAAACAATGTAAAAGAAATGGTATGAAGCTCCTAGGCGGTTCAAATTTTTCATTTTCCTCCTTCGTAGAAATACCTCATGTAAAGGAGCAGATCGTAGCTCTTCTCCTAGTCGCAGGCAAAATGGGCGTCAAGCGACGGGTGGCAGCCGCATCGGCGTCCGTATTCATCGTCCTATTGATATTACCGCTCTACATTGGGGTTTGGAATCTACTATTGACCTGTCTATCAATAAACGACAGCTATATTGAACGATCCACTCTAAGTTTGGGTAGGGAACAAGAAGATGATGTGGAGGAAAAGTACCTTTCATCGACGGTTCAGAAGGAGCATCGTAATAGTTCGCAGAAACGCCGTTCAAGGCGGAAAAAAGAACGAATACAATTACAAGAACTTCATGCACAGCAATCGCCTGCCTGTAACCCCAACTTTCGATCTTCGTCCGAGACTAAAAAGTTTAAACGGCTCTTCTTTTATCATGCACGTAAGGCCGGGGGAACTTCACTGTCTTACTACTTCGAAAAGGTGGCATTTCATCACGGATTAATCTTTAAGCAGGGAGAGGGTGTTGAGGCGGAGGAGCCTGGGACACATAAATTTCCAACATTCTATGTTGCTCACATGCGAGAACCGGTAAGACAATATCTAGTGATGGAATGAGAGTAAACATGATTATTCTCAACAATGCTGTTCTCACCACACCCCTATGTCATGTTTACTGTTCTTGCAGATTGATAGATCGATTAGCCATTTCAAATGTAAGTTGATTTTAATTTGCAACCCTTTATCTGCTTTATCATGCTAGATACCTCATCCTGAATATCTACTGACACAGATGAAGGAAGATGGGGTTGTCACTTGCTTAAGCGTATATACAAACGAGAGGATAGATTTACACCATTGGAGGAGAATGCTAAGAAACTTGAATCATGGAATGCAACAGGCGGTCATCAACCATACAAATGCGATGATGACTCTTACTTTAGGCTTCGTACATGTGCAGTTAATTGCTTCACACAGTGGTTTTCGGGAGCTTGCCCTGATATACCCATCGAAGATCAATCTCTAGCTGCCAAGACGAGATTACTGAAATACAATTTCATCATTATTCTTGACTGGCTACGCGATCCAGAGTACGCTGCTGCAGTAGAAAACTTCTTTAGTGTTCCTGGAGTGACAGAACAACGTTCATCTGGTTGCGAACCATACTCACATTATGCGAACAAAATGATTCCATTGTCCATCAATAATCGTACGCTAAATAGATTGACTGAGCTGAATGAAGTCGATATTAACCTGTATCAGGAGCTTACGAACTGTTCGGTTGGAAATAATGAGAAAAAGTACAATTTTCCATCATTTGATGTTGAGAGATTCGACAATTCAAGTGGGATACAGGTTCATTATTCGGATTATGATGAATGGAAAGAAGAACAAAAGAGACTTAGACGAGAATCTGCAAAAAAGCTAGAAGTAGCAGAGACTGTTGAATGAAAATAATATCAGTAACAAAGAATGCGTATTAGGCTATTGACCTATGTAAATGCCACTGTGAAGAGAATCAGCAAAAGATAAGGTATTGTTGAAATGATATTGATATCAAGAACCGAAGAAGACGTCTCTACTAATCCGCATGATTATGTCAACAGATTCAGACACATGTCAATGTAAAGTAAATTATTCCTCTATAACTGATCAGCCCACAACTAATACGACACTGGAATGTGAAAATCTGACTCATTCATATGCAATTGTTCATATCTTCACCTTCAGCTTACGTACTATTCTACTTCAATCATTTTGGACGTCACCTCCCACGCACAGTCGGTCCATACCTCCGACCCAGACCTCACCTCAGACTACCATACTCGTGCCGGCAAAGCCGCAAGCCGCCAACAGCAGAGTATCATGAAGGAGGAGACGATGAAGGTCGTGATTACTGGAGGTGGTGGGTTTCTCGGCCAGATCCTCGCTCGTGAAATACTCACGACAAACAATAGTCGACTCCGATGTGGTTCCAACAATGACGTGAAGGTCGTTGACCTGATCCTGGCCGACATCGTCGAACCACCTGGATATTTATTTGAACTTGAGACTTACGCAGAAAGTAACAACGGTACGCTTCGGTTTGTCGTGGGAGACGTGACAGATCTTGAGTATTGCAAGTCAATTATTGGCACTCGAACAAACGACGGTTTATCTGTCTTCCATTTAGGAGCAGTCATGAGTGGAGCTCCACCCGATTTGGCAATGAATGTTAATCTTCGTGGGACGATGAATATGCTCGATGCGACACGTGCCTGGCAAGAGGCTCCATCTTCATCGACGGTGTCATCAATGCGTCCAACATTTATGTTCTCTTCGGCAGGAGCAACTATCGGGGCTGGACATCCGGCAGACTGGATCAGTCATGTAGACACAATATCCGATTCGACAAGAGCCACTCCACACACTACCTATGGCACCACCAAGGCCATAGCTGAACTATTATTGGCTGACTACTCACGACGTGGATTCTGTGACGGACGTGGAGTGCGACTTCCCACCGTTGTTGTTCGTGCCGGTGCTCCCAATGCTGCCACAACCAGCTGCTTCTCATCAGTGGTCCGAGAACCGCTCGCTGGAAAAGATGTACAATTGCCATTCGGACCTGATGTATTTCATGCCATTACTGGATACAGAGCCGCGATAGCTGGAATGATTGCTGTGCATAATGCCATGCCAGATGACGTTGATCGACTATTAGGGTTCGATAGAACAGTATTTTTACCCACACGAGCTGTATCACTGAGACAAATGACCGAGGCGATGACACGCTTGGTCATGCTGGAATCTATATCGAGTTTGGGTAAAGTGCTGTATGAAGAAGACGTTGGTTTGAGTACGATTGTTGGATCATTCCCAACCAAAGTTGATTCTGGGAGAGCGTTGGCGATGGGTGCACCACCAACACCTTCTGTGGATGATTTAGTTCGCGAATATTGCGAAGACTTTGCAAGCGCATTAGCTCAGGGTGTTGTGCTTAGAACAAGGGAAGAGGAGAGATCATTCGCCACCATCGAAACCGATCGTGTCGTTGCTCTTATTACTGGTGGTGGCAGTGGTATTGGACGGGCTGTTGCTGTGCGACTTGCGAAAGGTGGATGGGGTGGAGCGGATGGTCGTGGCAATGATAGCAATGGGAAATCACTAAGAATAGGCTTGATTCTGGTAGGTAGGAGGTCCCAAGTATTGACAGAAACAGAAATACTGTGCAAGGAAAGCTCTGGCGTCACTGAAATAGACATCTTGACAATGTCCACAGACGTAACGAGAGAAGATGATATCCTTCGTCTCATGGGCAGCGTTCGTGAGCATTTTGGAAGAGTTGATCTACTGTTTAATAACGCGGGAATAAATATTGTACCGAACACACTTGAAGATATAGATTCAGTTGACTTTCAGAAGGTGATTGATACAAATGTTACATCGTGTTTTTTTATGGCAAAGGCCGTTATGCGGCTTATGTCCACTCAGCAACCACAGGGAGGACGGATCATAAACAACGGGTCTATTAGTGCTCACACTCCTCGTCCCGGCTCAGCGCCTTACACTGTGTCAAAGCATGCAGTGCTTGGGCTAACAAAATGTATTGCACTGGATGGAAGAAAATCGAATATCACATGCGGACAGATTGACTTTGGCAATGTGAGCAGTGACATGACAAATTCCGTCGGAGGTTCGGCCTACTCAATGAGTGGGGGCATGCCACAGGCCAATGGAATGATCATGCCAGAACCTTGCTTTGCGGTAGAGGATGCAGCGAAAGCTGTTTTCGCGATGGCATCGTTGCCGTTGGAGGCAAATGTGTTGAACATGACTGTTATGGCCAGCTCAATGCCATTTGTTGGACGAGGGTGATTGATTGATTAGTATCCTATTATGTTCCAATAATTAAGCACTATCATTCCTTGGAGCGATTGTAATTTTCTGTCCAGGCTTTACACCTGTTAAGCCCAACATCTCAAGCATCTTCTTCTGCTTCTCTGCCTCCTTTGCTAGCAGTTCTGACGTTCGTGCTGCCTTGTCTGCCTCTTTCCGTTCCCGACGTAGTCGTTCGTTTGCCACTGCCTCCTCATAGCTAATCTCTCCCCCTCTACTACGCCCACGTCCTCGACCACCACCGTCGAAACCCCCCGCACCGTATATGGCATCATCATCAAGCTCTATCCCAGCATCCCCATCCCTGTCTCTGGCTGCACCATGTAGCTTCTCTGACATTTGTTGCTTCTTCTCACGAGCACGCTCCCAACCATGATCAGGCTTTGATTCTATACCATGTATCTCCACGTTGGCCAAAAGTATTCTTTCCCGATGTCGTTTGTCAGACTGTCTCTGTGCTGCAATATCATCTGACGATCTATAGAGTGCAGGATGTTGACCATTATCACCATCGACATCTCTTCGGCTAAGGATTACAGTATTTTGTCCAGCACTACAAGGGAGTGTGATCCCATTCTCACTGTATTCCGTCTGCTTCTTCACCCCTGCACGGACCATCTCAAGACTTTGTTCCTCAAGTTTGTTTGTACGAAATTTCCATTGATACTTAGTCCGTAAGCACTGACCCAAAGCCTCCTGTGGTAGCGATGAAGAATAATAATCCAGCTCAAGGTTGCCATTATTGTAGAAAGTAACAAATTCTTCAAACGCTGCGTGAGATTCATCCGACGTTAAATCTTCAAAGTAGATAGCATATTTACGATACAGAAATATGCGTAGATGGGAATTGTAAGCAAAGTAATCGATATCTGTATCCAACAGCTTCATCGGTATCTCGTGACTTATTTTCCCCATGGAAACCAGTTTGGTTGTGTCGATGGACGTTGCCTTATCTCTAAAGGATTCCGTTACTACTTTCGAATTGCGTGATCTCTTCTCTTTTTTATGCTTCGGCCTGCTGTCATCGCGAAGATGAGTGCTGCCGCTACGATGCTTTGACTTTTTCTTTCCTACACGCTCGTCGTCATCGTCGTCGTTGTTCCTATTGCTCCGTTTGCGTCCCTCATGATTGCGATCACGTTTTTCATAATCCTTCTCACTCTGATTGTCACCATCTCGACTATTGCTGTGTTCCCTACGTCGATGCCGCTTTTTAGCTTTGCTGCTCTTACGCTGACTTTTGTCTCGTTGACCATGAACCATGACGGCGATGGATATTATGTGCGTCCGGTCCATAATAAAACCGCGTCTCGAGCCGATAGGGGATCCGCTTTGTAAGAAGGGGTGAGAGGTACCTACCCTCATTAATATTCAAGGTTTGGTTATTTACCTTTAGCAAAAGTAAGATGACTGACAATTAGAGCTTGGATCAAAGCTTCCATGCAACCCATGAGGCAGCGCAGTTTTGAGCCAGAGTGTACACACGGGGCCTTCTTTTAACTCCCTCTCAAGATCAAACACCACAAGTGAACTCTTATCTATCACGGCGTCATAAACTAGCGCCAGCAAATATGCATCTTCTTCACGATTAATATTTCCATTATGTTTCGGTATGACCAAAGGTTCACCTGCAAACCGACGTGGGCCTATCCAGTATACATCTACATTCTCATTCTTTTCACCCATTGATAAGTTGGGTTGACCGACTGCTGACCCGTCTAACGTCAGCTTCACAAGACCCATGGGAGCACTCGCATCTCCAACAACGTTGCAACACTGAGCGTAAGAATATGATGCACCTCTAGTTGCGAAATTAGGATGAACCACAGGATGCTCACAGCAAACATTATCTGCTCCAGGTGTTACGCGTAAGTCGACGCATTTCTTAGCTAAAGGACTGATTTCCATCCTCCAGTAAAATGTAACAGGAATCTTATCATAGTCTGGGCAAAATCCACCCCATGCGCCTAAAAAGCTTGTACTATCATTTGGTGGCCATCCCTGCAAAATCAAGAAGACATTTGTGTTTAAGTATGGTTAAGAGATGTGCAAAAAGATTTGCAATTATCCAAAATTAGCACACTCACACTAAAGTACATGACGATGTTGCCAGTTTTCTCGTCCTCGAACCCATGTGAGAAATGAATAGAAAAACAAGCGGGTATATCCTCAACAATAAATGGTGAAAATTTGCCCAGTTGGTTCTTTGGCATTGTTGGGCGAGGAAATACGAATGCCTTCACTGCTTTCCTACCATCCATGTTCAGTGCTTCGGCTGGTCCCTTCGCTCCACTGATGAATGATAGCGTATCTAATGATAACGCATTGATCTTGAGAATAATGTAGTGTTCAGTTAGTACCATATCATGCGGGGCAAGAGCGACACCCTCAAGCACATGTGTTGACGATGCAACGATTTGAAATCCATCCGACGCATATTCCGTGAATGTAATCTCCATGCTGCCATCCATTGGGTTCTGTGCCCAAGTCCAACCTACCAAATGACCCGTGCGAGGACAAAGCTTGGGGTGGGCAGTGTGTGCCTTACCCCCCAGTATCTCAGGCTGATACTTCTCGGGCAGACCAGGGATGTAATTCACCGGTTGCTTGCCAGGTAGACACTTGGTGCCTTCGAGACTCTCTTGACCGATGGTCTTGAGTGTAATAGGATCTAGTCTGTACGGCATACCCGCCTCCCACAGTGCCATGACTTTTCCACCAAACGCAATTACCTGTGTATTGGCTGTATTTTTGATATCAACTTTGAGAGCACTTGCTGCCACACGAGCTACGAGCGGTTGCTTCGACTCAGGATCAGTGTTCAATCCTCTCCGTGAGGGTTCGCCGTATATTGATTTAAGACCACGTGAGGCAGTGCCAAATGTACCTCGCATTGTGAACTCCTTCGCCTCTCGCTCGTTGCAAAATCCCTCTGTCTCAACAAAACGTGACGTAAATTTAACTCTAGAAGATGAAGACGTAGACGTATCTTCTGTGGGTCTGAACTCAAATCTTAAAACCAATCCATCGGCATCCAATATGTGTGCAACTCTATCACCATTGACGCCCATTTTTCCTGGCCCATTTCTATACAATACACCGACTAAATCATGTGGAACTTCACCGTCAATATCCATAATCTCGTACTCGGCTTCACCCGTGAGAGGGTCTACGATGAACCCAATCTCGCTCTTAATATGCTCATATTCACTCTTCGTTATTGACCGATCACACTGTCCGTAGGTATACCATGCCTTTCTCCAGTCTTCAAAGATAAAGTCTCCTCGTCCTAGTTCATGATCTGATAGTTGAGGATGCTTCCCAGTGAGATAGGCATCATGCAAAGCGGGGAATTCATCCAACGCACGTGGCTTTGGGTGGATTTGGGTAGCCCCAATTGTTGCATGCGTTGACTGTGACGCCGCAACGACTGGTGTAGTCGTCTCCGGGACGAATGCGTTCACATTATACGCATCACACAAGAGAACGATTAGGAAGCAAGACGCGGCACAGTGCATCATCATCGTTATTGCTCTACGAGCTGATAGAGTGGAGTCACTTCAGAGGATTAGGAAGCAAGACGCGGCAGAATACAACATCGTCGTTATTAGAGCCGCAGGGCTCTTTTATTCCCTTCAAGGCCTAAACAAAATAGCGGGGGAAAATGGCGGGAAGCAGATTACCATGATCAAACCCCAAATGAAGGGGCTACCTTCGAAGTACCATATTTGCCATACTTAAGTAGGTAAAAAATCAGATTTGGTCTTGCTCCTATTGATTCTGTAAACTTAAGCTCTCACCATAGTGCACTACAGGTTTCTTATCATGGTTGGTGAAATATCAACTCGCAGAAGGTTTTATTAGCGTCGTAGATTTTGATGTACGAGCTCCCGCCAAGAGCCTGTTTGTTATTTCGGCGAATCCCCTAGTAGCTCCCGCCAAAAGCAAAGCTCTTTTAGCACAAGTGCCTAAACGTAATGGCGGGGAAAAATTGCGGGAAGCAGATTATCCACCCCAAGGGTAAGGAATGACCCGCAGTGGCAGAGGGGCAGAGGAGGAAGGAAGTATTGATATGCTACTTTGAACCATGATAGAATTGCCTCTGTCGAGTGGGACCCCATATTAAAACTAACATATCAAAAACTTAGGCATCGCCTACCCGCACCTGCGGGCGATACTTTACGTAGTAACTCTTATTGCTCTACGAGCTGATAGAGTGGAGTCACTTCAGAGGATTTTAGGAAGCAAGACGCGGCAGAATCATCAGCACAGCTCATTTTCATCTGAGGTCAAATGGTCAAGGTTGCGATGCTGATATTATGATGATAGCATTCATCATAATACTCCTCACGCTATTGATTGCAGCGAAAGCCTTTACCTTCGCCTTCTTCGTCGATCAATCGTCGGCGTATCTCTCATCGTCGCATCCCAATGGCGCTTCTTCCTCACTGCTTCATCGTTCCTCGGGCGACGTTGTCTACTACTCCGATGAGGATCAAAGAGAATCGTGTGTATCGACAGCAAGATCCAACGATCCCATCGTTCAACTCCTACCTCTGGAGGAACGACGGCATATTGATGATCTCATTCGTGAGCGCTCGATGGCACGATGGAATGGTGACTATTCAGCCGCGGACAGAGTCCGTGCTCGAATTGACGAGACTTGTGTTGTGATACCGTGGGAACGCATAATAAAAGAGATTGGAGATAACGTGGATGACCTCCACAACATCCTTGATGCTCAACAACGAAACGAGATTGGTCTAGAGTGCAGAGTAACAATCGCTGACGTGCCGAGATCACAAGGTGGGTTATCGAGCTGGGGATTGACGCCGATACGCGATTTGTTTTTTGACTACGATGCATCTGCAGACGTTGGTAATGAAGACAATGTGTTGCGACTGGCGCACGCCGCGCTTGGCTTATCGGTATCTGCATCTGAACGAGGTGTAATTGTCGACATCGATATAATGAACGGACTTGTACGCCGGGCAGCTAATCGGCTGCAATTGCTTAAGAGGAGGAGAAGAACACTGGCATTGTTACTCCATCCCGAAGGATCAGCTGGCGTAACAGTGGCAGCAGGGGAGCTACATGGTAGAAAAGCTGCCGATGCGGCCTTGTGGTTTGCATTATCTGGAGTCGATGACGTGGGACTCTTTGATGACCTCGTCGCCATCACGACTGAGGAACTGCGTAGATTTGGGCGAAATCCAGGATGTCGTGCCAAGGATGTGCTACACATCATTGAGCGCATTGCCATGGCAGGAATAGACACAGATTCTTCGCGTGCATTATATCGAGTGGCAGCCAATTGCCTCGAGGCCAAGATGACATCAGCTGATGAAGATGATGATGGCGTCGAGAGTAATATTGATTACGAATATATCATTTCATCTTTAAGCGACAATTCGTTTGGTCTACATTCAGATCGATCACTGCTAGGACTTTGGCGATTCTCAACTAGACAAAGGAAACAACGATCCTTCTTTGAGAATGCAGCCCGTCACTTTGATAGTCAATTTAGAGGAAATGAGACAACGGTAGTTGCATCATCAAGAGAGGATCAATACAATTGGTCGGCAATCTTTGATGATCCTTCACGGCCGTTGGTAGTTGACATTGGATGCGGGATGGGCGTATCGCTGCTCGGTTTAGCAAGCAGCTCACCAGATAGCATTGATGATCAAGCCGAAATACAAATTGATTGGAGTCAGTGCAATTTCATCGGCATTGACCTGAGTCATCTTACGATTGGCTATGGACAAAGTGTACGATCTAGATGTGGCTTAGGCAACTTGGCATTCGTAGTCGACTCGGCAGAAAATTGCTTAATTAGAATATGTACATCGTATCCTGGAAAAGTAGCCCTGGCCATGATCCAATTTGCAACTCCATATCGATTTCAGGATGATGTAGCATCCTCAAGAAGAGGCTTCAACTCGCAACTTCCCGACGGTGCTGCGAGCGATGATTTTATGGTCTCAGAGAACTTGCTCTCTCGAATTCATGATGTCTTGTCGAAGAGCAAGGGTCATTTGCTTATTCAATCAAATTGTGAGGATGTTGCTGTTCACATTCGAAACGTGGCGACGAAGAAGGTTGGGTTTAAATCAAGGCTTGTATCACATCCCGTAGCTTCCTTGGTAGCTGCAACACAACGAGCTGAGCGATGGGTTGCCGTTAAAGGAGAAAGACCAATCGGCGAATTTTGGAGCTCCGGTCCGATGCTTCCACTACGAGGACGGACAGAGACAGAAGTTGCCTGCATGTTGGATAGCAAACCAATACATAGATGCTTACTCGAAGCATGTAGCACAAAAATGTTATGAATCAACAGAATTTGTGTAAAACGAGCTTTATTATTAGTGTAAGATCAAAGAATATTCCGACTCCGTTACAAAATTCATAGCCTCATCTAAAGATTGCTGTCACGTCACCGACGGCTGTACCAAAAGAGATAAATAGCAAAATTAGCAAAGCCCCAGCATTAATCCCCTCTTGTAATCTTTGATCAATTCGTTTTCCTGCCGCGGCCTCGGCTAGCACAAATGCCAGTTGTCCACCATCTAACGCCGGCAAAGGGAGTGAATTAACGACCGCAAGGTTGATGCTTATGGATGCTGCGAAGGCAACGACGGCCCAAACATCTTGAGTACCGACTACTGTAGCCCCTGTTTTCACTACACCTATAGGTCCTGACATGCTAGTTCCTGCTGGTAACCCCTTGCCTGAGATTATACCAATAAGCAACCCCACAATAGACTTGGCAGTATCCGATGTTAGGTCATACACCGCTGTCCCAGCCTTCGTCACAGCATCCATTATGCCTTCACCTCGAACCATGTCAGTTCGAATGTAGTTCGGCATTAGCATTACACCTATCGACGCTTGTCCATTATCATTCTTCCTGGGCTTTATTGATACCACATCCGCTTTGTCTGGAGTGCTACCGTCTCCGCCATGAATGATGGTGAGTTTCACACTCTCCCCGTCGGGTGTGTCACGTATCGTGGATATGACATTCGATATCTCCCTTTGCGATGCCCAAACACCTCGCTTTTCGTACGATTCGTCCAATGTACGGGATTGGGAAGTGACGACATCATTAACACCCAAAATCACATCCCCTCTTTTCAACAGTCCGTAGGATGGACTCTCCTTGCTGGGATTTTGACTAACGACTGCTCCCTCGTCAAATACTGGATTCGGGAGACCCCGTCCGCCCGATAATTCGCCAAGGTAGCAAGTAAATGCCAGTAGGATGTTGAATACCACCCCGCCAGATAAGACGATTGCACGTTCTTGCCAAGGACGGTTTTGAAGCAAATCAGGGTCGTCAAAGTAGTCTGTCGCGGGGGATGATGCTGCTGACCTCAGTATTTCTAACGTTTCTTTGTCCATTGGTTTCATTCGTCCCCCGCCATCGACCTTCTTTTTATTATTATTATTAGCCATCCAAGGTAAGGTATCTAACCAATTGCCTCTGTTCCTTCCACTTCTATCAGCCATTTCCTTCTCAGCCCGACTTAGCTGCTCCTCCACTCGCTTCGTTTGCCATCTTGTTAACGATCCCAATGTTACTAAATTCAGTATAAATGACGCTGATGCTAGGTTTTCCAGCACCTTCTCCAACAAAGTTGATCTTTCGATACGAAGGATACGTGCCTCATTCCTGGCCATACGATATACATCCTCCATTTCGAATGCCAATGTTCTGTTGTAATTTTCAGGAAATCTCACATAGCCTCCCAATGGTATCGCTCGGAGACTGAATTCAATTCCCTCCTCCCCACCTGAACCTTCGTTTTCTCCGTCGATAATACGCTCAAAGGTGAATCTACCATCATCGGTCGACTTCCTTCGAAAGCCTAACATACGTGGTCCAACACCGACGCTGAATTCATCAACCCTCATCCCCAATGATCTTGCGGCTATGAAGTGTCCCATTTCGTGTACAAGTATGACAAATGCCAGCACCGACACTGAACCCAGTGGCGAAGCAATTGAGGAGAGGATCGCAGATGGATTCGCTTGTAGAGATGTGGAAGAAGATGTTGTTGTGGAGATTAATATCCGACTCTTACTGTCGACGTTTTGGCGATCTCTATGGACGACGTCGTGACATTTTGTCCAATGCGGCTGGAAAGAAGACGACGGCGAGGTCAGCAATGCTGCTGCTGCCACTACATGCAACAGGCCTTTGATCATCTTCTAGTTGACGGCCTCTTCTTGGTAAATCGGTTTGAGTAGTGCTGACGTCGGAATAGATGAGAGGTAGGTTGAAACAAATGGCGCGCCCTCCATCCCGAAGACCCGGAACAGCGTTGCACGTACCACCAGAGAGGGGATCTCTGTCATACACCAGCCGTATGTAGCCGCATCGGAGCAACTCACACCGTTACCATGTCTTTCCTCGCGCCAGGAGTTCATCTACAAAATCTCCTCCTTGACTCTGTTTCAACGAAGGAGGAGAAGGTATCCTGTCTCAAAACGCTTCGCACCGTGATGAAGAACCTCGCGGATCCGACAAAGAACAAAGATCCAAAATATCGTCAACTGAAACTTTCCAACGCGAAGGTAAAAGCGACATTATCGCCATGTCCCTCGGCGCTCGAATACATGAAGGCGATCGGCTTCATTGTGGTAGTTCAACAGGACGATGCAGGATTAGTGGAGGAATATCTTAGACTTGATAAACAAAACATGGCAATCACAGACGCGGGGGCATCATTGGCAGAGCTTGATCATGCAATAACCATGCTCGTTCCTGACGGTGAAATCAACAATAACAGACCGGAAATGGTCGCACGTGCCATTTCCGCACCTGTTACATCGTCCTCGTCAGCCTCCAACGTGAATAGTAGTAGTACGATCCCCGGTCATATATCAGAGAAGGAGAAGGCACGACAACTCCTCGAGAAGAAACGTGAACGTGAAGTCCAAGAGGCGAAGGAGGCACGTCGTAAAACGTCTAATCTTATTAAACAGGACAAGTATGTTCGAGAGAATGATGATAACTGGACATCACAGCAAAGTGCAGCATGTGTCAAAAGTGGGAGTGGGATCAATACATTCCGTGACAAGTATGGCGAGAACTAGACTTGTTTTATTTTGTAGGGGGGAAGCGAAGCAGAATGTGTTGACATATGGGGTGTAAATAGTTAGGATGAGCGCTTAGCTTTGTTCAATTCTCATTGTTTAGGCAATTGATATTTCAGAGATGTTATTCATCGATGTGTATAGACACTAACAAAATAAAATCACTTTCACTCCTTTTGCGTTATTCAAATCAACATTAGTATTAATGAACCGAGTCAAGTAACATATATTGTGTGAGTGTTTTGTGTGTCATGGGGCGGTGGATGCTGCCTTCTTCGCTGCCGCCTTCCTTCGTGCTCCCCGCCTCGTCCCTCCATCCAATCCTGCGGTGCAACCCATAACAACTGCACGATGTGCTAAGAAATTGTTGGCCTCGCGTAGCTGTCTCTCCTCCGCATGTAGTGTCTTGATTGTCTCGACCATATTGACACATTCTCGTTGGATGCGTTCTAGTTCCGACGGGTTGTTGTTCATGCTTGTCATTTGTTCAGCGATTTCGATAGCGTTTGTTGTTATTTTGTCCAAATTAGAACTCATCGCTTTAAATTTGGCATCAGTCTGTTCCGCGTTGATCTTTGGCAACGCAGAAAAATTGCTGAGCACGTCCATCTCGAGAGCCTGACGCTTTGTCTCAGGTTCTGGCGATGAGTGCGTTGCATATTCAGCATATTCAACTGTATCGAATGTCTTATTGTGATGTCTTGCAACGGTCTCACGCTCCATAATGGTCGTATTGTTGCCGTCGTCGTTGTCGTCGTCAATGTCCATCGTACTCCTGGACGAAAGAGCTTCGACTTGGACCTCTCTGTTTCTGCTCATAAAAAACTCATGAACGAAACGATGGCCCCTCCTCAACGTGATGACGATCCATTCTATTCAATAGTCGAGTCTGTCATGAGAATATCTCTCGCTGGATTCGGTGGGGCACTCGCTGGCATGTCATTATCTCGACGTGGGGTTGTTGCCTCTGCTGTAGCCGCCAAAGTAGTCGTCAACGCAAAGTCGACAGTGGATACTGTCGGACGCAACATTATTGGCAAAAAGCGATTACAGAGTCAACAGACTGTGGTACGGACAACTCCTCCTACGGCAGGGATTGTTGATCGGGATCTACCAACTGCGTGGGCAGTAGCATGTGGCGTATTCGCTGGTGTTGTTGAATTTACTAGGACGATGTCTCCCACGACAATAATTAGGCAGCTTGTAGATGTTACGATTGGCGATGCTGGGACAGATGATACAGGAATGAATTTAGACAACGCAGATGCAATAACAACTATTATGGGAATGTCGTCTTTGACCCTAGATTCAACTACCATGACCACCGTGTCGGATTACGGAATAGGTGGAGCCATCGCAGGGGCAATTTTCCAAGGATCCGCCATCCAAACACGTGCACGACGGGGCGTAGATTTGACTGCAATTCGGGGTAGGCCACTATCGGGTATACTGCCCGGGGCTGCACTGGGCTTATCGGCAGGAATATTGATCGTAGCCATTGATTATGCTCAAATTTTGTTAGAGGAAAAGTTCGGTACTGCTGAATACGACGATGAAGTTGCATTGGACGTGAATCCATCGGCTGCATTTGAGAAGAGTGGACATGACACAATGATACCGGCCGATATTAAAGCAATGTCCAACGAAGAATTGATGAAGTCTATAGAAAAGTTGAAGAAGGGCGATAGTGAGGAGTCATTGTCGACGCAGCTTTCATCGTCGTCGGAAGACTCATTTCGATCGAGGAGTCCGATGTGGAGAAGAATCATTTTCTTCTGGAGGAGAGAGTAGCATATACCTTGTACGGTTTTCAAGTCTGAAAAATATTCTTGTAAGGAGATTTGCAGAAGCAGTCATGTTCATCTACAAAGTCTGCGATTAATCAAAGTCACCTAATTTTTACATAACCTGATACTGCGGTCCACCGCCGCCCTCTGGTACAGTCCAATTAATATACTCATGTGGCATCTTAATCGAACAGCACTTGCAATGGATACAATTCTGTGCATTTATCACAAGCTTATCCTCTGGATACTCGTATACACCCGCGGGACAAAAACGAGACTCTGGTGCCGCATAGACTTGTAAGCTAATACTCTCGGGAACGTTCGCAACGTCGGGTTTAATCCTTAGATGAGATGGCTGTTCCTCGTGGTACGTCCCCGATCGTTGTAGATTAGTCAGGAGGTCGAATGTTAAGACACCATCCGGGGCGGGATACTCAATCGCTTTAAACTCCTTCGCAGGTTTCGTTGCATTCGCATCCGTATGGTCTTCACCGCCAGCAACAGTAACGGGAGTAGGGAGCGTCCAAGGTTCACGTCCCTTCATTATGTGTGCGGCGATGCCGGTGTATATCAATCCTCCACCCACACCCCACTTTGAAAACGCCTCGTGACAGTTGCGGACTTCTTTCAATTCATCATATACCCATGACTTCTCCATATTCTCTGCATATGCTGTGACCTCCAAGAGGGGTTCCGTCGCGTCAACCTCGCCCATTGTTGCGACAGTCTTGTTCACTGCATTTTCGCCACTGGTCAGGGATTCGTACACAGATTCGGCTGCAACTACCCCACTCTTAATAGCACAGTGGCTGCCCTTAATTTTGACCGCATTGAGAAATCCGGCAGAGCAGCCGAGAAGCATCCCACCGGGGAATGTTAGTTTAGGTAGCGAATGATAGCCACCCTCATTGAGGACCCGGGCACCATATTGCACACAAGTCCCACCCTCCAAGTGAGATTTGATCGCTGGGTGAGTCTTCCACCGTTGAAACTCTTGGTAGGGGTTGATGAAGGGATTATGATAATCAAGTCCGATTACAAGTCCAACCAATACCAAATTTGGCTCTTGGTGGTAAAGAAAAGAACCTCCGTATATTTTGTCCATCAGCGAGCTTTGTAATGGATAACCCAGAGTATGCTGCACGAAACCTTTCTTAAACTTTTCCGGTGGCACCTCCCAAACCTCCTTGATCCCGAGTCCATAATGCTGATTGGCTGCACCACCCTTCTTTCTTAGATCAAATTTAGATATAATCGTTTCTGAGCAGCTCCCTCTTGCACCCTCAGCAAACAGTGTCTGTCGTCCCAATAGCTCAACACCACGTTCGTAGGTTTCCAGTGGCTTGCCATCCTTTCCGATCCCTACATCCTTTGTCGCGACGCCTCTTACACCACTGTCGCTTGAGAATAAGACCTCGTCGGCTGCAAATCCTGGGTAGATCTCAACACCCAGTCCCTCTGCAACAGTACCGAGGTATCGAGTGAGCTTGCTAAGACTGATAATATAATTCCCATCATTATGTAGCTGACTCGGAAGTAAGAAGTTGGGGATGCGATAACTACCCCCCGATTCAGTTAATACAAGAAATGCATCCTCCGTCACCGGTGTCGCATGAGAATCTTGCGTTTCTAGCAATGCCTCGGTCCACTTCTTATTATCGTTGTCAAAGCCAATACCATGTGATACCAGCTCTTCCATGGCCTTTGGATCAAAGACATTTCCTGATAATATGTGCGCCCCAACCTCCCCTCCCTTCTCGAGGACGCACACACTAAGATCGATACCCTCTGTCGAGGCAAGTTGTTTGATTCGTATGGCCGAGGACAGGCCCGCGGGTCCTCCACCAACGATGACTACATCGTAATGCATGGAATCACGTGGAGGCAATTCATCGCTGACATCAGTGGAGAATAATCGTCGATTAGCATATTGCAAAATGGGCTGTGATGATGATGATCGGCCGCTACATTCGTTAAAGAACAACGCAGATGTGGATCTTGATGACAGCGATTTAGCAGCCAATTCGGAGACGCACATCGTCGACAACGATTGACCCGAGGCTGTATTATTCCAAAGACCTCCAGCTAATGCATTGATCCTCCTTGTGGCGGCGAAACGCAGCAGCATGATTGAGTTAATCGCGTTGAAAGCTACGACAAGATGGCAGGGGTTATGCGTGGGAGATCGTCGACGCCGCTTCTTTTCCACTAACCCTAACCCTAACCCTTTAGATGGGATAAGTGAGCTCATGACTCGTGACTCGTGACTCGGGATATTAGTGACGGTGTCCGATGGACACGGAGGTTTCTGTCGACGTGGTTTCTGTTCGATCTTGGATAAGGTCGCGCGTAGACTTACTCCCTTACTAAGCTA
>Ga0247834_1002459_pt1 | contig 27758 bp, 47 predicted proteins | sample LaCruzMarch2015__8_FD_187118 | JGI IMG/M metagenome (GOLD analysis project Ga0247834, IMG submission 187118) | Freshwater microbial communities from meromictic Lake La Cruz, Castile-La Mancha, Spain - LaCruzMarch2015_12m | ecosystem: Environmental > Aquatic > Freshwater > Lake | place: Spain...
GTACCTGCCAGTAGGCGCTGTGCCTACGGCAAGTACGTTAATAGGTACGAGGGCTCTTTTGCTCATTTGTTAGGCTTTAACTACTACCCTATATGTTTCACCTGATTGTGGAGCCACTGCAAATCCAATAATTACAGCAGATGTAGTTGTTGCAACCACATCAGTAACTACTTCGTTGTAGGTAGAGTCTTGTACAGTTACTAACACATCTCGTGTTCCAAGACTGTGTGTAATTGTGAAGGTTGTTGCTGTGTATGGATTTACTGGAGTAATAGTTTCTGCATGGGTTCCAAGTTGACCAGAGGTACCTTGAGCACCCTCTGTTCCTTGGGCGCCAGTAGTTCCTTGAGCACCAGCAACACCGACAGCACCAGATAGATTTACTGTCCATGAAGCGTATGTTCCAGTACCAACTTTGCTGGTTTTATTAAATACAAGGGCGCCAGTTCCAGGGTTATAACTTGAAACGGTACCGTATTGAATATTACTTACATCATATGCAACGGTGATGTCTTGACCAACAGAGTAATCAACTGCTAGATCTGCAACCGTAATTGTTTGAGAACCAGAAGTTCCTAATGCAAATGATGTTGTAGAGGTTGTGGAGTACTTATCTCCATCAAGACCAGATGTACCTTGTGCACCAACGGTTCCCTGTGCACCTACTGTGCCTTGAATTCCTTGAGCACCTTCAGTTCCTTGAGAACCTAATGTACCTTGAGAACCAACGGTACCTTGTGCACCAACAGTTCCCTGTGATCCGACAGTACCTTGAGCACCTTCAGTTCCCTGTGCTCCATCAGTACCTTGAGCACCTTGAGCACCAAGAGTTCCTTGGGTGCCTACAGCACCTTGTGCACCAACGGTTCCCTGTGCACCTACTGTGCCTTGGGCTCCATCAGTTCCTTGAGTACCATCAGTTCCTTGGGTACCTTGAGCACCAGTTGTACCTTGGGCTCCAAGTGTTCCTTGAGTTCCTTGGGCTCCAAGTGTTCCTTGAACACCTTGAGTTCCTTGGCTACCAACTGTACCTTGAGTACCATCAGTTCCTTGGGTACCTTGAGCACCAGTTGTACCTTGGGCTCCAAGTGTTCCTTGAGTTCCTTGGCTACCGACTGTACCTTGTACGCCCTGTGCTCCAACGGTACCTTGAGTACCTTGGGCTCCAACGTCACCAGTACGAGCAAATGTAACAAGTACAGAGTCTGCTTCTGAGAATGCACCTGCACCACTGAGGTAGGTCACGTTAATGTTAAAGTAAGTGGCTTCATCAATCATTGAGTTGATTGCGTACATCGCAAATACTGCAGGGTTAGACTTTAAGGAGACCTTTACGTGTCCCTTAATTGTTGATGTTGAATCATCGATTGTCTGCAGGTAGTTTGAGATGTTTGTGTTTGAAGCATCAACATCATCAATAAACATGCGAGTTGCAGTTGCTAGTGCAGCATTGAATCTAACAACGGTATCGCCTGGGTCTGAAACAGATGTGTCAGTGTAGTAGAGGTACTCGACAGTTACACCGCCGAATGATCCATCAGCACCTTCTGTACCTTGAGTACCGTCTGTACCTTGTGTGCCTTGAGAACCTTCAGTTCCTTGAGCACCCAATGTTCCCTGAGTTCCCTGTGAACCTACAGTTCCTTGAGTACCCTGAGCACCGACAGTGCCTTGTGTGCCTTGAGTTCCTTCTGTACCTTGGACTCCCTGTGTTCCTTCGGTTCCCTGTGTGCCTTGGGCACCTTCAGTACCTTGAGAACCTACCGCACCCTGTGTACCAAGAGTACCTTGAGATCCGACAGTACCTTGAGCACCAACAGTTCCTTGGGTTCCATCAGTACCTTGTGTGCCTTGAGAACCAGTTGTACCTTGAGCACCAAGAGTTCCCTGTGTTCCTTGAGAACCTACTGTGCCTTGTACGCCTTGCGCTCCATCAGTACCTTGTGTGCCTTGAGCACCGACATCACCTGTACGAGCAAATGTAAAGAGTACTGCGTCTCCATCAGTAAATGTTCCGTTACCAGATACGTAAGCAACATTTATATCAAACCAGTTTGGTGCTGAATCTGTTAGACCAGAAATTGTGTAGAGTGCAAAGACAGATGTATCAAATTTCTTAGATACTTTTACGTGACCTTTGATAGTTGAAGTTGAGTCATCGATTGTCTGTAAGAAGTTAGAGATATCGTAATTACCATCAGCAGGATTGTCATCCAATGCAATACGTGAAACTAAAGTTAAGTTAGCATTATTTAGACGAGCATTGTTGTCGCCTGGGTCTGCCATTGTAGTAGTGTCGTCATAGTTGTATTCAACTGTAATACCACCAAATGAACCTTCAGCACCTTGTGTACCTTGAATACCATCAAGACCCTGCGCTCCTGCAGTGCCTTGAGTACCTTGCGCTCCTAAAGTTCCTTGTGTGCCCTGTGCACCTTCGGTGCCTTGAGTACCTTGTGAACCTAAAGTTCCTTGAGTACCTTGAGAACCTACTGCACCCTGTGCACCCAAAGTTCCTTGAGTACCTTGAGCACCATTAGAACCATCTAAACCTTGAGCACCAGCAGTTCCTTGTGAACCTACTGTGCCTTGTGAGCCTTCTGCTCCTTGTGAACCTACTGTGCCTTGAGCACCTTCTGCTCCTTGTGTACCAAGTGTTCCTTGTGCACCAAGAGTACCTTGAGTACCTTGTGCGCCAGTAGTTCCTTGGCTACCTTGACTTGCATTAATCCATGCACTGCCATTCCATGTGCGTAGGTATCCTAATACTGTGTCAAAGTAAACTTGACCAACTGCAGGAGATGCTGGCGCAGATGCTAAGTTTTGTATTCTTGCATTTTGTAATTCTAATTTGTTTAAATCAATCGGGGTTAAAAACTTACGTGCCATTTACATTATCTCCTTAAGATAAATACGCTTTGCCTGAGAAGGCTTGGGAGAACGAGACCGTAAGTGAGTTCGAATTAGTATATGTAATTTCGCCTTCGTAGATTGTACCAGCAGAGTCTACAACTGTAACGTTAGGTTTAAACCCTAAATTATGAGGGATTACCCAAGAAGCACTGACTGATCCTTGAGTGTGTTCATATGCTAAAGCCTGTGGTTCTAAAGGATTATCTTGAGAGCCAAAGTCTTGAGTACCAGAGGGTGTAGTTATTAAGATTACATCATTTACTACAATTGGAACAGTAGTTCCTGGTCTTACATACTGACTCATTCTGTTACCTCTTCAGTTTTAAATATTTTTCCTCTAACATATGTTGTTGTTACTCCATCTTTTGTTAATTGAACATCATAATAAGATGTTCTAGGTAACATACGGGTTTGTGTTCCAGTTAACGCCAATTTTAAAGTACGAAGGCCTTCTCCGTCTGCACTACCAACAATTGGAAATGTAATTGTAAAAGTTGTTATAACTCCAGGAATACCCACTCCTAGAATGTCTGCTTTTGCGGTATAGGTATCCACTTCAAAATCAAGCACGATAGTAAACTCATAGGCATCTCCCTCATAGACAAAGAGGTCCTGAGTAATAATTGATACTGGAGTTTCCACATTGCCATAGGTTGGGGTAGGAAGATGAACACGAGTGGCTGCTGATCGATCATCAATTTCTTGTGGCTGAAAGATTGGTACGTAGTGATTAGTAGTTTTAGAAATTCTGCGAAAACTAAAGACATCAATCTTGAACATACCAATACCAAGTTGAGAGCAGAGTTCTTTATATTGTTGTTTTCTAGATTCGATCATCTGCATTAATTGTTGATAACGTTCAGATCTTGGGATTGTTACGCCATCTGGAGCAAAGACGTTAATATCAAAAGCAGCATCATTAGCCAATGCATATAAGGCTAGAGTTGATGCATAAATAATTACGGGATACTCTTCAAGAGTTGGTAAGTTTTGAAGACTTACGCTACGACCGTAGGCATCTGTGTGGAAGGCTGAATGCTCAAGGAAGGCTGTACTTATATAAGTTTGAGTTTCTGCGGTTGTAAAGTACCTAAAGTAATTTCCAGCAACAATAAAATCATCACCATCAGCAGGGACGTCATCACATACAATATACCCAGTTGCTTCTTCAACCTCTACATCTGCAGAGATATCGGTGCCATTCTTAGTTACTATTAAGTTAGCGCCATCAAGAGGAGAGTATGGAATTAAAAATCTATTAGTAGTTCCATCTGCTGTAAAGGTATACACAAAAGACTTGGGTATATCACCAATTTCAGACCGTAATCGATCTGCAAGGCTTGAAATCGTGGCCACGTAACCTCCGTTAAAATTCTATGCCAATCATCTCGTGTAATAGAGATTTATTCAGCGCAAAATAAAAAGGGTCCAACTCCCAACTGGGAGGAGGGCGGGAACCAGTTGAGAGTCGGACTACTAGCGACGGCTAGTATTTAATTTGGCCGCCAAATATATCCGAGTTGCTCTAGATAATCGGCTAATGATCTTGGAACCCTGTACTTAACACCTGCTTTAAAGGTGTAAATATTTCCAACTCCGTAACTCATGTCATCGATGTCGGTAATTGTGCGGATGACTACATAGTCTCCAGCGGTTGAAACTCCAACATTTTCAATTTCATCAAGTACTAATGGAGCATCTGGTTTTTTAGGATCAAAGACATCTTTTTCTAGACTCTCTGTCTCAAGTTGGGTAGCGATAGAAATTTCTTCTTTACGCTTTTTTAATGCTTCCGCATTTTTCTTTGTTGCTTGTTCCGCTGCTTTGCCTGTTGCATCAAGCGGACTTGTTTGTGTGTTTGCCACGGTGTTTATTCTCCTAAGTTAGTTGGTAAGTTAGAGGTTGGGAACCCAGGAAGGAGTAGGACTCCCAAACCCTAACTTTGTTTTAAATATTTTATAGCCCGCTTTAATCGGTCTATATCATCCTCAAATTGTCCTAATCCTGAGTTACACGGATAGCAGAGAAGTCCTCTTACTTTTCCTGTCTCGTGATCATGGTCAATGTGTGGGGTAGAACTAAACTCTTTTAAACAAAGAACACATTTACTTTTTTGCTTAATCAACAACTCTTGATAACTTTGTCGATCCAAACCGTACTTTTTTAGTCTTTGCCAATCTGCGTTAAATTTAGCGCAAATCTTGCAAATTCTTTTTCCTCGCCATAAAGTCGTGTTGCTGTCGTCATACGGATGTCCTTTAGGGCATTCTGTCTTCCGACTATTTGCATACCCTTTTGGAGTACGCCTTTTCTGCATCGTTTCTTTTCTGCAAGTCCTACAAATCCTTTTAGATTCGTAGTAATACGTGTTCTGCTTAGTAAACTCGTGTCCTGCTTTACAATGAGTCTTCATTCTTTGCCTATCACTAGAGGGCTGTTACACCCCCTAGTATAGACTAGTTCTTACAAATTAGTTATTAATTTGTATAAACTTTAACGATAGCCTGATCGGTAATTACGCCAAGACCCCAAATTGCATACCAAGCAAGAGCGTGCTCACGACCGAAGTCAAGAACGCCACCATCACGAAGTTCAACTGGGAGAGAGATTGCGTGACCAAATGCATTGTCACCAATCATGATTGCTTCATAAACTGAAGCACCGTTTCCAGTTGCAGTAGTTAGATAACCTTTTTCAGCAGTGAAATCTGCAGACTCTGGGTTTCCACCACTTCCTGGAGCAGTGTTAGCCTTAACTGGAACTTCAATCTGTGATGCTGGAAGACCAACAGATGTAGAAGTTGTATAAGCAGCGTTTACTGCAAGTTTTTTAACTTGAGTTGTCTCAATGAATACTACGTCGTACAAACGACCAATTTCACCAAGCATGAAGTTACCAGGAGCGGCGTACTTCGTTACTTCAATGAACTCTGGGTTTGAACGGATATCACGAGATTGCGCTGGGCTAATGAACATTACATAAGTCTCACCTAAGCGAGGAATGTTCTTAGAAGCAAGAGTAAGAGCAGCATCCTTCACTGCACCAGTTGATAACTTGTAGTTACCATCTAGGTCAGAGAATTGTGTTGCTACTGTACCTTCGTTGTACCAGTCGTTTACACCTTGTGCTGATGTGCGGTCATAACCGAACACTGCAGAAGTTGCTGCAGACAAAGTATTACGTGCTTGTACATCTAGGTATTGCGCCATTTGACGTCCTAGAAGACGAGATGCTGAAGCCATTACGTCATCAAATGATGCGTTTAATAGTAATTCAGAAACAGCAACAGCATAACCATGCTCTGCTACTGTGATTGCGATTTGCTCTGCAGTTAGTGCGTTTGTAGTCATACGAACGCCTTCTGTCAGAGGAGTTGGATCAACTGCGAAGTTCTTGTAACGAAGGAAGTTCACACGAAGACCAGGTGCTACACCTAGTTCAGTCTTCTTAACTGCGAATTGTTCGAAACGAAGAATTGGCATTGCCTGGAACAAAATCTCTTTCGACCAGATTGTTTGAATTGCTGTGCTAAGGCTTGTATTTGAGCCTGAGTAAGCGGTTGGGGCTCCTGCGAGTTGCCCTGTACCTGTAATTGCACTTGCCATTTAGGTCAAGTCCTTTCCTAGTAGTTGTTTGGGATTAACCGAACAGTCCCTGACCACGATTGCTGGCTGCTGTGCCAAGTAATTTGGCTCTTTGTTTCGCATAATCCGCCAATGACATTTCCCTGATCGAATCAGGTGAGTACGTTTTTTGTTCCGAATCATTATCGAGGGGTCCTGCGGCAGGATTAGTAATTCTTGTTCCTGCCATTTGTTGTCTTGCACTTTGCATTGCTTGTTGAGCAGATGACAAAATTCGAGCAGACTTATCTTTTAACATTGCAATGCTCTGCTCAATCTCATCTGCACTGTTTCCATCAACTAAGTCAAGCAATTCGGGAACAATAGTTTCCCGTTCTTGTTCAACTCTTTGTTGACGATAATTCATAACTTCTTGGAACTTACGTTCCTGATCTAGAAGAGCAATAGCACGTTCTCTTTCAAGACGTTCAGCCTCTATTTGAGCCTGAAATTCTTGCTCCTTCTTTTTTAGGAGTTCTTTAAAAGAAAGTTCAGATTCTTCTTCTTCTTTCTTTTGTGCTTCTTTACGAACATCTTCTTCAGCAATGCGTTTTTCACGCTCTGCTTCTTTAACGGCCTGTTCTTCACGAGCCTTTTTTAAAGATGCAAGTTCTTCTTTCATTTTTTCCATCTGTGGGTATAACTTTGCTTTCTCTTGTTCACGAGCCTTAGCAATGTCATCTGCGCTATACACAGAACCTACCTCACTTGGATTTTCTTGTGCTGGCATTGCGGCCAAAATTTCTGGCGACAATAAATCAGCGGCTTCTACTGTGTTTTCCATAGGGATCACTTATCTTTCTTGGGTCGTTGTCCGAATGCCTTTCGGCGTATCACTGGGTTTAACGAGACAATTTCATTACATTTGAATGCACTTGTCTCGGTAAAATCTGATTTTACATCAGAAATCTATTTAATCTCTGTCTACTGTTCTTCTTTGTGGAATTTTTGTTCCATAAGCCTCAGTAACGAGTTTATTTCTTATCTCTTCTTCAGCCTGAACTGCAATGCTTTTAGTCTCTTGACTCTCTTGATTTAATGGATTTTGATCATCTTGAGGACCCTGCATTCCGTCGCCCATAACATCGCCGTCACCTAACTGTGTTGGCTGCATAGGTATAGCACTACTGCCATCAGGTCCTGGCATCATGCCAGTCATGTCCATAATTTGTTTTTGAATTTGAACTTTTATAAGTTGAAGAGCACCATCAGCCTGTGCATCAGCCATAAGTTCTTGACGAATTTCTAAGAGTTTTTCTTCTGGGAATTCTTCACCTAGTTGACGCAAGGCACCTTCTTTAGACTCTAACCCCATACCTAATTTAGTCTGAATTTCACTTAAAACAATTAACTTATCAAGAGGAAGTGGCTGAGGAAACTGTGCGTAGTTTATGTATGTAACTTGATCATTAGGATCAAGTTGTGGGTATTGACCCTCTTTAATTGGTCCATCTTCATCTGGGTTGTAAATAAAGGTTTGAGGCTCTTTAATTGCAAGAGTCTTCATTACTAATTCGTTAATCTTTTCTAGGCCCTTTCCGTATTGGGCAACTTTTTGAGAGTAACGATTCATTAATGGTTGATATTGAATAGAAAGTGCTACACCAGAGGTGTTTGAGATTGGTTGAACTTGTCCTAATGCAGTTTCTGGAATATTCATTAACTCATGCATTGAACGTTTTAGAAGTTCTAAATACTTTAAGGCTCCGTCAATGCCTTGTGCGCCGCCTTCTAAGTTAAAGACTTGGGCGTCTTTTGGAAGACCGCCCCAAACCTTCTTTGCGCCCTTTTCTAAGTTAGAGGCTTTAGCACCCACGATTACCGTTACAGGCGATGCGTGGTAGTTAATGATGTCTGCAACATCAGTGCTAATTTCGTTATATGCACGGTTTATAGTGATGATATCGTGTGCGTCGGAGAGACCCCACGGTGATCCCGAAACGGGAATATTAGGAATATGAACCACAGGGATTACGCCAAGAGGATTTGGGCGTGAATCAATTAGTTCATCATTTACATACTCTTCAATAATGTCATCAGTAAGAATTTCAGTATAAGTAAATACTTGTCTAGTACCTTCAAGAGATGTTCCCCAAAAACGATATTTTTGTTTAAATCTTAATAGTCTATTTCTATCATGTGGATGAAACTCAGGAAAACAAAAAGATGAGTTCATTGGAAGAACACGAACACGACCAGGATGTAGTAAACCTGCAGAGTCTGTCCAAGGTTCTTCGTATGCAACTTTTACAAAACAATCTCCACTAATGCCACCTTGTTGTCCCATCTCAAGTAGAACACGCATTTTGTCATTATCTACTTCCCAAACACGTTCCAACCTGTCAGGTACAATTGCCTCAGTCGCTTTCGGAGACCTAAAGTGAACCCCACGACCAAAAGTAAAACGAGAAAGATAGTCATTAAACGCCCGATAATAATTAACGGCAATTTGCATTTCTCCTGCTTCACGACGATACCCCCAATGATGTCCTAAATACATCGCCCAGTTTAAGGAATAACGGTTTAATCGAGGACCGTGGACCTCAAACTCTTCATCAGCAAGTTCTACTAAACCCAATGGGGAAATAGAAATAGTTAAATCAGAAGATGCCGCTCTATATGACGGCGGACTAAAGTCCAAAAATGACATTACTTCTTGCCTTTATCTTTTTCTTTTTTAGAGGTCTTTACTTCTTTTTTACTTTCACGTTCTTTACTTTTAGCATTCTCTTGTTTTTTTCTTGCCATGTTTGCACGACGAGACGCTTCAGTTGTTTCAACATATTGACCACCTGCTTGTTGATATTTTTTACTTACCCAAGCACTTGCTCCAGGATTTGGATAGTTAGAATACTTTGCTCGTGCTTGTGCAACAAACATCGCATAAAGTTTTGGGTTAGCAGGCTTACGCATTTACGTCTCCTCCGTAGATGACCAATCTCCGCTCATACCCTATAGCATGAGCGGAGTTAGTTGTTAATAAGTTACTTAGTCGTTTACGACTGTTGGGGACTGACGTTGAGTCCGTCCACCTGAACGAGCAACTGTCTCAATTTGTGCGGCTGAGTAGTCGTTCATTGTTCCATGAGCAAACTCACCAAGAAATGTTGGTGCCTCTGTCCATGCAGCAGAACCTACGTGAGCACGTTCTGCAAGTGTTTCAGCAGCAGGCTTTTGCCATACTGGTGCATTACGATTTGGACGTCCTGCAGCAACTGCAGAACCTTGTTGCATTCCTAATTGAAAATCGTTTGGAATATCGGTATCAGTTGCAACACCTTCTTCAAAACGAAGTGGTCCACGGCGAGTTGCATTGTCTGCACCCTTGCGCTCATAAACCTGTGGTGCACGCTCTGGGAAACGAGGTGCTGGTGAGATTGTCATAATGACTCCTTAAGGATTGATTTGGGAAAGGCCTTTTCCTTGGTAATAGTTTCCACCCTTTTTGATACTTTTTGTTGTCTAACTAGAAAAAAGGATTACTAGAGGCTACCACTTCTGGCATTACTAGGTCCTGAGTTAAAGAGCATGCAATTGATAAAGAGTCTACAAAGTCATCATGTGCGTAAGATTCATCTGGGGCTGCTACAAGGAAATTTGGGCCTTTATATTGTACCTCTGCATCAACCATTTGTTGATAGAACCTCTTCCAAGTTCTTAAGCGCCTAGTTTTTGCATGAGCAGGCCAAGCAATCATTTTTCTTTGAACTAAAGCCTGTAAGTGTTTCCACCTCTTAGATTGTTCAGAGGGGCTAGATGTTAAAGACATAACTTCGGCTCTTGGTAAAAGTAACTTTAATCTTTGTGCAACAGCATCTCCAACACCATTGGCATCTACGCCAACAGCAAGAACATCATAGTTACTTAAAAAGTTTACAATTTGATAATACTGTTCTTCCCAATCATCTCCTTGCATTTCTAACCAATTAAGAATTCGGTGATCAAAATAACCAAACTCATCAGGACGGTCCCAATCAACCCAAACTACTGTAACAACAGTGCTGTCCGTTTTGCGAGCAGGATCAATGCCAACAACAACTGGAGTTTTGTGCCACACCCTAACAAGTTCTTGAGAAGTATCTCCTAAATCATCCATGATTGAAGAGGTAATAAACATTCCTCTTTCTAAAAGCCATTTACAATTGTATGACATCTGGAATTCATCGGACTCTTCACCAACACGTAACATTTCTTTACGAATAAACTTTTCATAGTTTGGATTAAATTTTGCTACATCTTTCCAATCCCATTGAAAATGATTTTGTCTATTTCCTTTTGTTGTTTGACGCCTACGATTGAGTTGAATAGACCTATAAAAATTATTTTTACTTGTAGTTGGAGTTCCTGTTTTAACCATAGTTCCCGCATAGTATGCAAGCATAGGAGAAATAGATTTAGAAACAACAAAGTCATCTGCTTCTTGACACTCATCAATGACAATCAAATGGAATGACTTAGATTCAATTTTTGCACGAGGGTTAGCGGTCATCATTGTTATTGTTGATCCAGACTTTTTTAACTTTATCTGTCGAGTTACACCGCCAACACGAACTGCAGAGTCATCAATTTCAACATCACCCATAATATCTACTGCTCGTTCTGAGGTTAATCTAGTAACAGCACGTCCAAACAATGTCTCAGCCTGAGACTCTGTAGGTGCAAATAATCCAACCCAAACTCCGTCTTTAAATTTTCCTAATAAATCAGGGTATAACTTTGCAAGACGAGGAAGAAGAATCATGAGTGTGGCTACGGTATCCGCAACTGTTTCAGATTTACCCGACTGACGAGAAGCAAGTGCGGTCACTTCTTCACCATCATTAATAATTACAGACTCCATAATACGACGAGCCAATGGCTTTTGATATGCATGAAGATCATGACCAACTAATACTTTTAAAAAGTCCATCATCTTGTCTATTAAAGTATTTACAAAGTTTTGAGACAGTTCATCTAATATATCTTCTACTTGGTCATCAACAGGTTTTTCTTCAGACTGATAGAATTCAGGCGTAATTTCTTCAAACTTATCTTTATCGAATGACATAGTGTCCTTATTAAACAGCGAAACCCACCACTGAGGATGGGTTAACGCCTGACCTGTAAGAGAGTACGACAGTTAATCATAACACGGGGGCAGAGCGTTTTTTTAACTCTTTAGCAATAGCATAAAAAGCCTCTGCACCCATTAAAATTTCATTAAGGTCAGCATCACTCTGCTGCCTTTGCCATATCGTAATATGTTTTCCAATCGTGTACATCGACTGCTCCATCCATGAGACTAAATCTGGAGTAGAGATCTTCGAGACTCGTTTCTCTATCCGACTCTGGGGCTGGTGTCCATCCCGCTTCTTTCGTAAAATCATTATAAGTAACTTCCCGCCTTCCTAATGCAGTACTTAATGCTTCCTCTTCATCTTTCATTCCGCTCCACGCTCCAAACACTAACGCTTTATATTTAGGCAAGCGTACTATAAACGGGGTAGATGTGCGATATGGGGGTTCAATCTCCTGTGTCCAACCACGAACAATAACTTTAAAACCCCATTTAAAAGGAAAGTTAGTTAGTTGTACAAAGTGTTTTGGTCCAATTTTGTGAGCCTTTGGCATTATTTCCTTTTCTTAGGCGGACGTCCTCCATAGTGTAACTGAGCGGCACGAGTAAACTTGTAGAAAGACTTCCTAGCATTAGACGATAGAGTAGAGACATCAGCAGCACCACGAGGTTTGTAATCTAAGAAGGTATAGATGTACTGACCTTTAGAGACTACGGACTTAAATTTTTGCCATTCACCAGGTGTTACTTCGTAGTAATTGTAGAAGGTTCCATCTCTAAACACAACTGTAATAACTTGACGATCACGATCATATCCAGCAGCAACTGTCCGTGGCCTTGCTGGATTAGAAGTACTAGTTGGAACAACTGTTATGGGAGCAGGGGCGTCGGACTCTCCAAATTGAGGTCCCTTTTCACCTGGGACAATTAACTCACCAGTATCATCATCTACATCGTATGACTGACGATACATGGATCTATCAACAAAATTTCCATCTTTGTCTACGTAGTAGACGTCACTATCAATATTGGGGGCTAATGCCTCTCCTGCTAAGTTTGCTACTTTTTTTGTGCCAGTGTAATAACGCATTGTGTCATTGGCTTTAGTTAAGGAAATAAATTCACTAAATTCACCAACAGAACTTGCAGTTGGAAGACCAGCAAATATGCCAGCACCAGGTCCAGTTACTTTAGAAATACCTGCGGTTTGTTTAGAGCCTAAACCGTAAAAGGCTCCAAGTAATTCTTGAGCAGACGGAAGAGCAGCCCGTCGATTACGGGATGCTCCTCCACCTGACACTCTTGCCATTTATTACTTATTAAGAGGCTGCTGCCCAAGGAGTGATTGTTACTGCTGCACCTACAGAGGTGTTGTTTGCTCCTGCTGCAACTGATTGAGCCTTAATAGTTCCTGCAACCGCAGCAACTGTACCAGACAATGCTGCTGCATTGTAAGAAGTTGTTGCAGTTGTTGTTACGTTAATTTGATTTGCGCTTGGAACTGTTGTAACTGTGTAAGTTCCGTTGAAATCAGCGCCAAGGCTTCCAAGAGTTACCTTCTGACCAATAGCGTAGCCGTGACTTGCTACAGCAACTTGAAGGACAGTTGTGCCTGCATCTCGTTGTAGTGCAGTTACTGTCTTTGTAGTATTTGTTGCGGCTGCTGCAGTTGTAGGAACAAGTGAAGCGTCCTTCATTGCGTCAGTTGCAAGTGCTGTGGTCAAACCAATTACGCTTGGTACAAGTACGTAGTCAGTTGGACCTGCTACATCTTCTCCTGCGCTGTTTGCTGTAAATAGTGGATATCCACCCCATCCTGATAAAGCGATGATGTGGTTATCTAGTAGTGGATCAAGACGACCTGGTGTTCCAACTGCACTTACTGCATCTGGACGAACATCGTTTGGTTGCATAGGAAGATTTCCCCACACAAAGTCAATTGCGATTTCACCAGCGGTATCTAAAAGATTACCATTGTTATTCGTAGCCATTTATTTCCTCACAATCATGATTGTCTAAGTCAGTCTCAAGAAGTACTTCTTCGCAAGCCCTGCATTTGAAGAAGCGTGTACTGTCTAATGCTTCGTGTAAGGAATCCGAATGTTGTGGGTCCACTTCCATCTGAGGTTGGGCTAGAACTTCAGGCGGGAACGGTCCTCTAGGACTGTGCGAGTGTAATGGTACGGCATGACCCTGCACTGCGAACTTGCGAATTAACTTCAATTTATTGTTCCGACTTTTTGGCTGCTGCCTTCTTTTTTGGTGCTTCAACAGGTTTTGGTGCTAATGCTTTTAAAGCAGATGCTTGATCATCTTTATACTGCTGAGTAATAGCAAGTAGTCCTGCTTTTTTACGATCATTTAGAAAGGAAGGTAAACATTTACCACAATATAAAATAGATTCTTGTTTTGTGATCCGATATTCAAACATAGCGTTCTTATCACAGTTAGCACATTTCATTAGCAATCCCATGCTCTTCTTGCTTTATTTAAACGACTGTTTGGATCTTTGGCTGCTTTAGGAAACATTTTTGCTTGTCCAGCAGAACGTGCACAGTAAGATTTACGACGTGCTGCAGATTTTTTTGATTTTGCTGCTTGTTCTTTCTTAACTGGTGGCTTTAGGTCTGAACCAGGATTAGCCTTCTCATATGATTTGCGGCCTTTTTCATTAAGACCACCTTTTGCATTCTTTCCTTCTTTGCGTGTCCACGCTGCTGTCTTTGCCATTACCACTCCAATCCATGAGAAAACTGTTTGCCGTTAACGTTAATCGGTGCTCCACCAGTCATTGGTCCTGGACGTGATGGATCTGAAAATATATTAGATAACTGTTCTTTTGTCTGTGGATCTACCTCTGGATGATCTGAAAGTTTTTGAGCACGGGTCCAGAATTCAGGGGGATACATACCAAAGTTACGAACAATTTGACCGTGAGTTTTTATGACAGGATTTTTAGAAACTTTAACAGCAAAATCTAACATTTTTCTATCAACAGTTGTAAGAGGATTTTGTTTTGCTGCTGCTCCAGAATTAAAGTCATTATAGGACTGATGGCCCTTATCAATAGCGCCAGCCATTAAGGAACTTTCTTTCCGCCCCTGTTCTTCTTCACAGGAACTCTTCCTGGTTTTGGGGTAGCAGTAGGAGTTTGCGTTTTTGGTGTGTAACTTGCTGAAATACTTCCGTGTTTTACAGAAACAGGAGAACCTGGTTGCGCCATTGTATTTACAGTCTGAACTAACTCTAATCCTTGAGCATGGGAAAGTTTTTGTGCTTTTGCAGCAATTTGTCCTTGTTGTTTAGCGTGTTGTGTAACTGCTTCATGTTGAACAGCATGCATTGCTAAAGTTGATTGAGTTAAAGTGTGTTGATCAAGGTCACGTTGAGAACGTGCACCTTCCTTATACTTTTGAGCAAGAAACCTACTTGCCATAGTAAATGGGTTTGGGTTGTTCGGGGTCTGCATACTCATGGGTATATCATCCCTTAAACAGGTTCTTTAGACTTGTTAACTGCTAAGTGTTCTTCAATGCTGATTAGACGCTCTCCCATTTCAACAAAGGCCTCCATTAGGACTCCTTGGTTGTCGTACATTTTATTTACTACATCTTTTGTGGAACTTCCGCCATTACTGGAAAGTTCTCCATCTAGGCGATTTAATCTCTCCATAACTCCTGGAACACGATCTCGGCCTGGAGACTCCTCTTCTCCAGACCAATCTCGTTTAAAATCTTCAAACCAACTCATAAATAAATCTGCCTTTTCTTTATAAGGTTCAATTAATTGACGGAGCCCTAATAGGGCTGCGGTTATTATTCCAACCGTTGCAAAGATAGTGATTATCATATTGTTGGTCATCCGACTTATGTACCTTTCTTGAAGTTACTTCTTAGCGCCAAATCCATAGGACGGATCCTTTGGATTTAATGCTTTGGCTAATGGGCCGAGAAGACCTGCAAGAAAAGCATTTGCTAAAGTCTTTGGGTCTGTAATACCGCTCATATACAAAGCGGCAACTGCTGCTGCTGCTGCACGTAGGTACGTACCTGCTGCGGCTTCTAGTGCTTTCTTATCCATACATCTCCTTACAAAGTGCCCAACCTCAAGAACAAATAATCCCTTAATCTTCTCGATTACGCAGGGGATACGTTACTGCCCATGCAACTAATGTTCCTAAAATTGCGTATCCAACGATAGTTTTTGCACTTCCATCAAGTACAACCCAAGCAATAAACATTCCGAGAAGTGTCCATAGTTGGTCAACCATGTCTTTAAGTAGTTTCATCATTTAGCACGTCTCCTAAACGTTTTCTTTGGTTTGTCATTTCCAGCAGCAGGTCCACCAGCGCCCCCACCACTTTTTGGTGTTGTTCCTCCAGTTGCAGTCCCTGCTGCACTGACAGCAGCAGTTGTTGCCGCACCTGTTGCTGCCATTGTTGCTGCATTAATAGCGGCTTGCCCAGCAATTACTGCTGCAACAATAATTTTCTCTGACTCTTCTCGCTCTTCAACGGACATGTCAGCACCAATATTTAATACGGCTGTTAATGCTTGTCCTGGATCATCGAATATTGCACCAATAAATTCAGCAGGACTTTCTAGTACAGTAAGTGCCGCTGCTACTTCTGCAGTAATTATAACTTCATTACCATTTTCATCTTGGCGAACCTCAACAGGAGTTTCTGCTGGTAAGTCTTCATAAGTTAGTCCTGCCTCTTCAATTGCTTCAGCGGTGACTGCTTCTCCATCTGCAGACTCAATTAAGGCTTCTGCAACTAACTCTCGTTCCGCTTCAGTAAACTCTCCATCTTCAGAAAGTGTTTCTGCAAGATTAGTTACTTCTTCTTGAGTAATTTCACCATCAGAGTTTAATGTTTCAAAGATTTCTTCTGCGTCAGACTCCGATAATTGGCCATCAGTTATACTTTCCTCTATTATAGATACTTGTTCTTCTAAGGAGGTTTCAGATGAATCATCAAGAGTTAATTCAGGCTCTGGAGCAGGCTCAGGATCGACTTCTAGTTCTGGCTCAGGAACAATCTCAGGTTCTGGGATTGGCTGTATCTCTTCTTCAACAGGAACGTCAGGAACGGTTTCAACAGGCAGTTCAACGGGTGATGGTTGAAAATCAGGAACTTCTTCAAAGGTTGGCTCTGGTTGAGGCTGAGGAGAAGGTTGAGGTTCTGGAACCTCGGGAATTAAACTAATTGCAGCAACCAATTCTGCTACCTTAATATTTAAGGTTGATTGAAGAGATGTCTTTGTTGATACTGCTGAGGTTAAAGCATTAGTTAAAGAAGTTGTACTGCCAATGTTATTTTTGTTGGTTGTATTTGTTGTATTTTGTGCAACAACTGGGGTAAGGCTTTGATTTAAAGCGGCAATAGTAGCATTTGCTGTATCAACTGCTGCCTGAACAGTTACTGTACTAGTGTCTACGATAGGAGTAAACGCTGGCCCTTGACTTATTTGTCCAGCAAATCCAGTTCCAACATTTGTGTCTACAATGGGGGTAATAGTTCCGCCAGTTGTTTCTCTAACATTAAATCTTGCCTGATCTGGTATTGGTCCGACTGCAGTTACATTTGCCATCCAAGCACCATTATTTGGATTAACATCAGCATTAAATCTTATCTGAGCCATTTGGGTAGAAGCATCTTGTTGTGGAAACGGTCTTAAATCCCAAGCAATATCTAAAGTAGATTCTGTTGTTGCATACGTAATTCCCGTTCCCGTACTCCAAGTTGTCCAGTCCCAGCCAGCAATAGATACGGACGGTGCATTTGGAGTAGAGTAATAATTAGAACCTTCGTTTACTCCAAATGTAAGAGTTGCATTTGACCCAACATAAACGTTTTCATATAAAACTCCGCCCATTAATAAATCAAATGGTAAATTCATTAGTATGCCAGCGTCATCTACACCAGCCAAAACATTTGTGCTAGTTCCAATAGTTGCTTGTAAATTATTAACTGCTGTTTGAGCATTATCAATTGCAATGTTGGCTTGAGTCAATTCGGTTTGAGCAACAGCAATTGCCGTGTCTACTTGAGCCTTAGCAGAACTTAATTCAGAAATTTGAATCTGTGCTGTTGAAGTATCGATAGCGTTAATAGCGTTGGTTGCATTTGCAACACTTGTTTGTGCATCAACAATTACTAGAGAGTCTTGTTTTAGTTGAATAGTCGATGTATCAATTGCAATGACTGTATTTATAGCAGATTGGGCAACATCTACTTTATCTTGTGCTACTGCTACTAAAGTGGTTACAGAATCTACGGCTGTTTGAGCCTGAGTTTTTTCAACAACGGCTGCGGCTACACTCGCTGTAGCAGTATCTGTGGCTGCAATAGCCTGTTGTACTTCTGTAGTTGCTGTGGCAAGGGCTGTATTGACTGCTTGTTGAGCAGGACTTACAACAACTTGTTCTTGGTTGTCTTCAGCATAAACATCTTGAGACATGCCAAATACAAGAAAGAGAGTAACAACTCCCCCACATAAAATAAGTCTTCCAATATTACGTACTACAGATAGTGCTGCGAATGGACGCAGTTTTTTCAATTATTCCCCTCGGAATGTTAAAGCCCAACTATATTATAGCGGCTTCCAATTTCTATTTATAATAAACTTGCTTGCAGTGTTCTGTGAGTTAACTGACTCACCCTGTACACCTTTTCCAGGTGATGCCCAAGTAACAACACTTGGATTTGCTTTTGATTTATAACCTAAATTAGTATTAAAATTAAACTCTTGTTTTCTAGTTTTACGATTTGGATTTACAGTTAACGGTTTACGATTCAATTGAGCCATTAGTCTAATCCTCCAACAAATCCTGCGGCAGTTCCGCCACTTCCTAACCCACTTGTATCAGAGGCAGACTCTCCACTTTCATTTGGGGCTTGATCTCTATTTGGAACATTTCCTTCACGAGGATCTGTACCAGAACTCATTGCACCAATCATGTAGGGATAACTACCAAACCAAAATCCTGCACCTGAATATCCAGACTCACGTTTACGTCCAAATCTACGACGTTGTCTTTCTTCTATGTTTTCTGCTTTATCAAATTGAGAAGATAAATTACCTGCCATTTGACTCACTCCATATCTTCCATATGTACCACCTGGTCCGCCAAATATTCCTTTACCAGTTTGGTAATAATCATTGTTTGCCATAGTTAAACACTCCATTAGGGTCAAACACCACTAAAGATTGTGCAACTAATTTATTAGCAGTTTTTCTAGCATGATGTCCACAAAAATATAACTCTCCACTTGCCAAAGTTGCTCTTACCATTGCTTGAGCCCCACATTGATCACAGCGATCAATAATTGCTATTGGTTTATGCGTCTCTAAAGCAGTAGTCATAACTTAATTATGCCGTGTTTACCAGGTAATGTATACTCATACCAAAAGGAGTCGTAATGCCACTTTACTCATATACCTGTATTAGTTGTGATTTAGATTATGAAAGAGAACGTAGCATTAATGACCCAGAAACAAAGTATTTCTGTGAGCAATGTGGCTACGCTCTAATTCGAGTTTACTCTCCTGTTACAGCCGTTTTTAAAGGCGGCGGTTTTTACAAGACAGACAATCGTTAGTTGTAGTTAGGGTCGTCTAACTTTGCTGCAGGAATTTCTTCTGTAACTGCTTTAACTTCAGCAACATTAGGTATAACTTCAGTAACAGTATCGGTTACAGGAGTAGCCACTGCATTAGAGTTACTACTACCAATAAGAAGACCAGCAAGGGTTCCTGTAATAAAGGTTGCTACGCTTCCTAGTACGTTAAAGAACATCTTATCGTTTTCAGATTGACCAGTAATTGGTTGTGTAACAAATATAAGGGCATACATAATTCCAACAGCGGTTATAAACAAAATAGAACCTAATGTAATACCTAATATAAATTTTAATCTTGCATCTAAATCTTGCGGTGATAATCGTTCTTTAGCCATTTTGTGTTCCTTCTGTTTCTTCTTGACCAACTAGATCTTCTGGACATGCCCCGTTGGCTGTACAGATGGGTGGTTTGCACTCTGCATTTTCCCAATTTGCAGGATTTTGACAAGGATACCTGAAATGCCCATCATACCCACAACCTGAAAGAAGGGCTGTCAAAGCCACTGCAAATAAAGTTCGTTTTATCATGGACTAATTATCAGTCCTGTTGGATACCTAGTCTTTCTAAATACTTCTCTTTTTCGCTCATTAAATGCTCTTCAATTCGTTTGTATTGAATTTTGGTTTGTTCTTCAGTTGCTTTTACTTGTTCTTCAGTCATTTCTCCACTTAGTTCTTTAAAGGTTTGGACAGCAAGATCTAATTGATTTTTAATTAGGGCTGACCGTAATTGAGCCTGATTCCAAAGGAATTCGGCATGTTCTATAATTTTCTGTTTTTTCTTATCTTGAGTTTTAGACATTCCCAGAGCCTACCACAAATTTAGATGAGCAGTTTTTGCGTCCTCATGCTCAGGAGGCTCATATTAAGTTGTAGGGGAATACTACTTAATAGTCTTTAGTTTGTACTTCTTAGCCAACTTGTTATACAGGGCTTTTACATCTGCAAGTGACTTTTGTAAAGTCGCTACAGTGGCTGTTAAATCAGCAATTTGTTTAGTAGCAGTTGCAGTGGCTGAGTCGTAGGCTGCTTTATCAGCGGCACGACCAACCTTTTCTGCTGCAAGTGCTGCTTGAACGGCCGCTAACTCACTAGCAAGGTCACGAATAGCAATGTTTTTGCTAACAGAACCAACTGGAGTTGAAAGGCTCGCAATTGATGTGGCAACAGTTGCATAAACAATTACGGTAACTTGACCTGCTGCTGGCATAACAACATCAAAAGTTTTAGTTCCGTTTGTTGCTGTAACAGAGTCGGTTGTTATAGTAGATGCAGTTGCGCTTGAACCATTGCTTACAACAGTGTTGATAGATGCTCCACCCTTTAAGTTTCCAAATACATCGTATCCAGTTACTTTAAGAGATTGAGTGCTTCCAGCCGCTGCTGATTCTGGTGCAGTTAATGCAATAGCATTAAGAGCGCCAGCAGTTCCTTGTACGTAATATACAGTTGTATTTCCTTTAATTGTCACAGCAATACTTCCAACTGCGGTTGTTTTTGTGTAAACATAAAAATCAGCAGTTGTACCAGTTCCTGTGCTAATTGATAAAGTTGCAGTTCCAGAAGAAGAAGTAACAGGTGCTGTAGATGTTGCAACTGCTGGTACTAGTGTTGCGTTTGTTGCAACAGCAGTAACAACTGTTCCTGTTTCTAAATTTGTTACAGCAATTTTTAACACGTCTGCTAAATCAACGCTATTGTCTGCTGGAACTGGAAGTGCTACAGGAGCAGTTGCTGCTGTTCCTCCAGTTGCTGCCGATCCATTAAGGGTTAATGTAGTGGTGTTTGCGTTTGCTGACGGAACTATGATAATTGTGCTTGTTAGTGCTGCAGCACAGACAAGTGCGATTTTTTTCAGTGATGTCACTTAGTTGTATCTCCTTAAAATAGGCTCACGATAAAGTCTTAAAAATGAGCAATGTCTATAAAAGACGGTCTTATTTTAACAAGTTAAAAGTTTATTTATCTTACAAAAGTTACTTGTATTGTTTTTTTTCTAAATAAGGACCTGAAGTAAAGTTAGTAAGTTTTTCCACAATATCCATAACTTTCATAGGTTTGGCACCAGCATGTAATGCCCCAAGAGCATAGGCTGTTCCAGCACCAACAGCGTAAACTCCATCCATACTTCTCATAACAGCCAAATCTTGGTCAATATCAAACAATTCTCCACCAACAGCCATTAAAAATTGAAAACGCAATCCTTCTTTAGATTTGTCATGGTCTTCATTAAAGTCATATCCATTTTCAGTTAAACATTTTCTAAGGGAAGGCATAGCCTTTGCAATCATAAAGTGATAAATGTCTTTAGACTCTTTAGCGGTCAATTTTGGTGGGTTCCAAATATGTTGAGCAATATCGCAAGGAGATACCTCTCCAGAACCAGCAATTAAAAAATCACCACGTTCAGCAATCTTTACCATTTCAGGATGGCGATAAACTCGACCACTATCATCTGTTACCTGATTATCAGCAAGTATGGTGCAATGGTCTTCGTACTGTATTCCAATAATTGTTGTCATGGATACCCCTTCAGTAGAAAGCCCCCCAAGAATACCAGAAGGTTCTTGGAAGATCGTGGGGGTAAAATGTCCGTTTTAGATGAATTTGACCAGTTCTGCCCAAGTCTTAGGGCCAACAATGCCGTTGGAGTCTAAAATGTCGTGATTGTCTTGAAAAGCAATTACAGCCTTTTTTGTGGCTGGACCGTAGTCTCCATCAGCCATTAGACCAAGAGCACGTTGAACAACCTTTACGCTGTTGCCTTTACTTCCAGGTTTGATAGTTCCTGGAAAAACAGGGGTTTCTAAAACAGGCACACTTGCCTCAACTTCATTTCCAACATAATTTGGGCGTCCAAATCCAACAACACTAACCATAACTTTTTTCTTATTTATTGTGTAACCTCTAACTTTTTTTGCTACTTCACCACCGTTTCGTTGGTCACCTTTTGGATTACCAGCGGTATTACCTTCGATACAAGTAACTGTGCCATCTTCATTATTAGATACAACAATACCTACGTGAGAAATTCTATCTACACCATCTCCTGGAAAATCAAAATAGGCTATGTCTCCTGGTTTTGGAGAAGCATTTTTAGCATCTACCCAGGTACCCATCTTTCTAAACGCAGTTGCACCTGCCACAGTTGAAACTGTATTAGGAACCTTTACACCTGCCTGATTAGCACACCACATAACAAAAGACCCACACCATGGTAGGAAATCAGCCTTGGTAAACTTACCGTACTTAGTTTCATTATCCTTTGGACCCTCAATAGTGCCAACTTCTTTTTCTGCAACCTCAATAATTGCTGCTGCTGTGCCTTTGTCTGCCATTTGGCTCCTTTCGTCTAGGGCTATTATCACAGTGTGGTAGGTTTGGCACATGGCAAAAATAGTAGAACTAACAAAAGATGAAATTAGAATCTGTGCTCAACTAGGCATGGAGCGCTGGTTATTGAAATGGGGCAGTGTAGATCGCCCTAACTATGCAGAGGGCAAACGTCAAGGTTGGCTTGAGTTTGAACTAAACGCAAATATTAGGTCAAATGTTGCAGAGTATGCGGTGGCTAAACTTTACAAAATGCCGTGGAATGTTCCTTGGTATACAAATGATGAACATAAGAACCGTATGGACCATCCTGACGTTGGGATTAACCTTGAGGTGCGCTGTGTTAGAACAAAGGATGCAATTCCTGTTTGGAAAAAAGATGTAAATAAAAACGCCATAATTGTTGGCACAAGAATTCACGACCTAGAGTATTTCTCTTCAGTAGAGATATATGGCTGGTTACCAGTATCAGAGTGTCAAAGAAATGAGTGGTGGTCTCAAGAAAAATCAGGAACTTGTTGGAGAGTTCCAGTAGAGGAGTTTAAAGACTCTATTCCAATGGTTGTGCATCAAGACGACTCATTACTGTCTTTGCACGTTTAGAAGGTTCCTTAGTGAGAAAGCCTCTTCCCCTGGCGTTCTCATAAGGAACTGCAGTTGCAAACTGATCTGATGTTGCATCAAGTATCTTTCCTGATGAATGCTTTAAAAACCAATGACTAGTTCCTTCATGTTTAATTTGCATAGGAGTGTATCCAGCAGACTTACCACCTAGTGCGTGATAGACAGCCTCACTGGCTACGTAGCAGTGGCCAGCGGTCTTGCACTCGTGTCCACGAAACTTTGCACTACGTAGGTCATCAGTTAGATGCTCTCTAACATTAGAAACTATTTGATGGTCGTAGTTATTCATTGAAACTGCTTAAAGTGTCCAGGGTGAATATTAGTAGGCACATACTCTTTGCCCATACGTTCTTCATGACTTCCTTTATCAGTAAAGTTAGTTGTCATTGCTAGGTGGCCACCTTTAAAGTTTTCTTTTCGCTCACCTAATCCTGGCTGACGATAAACTGTTACTGGCACATGAGAAACGCCCTCAGCCATTGCAGCCTCTAATCTATGATGGCCTTCACCAACAACGCCCCAATTGTTAGCATGATCGTATGCAACCATAATTGGATTTTGAATTCCGCCGCCTTTTTGAATGTCTCCTCTAATTCCAGCAATAACTTTAGAACTAGAAGGCTGGGCATCAGCACCAAGACGTCTATGTTCCATTAAAGGAATTAAGCGCTCAGTCCTAACCATGCCAGTAGCACTTTCAGTTGGATCTCCTTCAAGATGACCCTTGCCACCTGCTTTTCTTACTTGAACATTATCAGGAACAGGAACATTAAATTGTTTTTGATTAAGCATTACTCTCCAGTATCCCAATGATGAACTTTAATACTGTTTTCCCCTTTTAAGCGAGAAGCCATAATTCGGTGGTGACCCTCATAAATCCAGGTCTTGCCTTGATGCGAGTAGACTTGTGGAGCGTCGTATCCTTCTCCCTCTTTCCAATGTTCAGGGTTATTAGGGTGATCAATATAATGTCTAATTCCAGATTTTTCTAAAGAACCTTGAGAGGTGTGTAGTTCTTCTGATGCAGGCATACTCCACATATCCTCTGGATTTTGATGTTCTTTAGTAGAAGTACTGGCATATTCCCGATCTATACCTTCATCAGTACGATCTTCTTTTGGATCATGAGCAATAATTCCAACTTTTTTAACAATAGATGCATCCATACCTAAACGACTAAATTGTTTTTGATTTAAATTTTTCATTGATTAGGGTCTATGTTCCCCTCTTTATCGGCACGATAGTAACTAATGTTCTTAGTTGCCATTGTCTCAAATTTCTTCATAGATTTCCGCTCTTGGAACTTGCCCATTTTTTCTACAACAGGAAACTTAGCGTTAGCATTAAATTGTTTTTGGGTGTAATCAACTACATGCATGCCTTCTGTAGTTGGAACATGATGAACGTAATGATTCTGTAGATCTTTATCATTTCTATATTCAACTACGTGGGATCCATGTGGTAAATAATCATGAGCATAACGACAAGCCCTATCGCACTCACCATCTGCACTCTCTTTACTTCCGCCCATGTATCTTAGTTGGTTGTTATAAGGGTCTTTTAAATCACCTGTAGCGCCTTGTTCTCCACCGAGGTCAGGATGATCTTTATCTGTAAGACTTTTGGCAAGATGGGTTAACTCTCGAGGCGTATGAATTAAGGGCTCTTGTTTCCAGACTCCGTGAGAAAACTCTTGACCTCTACTCATGCTTTCCACTTCCTTGGTGGGTTGTAGGTAACTGTTCCCATTGTTGTTTAGACAGGTTATCTTCGGCAGCCATTACATATCTTCTTCAAGTCTAAAGTCGGGTTCAGAGGTTGTGCGTTTAGGTTTTCTATTAGTTGTATTAATGCCACCTGAAGGACCCTTCATTAAATCAGCAATTCCTTCGGCATGAGACATTTGTATTTTATTTAAATTATTATTTACCCAAGCAGATATGTAATCCGCTCCACCTTCTGCATTTAAATCAGGCTCTGTAGCCTTGTGTTTATCTTGTACGGATTTTTTTCCATATCCAGTTTGAGAGTAACCTTTAAACTTAGGTTTTTTTTTCATATGGAAACCCAACCTAAATACTTAGCATTTGGGTTATTAATACGCCATTGAGTCATTAATTTATTTTGTTTACTCCAATTTAGTTCATTAGTTACAAGGCCGCATTTAGGGCACAGAGTTGCGCCCATACTCTTATAGACATGCTCACACATAGTGGTCACGGGCTCACCTGTCTCTTTGCTACTAACTCATCAAAATCTTTTATCTTCGTGCCGCCCCCATATGTCCAAGCATAACCTTCATCAATTAACTTTTGATTAAGTGAAACCTCGGCGCCATCTAGGAATACCCATCCAAGTATACGCCCGTACTTCTCTGATGAGTCGGGTTTCTCTGTTTTAATTACGACATCTTTTGCCGCCGCTAATTCTTTTTTAAGTTTTTCTTTAACCTCCAAGCCGAGGGCTTTTTCCTTTGCATCAGTAGTACGACTCTCAGGTGTATCTATACCCGCTAGGCGCACACGGGAGAAGAATGAAACGGAGAACCCTAAATCAATATCCACATCGATAGTGTCACCATCAACTACCTTGTGGACCTTCTTTACACGATACTCATACATTATTTTTTAACCTTTGGTCGGTATGGCTCAATACGTTCTCTAACTCTTCCATCTTTGCCCATGCGTACAATCCAGCCATCTTTTATCTGCATAGGATTAAATGAACGATTTGTTGAATATTTAGCACTCATAACCACTCCTTAGCAGATTTAGGTCCTTCTAATTTTAATTCTTTAGGATTGGTAGTTACAAGGTCGTATCGACCTGGCACTTCAAGAGAGACTTTATATCCAGCATGTTTTTGGTTGTTCTCCCAATATTCATTTTCATTTTCGGCAAATTCGTGATTGTCAGGAATAGTTACTTTAAAAACATTTTTACCATATTCATCTGATGTTCCTGGATGATCAGCAAGATAGGAGCCTGCACGTAATCCGCTTTTTTTAATTGATTCAACATGTTCATTTAACGTTCCGTGATAATAAGTGCGGAATTGATCGGAAGAAAGATTTTGGGCGCTCATTTGTGCTTCCCTACTACCTTAAAGCCTGTCTTAGATATCCATACTCCACCAGCCTTACCACCTGCTAATGGATCTGGACGATAATCCTCTGTTGGTTCTACTTTATAAACAATGCCTTTTTTTGAATACTTGGCTTTATCTTTGTCTCTATGAACCATACTATTGCCACTGGCTGCGTATATTGCACGACCCATAGCATAATCTTTATCTTCTGTTGCAAATACCAAACTTCTTGGGCCAGATTTTGGCGGAGTTATAATATCGCCTTCATTAAACTCTACGTTAGTTCCATGAAACAATTCAGGAAATTGTTGTTTAGAAAGATTTCGAGCACTCATACAATTCCTGTTTCATCTTCAAGCGGAAATTCTCCAACTTTTTGACCTTTATGAAAGTGATGTAATTTAGATAGTTCAACTTTAGAACCAAATCTAACTGTATGTTCTTTTTCATGACTATCAGGACCAAAAATACCCACACCGCTATCTAAGTCTCCACCACCACGTTCTTCCCACTCTTTGGTGTATGGTTGAATAACATCGCCTTTAGTTACCTTGGCTTCAATAACTGTTCCGTGACCTTCACTTGGGTCATACTCGCCTTTGATAGTTCCGACAGTTGCAAAGTCTTTTGCCACATCTAAATCATTTGTCCAGTGTTCACCTATCCTGTAGTGCGCTACATTATTAGGATGACGTTTAACTCCACGAAATAGTGTAACTGATAAGTTATTTTCAGCACTCATTCATGTTCTCCTGTAATCATAAATCCGTGAGGGGAGGAGTAGAAACGTTCACCCTCTATGTTCCCAGACTCTTCTTTAACTTCATCGCTAACTGGGGATACTTTATAAACTTTTACTGGATTCTTCTCAGCGCCCTTTGGCATTTTAGTTTCGCCAAAAAATCTTGCTTGTCCTGGATCACTTGTAGCCCATGCACGAGCCATGCGGCCTTCTCCCTCAGTGACAGCAGGTAATATGAAGCCACCACTTACATCTGCACGAGTCCCATGGTACATGGGGCCAAATTGCTGTTGGGAAAGATTTTTATTCATTAAAGGCTTCCTTGGGCCAAATTGCTTCTGGGTGATAGTACCTACCTACTTTTTTTGCCCAACTGTCGCCTTCTTCAGTTCTATCTTGACTATGCTTAAGTGTTGGAATGCTTTTATCTTGTTTCTTTAAATTAATTCCCATATTCCACATAGCAGTAGCAACACCTTTACGTTGATGTGATGGCTCAACATCTACGTTACTTACACCTAATCCTTTTTCCCATCTCATTTCACCTATTGGTTTATCTTCTTTTTTTGCAACAATACTGTGTCCACCTTGTTCATCGGCGCCTTTATATTCCAAGGTATACTCTTTAAACTGTTGCTTAGATAGATTGCTCATTAGTGATGGAAGTGTTCGCCATCAAGAGTAGTGTGTGGATCATCTGTGTACTTGCCATGATCGTGATGGTGTAGGGCGATTAAATCTTTATGTGATAA
>Ga0247834_1002468_pt1 | contig 27692 bp, 36 predicted proteins | sample LaCruzMarch2015__8_FD_187118 | JGI IMG/M metagenome (GOLD analysis project Ga0247834, IMG submission 187118) | Freshwater microbial communities from meromictic Lake La Cruz, Castile-La Mancha, Spain - LaCruzMarch2015_12m | ecosystem: Environmental > Aquatic > Freshwater > Lake | place: Spain...
AGGTTTTGCCTGATCCGGTGGGTACTTGGATCAAGCCACTCTCCCCGCAAAGGTAGGCATCCCACGCTTCTTGTTGAAATGGCAGCGGCGTCCAGCCTTGCCGCTGGAACCAAGTAAGAATCGGATCCAAGCTGATCTGCTGTGCAGCGTTCACGGCAGTAGCAGTAGAGCCACTTCAGCGCTTAAACCAGGCCCAAAAGCCATCGCGATACAAGGGCCTGAAGCTGCTGATGAGCGCAATCGATCGATGATGAACAAAATCGTTGCCGAAGACATATTTCCGTGTTCGCGCAACACCGCCTGTGATTCAGCGATCTGATCAATGTTCAGCTCAAGGGCGTTTGCGCAGGCTTGCAGAAGCCGTGGACCACCCGGATGTATCGCCCAACTAACAATTTCGGCTATGGAACAGTTCTTGGCTATTAACCAACGCTCAAGCCAAGGTTTTAGCGGCGTGGCTATTGCCTCGGGCACTTTTGCAGAAAGGCCCATTTCAAAGCCATGGTTGCCGATCTGCCAATGCATCAGCTCCTCTGAATTCGGTATCACCATGGAACCTGAGGCGAGCAGGCTGGGATAGTTATCAGCTTCAGCTTTCTTGGCAGTAGCTATTAGGGCAGCAGCGCCATCGGCAAATAATGCGTTTGCTACCACTTTTTCTGGATCCCAGCCGTAATAGAGATGAAGGCTGCAGAGTTCCACTGCGCAAAGCAGTACCACTGCCTCGGCATCGGCATCCACAAAAGCTTTGGCTACCCGCAAGCCGTTAAGGGCGCCATGGCACCCCATAAAACCCACATGGGTGCGTTGCACCTCTGGATCTAGGCCCAGTTGCTTGATTAAGTCCAAATCAAACCCTGGCGCTTGAAAGCCCGTGCAACACACAGTTACCAAATGGGTAATGCGGGTTGCTGCAATTTGCGCATCGGCTAGCGCCCCTTCAGCTGCAGCTAAGGCAAGAGGTGATGCATGGCGGGCATATTCAGCCATGCGGGCCGCGGTGCTGGGGTTCTCCTCGCCATAAAAAGGTATTTGCTCGCTGCTATTTCCCGTTGCCAGCACACTGGCGCGGCTTTGCACTTGAGTACGGCGCAAGATACGTTGCACCAAGCCGTTTTTTTTACTGCCCCTTGAGCTAACCCGCTCAGAAAGCAGTGCAGAATCAGCTTGGTTTACCTGATTTGGTGGCACTGCGGTGCCAATGCCGCGGATGTTCACGGTATCGCTACATGATTCAGCTGTGATACCAATTTTTTGGTGATAAGGGGTACGCGTTTGCTTAGGCCAAAGGCCAAAGCGGTTGCCAGAGGTTGTTGCAATAACAGTGCCATAGCCCGGCAGATGCGTTGGCGGCGTCCGATTTGTTTGCTTAAAACTCGCTGCCAGCGGCGCTCGATACTTTCACTCCAGCAAGCGATGCCTGTTAAAACCAAGGGCACCACTGCAGCTCCTGAAGTTAGAGCCCAGGCCATACCCTCCCCAGTGAAGGGTTCCACATAGCCGGCTGCATCTCCCAGCAGCAAAAAGCGCTCACCACCAACAACTGTGGAATGGCGCGTAAGTGCGGGGGTAACTTGCCAATCAGCTTGCTCTAGCCCCATCGGAATTGCAAAACCCGCGTTGAGTAGTACAGCGCGGGTTGCCTCTGCCGCTCCAAATGAATTGGTGTTGGTTTTTAGTGCATGGCGATCAAAGGCAGCGGCAATGTTTAAGTAACCGTCCTCTCGCTGCACCAGCCCCACATAGCCCTGTTTTGCGATTGCCATGTGGATAACTCCAGCTGAATAAGTAGTTGCTGCAGCCCTTATTACGCAACCGGCACCAAGCCGGGATTGATGCTTGATATGTAACTCTCCAGCTTCAGAGGCGGGTATGCAGCGATTCGCTAACCCCGCTGCAATAAGTACCACCTTGGCGCTTACCTGTTCAATATGTTTAGCGCCGAATTCCTGCAGGGTTACATTTCTTGCCCCCGCCGTTGCGGGCCCTAATAGTGCTGTGGTGCCACTGCGGAAGTGTGCTCCTGCGGCGATTGCAGCATCTACCAAAGCTTGATCGAATCGTTCCCGCGATAGTGCTATACCGCCAGGAAGTGCGATCGAACATTTTTTTCCTTTATGACCAAGCAATAGTTGATCTAAGGCAACACCCCCTTGCTGCTCGATTAGTTCGCTCTGGCCAACTGAAGCAAGTACTGCCTGGGCTTGAGCATTCAGGCAGCAACCACATACCTTCCAACGGGGAAAGTTGCGTTTTTCTACAAGCAACACTTCAATCCCTTTACGAGCAAGCTCGATCGCAGCTAAGGCCCCAGCGGGCCCCGCACCCACTACAACCACATCCCAATTTTCAATGGCTTCGCCTGAGATGTGGCGCTCCTTCAAAATTAATTGCCTTCCCAGCTCAGAAGGTAACGCTCAGGCCAGCAACGCTGCAGCTTTGCATTTTGAATTCCTGCTCTTTGGGTTAAAGCGCGTACCTCTTCGATTTGAAAGGCAGCCCTAACTGATAAAGGTCCATCGGTGTGAACCACCCATGATCTGCTAAGCAATCGGGTTCCGGCCCATGCCATTCCATAACCGAGACGGCTGCGAATTAGGTCTGTTAATAAAACCAAATACCGGGCCCGCTTGTTCATAATTTTAAGTAGCTGTTCTGCATCGGCGTTATTGAGGTGATGCAGGAATAGCGAACAGAACACCACATCAAAATCCTTTTCTTGATTTGATGCATCAAGCGCATCGGCGCAAAAAAATTCCAATTCCACCCCACGGCGTAGTGAATTTGCCTTTGCGATTTCAACAGCCTCAGGATTTATATCGAATGCGTGCAATTTTATTGCTAATCCCTTACGCCTGGCTTGTAATGCAAGATCGATTGCGGTATCACCGCCGCCGCAGGCAAGTTCAAGAATCTGCAGGGGCTTGTTTTCTTTTTCTCTTGCCAGTTTTTCAATGGGAGCAAGCAAACTTGCAGATGTGCCGCTGATGAAATTGATGCGGCGTAATCCAGCTAAGGCACGGGCATGTTCATCGCGATCTAGCCCCGGTTGATCCATGAATTCGGGCTGTCGATCGCGCTTAGCAAGACTGTTTTTCATGCCAATAAAGCTAAAGCTGTTTTCAAACTGTCGGCCTCGCTTGCAATTTTGTCTTTGCGCCAGCGCTTGATGCGAGGGAAACGCACAGCAATTCCGCTTTTATGCCTTGTTGAGCGTTGCAATCCCTCGAAGGCCAGCTCAAATACTTGTAATGGCTCCACTACTCGCACAGGTCCGAAACGTTCGGTGGTGTGGCTGCGTATCCAACGATCCAGGCTTGTTATTTCAGCATCATCAAGGCCTGAATAAGCCTTTGCAAAACTCACTAATTTGCCTTCAGTATCCCAAAGCCCAAAGGTGTAATCAGTAAATAAGTTGGCGCGGCGGCCACTGCCAGCTTGGGCGTAGATCAAAACCGCATCAAGGTTGTAGGGGTCGCGTTTGTGCTTCCACCAGTAACCGCGTTTGCGGCCTGTGAGGTATGGCGATTCCAAATTTTTTAGCATCACCCCTTCAGCAGCAACTGTTTCTGCCTTTTGGCGCAGGGGTTCCAGCTGTTCCCAGCTATCAAGTGGTAAACGAGGTGAAAGGCGCAGGCAACTTGTTGCCGTTGGTTTTATTAGGGCCTCAAGGGCATTGCGGCGTTGGCTTAGAGGTTGAGAACGGATGTCGTGGCCATTTAGTTCAAGAAGGTCGTAGACCACATAACTGGCTGGTAATTCAGCAAGAAGTTTGCGGTTTGGCTCCTTGCGACCCAAACGTTTTTGGAGCAACGCAAAGGGACCTGGCAGCTCAGCCTCTGGGGGCCAAATCAAAATTTCACCATCGAGAACTATGCCATCGGCAAGATTCGCTGCGGCGGCTACCAAATCAGGAAAGGAGTTGTTAATTAATTCTTCGCCGCGGCTCCATAAAAAAACCTGATTTGCACGATGTATTAATTGAGCACGGATGCCATCAAATTTCCACTCAATTAACCAGTTGTTAGGGGGATTTGGTAACGGGATTTCAGGATCTTTAATCTCAAGTGGTGATGCAAGGAAAAATGGATAAGGACGGCTTGGAACTGATTCAGTTGTAGTTGCTGGCGCTACTAGGGCGATGTAGTTAGCGGCAGTTGCCTTGAAACCTCCCATAAGCCTGTGTTGCAACAATGCCTCATCAAGTCCGGTTAGTTGCGCTAAGGCGCGTACCACCAGCCCCGGCCCCACTCCCACCCGTAGAGCGCCGGTGAGCAGTTTGTTTGCCACCAATAATTCCGCTTGATTCAGGCCGTTCCAAAGTTGGCGCACAGCGGCAGCTTGTTCTTGATCTTTTAGTTTTGCTGCGTTGGGTAAGAGCTGTTCAAGCCAATAGTGCAAGGGTTGCCTTGTGCATGTTCCTGCCTGTTGCCACAACAACGAAATTGTTTCAGCTGAATCCCCCACCTGGGCGTAGCAATCGTTTAACAACCATTCCGGCAGTTGGGATTGATCAACACATATTTGCAAGAGGCGGCGCCCAGTAATTAAGCGCTTACCTTGCTTGCCGAGAAGTACATGTAAAGCCCATGCCGCATCTTCTGGTTTGCTTTCGCTTAAGTATTTGAGAAGCGCTGCCACTTTGGCATTGTTGCCGCTGCTTGTATCAAAGGCGTTGTAGAGGGCTGCAAACCTGTGCATGGTTCAGCTGAAATCAGCATTTAGTGGTTCCGCGCTGATTCCTTCCACCTCTTTTAAGTAGCGGGCTAAGCCATCACTGTTGCCATGAGTTACGAAAACTTGCTGAGCTTTGCTTTCTTTAACGCTACTAATCAGGCCGGGCCAGTCGGCGTGATCGCTCATCACAAACCCCCTTTCATAACCTTTGCGGCGGCGAGCACCCCGCACTGCCATCCATCCACTCACAAATGCTGTTTGCGGAAATTTAAAGCGCTTCATCCACACCGAACGGTGAGCAGAAGGCGGCGCGATTATTAAGCGGCCGGCCAAGCTATCCCCTTTATTCACCATGCTCAACGCTTTTGTTGGAGGCATAGAAACACCTGCGCAGCGGTAAGCAGGCATTAATGCTTCCACAGCTCCGTGCAACAAAACCTCATCACTTACGCCGATAGCAGCAAGTTCCGCTAGTAAACGTTGGGCTTTACCAAAGGCATAAGCAAACAGAATTGATGAATGATCTGCGCTGCTGCGCCACCACTCCAAAATTTGCTGGGCTATTTCAGCACCACTTTGCCAGCGATAGATCGGTAAACCAAAAGTTGCTTCAGTAATGAATACATCAGCTTGCACTGGTTTAAAAGGTGTGCAGCTTGGATCGGCGCATCGCTTGTAATCGCCGCTTACCAGCCAGCTTTCAGCTCCTGCTTCCACTCGAATTTGGGCACTTCCGAGTACGTGGCCTGCAGGGTGAAATGAAACTTGAGCAGCACCGATATGTAGCGGCTGTTCATAAGAAACTGCATTTAATTTGATTGCAGCACCAAGGCGTTTTCGCAGGATCATTTCACTGGAACCAATAGCCCAATATTCGCCGCAGCCTGGGCGGGCATGATCTGCATGGGCATGGGTTATCAATGCTCGCGATACAGGCCTATAAGGATCAATCCAGGCTTCTGCCGCTCTGCAATACAGCCCTTGGGGAGTTAGTTGAAGCAGGCTGCCAGGAGGCAGGGCCATAACGGTTGCTTAACAGCTGAGGTGAGCTTTTTTAAAGCCTCAGATAACTCTATTGGCGATCAACTTCAACAGCTGAATCCATGCGGCTCACCTGCACTTGGTGTGGCGTGAATAAAAAGCTGTTCTCTCCAAGCCGTTCAGCATTGCCATCTATGGCATCAACTGCCCCAGCAACAAAATCGAGCAGCCTTTGAGCTGCAGCGGCATCCATTTGCTCAGTGTTTACTACAACGCTTTTGTGTTGTTTTACGGCGCTGGCGGCAGTTAAGGCATCCGCGTGCTGATGGCAGCGCAGGATCAGCACCTGGGATGGGAGAAAAACAAATTCAGATTCCATCAGATTATTAAAACCCTAAATGCCATCCCATTAAATTTTTCTAGTAAAAAAGCCGCTTTCCAGAAATGGAAAACGGCCAGTTGCTAAGAATTCAAGGCTGAAACAGCTTGAAAATCAATCTTCTTCGTCTTCGCTAGTGCCAGCTGGAATTAGACGAATCTGCTTACGACCAAGCTTGATATCAAAATCGTCGCCTGGCTTGAGATTCAACATGGCTGTGTAGGCCTTGCCAATCAAAAGATTGCCATTGCCTTGAACAGTAGCTACGTAGCTAAGTTTACGGCCGCCTTTGCCAACAAGACTGCCATCTCCAAGATTTACGCCCTTAGCTTCCAATAAAGCTTCGTAAAAAGCTGTGAAATTCAAACGATCAGAACCGTCCTTTTTCTTGCTTACATATCCGCAAGATTTAACTAGGGCAGATTTAGAGCCGTCGCCGAACTCTTTAACAGCTGCCAGCAGTTCAGAACCAGTGAGCATGAACCTTTCAAACGAGTTACCCCATTAACCTATCACTAAAGGGAGCATCTGCAAGGGTTAAATGCTTTTGGATCAGCTACTAGTTAGAAAATGGAACTGGTTTCGCTGATATTGTTGTTTGCATCGGGCTACTTGGTTATCAGAAGCAGAAGGGTAAAAACTGTGTACGACAGGCGGCATAGCCATCAACAAGGGCACCAAGGCCAATTTGATGCACAATTCCGTAACCTGTGAGGCCTTCAGTAATGATGCCGATCACGATACCGAGCATCGCAGCGCGGCCATTAAATAGTTCTACGCGTTTGAGCTGTTCCAATTGGATCAGCTGCTCTTTAGAAATTTGGCTGTTGGACATTGTTTTGAAGATGGATGCGGTTTGTAGAAAAGAGAGAATCAGCCCAAACCGATTTGGGAAAGAATGCTCTGACCGGTGAGTAATTCAGTTGCAAGGCCGATTACAAAACCAAGCATTGCCATACGGCCGTTCCATGTTTCCGCAAATGCAACGAAACCGAAGCGGGGGGTTGAATCAGCCATGAATGTTGAGAAGTGTTGCGCAAATCTTAGGGGATTGTTACGGGTTTGTAAAGAAACCCGTGGCAACTGCCGCCGCTCAACGCCAACTATTGATTTTTTTGATCAATTTCTGGTGCCAGGGCGTTATGTCTGTTAACGGAGTGGGAGTTATGTTGATTGTTTGGTTTAGTTCTGATCTCAAGCGACGCAATACGGAAATCAGGAGCAGTGCAGTTAACAAGCTAAAAAACAAAAGATATGGCATTAACGAAATCAAGCCAATCGAAAGACCAATTCCACCCAAAATTTTCAAGCCCCTTGCCAGCCAAGATTTATCTACTTGCCCTGGAAGAAATGGCGTCATACAATTAGTACTTAAATAATATTAAAATAACATACTCCCTATAAACGAAAAATTTATCCAAGAAATTCAAAACTTTGTTTTTACAAAAGGATTAGAATCTAGCCATTGCTGTGATTTTGGATAATTTATCAATCCCTAAACCGTCAAGCTCATCAATACTTAATAGGTCATCTTTTACAAGTCTCGCGAAAACAAAGAGAATGCCTTCAGGGCGGAAATCAAAGCTACCTTCAATTGTGTGCCTTTGGATGCTTAAAAAATCGTGCAGTTCCCATATTGTTTCAGCACTGCTTAAAGCCTCGGATTTCGCCCGTACAGAAGCTGCTAGCTGATCGATAGAACGTATGTAGGCCCGATCAAAAGCAGTGCGCGCGATACCCTGCTCAATTTCTGTCCAGCCATCCAGCACGGTGTCGACCATATTCATGAATTAATTTAGGAAATTATAATTGAACGCCTATCCGATCGCGAGTAACCGAGACCGTTTGCGGGCTGCCGGCAGCTCAAACCAAGTAAGAGTTGGATGATCATGATGTTCTTGATGGTAACCAAAGTGGTAACAGGCTAACAATGAAAGCCAAACCGGCAGATCAATGCTTCTGGTATGCGTTTCTAGATTTAAATGAAGTTTTCTATGGGGCAAATAAGTGCCAAATATAAAAAGCTGGAAGGAACTTAATAGCAGAGGAATAATGCAAAATAATAATATGTTATATATTGAAGAAGGGCCAAGAGATATAGCCAGAAGGCACCAAATGCTTATCAAAGCAAGCATTTGCGAAGTACCAAGGTAACCAACCATAAACTGTTTATACCAGCTCAAAAGTCCGTCTGAAGGAGAGCTAGGGAAATCGGGGTCAGCAGAGCCAGTGGGGTTGTGGTGGTGCCTTTGGTGCATTAAAAAAAGTTGATCATATGAAAGCGCTGCATAACAAAACAACATAATTCTACCGATTAAATCATTCCAAAAAATACTTTTCTTAAATAAAACCCTATGCATAGCATCGTGGGATATTATAAAAATACCAGTATTCAATTGAACTCTAACAAGTAATAAAATAAACGAAAGGTAAGGGAATTCAAAGATACTAATCTTCAAACATACAACTGCTGAAGTTAGCCATAAAAATATTATTAATAATGAAATTAATAAGCTTTTGTATGAATTGAAATTCAAACTGTTATAAATTAAATTAACGAGCAAATTTCAGTAATTCAGCAGGGGAGGCAAGCAGGTCGATAGCCACAAAGTAGATCTTACCGTCTGGATTAAGCAGGAAACGCCATGCAACATTCATACCAACTCCGGCGCCAAACCAAGGAGTTTGAACTGTACCGGTTATCTTGATGCGTGTAAAACCGTCATCTGCTGGTTCAGTTAAACCACGCTCTGGTAGTAGTTTAAGATTTTGACAATCCTCTTTGAAAAATCTCAAAACATTGTCAGCACCAACTATAGGCTTTTTAAATGGAGGCTGCAAAGCACCATCTTCTAAAAAGAGTTGGATTAAGTTGTCAAAATCATTTGCATTTAAAAGCTCCATATAACTTGTAACTGTTAAATTATCAACACCTTCAATAGAGATTTTTTGACGATCCTGAACAGGTGTTGGAGGAGTGACAGGTTCGCTCACAACTTGTGAACCAGCCTTCTTGGGATCAAATCCCATATCAACAACAAAATTACGCAATAAAGTAATTTGTTGACCGCTACTTACAGACTTTACTGAACTCAATACAGCTAGAGCGTTACCGGAAAGTTGATAACCATCAGGAATTGGCGCAACTGTTCCCTCTGCCATCCATTCACCAAGTGTGTACCAAAAACCCAATTTAATATTTACAGACCAACTTGAATATGTGCGATTGATTGAAGTATCTGAGCGATTAGCCAAATCACACATAGCCTTACTTTGTGCAGTAAAGTTCATGGCTTTTATATCGGCTAGCGTACGCTCTGCAAATTGCATACTTGCAGCACCTAGTGCAGCAACTGTAATGGTTTTACCCATTTCCAGGTATGCATACCAGATCAAAGCGAGTTGGTCTTCAGCGCTTAGCAGTTCAAATCTTGCCGTTATGGCAGGAACTACGTCTGCAGTTAGAGTTTCAGGAAAAATTTGAGAAGCTCTTTCAATCGTGAACATGCGAAAGCAGCCTTGTTAAGGATTGTTTCATTATTGTAGCATGGTAGGGGCGCTGGCGGCTGATCTCTCAATAAATAGTTGCTTTTTCTAGCTGCGTGTGATCATGTATGGATTTTGCAAATAATATTTTTATGAGATAAAATGTTTATTTTCGGAAAATCTAATTTATTTAGAATTTTTCTTGAGCTTTTGTTGAGGCGCAGAAAACTTTTCGCCGCAAAATGGAAAATTTTACGCAAATACTACAGATTTGCGAGTAGATTTTTAAGTTTTATATCTAGATATACTTAATACTTCTGGCCAAGATTGATCATTGATAAGTGATCATATCGTTAGTGAGTGAGTTGATTTTTGTGCAATTGATATGTTGTAGAGCAAAAATTAATACCTTTTAGCATTGCTGCTATTTCATTGTCTTCAATAATTATTGGTTTTTGGGTAATTAGTTGTGGTTCATGAAACCCCATTTTTTGGCTTAAGGCAATAAATTCATCTGTGTAAAATGCTCCACTAAGACATTCCCCATACAGCACTGGATGGTTGCGTAGTTCAAGAGGAATTGGCGTATCGGCATAAATATCTGCAAAATAAAATCTTCCATCATTTTTTAATAAATTTCTTACTCCTTCTAAAACTGCTGATTTATCCATAGACAAGTTGAGCACACAATTACTAACGATTAGATCAAAACTCTGTGGTTGCAAACCAAGATCAGCTAAGTTTTCGATTCTTCCCTCTATAAAACTAACGTTGGAATAACCAAATAAGTCTGAATGGTATTGAAGATAATTTCGTGAAATTGATAATTGCTCTGAAGTTATATCTACCCCAACAACTTCTCCAGAAGGGCCCACCAATTGCGCCAGGAGATACGCGTCTCTTCCCGCACCGCTACCAAGATCAAGAACTTTAAAGCCATTTATGTGTTCTGGGCACACAAGACCGCAACCGTAGTAGCGATTACAAATCTCGGGATGAACCTTCGCTAATAATGGCTTAAGCCATGCTGGCACCGCATTTGCATCACAGCAAGCGCTTGTTTTCAAATCAGCGCTGCTTTGGAGCGATTGGCCGTAATAGGCTTTTACTAGTTCATCCATTTTTTGCCAGAAAACTATCGTTTTATTATATTACCTGATCAGTTTAACTAACAAAACACTTAGCTATATATGGCGAGGTCATAGCGCGCAATAAGGCGCTGTAATTCAGGCTAAATCGCTGTTCATATCCAACATTTAAGGTATTTTGTGAGCTCGAAACTACTAGATAATCGCTCGATGCTCCTTTTATTTCAATCCCATCAGCTTTTAATCCGCTTGGGTCGATATCCTGTTCACCAATTGCAAATAAAATACGCGATTCATAAATTTTATTTTGTTTTGCATTAAATTCTTTATTCTGTTCACTTGGAGCATCGCTAAAACTAGTTTGATATTGTATTCCCCATGGAGTTGTTGGTTTTAGCTTTGTTTCTATAACCTCTGCAACAAGAGTTATAGCATCTGTATATAAACCTTTTATTTTAGTTCTTGTTAATGGTTCCCGGCCAAGCAGCAAAGCTTCACCAATACGAAGGTGATTAAGGCGATCCGGCTTTCCGCCCGCTGCAAGCCAAGGCAGATTTGCAGAATTCCCCCCCGAGCACCACTCCATTTTTATTTTAAAATCTGCTTCTATATTATTCATTATTGATGATAATTCATTCATATTTTTTTGATCAGGTGCCACGCCATTTTGACACCCTAAATTTGCACCAATTCCGATTAATTCTAAATTTGGTAATTTCAATACCTGCTTTATTACTTCGTTAAGATCTTCTGGAAGTATCCCTTCACGCAGATCACCTAATTCCACCATTAAAAGCACGCCGTGGCGCAGGTTTTGTTTTGCTGCTGCCGCAGCTAGCGCAGTTAATACAGTTAATTCACTGTTGCAACTGATGCTTGCATGTGAAACCACCTGATCAACCTGACTAAGCATAGGTATACGGGTAAGTAAGGTGCGTACTCGGTTATTTACTTTATTTAGAGATTCTATATTTTCAATTCTTGATTCGCCAATTGAATGTATTCCCGCATTTACCCATATATTTATTATTTCTGGCATTGCCATTGTTGCTTTGCTCACACCTGTAATTGAAATACCCTGCAAAGCAAGATTTTCTAATAACTCTTTTGCATTGTGCTGAAGTTGTTTGAGTTTGATTTCTAACCTTGGAGCTTTCAAAAGTTGTTACTTAAACAACCATGCAGTTCAGGAAACGCTTTTAGCACCATCGCAACTAGTGCTTCAGGCGCACGGCTTACCGCATCTGTAACCGGTATTTTATATTCAGCCTCGTAGCTCGAAATAACTAAACTAACCTCATTATCATCCATTTCTTCATGATTTATTGTTATACCAATAACTGCTGTCTCCGCAAATGCCTCTATCAGTTTGATTTCTGATTCGGGAGTTGGCATTGCCATGAATGGGAAATCACTTAAATTTTTGCGTTTTGGCGCATGTTGAAGTACCACTGCATGGGGTTTGCTACCACGAAGTATGAATCCAGATGAAAGATATGCAGGATGGCTCAATGCACCTTGGCCTTCAATTATGATAACTTTTGGTTTTTCGGCGTTATAGGCTTTAACAATGGCAGCTTCCACCTCGCCTGAACAAAATTGTGAAGGAATTGCATCGAGTGCTATTCCGTAGCGTCCACCTTGCATTAATCCTGTTTGGCCTGTGCTAATTAATACAGTTGGTATTCCTTTTTGATTAAGTGCTTGCACCATTAATGTTGCAGTTGTTCTTTTGCCGATAGCCCCATCTGTGCCAAGGATTGCAATTCTTATACAATTAACAGTATCAATTGATCCATTGAAAAGGCGTAGGTCTTTTAATTCCGGTGGACGTCGTACATCCTTAATAATTGCATTATGGCTAGCTGCCATTAGTGCAAACTCTGCTTCATCCGATAAAAATTCTCTCATACCACTAATTATATTAAGGCCTGCACTTAATGCATCAAGAATAACTGATCGATCTCCAATACTATATAAACCATTTGCAGGGGCCATTCCATAAATAAAATTGTTTGCTTTGCAACCTTTTAAATTGATTGCTTCAGTAAGATTCGCTACTATGGGGATACTATTTTTAATACCATTTAGAACCATTCCCGAATCTAACCCTGCAGATTCGCTATCAATTACAGCTTTAATTTCAAATTCATCAGATTGCCTTAATAGGCCATGAGCTGTTTTGCCATCTAGGGATTTGAAATTTCCTTCGCAGTATATATATGCAACTTGAGGCCGTTCTTTGATTTCTAAACTTTTTAATGAACTTGTGCGGTTTGCTTGGATCGTTAATGTCAAATTATCCAGGCCTTTATTTTAGCTAAAAAAAATTTTTTGCTAAAATTTGGGTTCAGGGCACAGAGGTGGCCGCTGCAAGGCGTGTATCGATTTATACTAGTTGGTTTATTTATTTTTTGTTGCTCGAGCAATAATCGATAGAAATGGGTCGCCATTGCCACCAAATAAACCAAGCAGACCTTCAGCTAGTGAGTTTTTGTTAATAATTTGCTCAACAATCCAGCCTTGATTGCTTAGGATTTTGGAAATACCAAATAAGCGTTCAGAATCATTTGCATCTAGCCATGCTCTTGGTGCTTTTGTTGAAAACATCCGATTTGAAAAACTAACAATAATAATTCCTCCAGGGCTCGTAATTCTTAATAATTCGGAACTTACTGCTTCTGGATATTGTAAATATTGCCATCCAGCCACTATTAAAACTGCATCAACTAAATTGCTTTCAATTGGAAGCTTTTGATTACTATTTAAATTTTGAACCCAGTGTTTATTGAGATGTGGATTTGCTTCTAATTCTTGTTTGTTTAAGCCGTGCCCAATTACTTGCTTAAACTTAACGTTTGATGGTAGATGGCTAACCCAGCTGCTCATTAAATCCAGGACAATTGTATTTGGCTTAAGCTTTTCCTCGTAGAGGTTTGTTAACTGCTTGCGGAAGCTCCCATCGAGATGTTGCACAAATCTTGGTTGTGCATAAAACAAACTGTCATCCGTTTCGTCTTGCTTGTGGCGATCGGAGGCGGTTAACACCTTTTTGTAGCTTAAATCTGAGCTGTTCATGCGTTTTGGCTTGAATACCACCATGCTGGTGCTTTGCTGAGTGGAATGCGTGCTTGTTCAACCCTTTCGCAACGCTGAACAGTTGCTGCAACTTGAAATTCAAGCCCGAGCTCAGGGAACTGGTATTCAAGAACAAGACCTGGTTGGTTGCTGGCTTCTTCAACAGGTTTGGGCTAAGGGTAGTAATTCTTTTTCTGTTTTCAATTCCACAGTTTTAAAGGCGATTCGAGCACGCCTTGAAATAGCAATAGTGCTTAAAGAGATTCAGCTATGCAATGTTGTGAATTTGGGCAATTTAGAATTGCGATTTATTGGTAAAGCAAAATTGCAAGGCAAACGTCCGCTTTTATTATTTGAGTTTAACCATATATTAATTAAGTTCGGTAGGTATGTTCTGTTTCAGCGTTTATTGCCTGCACCGATGTCTACTCGTGTAATGCCATTTTTTGCACTGATTACAAGAGATAGCAATGGTTGGCTAGCTGCTAGAGGAAGAGGCGGCGGTTTAGCTTTATGGAAAAAATTCCCTAATGAAGCTGTTTAGCTAATTGTATTCGCCTGGAATATTCTGTTTGTGAACTGTTACGCGGTCGAATTTTTTTCCAGATACTCGTAGTAACTCGTCTCCGGAAAATTCAAATCCCAGTTTCATCGCAATAACGGCTACATCGTCTGCGGTGGCAGCGGAAAGTATTTCTTGTTTCGTTTTCTCGTCGTTCTGAACCCTCTTCAAAAAAGCTTTTAGTTGATCGAGAGACATGGTTTTGCCATAATCAATTCACTAATGATCCTATGGAAGCAAGCGATGGACCGCCGCCACTGGCTTTTACTAGGGGCTGCCCTTGCCTGCATTGCTGGTTTGTTCCTCTGGATTGGCGAATTGGATCTAGACATGCAGGGCATTATTAGCCCATCAGCCACCCCTAGTGCCCCCCCTTCTCCAACGAAAAAATGAATATCGTTTTGCATTTTATTTTGGTTTTTGGTCTGAGCTTTTTTCAATTTGTCGGCCCTGAACCTACCGATTTAGGAATTCACAATGCCGAACTTTCTCCATGTGCATCACCTGCTCACTGCGCTCGTGCCAATTGGCAAGTGGCAGAACCTGTTGCAGCGGTGCAGGCTCTACAGCCGTTGCTTGAATTAATGCCTAGAACAAATTTAGTGGATCAAACCGAGGGCTATCTGCATGCAACTGTGAGCAGCGCTTTTTTCGGTTTTGTTGATGATCTTGAGATTTATGCAGATCCGATCCGCGGGCTTGTGCAGGCCCGTTCTGTATCAAGGTTGGGCGATTCAGATCTTGGCGTAAATGCAAAACGGCTTGCAGATGTGAAGCTGCTTCTGCAGGGTGTTACGGGTTGAGTTTTTCTTCTGCCCAATTTTGATTCGCTCGCCATCTCATTCTGTTATGGGGATTTTCACCCAATTGCAGCATTTCCACCTCAGATAACTCAATTCGGATCAGCTCAAAACAGTTGGGAATCGGGCAATTATCTGCAATTTCTTTTGGGAAGCTTGCCGTGGTGTCGAATTTTTCTCCCGGTGGCGGCCAAGCCCATAGGGCTCGAGCTTCCGGTTTGAGTTTCTCCCAGTGCATTTCTCGCGCCTTTTGATTTGTGCCAGCATCGAGCACTATTCGAGTGCCCCTAAGCCTGAACTGACATCTTGCTTTTGGCAGAAGCCAGCAAATTTCGATACCTGGGTTTTTTTGTATTTCATTTATTTTTGAGCTGCGGTTGTCGCTGAGTAATTCCAAGCTTGCTGGGCCGCACCAGCCACGAAAAACTAATGTTCTAACTCTTGCAGTTCCGTCTTCTGCCACCGTTGCCAGCTGCAGCCAACGGGCTTGGGGCGATCTCCCCTCTTTTTGTTGCGCTGCTCGCAATAGTTGCCGCCAGAATGGGTTGATGATTAACTCCAGCTCAACACTGCTGCTTGTATACGACGGAGGATGTCCATTTTGCCAAGCCTTCGCTGCTCGCGCTGAACTTGTGGGCGGGATTCCTTCTTTAACTATCTGCGATGGCAGGGCTGATCACAAGCTTCGGGCTCAGCTTCTAGCTCAAGGTTTTGATTTTGGTCGCGGGGCTGCACTCATAACTCCAGAAAAGATATGGCATGGATCCGATGCTGTTGCTGAGATTTCTAAACTTATGAAACCAAGCGACCCTTTGCTGTTTTTGCTTAAAGCTGTGTTTATGGAACCAGCTAGAGCTAGGCGTTTTTATCCCATTTTGTTGCTGGCCCGGCGAATTGCTCTTGGTTTTCGCGGCCTACCAGTTTTCCCGCCAACCCACGGTGAAGCCGTTTAAGCGGCAAAATGTAATAGTTCGTTACAAATTCAAATGACTCTTGGAGAGGTTTTCTTGGAATCACTCAGCACAGGGGTGATCACAGAGAGTGAAATAAGCTGGGTTGCTTCGCAGCAATACAGGTTCAGCAGGGCAGAAGAGGCAACAGCATTAAAACTTGGGCGAATGCTTGATTCCGGGTCAATTAACTTGGGTTGTCGCCGATTTACCTAATTAACTAAGTAGTTTTCTAGGAATTTGAGCGGAGTGGCCATTGTTTCTGAAAATCCCAATATTCCCTTGTCTTTAAACTCATAAATCAGTTCATTGTTTTGATTTAACAGATAAGTTCCTCCTCTTTGAGTTAGGTACTTATCTGTTTTCACATATCTAGACCATGCACCCAATACTTCAACCATATTTCTCAATCGAACAGTTGCAAGCTCAAATGGCCTTTGAAATCCATTGCCACCGGCTAATTCAAACATTTTTGAATCTAGTCTTTGTGGCGCTGATCGATCGCCGCTGTATCCCCTTAAAACCTCTTTAAGAGTGCCGGGTGATCCGATCCCTGCGCACATCAATAAAAGACCAAGCCAAGGCCCACCGGCAATTTTCAAACCTGGATACAACCCCAGCTCTTGATGGATTATCGGTTCTGAATCTGCAAATAGGTATTGCTTTGGAAATCCTGTGTAGCTACAAAAACGGTCTGCGCTTTCTTTAGAGCCGATCCCAATGGCAATTAGCTCAATATTTGATTTTTGCAGTTTCGGCAGCTCTACAACTAGCGCCTGCGCGTATTCAATACTGTCGAAATCCCCCAACTGGGAAAGCAATACAACCAGCTTTAGCTTGCTAACGCCGATTGAAGGCAGCTCAAGTGCAATTTTTTCTAGGCGATCGAGTAGCGCTTTTGGAGTCTTCATCTTTTCAACTTATCCAATCTGGATAAGGCCCACAAGCACCGTTACATTCCGTTACAGTTGGCGAAACAAAAGTTTGTAGACCGATGGACTTTTCACCAACAGCCGCTCTAGCAGTGCTTTTAATAGGAGCCTGGATCGTGAGTGCACTTGCTCAGCCCGATATGCCTAGCGATTAAATTTCATTTATTCATTCATTTCTCAAATTTTTTATCCTCACATTTATCCTCTTCCATGACTTCCCCTCTTTTACTTGAATCAGCAGGTGGTTTTTTAGCCTCTTGCACTGCACTTTATTTTCTTGCCTCGAAAAATTCTCTAAGTTTAAATTTTGTAGCTTTGATAGGTTGGTTACTTCCTCGTATTAAAGCTTATTTCTTAAAACAGAATCTTTTTGCCTCTGCAGGTTTATTGCTATTGAGGCTAGCAATTGGCGTGATGATGATCCATCACGGACAAGAAAAACTTGCTGATCCCCAGCAATTTGCGAATACTTATGTTGCATCACTTCACCTGCCTTTCCCACTCTTTTTTGCTTACGCAGCTGGCATTTCTGAATTGATTGGTAGTTGGCTCCTTATTTTTGGTGTTTTCGCACCACTAGGAGCTCTTGCGATCACTGGCACAATGGCGGTTGCTGCCTATCAGCACATTTTAACTGGCGGTTTCAATATTTACGTTTTGGAACTAGTAGCTCTTTATTTAGGTGGAAGTATTTCACTTCTATTAACAGGCCCTGGTTTGTTTTCAATTGATGCTTTAGTGGTAAGAAATATCAGTACTCCTTTGCCAACGGCTGATGATTCTGAACAGCTAGCACTTGAGCCCGTTATGGTGAAAGTAGATAATAACTAGTATAAACACTCACGTATTTTTAAAAATGAAGGGAATGTAAAAATTCTCTTCATTTTTTTTGTATTGAGTTAATTTAGTTTTATCCCATTTTTTTAAGCACAGCAGTGACAAGTTCTGGTAAATGCCCTTTTAGTCCTTCGAGTTTAGCTGCAACAGCTGGTGCGGGCACTTCCAGTTCAGATTGGTGGCCGGAACTTGTAAATCTAAATATTCTTCATCAAAACAACCCGAAAGCAAACCCTTTATCCGAAGGGTTTAGCTATGCAGAATCATTTGCCCAACTCAACTACCAAGCGCTTAAGGCCGATCTCGCTGCCTTAATGACTGATTCGCAGGATTGGTGGCCAGCTGATTGGGGTCATTACGGCGGTTTATTTATTCGTATGGCTTGGCACAGCGCTGGCACCTATCGAATTGGTGATGGTCGCGGTGGTGCAAGCACTGGTAATCAGCGTTTTTCTCCCTTAAATAGTTGGCCAGATAACGACAACCTTGATAAAGCTCGCCGTTTGCTTTGGCCAATAAAGCAAAAATATGGCAATAAAATTTCTTGGGCAGATTTAATCATCCTTACCGGTAATGTTGCACTTGAATCCATGGGTTTCAAAACTTTCGGCTTTGCTGGAGGTCGTGTTGATATCTGGGAACCGGAATTAGATATCAATTGGGGTAATGAAACTGTTTGGCTTGGTGATGAGCGCTACAGCGGTAATCGAGAATTGGATGCTCCCCTTGCAGCAGTGCAAATGGGGCTTATTTATGTAAACCCTGAGGGTCCAAACGGTAATCCCAACCCTGGGGCATCTGGTATCGATGTGCGCGAAACCTTTGCCCGCATGGCTATGGATGATGCTGAAACCGTTGCACTAGTTGCAGGCGGCCACACTTTTGGCAAATGTCATGGTGCTGGCAGTAAGGAATTAATCGGACCAGCTCCAGAAGGCGCGCCCCTTGAGGAAATGGGGTTGGGATGGAAAAACCAGTTAGGCAGTGGCAAAGGGGCAGATACAAATACAAGTGGTATTGAAGGTGCTTGGAAACCGAATCCCACCCGCTGGGATATGGGTTATTTTGATATGTTGTTTGGTTATGAATGGGAACTAGTTAAAAGCCCTGCTGATGCTTGGCAGTGGCGAGCAAAAAATGTAAAAGAAGAACATCTAATTCCAGATGCCCATACACCTGGATTGAAGCATGCACCAATAATGACAACCGCTGATCTCTCTTTGCGCTTTGCTCCTTTTTATGAGCCAATATCTCGCCACTATCACCAAAATCCTGATGCATTTGCTGACGCATTCGCGCGGGCATGGTTCAAGCTCACCCACAGAGATTTAGGTCCGCGATCTAATTACCTTGGCCCTGAAGCGCCAGCTGAAATTTTAATTTGGCAGGATCCAATCCCTCCAGCGGATCTGCCTTTACTTAATTCCGCTGCAATTGATGAAATAAAGCAATTAATACGCAATTCTGGTTTTACGATATCTGAACTTGTAGAAACTGCATGGGCATCAGCTTCTACTTTTCGCGGTTCTGATAAACGCGGAGGCGCAAATGGAGCACGGCTACGCCTTGAGCCGCAATGCAATTGGGCTGTTAATCAACCGCAAAAACTTGAAGCTGTTTTGGGTCGTTTATCTGAGCTCCAATCAGCTTTTAATTCCAACCGCAGCAGTGGCGGTTTGCTATCGCTAGCAGACCTAATTGTGTTAGCTGGTGGTGTTGGGGTGGAGCTGGCGGCAGCTGCTGCTGGTTTTCAATTAACAGTGCCCTTCAGCCCTGGCCGCAATGATGCATCTCAGGCTGAAACGGATGTGGCCTCATTTGCAGCTCTTGAACCCCAGGCTGATGGTTTTCGCAACTACGAAAAAATAACTACAGGAAAGATGGCAGAACATCTTTTGGTGGATCGCGCCCAACTTCTTGGTTTATCAGCCCCAGAAATGACTGTTTTAGTGGCTGGGTTAAGGGTGCTTGGAGTGAGCAACAGCGCAGGCCATGGAGTTTTCACTGAACGGGTTGGAAGCCTAAGCAATGATTTCTTTGTGAATTTGCTTGATATGCAAATTGTTTGGGCGCCCAGCCCTGAGCACGCTGGTAGTTACGAAGGTAGTGATCGCAGTAGTGGCATTAAACGGTTCACCGCCAGCCGGGTGGATTTGCTGTTCGGTTCAAATTCCCAATTGCGAGCCATTGCTGAGATCTACGCCCAAAGCGATGGGGCTCAAAGGTTTGTTTTGGATTTTTGTTCGGCTTGGACAAAGGTTATGAATCTCGATCGCTTTGATCTGCCTGCCTAAGATAAATACTCTCTAACAAACTGCCAATGCAATCGCCACTTCGTTCTGCCGGTGGCTCAGATGGGCCAGGTGGAATTCTCACCTTGATTCTTGCCGTGGTGGCGGCATTGGCAATTTTATTAAGCCAAACAGTTTTTATTGTTCCCGCAGGCAATGTGGCGGTAGTAACTACCCTTGGCAAGGTAACCGGTATTCCCCGTAGCCCCGGCGCCAACATAAAAGCTCCTCTAGTACAAAACACTTCGTTTTTTGATGTGCGCACTCAAGTGCGACCTGAACAGTTTTCTACCCTCACTAAAGATCTTCAGGTAATTCAAGCCACGGCAACAGTTAAATATGCGATGAAGCCCACTGAGGCTGGTCGTATATATGAAACAATTGCCACCGATGATCAACAGATTTATCCCCGTGTTATTCAACCTTCTTTATTGAAAGCCCTTAAATCTGTTTTCTCCCAGTACGAACTTGTTACGATCGCTACTGAATGGAACTCAATATCTGAATTAGTTCAGGAAAAAGTGGCAGAAGAGCTACGTAAATTTGACTATGTAACTGTGCAGGGGCTTGATCTTACGGGATTGCAAATAGCAGAGGAATACAGAGCAGCAATTGAACAAAAGCAAATTGCTGAACAACAATTACTTCGTGCTCAAACTGAAGTTTTAATTGCTGAACAAGAAGCAAAGCGCTATCAGACCCTTAATTCAAGCCTTGATGATCAAGTGCTATACAAATTATTCCTAGATAAGTGGGATGGCCAAACCTCAGTGGTGCCTGCACTTCCTGGGGCCGCTGGCACATCTGGCAGCTCGGTGATAGTTAACGGACGCCGCTGATCTCCCCGATATCACAAAAGGGGCCAAAAATGGAGGCACATTCAGCCCCGCAGCGGGCCCCTAAATTGATTGCGTCCAAAGTGTTATAACCAGCTGCTAATGCTGCTGTTACCCCGGCGGCAAAACTATCTCCGCAGCCATAACTATCAACCAAAGCTTTTGTTAGTTTTATTGCTTCGTAGCGCTCCCCTGGTTCATACCAACCCCCTGCCGCTCCTTCGGTGGCAATTCGCAATCGTGGTATCTGGCTGAGGGATCCAACTGGCACCTGCTCAGCCTCATCAAGGGCACTACCGATTAAGGCGTCGCAACAAATTCCACTCGCCTCTAGCACTGCTAAGCGCAACCTTGGTGTAGCTGTTAGTAGGGCGCTACGGCGGCATAGTTTCAAGCCGGCGGCATCAGTGGCCGTTACAAAAACGCCATCACATTCACTAATAAGGTTCCAAGGCAACGGATCACTTGCTAGTGGTGCCAGCCTTTCACCAATCACGGTAATTGTGCGTTCTGCTGCGCAATCAACAAAACTGATCCCTTTGCGGGTGGGGGTATCCCTCCAGGCCACATGCAAATCAAGCCCCAGTTCCTGCAGGCGCGCAGCTGCCTTTTCGCCTACCGCATCACGGCCTAGGGCGGTAAAAAACATCACTTTTTGTTTTGTTAGCCTTGCTAATTGCACCGCTGCAACAGCACCGCCGCCGGCTGCTTCTTCCCTAAAATCAGTTGCATGGCAAATGCTCCCAGCTCTAGGGAGGTTCTCCACCGCCACAAAACTCATCCATTCCACGTGGCCCACCACCGCAAGCTTTAGATCTGTAAGGGGCGCGTTTAACCTGTTCTGTGGGTAGTCCATTTTCAAAAGTTCCGTTATGCAGGCCGAGCCACTTCATCTAGATGCCGGCAGTGATGTGCGCAGCAGCCTTGAGCAGTTTGCCCGAGAGCGCAATTTGAGTGGATTTGTGCTGAGTGTTGTGGGGAATCTCTCCCAGGCATCTTTTGCTTGCCCGGGACGCAACTCTGCAATGGTTTTGGCGGGTGAATTAGAGATTATTAGCCTTCAAGGCACGATTGCTGCAACTGGGGTGCATTTGCATCTGAGCTTTTCTGACAATGAATGTGCTGTGTGGGGTGGCCACCTAGAACATGGCACCACTGTGTTGCGGGGTGCTGATTTACTGATTGGATTGTTGAACCTATCCCCTTCACCACAGCCACAGGTAGCTAAGAAACCTCTCGCCCAAACACGGGTAACGATCGCAGGATTGCCTGAATGCCCCTTTTCGCGCCGCGCCCTGCGAATGTTGCGCACCCTTGGGATTCCATTTACAGAAATCACCCCATTAGCAGAGAGTTCAGTTCCTCAGATATTTATAGATGAAGTAGCAATTGGCGGTTACAGCGCTCTAGCTGAACTGCATAGCAGTGGTCAATTGGAGCAGTTGCGCATTTGAGAATGCTCTTGCCGCTCCTAATCCTGCTGATTGCCTGGATGCAGGAGCTTGTAGATCAGCTTATTTTCCGCGGCCAATGGAATCTTGCAATGATCCCCGGGGGTTCATTTCTTGGTGTGCTTACTGCTCCATTTAGCCACAGCGGCTTTGCCCATCTGCTAGCAAATTCGCTTACTTTTCTGCCACTTTCTTGGTTGGTTCTTTTGCGCGGTCGTCGCGATTATTTGGCTGTGTGGCTAGGGGTTTATTGCTGTGCGATTCCCGTTTGGCTGTTTTGGCCAAATGGCAGCCATGGGCTTTCTGGTGTTGTTTACGGTTTGTTGGGATATCTTTTAGTTATTGGTTGGTTTGAAAAGAAACCTTTATCACTCGGGTTATCAGTATTTGCATTGATTTGCTACGGCGGTATTTTGCCAAGTTTGTTACCAATTTTTTCAGCACCGGGGGTGAGCTGGATTGGTCATTTCAGTGGTTTTATCGGTGGCTTATTAGCAGCAACTTTTGTTGCCAGAAACAATTCCTAGGCTTGTAGTTTTTCAAGCTCTATCAGCACTTCTTGGCTATGTCCTGATGGTTGTACCGCTGTCCAACGGGCTTTAAGTATTCCATTGGGATCAATTAAAAATGTGTGCCTTTGCGAAAATGGCGCCAACCAAGAGCCATAGGCGCGGCTAACACTGCCATCTGGATCAGATAGCAATGTGTATGTAAGCCCCTCGCTGCCGCAGAAGGAGGCGTGTTGGTCGGGATCATCAGCGCTGATCCCGATTATCTCCGCTCCCTTTTTACGAAAACTCACTAAATCTTTCTGAAATCCCCTCGCTTCAAGGGTGCAACCACTGGTGAAATCCTTCGGATAAAAATATAAAACCAACCATTTGCCGCTCAAATCGGCCAGTTTCCGTTGCAGGGGGCCTTGCTTGTTTATTCCCTCCAGATCAAAATCTGGTGCCGCTTCCCCTAGCGCTGGCAGCACCCCACCCAATGCCAGTGCTCTGTTTGCAAACGCAGCCCAGCTTGAGGCAGCTAACAAAACTTTTATTGAGGCAGAAAATAAGAAACGTCTTTTCACTGCAGCTACTTTCACTCTTCAACTTCTAGCTAGGAAAAGGCGGCTTTGGGGGCTAAAGGGTTTTGCCCATGCGAAAGCGTTCAAAGGCAATTCCAGCAATCAGCAAGTGTTCCTTCTGCTCTGTAACCCAGCCGAGGCTTTCAAATAGGGGCTGGCTGATATAGCTCGCCTCGGTGCGTAGTTGCCTAACCCCTTGCTTAATGGCCTCTTCCTCTAATGCTTGTAGTAATTGTTTGCCACGGCCTTGGCGATGTGATCTGGCTCGGCAGTAAAGCAAGGCCACCCGATCTGCTGGATACAGCACAGCAAAAGCTTCAATTGCTGTTTCACTGCAACTCACCAAACCAAAACCTTTCTGCAAGGTTGTATCAAGCACACCAGGCAGAAGAGCAACAGTAGCCCAGGCATCAAGTTGAGCCTTGCTGTAGATCTTTTCTGGCAAGTTCAGCACAGCATCTACATACACCTCCCGAGCAATCGGCTGATCGAATAGCAACATTGGCCTGATTGGCCATTTATTGGACATCAAGGTTTTCAATTCTGTCAATTGTTTGGTATGTTTACAAAGTAATCAATTTCTTCTACTTCTCATGCTCATCGGAAATGACCTTTTAACGAAGGTGCGCGATCTTGGCGACTCCAGTAAATCAGATATCGTTCGCGCCTGTGGATATGTGTCCACTAAGAAAGATGGTGGCGAGCGCTTAAATTTCACAGCTTTTTACGAGGCTTTGTTGGAGGCTAAGGGCGTCGACATTGGCGGTGCTTCCGTTGGTAAAGGCGGTCGCAAGCTCAGCTATGTGGCCACTGTTCAAGGAAATGGCAATCTGCTTATAGGTAAGGCCTACACAGCGATGCTGAACCTGAAACCCGGTGATGAGTTTGAAATTAAGCTAGGCCGCAAACAAATCCGTTTGGTGCCAGTGGGTGGTGAGGATGAAGGCGAAGAGTGATTAATAGATTTTAATCCTTTTAATTAGCGCCTAAATTAAACGCCTTCTGCAGTTGCACCCCGTTAACTTCCAATTGGATCACATCCAGTTGAGCTGTTGGCGGGGTTGCTGCTTTCATGTCCATATTGCTTATTGCCCCCAGGGGCCTTGCCGCATCGCCTTTTTTTCTGATCTTCACATTTGCGCAAACACTCTTTGGTTTTAGGGCAGCATTAAAGCCCCCCATGCCATTACGCGCAGTAATTTTTGCTGGTAATACTGATAAGGCAATAAGCTGCCCGGCGTCGTATCCAGCTGCCTCAACGGTTCCAGGTTTGTAACCAAAACGTTTTTTGAAATCCAGCTCAAAACTTTTCCAGCCTGGCCCCCTGCTTGCTTCTGCCACTCCAATTTGCACCTGCCTACTGCTTGATTTTGGCGGGAAATTCCAAGCTAAACGCATATCTTGTGGCCAGGCTTGAGCCTGCACCGCGAGCGTTAATTCACTGTTTTGTGGGCTCATTACCACCAAAGCTGCCGGTTGAAACCACTCAGCATCAGACACCAGTAATTGCAAATCCTTTGGTTTGTTTGGATCAATCAGGCGGGCCTTTATATCAGTGCCAAGTAAAACGCCTCCATTTATACGCATGGTTTCCAAAAATCGATCTGCCAATAGTTGCTGTTCGGCGCTGCCATCACTAATCAATAGGAAGCTTCGCAGGTTGGCTTGAACCATTGTTTTTACAAGGGCATCAATTTCTAGGCTGCGGGCAGGAGTAATCGGCCAAAGTTGATCTGATCCACGGCGGCTTGCCAATTGCTGCAATGAAGCCCCCCTTTGCAGCGGCAGAATTATTTGTCGTTGTTCTGAAGCTGCCAATAAGCCAGTTTCTACTAAGGGTGTTGCAGGTGGAGCAAGCAATAAGGGAGGTAATTTGCGTTTGCTTAATTGGTTTGCTGGATCGCTGCCAGGTTTTATCCAACCAATAGACCACTGAGTTGAGGGGGCACCACATAACTGGCTTTGCTCTTGGGCTAAGCCAAACCCACGCCTTAGGCCGTCGCCTATTCCGGCAATTGCCCCCTCGCTTGGAAGCAGAATTAAGGCATTGCCAGCTAAAGGTTCAGATGCCACAAGGCTCTGACTGCCAAGAAGTGCTGCTAACACGCCCGCAATCTGCAGAGCAGCAAAGTTCTTATTGGTGGTCATGACACATACCGTCCAGCCCATGGAGATTAGAGCTTGTTTTCTGCTTACGCTTTAGCAATCGGTTGTGGGATTTTTGTGAAGCGTGTTGTATCAGGTTTTCGATCTGCTTTCTTGGGCGCAGCAGCTTGCTTTCCCCTAGTTCTAGGTGCTGGGGCGGTGTATGCCATTCCAGAAGCTGATGCCCTTAGGAAATTAGCCGTTATTCCGGTTTTTCTAATCACTAATGATCAAGGGGCGCCAATTCCAATCCCCCAGGGTGATAAGAATTTGCTCCTGCCCATGTTCCTTGATCAAGCTAAAGCTCTAAAGGAATTGGATGCTTTTAATAAGGCAAATCCAACGGCTAAGGCACGGGTAACACCAATACCGATGAATTTAGCTAACGATAAAGTAAATGAAATTAATAAAAAACTTACTGATAAAAAACTTGTGGCTCCTGTTATTAGTTCAGAAATAGATATGTCGAAAGCTGTTGAACTGCTACGCAAACAAGGTGTTAGCGAAAAAGACATTAATGAAGGTCTTTCGGTGCCAGTATTCTTCTCTAAACCCTTCATAACAGTAAACACGCCCAAGGGGACAAAGGCTGTTTTCTTCCTTTCTTATAACGATGCTGCTGCTGCTGCTGCAAAAATAACAGGAACGAAGGTTGAGTTGTTAGCTGCAGATCTTACTGTTGCTTTGAGCAGGATGATTGAAACAAAAAACGATGAATTTGTTTTTTACCCAACTCCAGCATTTTTTAAATTGATGCAGGAACAAGGCCAGGCAGGCGCTAAAAAACCGTAAGAAAAACTCTTAATTATTATCTTCAACATCTGGTTTATTGCTACCATCTGGCAACAATTGAGCTAATATTCCCCCCAACGTGAGGGCTCCACCAAGGCTATAGGCCACTGTTTGGTTTGTTTCGCCACCCCAAACCCCGGCACTTATAAAAGCTGCTCCAAGTAGCAGGCATGGCACCAAAACAATACCCTTAGCTGTGCGATTAAGGCTCATTTTCTTAAGATGTTTTGTTTTCGCACGTTGAACTAATTGTAGCCAACTGCTGCTCCACTAATAAAGTAGTTAGATCTGAATCACTGCCTAAAGCTCTCACTCTTGCGAGTAACAATCCTTCTTCGCTGCCGATTGGCATCAAATTAACGCGTTGGCGCCTTGGCAGCGTTTTGCGCAGGAAATCAATGGCAGCTTTTTCTTTGCCTGGTTGGATCTCTGCGCATGCAAGGCGAACGCTATACGTGCGATTTTGATCACCAATCAGTAGTAGATCCGCTTCTCGTACCTGGAGCACTTCAGCTGCTGAAGCAAAGCTTGGCATTTGCAGTAAACAAGTAATTAATATAAAAACATGCACAAAGCAAAAATAAAACCAATTCATTTAAAACCTAAATCCCTTGCTATTATCGTCTATTGCTGGAAGTGCTGTGGCAGCTGAATGGCATCAACCCGGTTTTTATAAGGTTTCTAGCGGTAGTTCATTTTGTTTGGCCGATCAAAATCCAAACTTTACAGGTAACTTAAAAGATAAATCTGCCTCAAATGAACTGCTTCTTGAGGGGGTTCAACAGCTGGCGAAATTCCAGGATCTGCTCTACGCCGATGCACGCTGGGGTGTATTGATAGTGCTTCAGGCAATAGATGCTGCGGGAAAAGATTCAACCATTAAGCATGTTATGAGTGGGGTTAATCCTCAGGGGGTGAGAGTACATAGTTTCAAACATCCTTCCGTTGATGATTTGCGTCATAATTGGTTGTGGCGCTACAATCTAGGGCTCCCGCAAAGAGGGGAAATTGGTATATTTAATCGCTCCTACTATGAGGAAGTGCTTGTAGTAAAGGTTCATAATCTTGTGGCAAATCAATCCTTGCCTGATTCACTTTTGGGGCCTGATATCTGGGAAAATCGCTATGAAGACATTAATGCATTTGAGAAACATCTTTTTCGCAACGGTATTATCGTGCTTAAATTTTTCTTGCATATCAGCGCTGATGAACAACGAAAACGTTTCTTAAAGCGCCTGCATGCCCCAGAAAAAAATTGGAAATTTTCGTTTAGCGATTTAGAGGAAAGGCGCTACTGGGATGATTATCAAAATGCTTTTGAGGCAATGCTACAAA